>Ga0116202_10000328_pt1 | contig 25886 bp, 28 predicted proteins | sample LakKivw325mmetaG_FD_94479 | JGI IMG/M metagenome (GOLD analysis project Ga0116202, IMG submission 94479) | Anoxic lake water microbial communities from Lake Kivu, Rwanda to study Microbial Dark Matter (Phase II) - Lake Kivu water 325m metaG | ecosystem: Environmental > Aquatic > Freshwater >... | reverse complement strand
ATATAAGTTTGGAATTGACCAAGATTGATTAAATCATGGGCGAAGAAAACTGGCTCGGTTTGCTTTTCCACAAATTCAGCATCCTGCGGCCCAATCCGAAAAGAGATTAAACTCCCCACATTACCAAAAACTGCATCGCGAATCTGTTCTGGCAATTGAGCAATGTATTGATTAGCTAAGGTTAAATCCAAGCGGTATTTGCGGGCTTCAGATAGAATCGTCATAATGCTGTCGGTGGTAAAATTTTGGAACTCATCAATATAGAGATAAAAATCGCGCCGCTCTTCCTCTGGGATATCTGCTCGCCCCATTGCCGCCATTTGAATCTTAGAAACGATAATTAAACCTAAAAGCGAAGAATTAATCTCGCCAGTTTTACCTTTAGACAGATTGACAAATAAAATCTTGCCGGAATCCATAATCTCGCGCAAGTTAAAGGCGGAACGTTGCTGACCAATAATATTACGCATCATTGTGTTTTCCACAAATTGTCCGACTTTAGAAATCAAATAACCCAACATTTCGGATTTATGGAAATCCGTAGTTTTGGCCATCTCTTTCTCCCAGAAATCGCGCACTACTGGATCTGTCACCTTCTCAACTTTGTATTTCTGATATTCAGGATCAGTAAACATCCGTGGAATCTCGGTAATCACTCCTGGATTTTCTGGATCCGCCATTAAGGTCAACATTACATTGCGCATATTATGCTCAAACATCGGCCCTACTACTTCTGGCGGAAAAAGTTTGTGGAAAATTGCAATCATCTCGGAAACAACAAAATCCTTTTGTTCGGGTGTATTATATTCCAACATATTCAACCCTAAAGGCCGCTCAATATCCCCCGGATCAAAAAGTATAACCTCTTCTGCTCGCTCACGGGGCACAAGACCCAAGAGTTCTTCAATCAGTTCACCATGAGGATCCACTACGCATATACCCTCGCCATTCTTTAAATCCTGCGCTACCATATTTTTAAGTAAAGTAGTTTTACCTGTTCCGGTTTGGCCAATAATATATAAATGGCGACGCCGGTCATCCCTCTGAATTCGCACCAATCTTTCCACGCCCCGAAAAACATTCTTACCAATAACAATACCCTCTTGCGGCAAGTTGGGAGGTGCCTCACCTTTCTTTGCCGTGAGCCATTTTACTTCTGGCGTTTCGGTATAAGGCGTGGGCAAATGGAAAATACTCGCCAATTCCTCCGTGTTTAAAATACTAATCTTTTCTTCATCAAAGAAACGAAAATTAAAATTGGTAATCGTTTTTTTATCACTCCATTTCCGATGCCCCTCCGGCTTAAAACTGTTAAATTCTGGATAAGTAAATTGCTGAAAAGCATTGATTAAATTTGATAATTTAATTTCAGCTTGCTCACGTGTCACGCTAGAGACCAGCAAACGAATATTCGTTTCAAAAGCAACCTTGTTTACTTTCTCTTCTAAAAGTTTGACTGTTTCCTGTTGTAGGGGGGTTAAGGAAGGCGGTGCTTCAATTTGCTTTTCTCCTTCCACCTCCGGCGCCCTTTTCTTCTTTTCTGGTCCTTGCACTGCCGTGGTTACTACCTCGCCAGCAAAATGTGCAAGCTTCCCCGCAACACTCTTTCCACCCACTGCTTGTGTGGTCTTCACACCCTGTTGAATTTTACGTGCTGCTGCTAAGCCCTTGGTCCGCCAGCCAGAAGGGGCAGGGCGAATCAATATTTCTATACCTCCTCCCTCTTGCTCTTCCATCTTGCTTAAAGCATTAGCCAAAGCTGAAAGAGGATCAGTTTCCAAATATTTGTAAGTCTTGATGGGAAAAACATTTTCACGCGCTAAAACCATATTGGTGGCTAAAACTACACTTTCAGAAGTATAAAAATTGTATTCCTTCACCTCTTCCAATTCGGCTTTAGGGTAAGCTGCTTGAATTTGTTTTTCCACCAAACCGACAAGGTGATTGGGACAGCAAACATAAAAAGTCGTCTCATTATTGTGTGCCACAATTTCTAAAGAAACAAAATCCTTCTCTTCCCACAGTTTAGCTTTTTTTACGCGATTGAGTTGAGCAAAGCCAGCAAATACTGTTTCTGCCACCGCAATAAGCTCCTTCTCTTCCTGCTTTTCTTCTTTTTCACCTTTGCCAATCTCTTTGGGTACTCGAATGGAAAGCAAAGTGGTTTTGAAAGCCTTAGGTGCTTTGGATTTCTTACGTTGATTTGAAATCAAAAAATAAATCACCAGAACAAGTAGCAAAATAAAAAGTGCTCCGGATAAAAAATAAATAATGAAAAGATTCGGATTATTGATCATATAACTTGCCTGCCTGTCGGCAGACAGGTAATGTGTAACTTGCCTGCCCGCTAACGCCATAAGCGTAGCGCTGGCGGGCGGGTAACTTAAGCCTCTTAAAAAATCCAGGGTATATAATTGCTGATTCCCTGCCCGCAACGCCCGCAAGCGGGCTTGCGTGGCGGGCGGGCTGATTCCCTATTCATAATTCCTACTTCAAACCTTGGCGTCCAGCTTCTAAAGTATTTTTTTGAGAATAGGGATCTAACTTTTTCAGTTGATTGTATTTATTTATCTCTGATTGCGCCTTCTTCTGTGCGCCCGCTGCTTCTTTCTCTGTTGCACGCGCTACCCGTGTTCCTTGAGTTAAATCTCTAGTTGTTTTCGCTATCTCCTCTGCTGTAGTTTGTGCCGACCGCGCCGCTTCCACGGCTTGTGGTTTCCCTATATCGGTTCTCTCTACAGCTAATTCTGCCTTTACAGCAGTCTTTTTTGTCGCCTTTGCAACTTCTTCCTCTGTACCCTTCACCGCTTCCCGTGCCATTTCCAACTTCTTTGCAGTGGTTTCTTCTTCTTCTAAAGCACGACGTGCCTTTTCCCTTTGCATAGCTACTAATGGATGCTCTGTGGGCGTAGTATCTATCTCCTCTTGCGCTGGAAGAGGAGATGTCGCTCCTTCTTTCTCTGGTGGTTGATCAATTTGAGGCCTGATCTCGGCTATTTTCTCTTGTTCAGAGGTACTCTGTTGCTCTGCCATCTTTTGCCCTTCTTCAATTTGTTTTTTTAATCTTTGCTCATTAAGTTCTGTTAAAGTAGGGGGCGGAGTAGGGACACTTGATGTTTCATCTTGATTTTGGTTTTGATTTAAAGGCATACCCCGTAGAAGAATTTTGAATAATAATTTTAGTAATTATTACAAAACAATTCTTTAGTTAAAATTAGACATTTTAGTGAATGATTATTTTGAGTCTTTCTTTATAAAAAGATATTCTTTTAAAATCTTAATATTATCATTAAAGTTCTCTAATAAAACACCAACATCACTCTCCTTGAAAAGCCTTTCCACTCTTTTATTTATTTTTTTTAACTTCTTAGGCATAAAATTATTTCTTTTTCATTATAACATCTTTTTTTAAAAAAGTAGAGATACATTTTGTATCTCTACAAAGAATCCTCTACCCAAATAACTTTCTCTCTCGACTTCTCACCTTTAATTATTCTAACTTTATTTTTTCCTACCTCAAAATAATCTGCTAAAACTTTAATCAAAGCCCTATTGGCCTGGCCATTATGAGGAGAAGCTGTCAGATAAATTTTAAAAGCATCGCTACCTTCAGTGACTATTTTATTCTGTCTAGCATGCGGAATAATTTTGCAAACAAGTCGCATAAAACAAATCCAGTTTAAAAATGGGACAAATATTTTGTCCCTTTAAGACACCTTTAGTTTAATCCTCTCTGGGAAAAACTCTAACAATTTCCTATCTATAACCTCGCAGAGTTCTTCATGGTTCTCGTTGAGGGATGAAAATTTGATCAAAGCAGTAAGAAGCTTGAACATTGCATTCAAGCCTTTCTCTTCCGAACCTGGAATATCAGTGCGCACACCAAGGGTTAACCCGCCATCTCTAATCTTGAAACCCGCTTCCATACTCGCCCCACTATCTGGATCCGCGCCATCTAGAATCACTATCACAATATCGCTAGATAAAGCTTCATAATAGCAATTCCAAGCCAAACCCAATAAATCTTCTTTGTCTTCTGTGATAAAATAGGCCGCCTCGTCTTGTGGCAGAACAACCTTATAACCTTTCTTCCTCAAGTATTCCGCACAAAGACGATTTTGCTTGCGGTCGGCTTGGCTAAAGCAAGGAGCTGCCCAATAGATTACAACAACATCATCAATAAAACATGGCCATTGCCCTCTTGCGACTTCTAAAACCCCCGTTATCTCTTTTATTGCCGTATCAAAGGCCCCAAAATCAGTCGGGTTGGTCAAGAGGAAACTGCGCCCTCTCTCTATAAAAAACTTCGGAAGCGCTACCTCCATACTCACAGTACCCCGCAAATTTTTTCGTACTTTTCCCAAAATCCTTTTTTCGTCTTCCGGAGAAAACGGTTGCAGAATTCGAGAGTCTCCCTCTGCCTTTACCATCACTTCGTAAAATTTTCTTTCAGGCATCAATTAAACCTCCTCTCCTAACTATTCATCACTCAAAACTTAAAAGGAACCGTTTCGCTTTAATCCACAGGCACTACTCTCCGGCCTTGAATCATAAAGTCTATAATCACTCCACCATTGTCTCCCCCACCGGTCCATTCGTAATCATTATCCCAAGAATATTGCGCCCAAGTTTCATCGCATCCTTTGCCTTTAACTAAATAATTCATCCGAATCCGCTTGTTTCTTGGCAGCTTACTTAATGGAATATCCGCAACATAACCTTGATTCGACCATTTCATTTTCCAAGTATAACTCCAGCGGTCAGGGTCGCCAGTAATAATCACTGTTTCCCCGCATTTTGGTACGGGAATAAAAGCGGGGTTGGCAATAATATGGAGCTTGTTACCTAAAACCTCGGGTTTAATCACCCAATCATATTCATAATCATTGTCATAATGATTGCAATCATTCCTATAACAATTATGATTGCTCTCATAACGACGATCCTGTCGCCCCCACCATTCACGATGTGCTTCTGCAGGGAAAGAAAATGCGCCAAAAACCAACACAACTCCCAGACATAAAACTAGTTTTCTCATAAATTTACCCATTGTTTTTTAAGTTAAAAATAAGCAAAATACCTGCCTCCATCAGGAAATCCAAGTTAGATTTAAGGCAAACATTTTGCTTCTTTTTAATTCTTTATATAATAGAACTTTTTAGGAAAAAATGCAATAAAATAAGTTGCCTAATCTTTTACCATACAAAGTGCATCTTAAAACAAACTCCTTATCATCTGTTATACCAACCATCCTCTTCGGAAATTCTATTGGGGCAAAAATCAAGTTCCCCTATGGGAATACCCAATTTCTTTGCTCCATATTCTTTGGCTTCCTGCCATGTTAAGTCATTATTGGGATCGAGGCGGAAAATTTTATTTTTAAAAACAATCACCAAAGCTTTCCCTTCATTGTAAATATGGAAATAATATTGCGCATCATTAACCATTGCCTCTTGAACTTCAGCAATAGCTTTTTTAATATCGGGAATCTCCACAATATGTAAATGCCAATTTTCCTCTGCTGAAAATTTGGTTCTTAGAATTTTATATTTTTTCAAAACATCAGGATTCTTTAAACTTTCTTCAATAATAATAGAATGGTACATATTTATTCACATTTTACTAAAAAAGTCCTTTATCGCTAAACGTGTAGCTTCACCATTTGGTTCCAGACTAAATGTGGAAAAATCGTTCCAGGTATAACCAGCTCCTTTCGGTAAAGTTTTTAGATAGGCATCAAAAGATGCTCTGGCAAGTTGGACCTGATTTTTTTTTACATAACTGCTCGGCGCTTGGAAAAAGTCGGTCATCCAATATTCACCAACCATCCATGGAACATTTTTTTCCGCCGTAAGACTTGCAAATTTTTGATAACTATCAAATTCTTTTCTATAAATTTCCAGATTCATTTGGTTTGGTGGTGGACCAACATCTATGGCCACGATATCCACGTCTTCTAAAGCAGCATCTAGCACTTCTCCATTTCTACTCAAATAATTGAGGTCAGTTACTTTATTTATAATCTTACCACTAAAGTTCTCACGCGCTGCTATATTACCGCTTGGGAAAAAATCAATCAAGTTATTCTTCACTTCTGTCCCACCCCATTCTTGCTTTTGAAAAATAAGATCGGGTTCAGTATGGACAGTTATATACTCTACCTTATATTCTTCTAATTCCTTGCTAATTTTTTTAACAAATTCTAAAAAGGCAGGCTTAAATTTATTATAACTGCCAATCTTTTGTTCAGGGGCAGGCCCCGAAGCGTAAGTAAAAGCAACCCAAGCCGCTAAATTAGATTTTTTAACTTTAATAATGTCATTAAACAAAACAGATTCATTATAAGGATCAATATAAAACTTACCATCTTCTTGTGCTGGCATAATAAATAATTGAACCGTATTAAAGCCTGTATCTTTAATCTTTTCTAAATTCTCATTAGTTATACTTCCTCCTGTGCCAGGACCTGTTCCATAAATTGCCGGACCTTCATTAATCGCCTTAATGGTAGAAGGATAGTTTCTCATTAAAGATGCTTTTTCTTCTTTACTGGGCAGAGCAAGGGGTTGCGCCCCTGAAAAGGCGCCTCTTTTGTCAGGACTAATCCAACCGGGGCAGGCATCGGGATGTTGGGAGCAGTACTCGTCGCATTTCTGCTGAAGTTCTGGATTTCTACATTCAGCTTCAGTAGGACGCCATCCTTCCTCTTGCGTTCCCTCTGAAGAAATTCCGCCAGCTCCCTCTTTTCCTTCTGGTAGATTAGAATGGAAAAAGTGTTGATAGACAAAAAATCCAGCCGCACCCAAAGCAACTATAAATATTAAGATGGTAAGAATTTTAAGACGCATATGTTTTTATTTTATTGAATTTACAAATACAATTACTGCGCATAAATGCAGTTTTTTATCTTTTGAATAAATTTCGCAATTCTATCTTAGCTTTTTCCAGTACCTTTCGTTGATTGGATTTTAAATTTTTACCCGCACGATTGATATAAAAATTAAGCATAGACATTGCTGATTGAAAAGATGTAGTTTTGCGCCGCATACTTGTTTCTGCTGACAGTTTCAAAGATCTTGCAATGCGTTTTGGGTCCCTCCAAGTAAATACCCCTTCTTCCAAATCTAAAGCATTGCTATATTTTGTTACATCCCCTGACCAATATTTTTTACTCTTTAGTTTCATAAGATTTCTTTAAACCTCGGCTTAGCCTCCCATAGCTCCCCAACTCTTATAAGCCTCCATAAATAAAAATTGCACTTACAAAAAACCATAACAACGAGGAGACAAAAGTTGCCCATTCCCAAAGGGTGGCATTCTTTAAAAGTAATGAGTTCTCTTTTTTCCGCTCACCAACAAGGTCAGTAAGTGCTGGTGCGCCATATTTACTCAAAAGCTTTTTAAAAGTAAAAGCCGTGAGGGAAACAAAAATGAGGATTATCACATTTAATAAAACCAGAAACCTAGGTAATACTTCTGAAACATAAACAGGGTAAATAGAAAACAAAATAAATCCGCTCATACCAATAAACAAGCTACTGGCTATCACTTGATGCACTTTTGGCCTTTTATCCATCGGCAAGAAAACAATCAAAATGAGCGCAACAATACTCAACGCAAAAAAGTATAGTGCTATCTTAGAAAGAATTAAATCAGGCATAATCTCAAAAAGCCCTTTCAAGAAAAATAAATTTAAGAATGCAAAGATTAAGAAACAAGCATTAAAGATATAATGGCTGGCAGCCTTTTTCTCGCCCAAGTTACTTACCCAAAAAGTCAAAACGGAATAGCGCCGATACTTTTTACGAGCGCCATAAATAAGCAATAAAAGAAAAATTGGCAGATATAAAATATAAACCAATAATCCAATTTTAAAAAAATCAGACATAAATTAAAAATAAATTATCAATCCCCTCCTTTATTATGCACGATTCATTAAATATTGTTAATATTTAGTGAATTTTCTGACGGAAAGAAAATTACTCCCCCTCTCCTGGTAATTAAAAAAGGAGCGTAGGGGGTCCGCTCCCAAAGGAAAAAGTACAGTTTGTTTATTCAATTACCACTGGTTTACCGGTCTCGGCAGACAGATACATAGCATCAATCATCTTCATCATAATCAGCCCATGCTCTGGTGTCGGCAATAATGGGTCCATCTGGCGGGATGCAATACTGTCAATAAAAGCCTTCACCGAGGCTCGTCTGCCCATATATGGGTCTAGCAGCCCTGCAAACTCGTCATTACTGGGCTGACCGTACTGTTGCCGCACAATAACACACCTATCAATAGCCGTGTCATCTATGCCGTCTTTGCCAAAGGTTCTTTCTAGCAGGACGCCGCCCTTTGTTCCCTGCATCACGCAAGCCACTCTTTCTCGAACGATCCGTTCTGCCCAAGATGCCCGATACTGCATACTCTTGCCGCCTTCAAACAAAACCATTCCCTGGCTCGCGGTTTCTACATCCATAATACCCTTGGGATCAGAAAATCCCCAAGGACCACAGACATCCATATCATTCTGGAACAGATTACTGGCTGTGGCCAAAACATATTTTGGCTTTGGATAATCCATCGCAAAGAGCGCAAGGTCCATCACGTGAATAGACAAGTCAATAATCGGTCCGCCTCCGCTCATGGCTTTTTGAGTGAACCAGCTTCCTCTGCCAGGTATGCCGTTTCTGCGAACCCATTCCACTTGAGCAGTTCTTATTTCACCGACCGGATTATGGATGTCCAATTTCTGCAAAATTTGCGAAAATAACCACTGCGCCTCTGGACGGAAACGGTTGTTGAACTGCCACACTAGCATTTTATCATTTTGGTTGGCGGCTCCTATCATTTCCGAAACCTGACCTGCATTCATAGCAGGCGGTTTTTCACAGAGGACGTTTATTTTACTATCAAGACATAAAATAACCACATTACGATGCTGATAGTTAGGAACACAGACTGACACTAGATCCAGCTCTTGATCTAGAAGTGCCCCTACATTGTCAAAAAGTTTATCTTTGCTCATCCCTTGACCAGATAAAGTCATCAGACACCTGTTTCTTGCAACGTCTGAAGGGTCATAAACCCCGATGAATTCAACATCCGGATGGCTGACATAAACCGGAAAGTGAAAATTCATAAACACACCACCACACCCGAAAGCACCGGCCCTTAATTTCTTCTCACCCATCTTTCAATCCTCCTCTAAATTCAATCTGAAAACTAAAAAACGGAAACCAAAACAATGCGATCATCACTAATTATCACCACCTCCTCTATTTTCATAAATCCAAATTCAATCCCCTTTAATTAAACACCGAGACTATTAATATAATCAAATGGTGAGAATTTGTAAAGTATATGTGTAAATAAAAACAGGCTAATCTGCCTGTTTTAAGAAAAGTGGATTTTACTCATCATCATTTCCAAATAAAGCCTCAAATAGCGACATCATTCCGCACGCATCCATCAAGTTCACCTTCCCCATCTTCTAAAACTTGCGTCACAATCTCTTGTCCCTCTAATCTTTTTTTCTTCACATATCGTCTCGCCGCTCTATAGCAAAAGAATAATACCACCACTAAAAATAGTAAAAAGAGCAAAAAGATCACCGATAAAATCATTATGTGTTCCATTTCCGTCACCTCCCTATATCATTCCGAGCCTAAGAATGCAAGGAATCCCTTCATGGCATATTATACACTGTGTCATTCCGAGCGCTAAGCGCGAGGAATCCCTTGAACATAGTTATAGAAAACGTTTAAGGGATTTCTCCTCCCTTCGGTCGTCGAAATGACAATTATGTCAATTCACTGTACAAATCATTCCAATGTGGATTAATTTCCTTAATCAAGTTTTGCTTTTTCTCACGCCGCCACTTTTTAATTTCTTTCTCTCTTTCAATAGCGGAATATACATTATCAGTTTGTTCATAATAAATAAGTTTATTGCAGGAATATTTCTTTGTAAAGCCCTTAATCTTTCCTTGTTTATGCTCCAATACCCTTCTTAATAAATCATTAGTTATGCCAGTATATAAAGTCCCACTTGGACTAGCCATAATGTAAACATAAAAATTGTATTCCCTTCTTAGCATAGTCTTTGTCATTCCGAACCCAAAAGGGTGAGGAATCCCTTAAACTCGGGATAAACAAAGTCTAAGGGATGCCTCACATCCGTTCGGCATAACATTTTAATCCACCTACCCTGTTGACCCAAAACCTCCTCGGGAATCTTTATCCACCTTATTTACTTCTTCCCATTCCCCTCTTGCAATCTTTACAAAAATCCCTTGGGCAATGCGATCGCCACGCGTAACGTGCACCTCTTTGTCTGTAAAATTATATACTTGCACGCGGATTTCATCCTCTGCCCCGCAGTAATCCGAATCAATAATTCCTGCGCCATTTATTAATATTAAACCCTTTTTCATGGCAGTTGAGGAACGCGCAATAAGCATCAACATATACCCCGGCGGGGTTTTGACAATAATATTTACGGGAATCCGTACGATTTCCCTAGGCCCCACCGCTGCGCTCTCGCGACAAATCAAATCAAAACCCGCCGCGCCTTCTGTTTTGTATTGAGGCAAAGGCAAAGAGTTGTCTACTCGTTTAATTAATACTTTCATAAAAAATAATTTTTAATTTTTGCTTCTTAATTTTTAGCCCGCCTGCCTATGCTGCCTTGTGGCAGCAAGGCTAGCGGGCAGGCTAATTTTTATTGAATTATTGTCTTATTTATAATAGCAATAAAAATTAAGCAAATAAAAATTAGTTAAAAATCAAAAATTAAGAATTAAAAATTCTCAAATCCCTCTAATCTCCACCTTCCCCACATACTTTTCTGCTATCTTTTTAAATCCTTGAATCACCCTCTCCGGATAAACCATTTTTTCTAAATCTGAAGAAAGAGTTGCAAGGGGTTGATATTGCTGGAGCGCATATCTTTCTGCGCCGGCAATAATCTGCGCCATCAATTCAAAGTTATCCTCGGCCACGAGAGGCGGAAAAAGAGTCGTCCGAAATTCATAATGAAATCCTGTGGGCTTTTTTCCCTGCAATAAAAAAATAATACTCTCTTTAATCTGTGTAAGCTTCACAGTCGGCTGTACCTTGGGATAATCCTGCCAACTTGTTTTTAAATCCATTGCAACATAATCAACGATTCTGTCTTGTACCAATCCCTTTAACATTGCAAGATTAGAGCCATTGGTATCTAACTTTACTAAATAACCCAAATCCTTCACCCTCCGCACAAAGGCGGGTAAATCTGTCTGTAGTGTTGGCTCGCCGCCAGTCACCACCAATGCTTCTAATTTTCCTCTTCTTTTATGTAAAAATTTCAATACTTCTGCCTCGGTAAAAATAGGTAAACTAGGATCTCCTCTTACTAATTTAGGATTATAACAAAAAGCGCACCGGAAGGTGCAGCCTGGTGTAAAAACAATCGCCGCAATTTTTCCCGGGTAATCAAGAAGAGAAAACTTCTGCAATCCACGAATTAACATAAAATAAATAATACATAGATAATAGGCTCGGCGCAAAAAAATCTTCTTAAACTATCCCTTATTACTTATTACCTTGTTATACTCTTTCCGATCATAAAATTCCGCTTGCTTACCATCATTCCACTGTTTGACTGGTCGCAAATAGCCCACCACCCGCGAATAAATTTCACATCTTGTTCGTTGTTTCTCTAAATTTTGAATTGTCTTTTTCATATTGATTTTCCTCCTTAATTATTCCCCCTAATAATAACTTCGTTAGTGTTTAATAGCTTCATGCATATCCAATTTCTGTATCACACTTAGGACAATACTCATATTCGCCAGCGATATAGCCATGCTTAGGACAAATACTAAAGGTCGGTGTTAAGGTAAAGTAAGGTAAATGATACCGATAGCAAATCTTCTTTATCAAGTTTTTAACAGCCGTAACATTAGGAAGCCGCTCACCAATAAAACCATGCAATACCGTACCACCTGTATAAAGACTCTGCAAATCATCCTGACGATCCAGGGCTTCAAATAAATCATCCGTGAAATTAACAGGGAGGTGCGTGGAGTTGGTATAATATGGCTTTGCCCCCAACTGATAAGCCTTTTCATTTGCCACGATAATTTTCGAGTACTTCTCTTTATCATACTTGGCAAAATTATAGCTTGTGCCCTCGCCTGGCGTTGCCTCTAAATTATAAAGCTGGTTCTCTTCATTTTGGTAATCCATCAATCTTTCCCGCATAAAAATTAAAGTCTCCTTTGCAAAATTATGGCCTTTCGTAGTTGCAAGACTCGTTTTAAGAAGATTAAGGCAAGCCTCATTCATCCCTAAAAGACCAATTGTGTTAAAATGATTGCGCCAATATTCACCAAAAGATTCTTTAATCTGGTCTAAATAATGACGGCAATAAGGATAAAGACCTTCTTCAGTAAATCGCTCTAAAGTCTCCCGCTTCACCTGCAAACTTTTACGTGCCACTGCCATTATTTTTCCCAGACGTTTAAAGAAATCTTCTTTACTTTTAGATAAATGTCCTAGGCGCGGCATATTAATCGTTACTACACCAATTGAACCAGTGAGAGGATTTGCTCCAAAGAGTCCGCCTCCTCTCTTGCGCAGCTCGCGGTTGTCTAAACGCAGTCGGCAACACATTGATCTTGCATCATCTGGACTCATATCTGAATTCACAAAGTTGGCAAAATAGGGAACGCCATATTTGGCGGTCATTTCCCACAAAGGTTTCCATTCCTCCTTTCCCCATTGAAAATTACGGGTGATATTAATCGTGGGAATCGGAAAGGAAAACACCCGCCCCTTAGCATCGCCTTCAAGCATCGTCTCGCCAAAAGCACGATTGAAAATATCCATTTCTTTTTGAAAATCACCATAAACCTCCTTCTGCATTTTCCCGCCAATCATTACAGGTTCACCCTTCATATTGCCTGGGATTGTGAGATCTAAGGTAATATTAGTGAAAGGTGTTTGGAAACCGACCCGCGTCGGTACATTCATATTAAATAAAAATTCTTGCAGACATTGTTTAACATCATCATAACCTAAATTATCGTAGCGGATAAATGGGGCAAGATAGGTATCAAAATTGGAAAAAGCGACTGCTCCGGCAATTTCGCCCTGCACCGTGTAAAAGAAATTAACAATCTGGCCAAGAGCCGTACGTAAGTGCTTAGGCGGCCGACTTTCAATCTTGCCCGAGACTCCTCCAAAACCACGCATCAAAAGATCACGCAAATCCCATCCTGTGCAGTAAGCAGACAAAAGCTGAAGATCATGAATATGAAAATCCCGATTTAAATGAGCATCCCGTACCTCTGGAGGATAAATCTTATGTAACCAGTAGTGAGAGGAAACCGCAGAGGCAACATGATTATTTAGCCCCTGCAGGGAAAAAGTCATATTGCTGTTTTCGCGAACACGCCAATCCACCTGTGAAAGATAACCCTCCATCAATTCATCGGAATCAATAAATTTCCGTAAATCCCGCAACCTGGCATGCTGATCACGGTAAAGAATGTAAGCCTTTGCTGTCTTTGCGTGTCCCTCTTCAATCAAAACCTTTTCTACTAAATCTTGAATCTGCTCTACCGAAGGAATAGTATGGCCGTCAAATTTTTCATTTAAAAGAACAGCGACCTTACCAGCCAATTGTCTTGCTAGGTTCCGGTTCCGACCTCCTACAGCTTGCGCCGCCTTAAAGATAGCCGTTGCAATTTTTTCCGGTTCAAAGGGAACGATTCGACCATCTCGCTTCTTAATTCGAATAACCTCTTTTGTTTTTGCCATTTTGGATTTATTTAGGATGTCCGCCTTACCACGCGGCGAAACTACCCTTTTAATTTTTATTTCTTGTAAACTTCGGGGCCCCATAAAATTTCTAATTTTATGGGGCTTTCTCGGGACGACAAATTTGTTTCTTAAGATCTGTAAAAGCGCTTAATTCCTTGGCAAAACTCTCCACATCTTTAAAAGATTTATAAACCGAGGCAAAACGGATATAAGCAACTTCGTCCAATTTTTTCAATTCCTTCATCACTAACTCACCAATAAAACGACTTCCGATTTCTCTCTTTCTACCCTCCCTGATTTTTTGCTCAATACGAGAAAGCATCTTTAAAATAGCCTCTTCAGCAATAGGACGTTTCTCGCAAGCCCGCCGAATACCTCGTTCTAATTTGGTGCGATCATAGAGCTCTCGCTGCCCATCTTTTTTAATTACATAGAAATTCAATAACTCCACTTCTTCATAGGTGGAAAAGCGGGAACGGCATCTTGGGCATTCACGGCGACGGCGAATCGCAAAACCATCATTTGCCGTTCTAGAATCCACTACTTTAGTCTCACTAGCATGACAATGTGGACATTTCATAAATAACCAAATGTAGTATTATACAAAAACATTATACCACAATTTATTGGGATATAAGGTGTGGATAAGTCTAAATGCAAAATGCAAAAATCAAAATGTAAAATGACAGTTTAAAATCTTAAAATGAATTAGGGTCTTTGGGAATCAACCATTTATGGTTCCAAAAATTATTGATTGGTTACAAAGTGCAGTCTTGAAAGGATAAATCCTAAATTCCCAATCACTTTATCATTTCAACATTTTACATTGTCATTTTGATTTTTGATTTTTGAATTTTAAATTTAATATTCAGGTTCTCAAATCAAAAAAGACCTTATTTCATTAAATAAGCTCTTTATAACACAACAAAATGATAGTTCTATTTTCCCATCTTCTTCCGAATAAAAGCAGGGATATCTAGTTCGTCCTCACCACCCGCTTCTTCTTCCTCTTCTTCTTTATCTATGTCCATTTCTCTGGTTTTAACTTCTATGGCTTCTTCTGGTGGTTCGGCACTAAAAATATCTTCTTCCTCTTTCTTTTCTTCCTCTCTTCTTTTTCCCTCAAAACCTGTAGCAATCACAGTGATTTTCAATTCTCCTTCTATTTCTGGATCAATCACTGCACCAAAAATAATCTTGGCCTCTGGTGCCACTTTTTCTGTAATTACTTTAGCGGCTTCATCAATTTCATACATTCCTAAATCCGATCCGCCTGTCACGTTGAAGAGTACTCCCTTTGCCCCGTCAATGGAAAGCTCGAGGAGAGGGCTAGAAATCGCTGCTTTGGCCGCTTCCTTTGCTCTCTCTTCACCACTCGCCCGACCGATACCCATTAAAGCGGATCCTGCATCCCGCATAATTGCTTTAACATCTGCAAAATCAACATTAACAATGCCAGGAACAACAATTAAATCAGAAATACCCTGGACGCCTTGACGTAAAACATCATCCACGATTTCAAAAGCCTCTAGGAGTGAGGTAGACTTGTCAATTACCTGCAGGAGGCGATCGTTAGGAATGGTAATTAAAGTATCTACTTCTTTAGCCAAACTTACTAAACCTTGCTCTGCAATATTCCGCCGCGCTAGGCCCTCAAAGCTAAATGGTTTTGTGATTACACCAATTGTAAGCACCCCTGCTTCTCGCGCTAAATTAGCAATTACTGGACTTGCACCCGTACCTGTTCCGCCACCTAAACCGCAAGTAATAAAAACCATATCTGCTCCTTTTAATGCTTTAGCAATTTCATCGCACCCTTCTTCTGCCGCCTGGCGGCCGACTTCCGGATCCATTCCTGCCCCCAAACCTTTTGTAATATTTTTACCAATATGAATCCGTGTTTGGGCATTACTTTTTTGTAATGCTTGAGCATCGGTATTAACAGCAATAAATTCCACCCCTTTAATATCTGAAGCAATCATTCGATTAATCGCATTCCCTCCTGATCCGCCGACACCTACAACCTTCAAGCGTGCAAATGTTTCTAAATCTGGTTTAATTTCCATAAAATTCTTATAACATTTAACTTAAAACTTGCCTGCCTGGCGGCAGACAGGTAACTTAAAGAAGATTTCCCTCTTATGTCATACATTATAAGTTACAAGTCTCAAAACTTCTAATTATTATAACTAATTCCTTTTTTTATAGCAATACCCTCCCATTATGGTAAAAAGTTCTTAAACCAACGTTTCATTTTGTCCATACCACTATTCAATTTCGTTAAGCTTTCACGATTAGACTCAAAAGAAAATCTTTTACCCTCTCCCAGTGCCCAATGAATCAAGCCCGTTGCCGTGGCAAAAACAGGATCATCCACCCTATCCACAGCTACTGCCAATCCCGTCGGAAAACCAATCTGTGCTGGGAGTCTTAAAGTACTTTTGGCTAAATCAACCACTCCTGGCAACTTTGCACCGCCACCCACAAGCACCGCTCCTGCGGGCAATTGCGCGCTGCGGCCAATTTTATGTAATTCCTTATCAATCATTTTAAACATTTCCTCACCCCGCGCCTCAATAATATCTGCGATTTCACGTCTTAGAACTACCCCTTTTTCTCCTTTGGCTATTTTTTGCAAATCAACCTCTTCCTTTTTCTCAATTTCACAAGGCAAACAAGAACCATACTCAATCTTTATCCGTTCCGCAGTATCCACAGAAGTACGTAGCCCAATCGCTAAATCCGAACTAATATGCTCACCACCCACAGGTAGAGCGCCAGCGGCAAGAAGTCCACCCTCTTCATAAACACTGAAACTCGTACTGCCTCCTCCCAAATCAATTAAAACAACTCCTAAATCACGTTGCCGTTTCTCCAACACTGACCAAGCAGAGGCTAAAGGAGCAAATACTAATCCGGCCACATCCACACCTGTGCGCTCCACGCAACGCGTTACATTATTAAGTAATGAAGATGAAGTTTCTACGATGGTTGTCACCGCTTCTAAACGTACACCATTCATGCCCACAGGATCTTTAATTCCGCTCTCATCATCCACAATAAAATCCCGCGGCAGGATATGCAAAATCTCCCGATTAGAAGAAATGCTTACTGCGGAAGCAGCCTCAATCACACGTGCAACATCATTCTTGGAAATCTCGCCATCTGCCCTTGAAATCGCAATTACACCGCGAGACTCTACATAAGATACTTGGGAACCACCTACAGAAACATAAGCTCTTTCCACAGGTAAACCCGCCATTCTTTCTGCTTTTTCCAAGGCAGAGGAGATACTCGTTACCACCTCTTCAGCATCCACAACCATCCCTTTTCTTATACCAGAAGAGGGTGACTCACCAATCCCTAAAATACGAGGTTTTTCTTCCACTCCTCCTCTCTCCACAATAATTACACGAATAACTGTTGCACCCAAGTCAATACCTGAAATAATTTCTTGTTTGGACATAGTAAAATCAAAATGTAAAAATCAAAATGCCTACCCGCAGAAGCCTTGGCAGAAGTGGATCATTTTGATTTTTGATTTTTAAATTTTGCATTATTTAAAAATATACGGACGAAAAATGAGATAAATACTTACAATCCAACCCAAGAAAGCTAATAAACAGGCACCTGACATCATATCTTTGATCGCCTCGGCATAGGGATGAACACGGGGTTTTAGAATATCAACAATTTTTTCTAAAATTGTGTTGAGAATCTCTAAAATCAAACCCGCTACGATAGTTAAAGTCAAAATCACCTTGCTACTCAAAGCTATCTTATAGTATATCATAAAAAAAATAACAACTAAACTAAAAAAAATAGCAATACGAAAATTTTGCTCTTCCCGAAAAGTAATATAAATACCTCTGAAAGCATAACCAAAGCTACGAATTAATTTTTTAATATTAAGCAATGGCATCGAGATCTTATTATTAATTGAATAATAATAAACTTAGGATAATAAAATCATATTCAATTTTAAATCTGCCCCAAAGATTTTAAAATTTTGTTTTGGGTATGAAACATCTTTTGTCGCTCTCTTTCTGTCTCATCCCCATATCCTAAAATATGCAACACTCCATGGACAAAAAGAATAGCTAGTTCCTGATTCAAAGAATGTCCCATCTCTTTTGCCTGTATACGCGCTTTTTCTATAGAAATAAAAATTTCGGCAATCTGATTCTGGCCAAACTTGCCCAAATTAAAAGATAAAATATCAGTAGATTTATTTTCGTAACGATATTGACGATTGAGCTGCTGAATTTTAGCATCATCCATTAAAACTAAACTAATTTCAAAATTTCTTAAAGTGGTTTTAAGAAGAACTAATCTTTGAATAATCTTTTGAAAAAAGTTTTTTTCTACTTCGAAGCGGGTCAGATTTCTAAAATCAAAAATCATCAAGATATTTTTATCCCCCTATATTTAAACAATGCAGAAATTCTAACAAAAAAATATCTGGAAATTGTTACTCTGTCACTTTTACCTCGTAAAGATGATCCTCTGTACCATCTGCTAAATCTTCAGGGTCATGATCTCCTTCAATCGTTACTGTAAACTCATAACTGCGAGGGGATAATTTTTGATACTGATAAGTATATCTTGGTGCAAGGGGATCTTCTGGGATCTTGACTACATAATCAGGAGAGAGTTCTTTCAAACTTTCAGGGAAGGAATTGTTATCTTCATAATATAATTCTAAAGCTACCCCTAAAGCTTCCAAATCATTCTTGCGAATTTTATCCCGCTCGGCCGGGGTTGTCGCCGCTCCCTTCTGTTCTTCTCGCGTAGTTTCTAACTTTGCCCCGCCTCCTTTCGCAGGATCATACCCGCTTTTCACCTCTGCGCCATCAAGATAGCCATCGCCATCTGTATCAGGATTATGGGGATCTGTTTTATAATAATATTCACTGGCATTATCTAAACCATCGCCATCAGGATCTTGCTTGGCATCTCCAGGATCCAAAGGATTTAAATTGTTCTGTTTTTCCCAACCATCTGGCAGTCCATCTTGATCTGAATCCGCTTCTTTTAAATTAGTACCCAAAGCCTTTTCCTCTTGGTCAGTCAAGCCGTCATTATCAGAATCCTGATTTGGCGAAGGCGGTAGAGGATTAACTTGTTCCCCTGGAGCAGTCTCACTTTCTGCTGGTGTTGTTGAACTTGCCGGAGGAGCTGGCACAGTAACACTAGGAGAAGTACTAACTTTTCCTGAAGGATTCTGAAACCAATTAAAATATACAAATACGGCTCCCCCACCTAATACTAAAATAATTAAGATAATAGCAAGCTTCTTAGAAAAAATTGGGTTTTTAGAAGGCGCTGTTACTGGCAGCGAGCTAGCAGCAGGGCGCAACTCTAAAGGAACCCGCGTGCCTCCCGTTCCCCGATACTCCACAGGCATTACTTTGCTCGTCTGTTCGGTAGAAGTGAAAAAATCCTTCTCCCCCCCCACAGCAGTATCTAGAGATCCTTCTGCTTCTGTTAAAGGAATTCCTTCCTCTTTTTGAGATCCATAAGATATAGGATTGCCAGGATTATTGTCTTCCCTCTTTATTTCTGCAAGAGAATTATCTCCATTATTTATTGGAAATAAATGAGTATCATCTTCTGGCTGAAAAGGCAGGTTATTGGGTGGTGGTGCTGGCATAATAATGATATTGGTTTTTAATTTTACTTGTAAACTACCCTGCGGCAGAGACCGCAGGGTGAAAGAATTATTTATTTCTTAACCATTAATAAATCTGTAACAATTTTACTTACTAATGCTCCATCCCCTCTTTCTTTTAAACGCGGCATCAATGCACCCATTACTTTCCCCCTATCAGCTGAAGAAGTTGCTCCTAACTCCTTTATTACACCTCTCGCAATCTTTTCTATCTCGTCTGGCGTCATCCCGGCCGGCAAATAGCTTTCCACTAACTCAATTGCTCTCTGTTCTTCTTTTTCCTTCTCTATCCTCCCTGCTCTGTGCCATTCTTCTTTAGATTCTTTACGTTGTTTTAACTCTCGGCGCAAAACCCCCAAAATATCATTTTCGGAAAGATTTTCGCGCCTCTTTTTAATCTCTTCATTCTTTAAGGCAGATCTTAAAATACTTAATACAGAGATTGTTTCTCGATCTCTATTTTTTAAAGCCTGCTTAAAATCAGAATCAATTTTTTCTAAAACCGACATAAAGATTTTTTATTTCAGGGGTCCCCCAAAATTCTTTCAGAATTTTGGAGATCTATTTTAGGGGTCCCCAAAGCGAAGCTTCTTTGGAGGTTTACTTTTGATACATATTCCGATCAAAGGTGGGAAGCTTACCAATCTTCCTCAAATACTCTTTTTCCTTAACAATCTGCGCTCTCCTCTTTGCACTTTCTCTGATTTGCTTTTTACTTCTAGGTGGCTCATAAAATCGTGCTTTCCTCGCTTCTACTAAAACACCACTCTGCTGCACTTTGCGATTAAATCGACGCAAAAGGCTCGCCAGAGACTCGGATTCTTTCTTTGTAACTTCAACCACAATATATTCACCTCCTTGGTGAGATTAAAAATTTAGGTTAAGAAAAAATTCAACCATAAGCATAGCACAAATAAAAGCTGATTGTCAAACCTCGGATATTTTTTCTCCTCTCTTCCAACCCCCTAATAAATGGAGATGTAAATGGGAAATCTGTTGAAGACGACCTCCATTAAAAACAAGTTTATAAGCCTCACTTATTCCTTTCTTTTGCGCTAATTCTTTGGCTTGAAAAATCAATTTACCAACTAAAATAATATCTTCCTTTTCTAAAGCCTGAAGCGATTCTATGTGTTTCCGAGGTACTACTAAAATATGCACTGGCGCTTTAGGCTTAATGTCAGAAAAGGCGACAATATCTTGATCTTGAAAAATAATCTCTGCTTTTTGTTTGCCCGCAACAATATCACAGAAAAGACACATAAAGATAATTTTCAATTTTGGAATTTGGAGCTTGACCTGCCCGCCAGTGGCTTCGCCCGCCCGCAACGCTTCGCTTGCAAAGCGGGCGTGGCCGACAGGCGATGGCAGGCGGGTTGAAAATTGAAAATTGAAAATTTTTATATTTTTCTCCTCATCTTCTCCAATCTCTTCTTCACCTCACCAACGATCTTATCTCGATTAATCAATTCTTGTACTCCGGTTTCCATATCGCGTAAAAGAATCGTCCCTTCTAAAGCTTCTTTCTGACCTAAAATCAAAGTGAGTTTAACACCCAAGCGATCTGCTACTTTGAGTTGAGATTTTAAACTTCCCCGTGAAAAAGATTCTGAAACAATAATGCCATTTTGACGAAAATTTTCAAACAACACTAAAGCCTTCCTGCGAGCTAGCTCTCCGAGTTGAGCGAGAAAAACGTGGATTTTGCGCAAGGAAGGAGGCTCAATTTTGCTCTCTGTCATCTGCATAATAACCCGCTCTATACCGCAGGAAAAACCTACTGCTGGCGTGGCTTCACCTCCCAAATCTTTTACTAAATTATCATAACGTCCACCACCGCCAAGAGCGATTTGACTTCCTTCTTCCTGCCCTTTTGTTTTCTCGGGCCAAATTTCGAAAACTGTTTTGGTATAATAATCCAAGCCTCTCACCAACCTCGCAGATAAACTATAAACAATCTGTAATTCATCAAGCTGCTCTAAAACTTCTTTTAGATGATCATGACATTCTTCACATAAAGAATCTATAAGAGCTGGGGCATTATTAGCTAATCTTTGACATTTTTCTTCTTTGCAATCCAAAAGTCGCAAGGGATTGGTTTTTAATCTTCTTTTACAATGAGTGCAAAGGCGAGAGGTTTGCCCTTGATAGTAATTCACCAAAGTCTCTTTGTAAGCCGGACGACAAAGCGCACAACCCACACTATTAATCTTAATACTAAAATGAGATAAACCCAGAGCCTTTAAAATATTACTAGCAACCAAAATCATTTGGGCATCTGATGCAGGTGAAGCAGCTCCTAAAATTTCAAAACCAAACTGATGGAATTCCCGGAAACGTCCCTTCTGGGGTTGATCATAGCGAAACATCGAACCAAGATAATAAAGCTTCAAGGGTTGAGGCTTATTAGCTAATCCATTTTCAATATAGGCACGGACAATCCCAGCCGTGTTTTCCGGCCGCAAAGAGATACTGTTGCCCCCCCTATCCTTAAAAGTAAACATCTCTTTTTCCACAATGTCTGTCTTACTCCCCACCCCCCGCACAAAAATATTCGTATCCTCAATAATGGGTGTATCAATACGACCGAAACTATATTCCAAGGCTATTTTTCTCACTGTGTCCCGGACAAAATCCCAATAAGGCTGCTCTTCCGGTAGAATATCTTTTGTTCCTTTAACCGCCTGAAAAGATATCCGGCGACGCGATAATATTGGAGGTTTATCTTTATTCAGATTTTGTTTCTTGGATCGTGGCATAGATAATAAATTTTTAATTTTAATGCTAAATTTAAGGTTTAGAAAGTACAGTGGCTGTTATGGTTTCGTAACTTTTTTTAGACACATGCCAGACACCGGGTTTATAAGGATTACCAATATCACCTACCAATTGGATGACTATACCAGCTATAAAGGTTATGCTAGTTAAAAATATTGATTGGAAAAGCAGATTAGGAGTTAGGATAAAAAAGACGCTTAAGACAAAAATAATAGATATTGCATACAATATTAATCCTAACAGACGTGGGAATGGTTCGCTGGCTTTGCTTAATCTGTCAGCTCTAAATGTAGTAAGATCTTTTATCCTATCAATCAGTAATTCAAAGACAATTGGGTTTTTATTATCAACCAAGGTTATATTATTAACAGAATCTATTATATTCTCCAAACAAACAGAGGCATTTCGATGGGATTGACCACTAGCCATAGACAACCACTCGTCATCGGCTACGGAAAAACCATACTTTTCAACATTCTTTATAATTTGTTCCTTTATGGTGCTTTGTCCTTGAATGAAATTGGTCAAGTCTAACAAATCCTGCAAACAATTAATCTCTTGGGCAACAGTGTTGTTCAAATCTTGATATCTTGTAAATGCTATTAAAATAGTGAATCCTGCAATAACAGCATAAACAGTAGCCGTAGCTGTTGTAAAGACCGCAGAAAAATAAATAAAATTTTCGGGTAGTTCTAAAGCTACATATTTATATATGAAAACATTAATTAGGCAAATAACAATAGCAATGACTATACTTATTAATAATGCCTTGAATGCATAATAAAAATAGTTTTTGCTAAATGACTTATTGTTTATTTGTGTAGGCATTAGATTTAGTTAAAAGTTCAAAATTCAAAATTGAGTCTAAAAATTCAAAATTAAAACTCTGAAATTTTTAACCGTAACTTTTAACTTTGAAATCTGAATCTTGAACTGTTTTTACAGGTCTTGCGCAAATGTAGGAATATCAAACTTCGTCATCCGATTAAAAGGCCAAGCCCTAATCCAAGCATGACCAATAATATTTTTAGCAGGCACAGGGCCAAAAATGCGTGAGTCTGAACTTCCTGTACGATTATCCCCCAAAACAAAATATTCATTATCCCCCAAAACCATATTTACCTCACCGGGGGTAGAACGCACAGAATAAAGATATTTCTTCTCATCTAAAACAAAGCCTTGGGGATAACGTTGATTAAAAATCATTACCCTCCCATCATTTATCACCACCTTCTCTCCCGGCAATCCGATGATTCTTTTGATATAATATTGAGAGGGATCACGAGGATAACGAAACACCACCACCTCTCCTCGCCGAGGGTTACCTAAATTATAGCTAATTTCATCAATAATAATATATTCTCCATCTTCAAAATTCGGCTCCATTGACGCTCCTTTAACAAAAAAAGGTTGAATCAAAAAATAGCGGATCGGAATTACAATTGCTAAAGAGATTACCACTACTTTTACTATCTCCCAAATAAAACGACCCGTCTTTTCTAAAATATTTGTCTCTTGATTATCAGTCATAACTTAAATCAAAAATAATATAGATAGATTATAACACAATATTTACCCCCAAAGCAACAATTGACTTTTTTTATCCCTATCTTGTATAATTGAAACATCGCAAACTTTAGTAGTAGTTCTATTTTATGTATAAATATTTGAAAAATCAGAATAAAGAGCAAAGCGTCTCCCTTACTGGCCATCTAAATTATGATAATCTTAATCCTTCATCAGAATTACCCTCTTCATATGGAATATCAGAAAAGAAACGGAGGCCTTTTAAATATTGGGGCAAAAAAATAGGTTTAATTTTTGGAATATTAGTAGTAATTGGAGGCATCTTTTTTGCTTACAAGATTTTTTCTGCTGGAGAAAAAATCTTTTTAGGGAAAAAAGATCATTCCATTATTACCCAAATCAAAAAATTAATCTTACCGGAAAAGGATACGCCAATAACGGCAACAAAAGAGAGAATCAATATTCTTTTAATTGGCATCCGCGGTACAGGACAAAATAAAGACCAAGGAGGGGGTGTTTATCTTGCTGACACTATTATCGTCTTAAGTATAAAACCACAAACAAAAGAGGTGGCGATGCTGTCCATTCCCCGCGATCTATGGGTTAATTTAGAAAACGATGGGAACGCCAAAATCAATGCGGCTTATGCTTATGGCTTGCGAGATGACAAGATAGAAGGGGGAGCACGCTTACTTACGAGCACTGTGGAAAAAGTTACAGGCCTTCCTTTGGATTATTATGTGGTCATTGATTTTGCTGGTTTTGAAAAAGCGATTGATATTATAGGTGGCGTTGATGTTAACGTGGATCAAGCCTTCACAGATTATTTTTATCCTGCTTGGAATTATGAATATCAGACTGTTTCTTTCTCCGCAGGACAACAACATATGAATGGCGATAGAGCACTTAAATTTGTCCGCAGTCGTCACGGAGGAAATGGCGAAGGTTCAGATTTTGCCAGGGCGTGCCGCCAACAAAAAGTATTGGTGGCGGCAAAAGATAAAATCTTTTCCCTAAGCACAATTCTAAATCCTATTAAAATTACTGGCCTCGTTGATTCTATAGGCGATCATATGCTAACCAACCTAGAACTATCTGAAGCGCGCGAACTTATTCAAATAACCCGAGAAGTAAATCCTAATCAAATTGTGAATCGCGTTTTAGATAATACCAGCGACGGTTTACTAACTTCTGCTGTCAGCGATGGCGGCGCTTCCATTTTAGTACCCACAACAGGTAATTTCTCTGAAATCCAAAATTTAGCTCAAAACATTTTTAATAATGAACCTAGCAATACTAAAATACAAACAGCGGAAACAAAACCAACCGAAGAAAAGATTAAAATACAGGTCAGAAATGGCACCGCTACTAAAGGTCTCGCCGGCAAAGCAGCCGTAGAACTTCAAGAAGAAGGCTATGAAATTGTAGGCATCTTTAATGCCGATTCCCAAGACTATGATAAGACTGTCATTTTTGATTACACTGAAGGCAAACAAGAAAAAGCATTAGAAGATCTAAGAGCAAAATTTAACGCAAATGTCGCCGCCGGCCGCAGCTTTTTTCTAGATCAATCCCCTGACGGCCGCGGTAGTGATGCTGACTTCGTAATTGTTCTGGGAAGAGACCAGAAACTGTAGAATTTTCAATTTTCAAGCACCAATTTCCAATGAAATTTCAAGAACCAAATTCCAAACAGAATATTTCTTTTATGGTTTGAAAATTGGAATTTGGAACTTCATTGGAATTTGAAAATTGGAGATTTTATTATGATTCTAATTGTCGGCCTGGGCAATCCTGGCAAAGAATATGCTGAAACGCGACATAACGTCGGTTTTTTTGTCGTAGAAAAATTGCGTGAGAATCTAAAGCTTGGAGAATTTAATCTGGAAAAAAAATTTCAAGTAGAAATTGTGAAGGGAAAAAACTTAATTCTAGCAAAGCCCCAAACCTTTATGAATGAATCTGGCAAATCTGTTTCCTTACTTGTTAATTTCCACAAAATCAATCTGGAAAATCTTTGGGTGGCGCATGATGATATAGATATTACCTTGGGGGAATACAAAATCCAAAAAGACAAAAGTTCAGCCGGGCACAAAGGTGTACAATCTATTAT
>Ga0116202_10000326_pt1 | contig 25964 bp, 28 predicted proteins | sample LakKivw325mmetaG_FD_94479 | JGI IMG/M metagenome (GOLD analysis project Ga0116202, IMG submission 94479) | Anoxic lake water microbial communities from Lake Kivu, Rwanda to study Microbial Dark Matter (Phase II) - Lake Kivu water 325m metaG | ecosystem: Environmental > Aquatic > Freshwater >... | reverse complement strand
TGCCGGTGTTGTCGCCGCGGACGCTGCTTGTGAAGAGGGCAACGCTGTCTTCGCTCGATGGAGCGCTGGGGCAGGCATACACCTCGGTGAGCTTCCGGGTCTGAAACGCGGTCCGGCGCCGCCGCGCAGGAAAAAGCAAGGAGCCGCTGCTGACGGCTCCTTGAGAGGTCCGAGCTATGTACGGACTACGCCTTGCCGATCCGGAATACCTTGGTCTTGCAGGTCGGGCAAACGCCCTGCATCGCGGGTCGCCCATTCTTCAGGGTGATCTGCTTGGCGTCCTTGATCTCGACCTTCTTCCGACACTTCATGCAATACGCCGTGGCCATTAAGCAATCCCTCCTCTCGACTGATTGAGCTCGTACCAGTGCTCAAAGCTATTTTTACTATGGAACCGTAGCCTTGTCAATACTTGCACCCGTGTTTCGACGCAAAAGCACTCGCGCCAGGACGAGCAGCGCCGTGCCGGACAGCAGCAGCAGCTTCCGGAACAGCGGCATGACCGTCCAGAGGCCCTCGACGGTGCTATCCAACCACAGCTTCCACTCTATCTTCGGCAGCTTGAAGAAGCGCTCCCCCGTCTCCGGGTCCTGCTGGTAGAAGCGGGCGTCGGGGTTCTCGAAAGCGGTCTCGTGCTTACCCTCGTAGTCGACCCAGACGTGGACGAAGGAGCTGTTGAACCGGTACGGAATGCCGAGCCGGTCGAACACCGACGCAAGCACGACGGCACGAGCCTTGCAGTCCCCCACTCCCGCCTGCACGACTCTAGCCGTGGGAGGAAAGTACCAGGGCATGCCGTGTACCTGCCAGTCGTAACGGTACGGTATTCGGCGCAGAATCTCGCGCTCTACCTCGGCTGGCTCGTCGGGAAGGCCCTCGGTGATAGGTGCAACGGCGACGGGGTCGATGTCGGGATTGAAGACCCGGAAGACGCTGACGCCGATATTGAACGGGTTCGGGTAGAGGACGAACAGTATCCAGAGGGCGATGAGGGGACCGGTGTGGTGTGCGAGCGCATGCCGGCAGTGCCGGCCCAGCGCCGGCCCGGACTGCAACAGCCGGCGTCGCAAACCGGTGACAATCGTGGCCAAACGCTGATGGGGCAAGTCCGGGCATTGTAGCACGAAGGCTGTAGAACCACGGATGAGGCCGGAGCGTGCCGTGCAAGGCAGGTCGAACCCGAGCGCCTGACGGAACAGGGAGGTTCAGTTGCGCTCAGGTGCAGGGCAAGCCGCCACTGAGGTATTGACAAAAGGTGATGTGTCGTCTTAGCATGGCCATATGTTGGAATGCGCATATGCGCATATCCGCATATCCTACCTCCATGAGAGAGCTGGTCAGGGCGTGCAAAGCGATATCGGCGGAAACACGGCTCCGAATCCTGAACATCGTGATGGTCAGGGAGTGCTCCGTGAGCGAAGTCATGCAGGCTTTGCAGGTCTCTCAGACCCGGGCGTCCCGCAACCTCGGGGCCCTGTACGACGCGGGCCTGCTGAAGACGCGCCGCGACGGCTCATGGGTCCTGTACTCGGTCGACCAGGAGGGTCTCGACGGGCACTCCGTGGAACTGCTCGAGGCGCTTCGCAGCATGCTCGAGTCAGACAGATTGGCGCGGCAGGACGTCGCCAGGCTCGACCAGGCTAAACGTTCCGCCCCGTAGAACGTTTGCAGTACTTGTGTGCCGGAAGTGACCGGCCGGTGGCTTCACGTTACTGACAGACAGGAAAGGAGGAGGCCATTGAAGGGAGGACTCTGGCTTGTCCGTCTACTCCTCATCTTCGTGGTCGGCGTCGTCGTCCTCAGCCCGCTCGCCGTCCATGGTGAAGCCTCCACCCCGGATCCGGCCCGCCTCAACTACGATACCTCGGGCCTGCTTCTTCCGTCGTCTCCCGCCTATCCTGCTGTCACTGTGTACCGGGACATCCGGCTGAGCTTCGCGGAGCAGAACACCGAGAAGTCCGGGCTCTGTCTCGAGTTCGCCAACGAGGACGCCGCCTCTATCGGCGCCCTGGTCGAGCGCCAGGACCATGTGACTGCCACGACGCACTGCGCTACCTATCAGGACAATCTCGACCGTTCCGTCGGCTGGCTCGTGCTTGCAGCCGAGCAGGGACGTGACGTGACCACGCTTCTATCGCGGTTGAAGAACGACCACCTCAGTCAACAGTGGGGCCTTGGCAAGGCATCTCAGTTGATGCCTGAGTGGTCGGGGGACGGCATCGATGTTGCGCGCCGGCACGCGGCGATGGTCGTCTTCCAGGCGCTGGAGACGCTGGAAGGCGGTGAGGCTGCCGCCGAGTATCTGGGCGCTCTCGCCGCCATGTCGCCGGAACCGGGATTCTTCGAGACCCCGTCGAGCCTGGGCGTCCCGGTTGTTCAGACTCCGTCGCTCTCGTTCGCTTCGTCTCCGGCGCAGCAGGCGGCTCCGGCCACAATCGTTGTTGAAGAGAATCCCTCCGCAGCCGCACCGGATATCGCGTCTCTGAGCGTCAGCCCGGACACGGTCGCGCCGAAGGAGACCTGCCGCGTCACCTGCAGCGTCATCTGCGACGACGAGGAGTCGCTCGAGTACACCTGGTGGTGTTCCAAGGGCACCATCAAGTCCGACGGGGCCGAGGCGCGATGGACCGCTCCATCGAAGCCTGGCACGTACCAGATACGAGTCACGGTGATGAACCCCGTGGGAGCCGGCGACGCGCAGTCCATCAACGTCTCGGTGCGGGAGGATGAGGAAGACGAGGATTATGAGGCCGATGACGATGACGACGCCGACAGCGAGTCGGGCACGCTGCCCTCGGGCAGCAGCGCGTCTCCGGACATACTTGGAATGACGGTGACGGCTAGCCACAAGTACCTCGAGCCGTCGATGGTGGGCTATTCGATCCTGGTGAGCCGCGACTGCACTATCCAGTGCAAGGTTGCCGACCCGGACGCCATCGAGTTCAGGTGGAGTGCGTCCGGCGGCGAATTCGAAGGGTCGGGAGACACGGTCAAATGGACCGCGCCGTCTGCGGTGGGCAACCTCACGGTGACGGTCACAACCAGGAACGGCAAGGGGCAGGAGGACAGCGTGACGCTGCCCTTCCACGTCACGACCTGTTCACAGTGCTTCTGATGACCGCGCGCGACGCACCGAGCCGGAACGTCCCGCCCGTTCCTCTGCGCCTGGCGCCGTGTCGCCGCATCCCATGTCTGCGTCTGCCGTCCTGTCGGGTTCCCTGCTATCATGCGCACCATCGGCTTGCGCCGGATAGCTGACTTGTCCGGCGTGACGCGGGAGGCGCTGCGTTCGACCGCCATCTGACAGGAGGCTGAAGTGAGCATGTTCGACCTGACCGGAAGGACGGCAATTGTCACGGGTGGAAACCAGGGCATCGGGTTTGCCATCGCGGAGGGCCTGGCGGTGCACGGCGCGCACGTCGTCATTGCCAACAGGAGGGAGCAGCAGGGGCAGGACGCCGCCGCAGGACTGCGGAGCCGGGGACTCTCTGCCTCTGCGGTGCGGGCCGATGTGGCGGACGAGAAGTCGGTCGCGGCGCTGGTTGAGACGGTGCTGAGCCAGCGCGGGCGCATGGACATACTGGTCAACAGCGCGGCCGTCATCGTGCGGAAGCCGATAGAAGACATCACCGCTCTGGAATGGGACACCCTCATGGGCGTCAACCTCAGGGGAGTGTTCCTCTGCTGCCGCGACGTCGGCCGCCATATGATTGCGCAGCGTAAGGGCAAGATTATCAACATCTCGTCCAACGTATCGCGAGTGATTCAGCCGCTCCGCTCCGCGTACTGTGTCTCGAAGGCGGGTGTCTCACACCTGACGCGGGCGTTCGCACTGGAATGGGCGAAGTACGGCGTGAACGTGAATGCCGTCGGCCCGGGACCGACCATCACGGAGTTCAACCGGCAGTACTTCAGCGAACACCCGGCGGACCTGCAGGCCAGGATAGACTCGATTCCGGTGGGCCGCATGGGAGCCCCGATCGACCACGTCGGAGCGGCGGTGTTCCTGGCGTCGGATGCCTCGGACTTCGTTACCGGGGAGACGTTGCTGGTAGACGGCGGCTCGACGCTCTGGTGACGTTCGTCTCCGGGTCAGAGTTCCCGCAGCACGTACCGGTCGTTCATGCCCAGCGATGCGGCCTCGCGGACCTGGTCTCTCGGGTCAACGCCCGTACACTGCATGAACACATCCGGCTTCACGCGGTCGACGAGGTCAAGGGCTGCGGCGTCGACGGCGGCCGCGTCGCTCCCGATGAGGTAGCCGATGTCCGGGCAGATGATGCCTCCGGGATTGGGGTCGCAGTCGCAGTTCGCTGCCATGCTGTGCAGCGAACTGACGTAGAGGACGTCCTTCCCTCTGACGCACGCCAGTGCGCTGATGGCAAGGGCGCGGGCGAGGCTCATCACCTCGAAGCGGAGTGCGCCCGTGGCGCAGGCGAGCGCACATTTACCGCAGCCCTCACAGGCGGCGCCGTCGAAGTGCCACTCGGTGTTGACTGAGAGCGCGGCGTTTGGGCATGCCGCTGCACAGAGACCGCACCGCGTGCACAGGGCCGGGTCGTGAACCGGCCTCGCCATGTGGTGGATGAGTCGTTTGCTCGCTCTGGTTACGCCGCCCATGCCCAGGTTCTTGATGGCGCCGCCGAACCCGGCCTGAATGTGTCCCTTCACGTGACTGAGAACCAGCATGCAGGTGGCGTCGTGCAGCGCGGTAGCCACCTCGACCGCCACGCCGGACTCGACGGTTCCCACGCCGCGGTCGCCGATGACAGTGCTGCAGCCCACGTTCTCCTGCGTGAAGCCGTGCCGCCTCGCCACACGCTCGTAGCCATCGCGTCGCGAGCGCTCACCCGGATACGCGACTGTCGTGTCGAACAAGAAGGGCCGGCCACCGGCATCCACGATGGCGCGGACGACCGTGCGAGCGAGCTGCGGCCGGAGTGCGTGGGGGTTCCCCGGTTCGCCCATGTGCAGCTTGACGGGCACCGCGGCGCCTGAGAAGCGCGCAACGCCAACGAGTTTCAGCGCGGCCGGGATGTTCTCCTCACGGCGAGTGAAGTACACGGTGCTCTCAGTCATCTGCCTCTCCTTCACGTTTGCGCCGATGCGCGATTCCCCGCATTCTAGCTGCACACGAGGCACGGGCACAACCTGCCCGGCGGCTGCGTCCCGGTGCTTCGCATCCCCCGCGTATAATGCCGGCATCACACTGAGGAGGAACACGATGAATGTTCACGAGGCGATACGTGCGCGCCACAGCGTGCGGGCCTTCCGCGGCACTCCTGTGCCCGAGGAGAGCCTGATGCGCGTACTCGAGGCGGCAAGGCTTGCGCCGTCGTCGAGCAACCGGCAGGAGTGGCGTTTCGTAGTGGCGCGTGAGGAGGATACCCGGCGCAAGCTGGCGGCCGCCGCGAACAACCAGATCTTCATCGCGGAAGCGCCCGTTGTCATAGCGGCCGTTGCCACCGAGCCCGATTCCGTCATGACCTGCGGAGTGACGCGGTATGCGGTAGACCTTGCCATCGCCATCGACCATATGACGCTTGCCGCGGTCGAAGAAGGGCTCGGCACGTGCTGGATAGGCGCGTTCTCGCAGGAACGGGTGCGCCAGATACTCGGCGTTGGCCCCGACTGCATGGTCGTCACCGTCATGCCGCTAGGATACCCGGCATCGAGCGTCGTCCCGTCGAAGTCGCGCAAGCGGCTCGAGGACATCGTCCGGTACGAGATGTTCAGCAGGTAGCGCCGTCACGGCGACCTGCGCTGCGGAGGCCGGAGCGACCCGCCTCTAGACAAGCGCGGTAAGGAAGACGGCGACGATGCCAACGAGGAAGATGCCGTCGAATACTCCTGCCCCGCCGATGGATACGATGCCGGGGAATCCCTTCAGGCGATGCAGGTTGAAGAGGTCCGCCCCTACCAGAGTGCCCAGCGTCCCCGCGATGTAGGCGCACGGGGCCGCGAAGTCGCGGGCAAGCAGGATGGCCAGCAGTGCCGACAGGACGGGGGGTATGAACATCGGCAGGACGATTCCCCGTCCCGGGACCGGCCGAGCGATTGCCTTCGCCACGAGCGCCATGATGAGCGTGGCGACGCCCACCTGCCATAGCGACGGAACTACGCGCGTGAGGTAGAGGCAAAGGCAGAGCGGAATGATGGCGCCGCCGACGTTGACGGCCACACCGGTGTATTGCGTCCGGGGTTGCGAGAAGAGGCCGCGAACGTTCGCGGGCATCGTGTACTGCACGCGGCGGCGCGTCAGAGGCAGGTTGATGAGCGAGCCGACGAGCATCAGGAAGATGACTGCGACTGCGGTCGAAGGCGACAGCCCCAGCTCTCCGAACGAGAAAGTCAGGAGATTCAGGAAGAAGAGCCCCAGGATGAGCGGGATGGAGAGGAACAGCAGTACGGCTGCCAGGCAACCCAGCGGTGCGAACAGCATCAGCGTCTCCTTCTCCTACTCGGCGCGCTTGAAGTGCGACATGTCGAGGCCGGTGCGTACATCGAGAACGACCGGCATGCCCTGGCGGTTGAGCCGCAGCGCGTCTTCGAGTGCGGGGACGAGCGACACCGCGTCCGCAACTCTGCGGCCGTGGCAGCCGCAGGCCTGGGCGAGGGCCGCGAAGTCGGGCTGAACCTCAAACTCCGCGGTGTTCCAGCCGACGCTCGCATCCTGATAATACATCGGCCAGCCGAGAGCCGAGTTATTGAGGACGACCCAGGTGCAGCCGGCGTGGTACTGGGCTGCGGTCGGCAGCTCCTTGAGGTACATCTGGAAGGCGCCATCGCCCGTGATGCAGACGACGTTCCTGGAGGGCGTGGTGAGCTTGGCCGCGATGGCTCCGACGACGCCCATCCCCATGCAGGTCTGCTCGGCAACAGTGACGCAAGCCGAGTCGTCGCCCACGGTGTAGAACGGGTGGAAGTAGGACCAGGCATCCTGGGACCCGTTCTCGTTCACCAGCACGGTGCTGTTGCCGAAGACGCGGCTCACCTCGTGAACCACTCGTTTCGCCGGAATCGGGAACTCGTCTGTGGCGCACTCCTCCGCCGTCTCAGTCACGAGCCTGCCCATCCGGGCTGCGAGTTCCTTCAGGCGCCCCGTGCGGCCTCCGTCGGACGCGGGAACCGGGTGGAAGCGCACGGCCTGCAGTAGTTGCCTCAACACCAGCGACGCGTCGCCCGCGATGCCCACATCGGGCAGCCAGTTGCGCCCGATTTCCCCGGACGAGATATCGATCTGGATCACCCGCGCGTCCGCGGGCAGGTCCTTCCAGCGGTGCGTCTGAAAGGCTTCATTCCGGGAACCCACTATCAGCATGACGTCGGCACTCATGAGGTATTCCCTGGCCACTACGTTGCGGTAGAGGCCGACGAGCCCGAGCGCAAGCGGATGCTTCTCCGAGATGATTCCGCGGCCGCCCGGCGTGGTCGCAAAGGGAATCCCGAGCGTCTCGACCAGCGCTCTGAACTCCTCCCCCGCTCCGGATAGCACGGCCCCGTTTCCGGCGATGGCTACCGGACGACGGGCTCGCAAGAGCACTTCCGCCGCCGCTTGGATGAGGCTGGGGTCCCCCGCGGGACGGAGCCTCGTGGCCGGCGTGTAGGAGGGTGGCTCGATATCGATTGGAAGTCCATGCGTTATGTCACCTCCGACGTCGGTCGGAAGCTCGAGATAGACAGGCCCCGGCTGGTCGTTCATGGCGAGATGGAACGCGCGGCGCACGTACCAGGCGAGCCTGCCGATGTCGTGCACCCTCGCCGCCCACTTCGTCACCGGGCGCACCATGCCAAGCTGGTCGCACTCCTGGAACTCTCCCATGCCCTCGGTCTTCTGGCTGATGCTGGGGCAGATGACCACCAGCGGACTGCAACCTGAGGAAGCCTCGAGCAGGCCGGGCACGAGGTTGGCGACGCCGGGTCCGGCGGTGGCGCTGCACACGCCCGGTCTACCGCTGACCCTCGAATACGCCATCGCCATGAACGGTGCAGAGCCCTCGTACCGGACGTTTATGCCGCGAAGTCCGGGGGCCTTCTCCGCGTACAGTTGCAGCGGGCTGTCACCGAGCCCGAACGTCAGCTCGACACCCTGAGCGCGAACCATTCTGGCGATAGCCTCCCATGGGTACATTGCATCCCCTCCTTCTCAGTGACTCCCGTGTGTGCGCCGCTACGCGTTGCATGCTGCGAAACAGAGCAGCCGCCGGGGGTTCTCGACGGTGACTTGCCGGACGTCGGCCTCGCTCACTCCGCGCATGCGCATCATGGGCACGACATAGGCCGGGATGTGGCGGTAGCCCCAACCTCCCCAGCGTACGCGACGGCTGCGAACGCAGATGTCGTGCGAGATGAGCACCTGGGTGAGGTGACCGCGAGCCGCGAGCGCGCGTATCTCCTTGATCCGGTCGGTGTCATTCGGCAGGTCCATGTACTCGTCCGACGTCCAGTACGATGGGAAGTGCCCCTCCCAGCCCCAGAGGTCGAACTCGAGCACGCATCCCTCATCGGCCAGTTGAAGCTGGTCATCCGGGCTCCGGAGCCGCGCGTCGGTGTGGCAGAAGATGACGCGCGACAAATCGGCCCCCGACTCCCGGAGCAAACGCGCGAGATGGAACGGTGCTTCCCGGTTCCGGCCCGGGTGCAGGCTGATGGCTGCGCCGGTCTCCTGCTGCGCCAGCGCCGCGGCCCGCACCGCCTTCAGTTCGGTTGCCGCGGGCGGCCAGTTGCAGGCGATCTCGCCGATGATGCCGGCGCGGATGCCGGTCGCGCCCACCCCCTCGGCGACATCCCTGATGAGCGCCTGTGCCATGGCGTCGACGCTCATCTCCCGATACTCCGGTGCGAGCGACGGCTCGGTGTAGAAGCCCGTGCCCATGACGATGTGTACGCCGGTCGCACGGGACAGCCGCGCCAGCGCGGCGGGGTCGCGCCCGATGCCCGGGACGGTGACATCTACAAGCGTCATGCCTCCCGCCTGACGGAAGAGAGCCAGCTCGGCTGATGCCTCGCCCTCATCCAGCATGCGAACGTTGTCGAGGTTCTCGTACGGGTGATACCGGAGCCAACTGAGCGTATCCCATCCCACCGGCCGGAACGCCATGCCGCGGTCGGAGGCGGCCGCGGGCGGAGCGAAGATGGAGGTTCCGTCGAAAACGAGGTGCTCGTGCGGCAAAGTGAAGCCGAGTTGCCCGCCCGGCACTCTGCCGAGCACGGTCTGGGCCATTCGTTCCATCGTCAGTCTTCCTCCTCGCGGATGTCCGGAAGCCGGCCTGTGGCGCCTATAGTGCCACACGTGTCCGGTGCGAGGGAAGCGCCGGCCCCTGACGGCGTGCGCCCGTTCTCGCAGACTGGTACGATACCAGTGATTGCTGCGTCATTGCTGGAGGCGTCGTTTGTCTCTGTTGCGCAACAACAGCTTCATCCTCGCCTTGGCCGTCGCGGGGGGCATAGCCGCCGGGCACGGCGCGGCCTTCACGCGCTCCCTGGTCACCCCGCTTCTCGCGGTCATCATGACGCTGTCGCTCGTGGGCGTGTCCTCGGATGTGTTTCGGGGAGGAGCGAGGTTGCTGCGGCCCGTGGCGCTGGCGCTTCTGCTCAACTACGGCATCCTTGGCGGTGCGTTCGTGCTGCTGGCTACTCTGCTGCTCGATGATCCGGCACTTCGGGCGGGATTCGTCCTCATCGCTGCCGTGCCTCCGGCGGTTGCCGTCATCCCGTTCACGTACCGGCTCGGGGGGGACCTCTCGTTCACCCTGGTCGGCTCGGTCGCCGGACACGTAGCCGCCTTCGTGCTGACGCCGCTCATCACGCTCGCGGTGCTCGGCGGCAGCCTGGTGCAGCCAGCGCAACTGCTGACGGCGCTGCTGCAACTGGTGGCCGTGCCGTTCGTGGTGTCCCGCCTGCTGCGGCGCTGGAAGCCTGTCGTTGGCTGGCTGGACGTTCACCGCGGCGCACTCATCAACTGGGGATTCTTCGTCGTTGTCTATACCATCATCGGCCTGAACCGGACGGCGTTCTTTGGCTTCTCGACGGAGATGGTGCGCGTCGCGGCCATCTCTGGACTGTGTACGTTCGGCATGGCCCATGCCATCTACGCTGCGTCGCGATGGACGGGCTCACGACCGGCCGACCGGGTCAGCCACGCAGTCTTCGGCGCCTGGAAGAACTACGGGCTGGCCGGTGCAATCGCCCTGCTCTACTTCGGCGAGTCGGCGGCCCTGCCGGCGGCGGTGACCACTGCGTTCGCCATCGTCAACTTCATCGTTCTGAACTCGACAATCGCCGTGAAGCGGACGGCATCACAGAAGACGTGAAGCGCGTCCGGCCGCCCGGACTGCGCCCGGCGCAAAGGAGGCAAACCGTGGCTGATGCGAAGAAAGTGAAGATGGGACCGCAGACCTGGCTCTTTCCGCTGCCCGCGTTGCTCATCGGCACGCTTGTGGAAGGCAAGGTCAACGTCATGACGGCTGCGTGGGGCAGCATCGCCAACGCGGAGCCGCCGATGCTGTGCGTGGCCATCCGGCGCTCGCGATACAGCCGCAAGGGCATCGACCCGGGCGGCGTGTTCTCCGTCAACGTGGCGTCCGCCTCGCAGGTCCGCGAGGTGGACTTCTGCGGCATCCAGTCGGGCGCCAAGACGGACAAGCCGGCGAAGTGCGGTTTTGGCGTGTTCTATGGCGCTCTCGAGAAGGCGCCGCTCATCGAGCAGTGCCCGCTCAACCTCGAGTGCCGGGTTGCCCACATCGTCGAGTTGGGCTCACACTCGCTGGTCGTGGCCGACATCGTCGAGGTCCACGTTTCGGAGTCGTGCCTCACCGATGGGAAGCTGGACGTGCAGAAGCTCGATCCGCTCATCTACCTGACGGGCCCGGCCCGCAAGTACGTCCACGCCGGCATGGCGGCGGGGGACGCCTTCAGCGCGGGGCTCAGCCTGTAGCGCCCGCCTGCCGTCAGTGAAGCAGATAGTACGGATTCGCCTGGCACATGAGCCTGATGTGCTCATCGGGGACGCCGCTCTGCATGAAACCGACGATGAGGCGTCGCAGACCGTCTATCGGATGACCGAGCGAGATGTGGCCGCGGTCGGAAGCGATGAGCATGCGCTGCGGACCAACCGCGCGGTACACCGCCATCACGTCGTCCCAGGAGTAGTACGAGTCGTCGATGGCGTAGATGCTGATGAAAGCCCCGAGGTCCGCGAAGACCTTGCACTGCTCCGGGGTGAGCCACGACGGCGGGTAGTTCACGTGGGTGATCTCGATGCGCTTGATGCCGAGTTTGACCGCTTCTCGTACGAGTGCCAGCCGCTCGCACGTGCTCTGGTGGCCGATGCCGAGGACCATGTCGGTCTGCGAGATGAGGTCCAGGATGTCCCGCGCCTTCGGCACGACGTTGCCGTCGGAATCGATGAGGTCGATGCCCTGCCCGACGCCCTCGTTCACGACGAGCCGGTGGTGGTTCGAGTCGACGTTCGGCAGCCAGACGTATTTGCCGCCCATTCGGTAGGAAGCGATGACGGCGTCCGGGTTGAGGCCGCCGACCGCGTAGTTGAGGCAGACGCCGCCGAATACCTCGATGCGTTTCTTGCCGTGCTCGTCGGCCCACTGGTCGACCACGCGCTGCACGATCCGCACTGAGCGGGTCGACGGCATGAACTGCTCCTTGAAGACGATGCCACCCAGGCCGATGTAGCAGCCGTGGATGGCGAGGTCCAGCTCGTCGAACAGCCTCTCGGTGTGCGGTGACGGCCCGCTGTGCTGGTGCACGTCGTACGTGCCTCGCAGCAGGTCCCAGACGCGGTCGACCTTGAACGAAGGCGACGTCATCCACCTCTTCTGCGCCTCGAAAGAGCGGTCCAGCGGCGAGTAGAAAGACGTGCCGCCGCCCTGTCCCGAAACGACGGATGACCCTCTGATCCTGCGCAGCATCTCCTCGCTGAGCGATGCCTCGAACACGTCGTTTTCCATCCTGGTGATGCTCCTTCCGGTGCGCAAACGCGCTGAATAGTCCACCCTGCCCTACTGCGGTAGCGCCAGCGAGGACGGAATCAGCTCCGTCAACTCGGGGTGAATGTGGATGCCGCGCACGAGCTCGTCCATGTGACCGCCGGACTGCATTGCGTTGACGACTTCCTGGATGAGGATGGGTGCGTACGGACCGATGATGTGGAAGCCGAGAATGCGCTCGCTTCCGCGCTCGACCACCGCCTTGGTGAATCCTTCGAACTCCATCAGCGCCTGTCCTTTGGCGACATCGGCGTATGGCGTGATTGTCGTCACGACATCGTGGCCCGCTTCGCGAGCCTGCGCCTCGGTGAGGCCGACGGAGGCTATCTGCGGGTGGGAGTAGACCGCGTGCGGGACGGCCCGGTAGTCCATCTCCACGTCAGCGCCGTCGAACGCGTTTGCCGCTGCGACAAGCGCCTGGACGTTGGCGGCATGACGGAACATGGCCCTGCCGTTGATGTCTCCTACCGCGTACACCTCGGGCTGGTTGGTGCGCATGTGAGCGTCGACCGTGATGAACCCCCTGCGGTCGGTCTCGATGCCCGCCTCCGCGACCCCGAGCAGGTCGGCATTCGAACGGCGCCCGACAGCCACGAGCAGGCGCTCCGCGCGGTAGGTCCGCGACTCCCCGCCGTCCGTGGGACGGGCCCTCACGCTCACGATGCGGCGGCCGGTGGACACGGCTTCGACCTTCATGCCCGTCAGGATATGGGCCCGTTTCGAGAGCGACTGCTGCAGGGCAGCCGACACCTCGGGTTCCTCGGACGTCACCAGCCTGTCCATCATCTCGACGACGGTGACCTTGGTTCCCATGGAAGCGAAGAAGTGGCAGTACTCGACCGCGATGTAGCCGCCGCCCATGATGATGAGGCTCCCCGGCTTCTCGCTGAGCTCCAGGACGGACTCGTTGGTGAGATAGTCGACGGAGTCGAGGCCCGGTATGGGAGGAATGACCGTGCGCGCACCTGCGGCGATGAAGACCTGCGGCGCCTCGATCTCGGTGGTCCCTGAGCGGACGACGTGAGGGGCAACGAACACGCCGGGCTTCCGGAAGTGGCGGACGCCGGACCCGATGGACTCGCGCAGATGACTGCGCATGTGCGCCCGGTCGGCCCGCATGCGCCGCATGATGCCGGGGAAATCGACCGACTCCACGTGCGTCCTGATGCCGAGACGGGCTGTGCGCTCCATCTCGGCAACCGAGTCGGCGGGAGCGATGAGCATCTTCGACGGGATGCAGCCGGCGTTGAGGCACGTGCCGCCGAGCGGTCCCGGCTCTATCAGGGCAACGCTCTTCTCGCGAGCTACCGCCTGCTCGACAATCTCAAGCCCGCAGCCTGAACCAAGAACAAGTACGTCGAAGTGCTCCACGCGTTGGCCCTCCCCTGCTGCGCAGCGCCGGACGACGGCCCGACGGGTAGATACTACCATCCAGCTTTGCAGTACGGAAGTGGAGATGCGCTGGAGTTGCTGGCAGCAAGACGGCTGAGCAGATTAGCATGAAAGCAGTTTGCTGCTTCAGCTACTGAGCGACCCTGGACGGCTGTCTGTGGCCGGGGCGGACAGGGGGACTGGAAGGCTACAGTCCTCGCAGCCCTTCGGGCCTGAGGGCCGACGAATCGCCCTTCTCGAGCACGCGGTCGAGGATGGCGAGCATCTTGCTGCGTTCCTGCGGCAGCGTGCCCCTGATGGTGAGGTAGTTCGACGCATGCATTGAGCTGAAGAAGCAGTTGCTGACGTTGAGGTTGGCGACGATGGTGCGCAGCTCTCTGAGTGACTGAAGAGGCGAGATGGGCTGAAATCGACCGGACTCGATGAGGTCGTGCATGGGCGTGCCCTCGACGACGGTCAGGGTCAGTGCGGCGCCGAACTCCGGGTCCATCCGGGAAAGGACGTCGGCGGTGGCAAGCGCGTGGCGCTCGCTCTTCTCGACGCCGCCGAGGCCGAGGATGACCATGGCTGAGAGGTCGAGCCCGACTTGGTCCACGCGCTGTGCAGCGGCTATCATGTCGGCCGAGGTCGCGTTCTTGCCGACCTCGCGGAGAATCTCGTCGTCTCCGCTCTCCAGGCCGACGTAGAGGATGGTGAGCTTCCGCTTCTTCAGCTCCCGCAGTTGCTCGACGCTCCGGCGCATGATGTCCTGCGCGGTGGCGTAGACGGCGATACGCTCGAGGTCGGGGAATCGGTCGTTCAGGTAGTCGAGCGCCTCTATGAGCCTGGGGAACGGGTAGACCAGGGCATCGCCGTCCTGCAGGAAGACCCTTCTGCCGTCCCACTGGTTGGCGAGCATGTAGACCACGGGGTCCATGCCGGGCACGCCGATGCGCTGTGTCCTGTAGAGGTGCAGGGCGTCGATCTCCGCCTTGACCTCCTCGATATCGCGCATCTGCAGCTTCGAGCCGTAGTAGTAACAGAAAGCGCACGTGTTGTTGGAGCAGCCGCTGGTGAGCGGCAGGTAGTAGCTCATCCACTCGCTCGGCGGACGGAAGATGCGTGGCCGTTCGAATCGTGACACCGTCTCTGCTCCCTTCAGGGTCGTCAGGGCAACCGGATTCCGAAGCTCTCGAGGGCGCGTGCAAGGTGCGCCATCGGCAGGCCGACCACGTTGGAGAAATCGCCCTCGATGCGGTCGATGATGGTGGCGCCAAGACCCTCGATGTCGTACGAGCCGGACTTGCCCGTTGGCTCGCCGGACGCAACGTACGAGCTTATCTGCTCGGGGGTCAGGTGCCGGATGTGTACCAGCGTGGTTTCGACGCCGCAGTAGGAGCGACCGTCGGCGCTGTCGACAACGGCGATGCCGGTGACGAGCCTGTGGAACTGCCCGGCAAGCCTCGACAGCATCTGCCCGGCGGCCGCGGCGGACTCCGCCTTGCCCAGAATCTCTCCGTCAAGCTCGATGATGGTATCCGCGCCGATGACGAGTGCGTCCGGATGCCGCTCCGCGACGGTGCGGGCCTTTCGCAGGGCGAGCATGCGGACGTGCCCCGCGGGCGACGACGCTTCCGTCGTCTCGTCGCAGTTGCTCGGGTCGATGGTGAACGGCAGCCCCGTCCGCCGCAGAAGCGCGCCCCTTCCGGCCGACGCGGATGCCAGGACGATAGTTCTCATGCCGGCATGCGGGGCGCCTTCCTGCCCGGGTCACTATGGGAGAAGTCGAGCGATGCGGAGTTGATGCAGTAGCGGCGGCCGGTAGGCGCCGGGCCGTCGTCGAACACGTGCCCGAGGTGCGCGCCGCAGGCGCGGCAGACTACCTCGGTGCGCTGCAGTCCCAACCGGTTGTCTGTTCGCTCTTCGACGTTGTCGCGCCCGGCCGGAGAGGAGAAACTCGGCCAGCCGCAGACGGAGTCGAACTTCGCCCCGGAGTCAAACAGCGGTTCGCCGCAGCAGACGCAGCGGTAGGTGCCGGACTCATGGTGTCGGTAGTACTCGCCCGAGTACGGCGCCTCAGTGGCCTGCCGCTGCGTCACGGCGTACTGCTCGGGCGTGAGCCTGACCCTCAGTTCGTCTTCGTCGAGTTTGCTGCCCATGGTGTTGTCTTTCGAAATAGCCGCTTCCGCTGCGACCGCCGAGTCGAACCTGAAGTCTCTCGGCACCGCTGTGCATTATCGTGTTGAGGGAGGGCAGGTGTCAAACTCATGGTGCGGAGCGAAGATGGAGTGCAACTGCGTTGGCCCGTCGGATCCACGGACAGCTTTTGGCACAGCATGTGCGGCTGATGCGGCCGCGACGCCGATTGCGTCAAGGGACTGACGCGGTTGGCCATGTCGGGACTGCGGACCCTTCCCGCGGGGAAGGTCAAAGGACGAGCGGGCTGCATTGCCGCCGGCCACGCGTTGCGACTTCCAGAGGCGCGCGTGCACGAGGATACAAACGGCGAGGCGGCGTCCGAATGACGCCGCCTGTTGCCCCCTACCTCAATCCCCTACCCGGTCGCCATGTTCTTCAACGTGTCGCCGGCCATCCGATAGACCGTCCACTCATCCATCGGTTGGGCTCCCAGTGACAGGTAGAACCTGATGCTCGGCTCATTCCAGTCTAGGCACGACCATTCCAGTCTGCCGCATCCCCGTTCACAGGCGATCTGCGCGAGCTTCCTCACCATCGCTCGGCCGTACCCGCGGCCCCTGTATTCGGGTTTCACGTAGATATCCTCGATGAAGATGCCTGCCCGTCCAACGAAGGTGGAGAAGTTGTGGAAGAACACCGCGAAACCGACTTCGGTCCCATCGGCTACCGCGAAGAACGCTTCCGCTCTCTTCTTCTCGAACATCCACTCTTGAAGCGTTTCTTCCGTGGCGACCACGTCATCCAGCAATCTCTCATACTCCGCCAGTTCCCTGATGAACTGAATCAGCAACCCTGTATCGGTTTCCGCTGCATACCTGAAAGCTACACTCATCACAGTCTCCTGAACTCAACTCACCTTCACCCACGAAGTCGAGGGGCCTGCCGCCTGGCTTGATGTGCGTCCTCGCGTCCCGGGAGTCCGCGCACAACGCGTAGACGCTCTCGGCGCATCGGCATAGAGCGCGGGCCAAGGTTGCACTTCACCCTGCCACAGTCCGGGCCTCGCCAGCGCATGGAAGATGAATACCGCAGTCTATCAGAGTGATGCTCGCCGGGGTGGCCGGAGGCCGAGCCTGCTGGACATCGCGGCAACACAAGCAAACAGGCGGCGCCCTTCGGGGGCGCCGCCTGTTGTGATTCACGGGAATGGAGCGGGAGACGGGATTCGAACCCGCGACAGCCTGCTTGGAAGGCAGGAACTCTTCCGCTGAGTTACTCCCGCCCGTGCACCAAAGTATAGCAGCTAGTCCTTGTGGAAGTCCGGCTTCCGCTTGTCGATGAAGGCGCTGACGCCCTCTTCCAGGTCCGGGTGGCTCCAGCACTGGGCGAAGCACTGCGTCTCGACCATGAGGCCGTTGTCGAGGGATAGGTCGTAGCCGTAGTTCATGGCGAGCTTGGCCATCTTCAGCGCGTGTGACGGCTTCGCGGCCAGCTTCAGCGCGAACTTCTTCGTCTCCTCCATGAGCTGTGCCGCCGGGAAGATGCGGTTGACGAGGCCTATCTCGTAGGCTCGCTGCGCCGTTATTTGCTCGCCGGCATAGACAAGCTCCCGCGCAATGCCCAGACCGACAAGCCGGGCGAGCCGCTGCGTGCCGCCCATGCCCGGAATGAGGCCGAGCAGTATCTCGGGCTGACCGAACTTCGCTGTGTCCGCCGCGAAGCGCATGTCGCAGGCCATGGCCATCTCGCAGCCGCCGCCCAGAGCGTAGCCGTTGACCGCCGCGATAATGGGCTTGCCCATTGACTCCATGATGCGGGCGACGTCGTGCCCTTTCTTCGCGAACGGGAGCATCTCGGGCGCCGTCTTGCCGCGGAACTCCGTGATGTCGGCGCCGGCGACGAAGGCCTTCTCACCGGAGCCCGTCATGATGATGGCGCGCACATCGGGATTGGCGTCAAGCATCGTGAAGGCGGCGCCAAGCTCTCCCACGGTCTCGAGGTTGAGCGCGTTCAGCACCTTGGGCCGGTTCACGGTGACGATCGCGATGGGCTTCTGGATATCCACGATGAGGTTCTTGAATTCCATCTCTATCCTCCGCTGTTCCTGCTCGATTCGCTACTTCGCCGAGTAGTCGTAGAACCCTCGACCCGACTTCCGACCCAGGTAGCCGGCCGCAACGTACTTCTTCAGCAGCGGGCAGGGCCGGTACTTCGAATCGCCGAAGCCATCGTACAGGACGTTCATGACGTGCAGCAGCACGTCGAGGCCGATGAGGTCTGCCAGCTCCAACGGGCCCATCGGGTGGTTGAAGCCGAGCTTCAGACACGCATCGATGGACTCGACGGTGCCCACGCCCTCGTAGAGGGTGTACATCGCCTCGTTCATCATCGGGACCATGATGCGGTTGGCGATGAAGCCCGGGAAGTCGTTCGCCTCCACGGGGCTCTTGCCGAGTTTCTCGGCGAGCGCCGCGGTAGCCTTGTACGTCTCCTTGGAGGTGGCGAGGCCGTTGATGACCTCGACCAGCTTCATGACCGGCGCCGGATTGAAGAAGTGCATGCCGACCACCATGTCGGCCCGCTTCGTGGCGGCGGCGAGCCGCGTTATCGGGATGGATGAGGTGTTGGTCGCGATGATGACGCCCGGCCTGCAGGCGGCATCGAGCTTCTTGAAGAGGTCCAGCTTCAGGTCCAGGGTCTCCGTCGCCGCCTCGATGACGAAGTCGGCGTTCGTCATGTCAGCGACGTCGACGCTGGTCTTGATGCGGCCCAGAACGGCGGTCTTCTGCGCCTCGGTGATGCGTTCCTTGGCAACCAGTCGGGCGAGGTTCTTGTCGATGGTAGCGAGCCCGCGGTCGACGAACTCCTGTTTGATGTCATTCATGATGACGTTCAGCCCGCCCACATGGGCGGCAACCTGGGCGATGCCGTTCCCCATGGTGCCAGCACCAATGACTCCAACGGTCTTGATCTCCATCGGTCCTCCTTGTGTTATGTCAGGGGCTCTCCCCGCTTGGCGCGGCTCAGTCTACCAGCCGTCCGACGCCAAATCAATACGTACCAATCGTCGCGCGTCCCCTTGCTGGGCGAGGGGGCCAGGGCAAAAGAAGAGGCGGCGCCGTCTCGCGGAGCCGCCTCTTATGTCGTCGACACGACTGGTCGGGGTGAGAGGACTTGAACCTCCGACCTCATGGTCCCAAACCATGCGCGCTACCAGCTGCGCCACACCCCGCACTCGCCGTCTCCGGCGAGCATCAGTGTACTACACTACTTCGCCACGGGCTTCGAGCACGCGATCTTGGCCATGAGCGCCGCGTAGTTCTTGTCCACTGTGGCCTGGATCTTGGCGATGTCATCCGGCTTCAGGTGGCGGAACCGTCCCTGCGTCTTCAGGTATTCGGCGACCGGCTTGAGTTTCGCCGGATTCACGTTGAGTGTGTACTCGCCGTTCTGAAGCTCCCACAGGGGGAAGACGCCGGTCTCGACGGCCAGCTTGCCGACCTCGACAGTCATATCAGGGGCCGAACGCCAACCGGTCGGGCAGACCGAGAACACATGGATGTAGGACGGACCGTTGGCCTCCATCGCCTTCTTCACCTTGGCCATGTAGTCGAAGGGGTAGCTGACGCACGCAGTAGCGACGTAGGGAATGTTGTGCTCGGCCACGATGGCGGGCACGTTCTTCTTCTCCGTCCGCTGGCCTGCGAAGAGCTTTCCCACCGGCGTTGTGGTGGTCGATGCGCCCCAGGGCGTCGAGCTCGACCGCTGGATACCGGTGTTCATGTACGCTTCATTGTCGCTGCAGAAGTAGACGATCTTGTGTCCGCGCTCCAGCGTGCCGGAGAGAGAACCAAGGCCGATGTCCGCAGTCCCGCCGTCGCCCGCGAAGCAGACGACGTTGATCTTGCGGGGCGCCATCTTGCCCTTCTCCTGCAGGATGTTGAAACCAGCGTCGATGCCACCGGCAACCGGTGAGACGTTCTCAAACAGGGTCTGCATCCACGTCACTTTCCACGCCGCATCGGGGTAGGACGAGCCCACGCCGGACCAGCAGCTGGCCGGGGTGAGGCAGATAGTGTCCTTGCCGAAGACTTTCAGGGCAAGCCTGATGTTGATGGCGAGACCGCATCCCTGGCACGCCCTGTGGCCGGACGAGAGCAACTCATCCTTGGTGACAAGGTTCTTACCGAACTTGACGAATTCACCTTCCATAGTTGGTTACCCCCTTATGCCGACGGTCTCGACCATCTCCTGGTGTCCGCTCTTGCAGATGGCGTTGCCGCGGTCGATGACTTCCTCGAACTCCGCGACCTCAAGGTTCCGTCCGCAGAACGCACCAAGGATGCCCGCGGCCTTCATGTTCTTGTGGCTGTCGAAGAGGGCTGCCTTGATCTCGCCGATGATGGGGCCGGTAGGTCCGCCCAGCGTCGGCGCCCGGTCGAAGATGACGATATTGTCAGCGCCCGCGACTGCCTTGGAGAGGTCCTCGAACGGGAACGGCCGCCACAGGTGGAGCGTGAGGAGTCCGACCTTCTCGCCCTGCGCACGCTTGTGGTCGATGGCGTCTTTCGCCGTCTCGCTGAGGCCGCCGGTCACCACGAGAAGAGTCTTGGCGCCCTCGGTCTTGTAGCTGTCGATCGGATTGTGGTACCGGCCGAACCGCTTGCCGAAGTCGTTCCAGACTTCCTTGATGACGGGAAGAGTCCCTCGAATGCCGATATCCTGTGCCTTCTTGATCTCGGAGTACGTTGCAGGGGTCGCGATGGTTCCGTAGAGCGTGGGATTGTCCACGTCGAACGGGTACGGATGCTTGTAGGGGGGCAGGAAGGCATCGACTTCCTTCTGTTCGGGGAGGATCACCGGCTCGGTGACGTGCGACAGTGTGAACCCGTCCATGTGCACCATGAAGGGCAGCAGGACGCGCGCGTCTTCTGCGATGCGGAAAGCGGACAGCGTGAAGTCGAAGATCTCCTGGTTATTCGCTGCAAAGACCTGCAACCAGCCGGTCGAAGTCGCGCTCATCGCGTCGGAGTAGTCTCCCCAGATGTTGGCCGGCAGGCCGACGGCGCGGTTGGACACCACCATGACCACCGGAAGCCTCAAACCGGACACGAAGTACAGTACCTCGTGCATCAGGAAGAAGCCCTGCGAGGCGGTCGCGGTGAAGGTACGCGCGCCCGCGCCGGATGCGCCCCAGCAGGCGCTCAGCGCCGAGTGCTCCGACTCAACGGGAATGAATGCGGCCTTGAGCTCACCGTTGTTGATGAACTCGGCCATGCGTTCGATAACATGTGTCTGCGGCGTGATGGGGTATGCGGCAACCACATCGACATCCGCCATTTTCGCTGCTTCAGCCGCAGCAAAGGAACCTTCCAGCGGAACTCGTCTGCTCATTAGGCTCCCTCCTCAACCATTGTGATTGCGTTCTTCGGGCAGGCGCGCACGCAGATGCCGCAACCCTTGCAGTAGAAGAGATTGGCCTCATACGTACCGTCCTTGTTCTGTACGACGGCCGCATCCGGGCAAAGAAGCCAGCACATGCCGCACTTGATGCACTTGCTCTTGTCCACCACGGGCCGATCGGTCCGCCAGTCGCCGGTCCTGTATTCCTTGGCGCCCCCACAGTACGGGAGGATATTGCCGAAGCTCGCCTCCTGCCAGGTCGGGAGGTCGTTCGGCCGCACTTGATTCTTTGCCATCTGCTAAGCCTCCATGTCGAGCTCGTTGTACGCTCGTGTCATCGCTGCGATATTCCCCGCCGCCTTGTCCCCAAACCGCTCCTTCAGCCGCTCTTCCAGGGATTCCATCTTGACGGCTTTGATGACTTTGTTCAGAGCTCCCATCATCGCCGTGTTGGAAATCGTCAGCTTGATGGTCTCGCGCGCGATCTTCGTTCCATCGACCGTCGCGACCTTCCACTTGAAGTTGTACTTCTTCTTGAGTTCCTTGGCGCTGAGAGGCGAATTGACGATGACCGTTCCCTTGTCTTTGAGGCCGACGGTCACATCGATCTGGTCCAGAAGCTTGGGGTCAACCACAACGAGGATGTCCGGCTTGGTGATGTCCGTCCGCACCCTGATGAACTCATCGCTGATTCTCAGGTATGCGGTTACCGGGGCGCCACGTCGCTCAGGTCCGAAGCTGGGGAACGACTGTGCGAATCTCCCCTCATCGATGACTGCTGCGGCGAAGAGCTCTGCCGACGTCACGGAGCCCATTCCGCCTCGTCCATGCCACCTCACCTCAAGCATCTCAGGCATAGCACGATACCTCCTTACTGTGACTGTTGGAATGACGCAAGCACGAGAGCGGGATCAATGCGGTGATATTGGTGTTGCGGAGGCGAACGAAAGAGCACGACAGGACCCGGACCATCCGCAAACATCCTGCGCGTATGTTACCACAAGCCGCCGTCGCCAACCTAGTTGCAGCTACGCCGCCGGGAAGTGCGCTACCTTCTCCTTCAGTCTGGCGTACTCAAGATTCACGCGCTCCTGGATCTTCCCGATCTCGTCCGGAGACAGATGCCGGAACCGGCCCTGCGCCTTGAGGTACTGCTCCACCGGCTTCAGCTTCGGAGCGTCCACATTCAGACGGTAGCGGCCGTTCTCTATCTCGTAGAGAGGGAAGACGCCGGTCTCGACCGCGAGCTTGCCTACAGCGATGGTGTCGCGGGACGGCGTCCGCCAGCCCGTAGGGCATACCGTGTGCACGTGGATGTAGGCGGGGCCCTTGACCTCGACGCCCTTCTTGACCTTGTTCATCAGGTCGAACGGGTAGCTCGGGCACGCGGTGGCAGCGTACGGGATGCCGTGCGCTGCGAAGATCTCGACGAGGTTCTTCTTCTGTGTGCTCTGGCCGATGCTCAGTTTGCCCGCGGGCGCGGTGGTGGTTGAGGCTCCGTACGGCGTGGCGCTGGAGCGCTGGATGCCGGTGTTCATGTACGCCTCGTTGTCCCAGCAAACGTACAGGAAGTCGTGGCCCCGCTCGAAGGCGCCGGAGAGCGACTGCAGGCCGATGTCGCTCGTGCCTCCGTCCCCGCCCATGGCGACGAACTTTATCTCACGCTCGGGCATCTTGCCCTTGCGCATCATCGCCTTGATGCCGGCCTCGACGCCGGACATCTCGGCCCCGGTGTTCTCAAAAAGCGTATGGAGCCAGGGAAGCCGCCACGACGTCACGGGCAGCGGCGAAGTGCAGACCTCATCGCACCCGGTAGCCATCGCGATGATGGTGTTCTCTCCCAGTGCCTTGCACACGAGCCGGATGGCGAGCGCCTCGCCACAGCCGGTACAGAATGTGTGCCCCGGGGCAAGGTACTCCCTGGCGTCTATCTGGTACTTGCCGACCTTCACGAAGTCGCCTGCCATGCCTTACCCCCTTACTCCGGTGCCGGTTGCCAGACCGCGAATCTGCAGCGGCTCGTACAGGCAGTCCGTGCCCGTCTTTGCCAGCTCCTGGCCCCGGTCGATCATGTACTCGAATGCCGCATCGTCGACTTCCCTGCCGCCGACTCCAGCTACAAAGCTGACGACCTTCGGCCTGTCGTCCAGGTCGAACAGCGCCGACTTCAGCTCGGAGACGAGCGGACCGCCCGGTCCTCCGAACGAGAGACAGCGGTCGACGACCACGAGAGTCTTGACACCTTTCACGGCCTTGCGGAAGTCTGCGAACGGGAAGGGGCGCCAGAGCCGCAGGTTGAGGTGACCCACCGCCTCGCCCTTCGCTCGCTTCGCATCCACAACCATCTTCGCGGTTTCACCGAGGCTGCCCATCGTGACGAGCAGCGTCGTCGCACCCTCGGCCTTATACGTCTCGACGGCCTGGTAGTGCCGTCCGAACGCCTCGCCCAGCTCCTTCCAGCCCTGGTCGATGACCGAACGGGACTCGCGCAGCGCCAACTCCTGGGCGTACTTCACCTCGAAGTAGATGTCCGGCGGGCCGAAGCAACCGTGCGAGGTCGGCGTTTCGGGCCGCAGCGCGAGGCGGTAGTCGTACCTGGGGATGAAGGCGGCCGCATCCTTCGGGTCAGGGAGAACGAGCGGCTCAGTTACGTGCGAGAGGATGAACCCATCGAGGTGGACCATCGTCGGGAACATGACCTTAGGGTCCTCAGCGACGCGGAAGGCCCAGAGTGTCATGTCGAAGGCCTCCTGGTTGTTCTGGCAGAAGACCTGGATCCAGCCGACGTCGCGGCACGCCATCACGTCCGAATGGTCGCACCAGATGTTGATGGGCGCCGACAGTGTGCGGTTGCAGACAGCCATGACGATTGGGTACCGGTGCGACGAGGCGATGTAGAGCGCTTCGTGCATCAGCTCCAGCCCCTGGCCGGCGGTCGTGGTGAAGGAGCGGGCCCCGACGGCGGCCGCTCCGAGCACCGCGCTCATGGCCGAGTGCTCGGACTCGACCGGCACGTAGGCGGCATCGAGGTCGCCTTCGGCGACCATCTCGGCCAGCCGCTCCGGTATGTGCGTCTGGGGGGTGATGGGATATGCCGCGATGAGGTCCACGTCCGCCATCTTCACGGCTTCCGCGACGGCGTGGGAGGCTTCAAGAACGACGCGTTTGCTCATTTCTCCACCTCTTCGTTCATCGTGATGGCAGCCTTGGGGCAGATGGCTGCACAGATGCCGCAGCCTTTGCAGTGGAACAGATCCGGCTCGAAGTAGCCGTTGTCCAGAGGCGTGACGGCCGCGTCCGGGCAATGCAGCCAGCACAGGCCGCACTTGATACACTTGGCCCTGTCGACGACCGGCCGTTCAGTGCGCCAGTCGCCGGTCTTCTTGAAGACGCTGCTGCCGGGTTCGGTAACGATGGCGCCCAGCTCCAGGTCGTTCCAGGGGACTTCTCCGGGCAGCTTGTAACCCTTCATTGCCATCGCGCTACTCCTTGATCACCACTTCGTTGTAGGCGCGTTCCATCGCCTTGAAGTTCGCGTCCGCCCGCAAGCCGAAGCGCTCCTTGAGCTCCTCGCGAAGCTCCTCCAGTTCCACCACGGGCCTGACTCTCACGAAGGCGCCGATCATGGCGGTGTTCGTGATTGGCACGCCGATGGTCTCCCGGGCGATGCGGGTGGCGTCGACGGCGGCCACAGGCCACTTGAAACCGAAATCAGCCTTCAGCTTCTCGGGGGTCTTGATGGAGTTGACGATGACGACACCGTTATCCTTGAGCCCGCTCGTGACGTCGACGACGCCGAGAAGTCGGGGGTCGATGACGACGACGACGTCAGGGGTGCTGATGTTGGTTCGGCTGCGGATGAACTGGTCACTGATGCGAAGGAAGGCTACGACCGGGGCCCCTCGTCTTTCGGGGCCGAAGCTGGGGAATGATTGTGTGAACTTTCCGTTGCTCGCTGCGGAACGGGCGAGAAGCTCGGCCGAGGTCACTGCTCCCAGTCCACCTCTGCCGTGCCACCTCACCTCAAGCAGTTCAGACATGGAGACCTCCTTGAAGTGTGGGGGAACGTACCCCTGAAGGGACTCGAACCCTTGCCACTGGCTCCGGAGGCCAGTGCTCTATCCACTGAGCTACAGGGGCCACTCGGCGTAGTGTACCACCCACGCTTGGGCGAGGCAACAACTGCGTTCACCCGGCTCCGGACGCGAAGAGATAGTAGGCCACCCCTATGTACGTTGCTACGAGCAGCGGACCGTACCAGCTCACGCGGCCCACGACGTAGTTGTCGCGCGGCCGGGAGATGGCAAGCGACACGATGAGTGTCATCACCAGCGCCGCGATGACCACAACCAGGTTCTCCTGGGATGTGGTTGCGAGCAGTGAGCCACGAATGTAGAACAGGTCGACGAGTCCAATCATCGCGGTGTCGAGCATGTTGGCCCCCAGTATGTCGCCCAGCGCGATGTCCGGCACGCCCATTCGGACGGCCGAGATGCTAACGACTATTTCCGGAGCCGATGTGGCGATGGCGAGGAAGAGGTTGCCGACGAAGCTCGTGCCCCACCCGGTCACTTCGGCGATCTTGTCGCCCGTGAACGAGAGCCAGATGCCTGCCGCGACTACGACGGCGGCGGCAAGGTAGAAGCGAAGCAGGACGCCCCGCAGGGTGAGGTGGCCGTAGCGCTCGGTCGAGTCCTGCACCTCGCCTCTTGCATGACGGCGTTCCGCCATGAGGATCTGGCGCACGGCCAGCGGATACAGCACCAGGAGCAATGCTCCTGGGGGGCTGAGCCAGCCGAGCGAGGGCATCGCGATCCTGGGCGCCAGGTAGAGGCCGAGTCCCGCAACGGTGATGAGGACGATTCCCCATCGCGCACCGGGCAACTGCCGCGAGCTGACCTGGCTCAGGGCAGGGATGCGCTGCTTGTTCAGCACGTCAAGGATGGCGACGATGGTGAGGTTGAAGCACACGCTGCCCAGTAGCGTTCCGAAGGCGAGATCGGCGGAGCCCACGAGAGCGGCGGAGCTGATGCCGGTTGCCATCTC
>Ga0116202_10000325_pt1 | contig 26050 bp, 32 predicted proteins | sample LakKivw325mmetaG_FD_94479 | JGI IMG/M metagenome (GOLD analysis project Ga0116202, IMG submission 94479) | Anoxic lake water microbial communities from Lake Kivu, Rwanda to study Microbial Dark Matter (Phase II) - Lake Kivu water 325m metaG | ecosystem: Environmental > Aquatic > Freshwater >... | reverse complement strand
GTTAAGGGTTAAGTTCGCTTCAATATTACCCTTTAATCCTCGAGATTCAAAAAGGTCTTAGCTTTTTAAAGCTCATTATGACCTCCTGGGAAGGAAGGCCCTTTTTCATATTACCATTGCGAGCAGTTTGTGCGAAGCAATCTCAACAGATGGATTGCCGCGGTCGCAAGAGACTACCTGGCGGAGAACATCTGCTTGAGGCAGTCAATGTAGTAACAGACGTTCTCAAACGGGATGTCAGGCGGTGCGCCGTGGTCAAGCCCCGGTATATAGCCGCCGTCCTCAATGACCGGGCGGATGCGTTCCAGCTCCTTCTTGATGTCTTTCTTGTCGGAGGAAGCCATGATGCGCTTGTCAAAACCGCCGACCATCCGAAGCTCCCGCCCGAATTCCTTCCGCAGGGCCACCACGTCCATGCCGGCCGCTGCCTCCAGGGGAGCCATCACGTTGACGCCCAGCTCAAGCCACAGGGGGATAAGCTCCCATATGTTGCCGTCGCTGTCCATCAGGTGAATATCAACGGAATATTTTTTCGTGATTTTCTGGATACGGGCATAGTACGGGCTCATGAATTCCCTGAACATCTTCGGGGAAATCAGGGGTCCGGTCTTATATGCCATGTCCTCGTGGTAACCGACGAAATCAAGCTTGAACTCCGGCAAAACCGTGTTCAGTCCTTTTTCGCAGCACCTGCACTGCAGGTCATTGACCTCGTGGATGAAATCAGGGTCGTCAAAATAGGTAGTGAGCAGTTGCTCCGTACCCATGTGCTCGTTCAGGAAAGCAAAGTACTGTCCGCCGTTGCACAGGGACAGGCAGTTATTCTTCTTCTCTACCTCCCGTATCTTTTCAAGCCAGTCTGGGTCAAGTCTACCGGGATTTTCAGGGTTCAACTTTTCTCTCAACCAGCCGAGGGATGCCCTTCCTTTTATGGGGTATTCCAGGTGTATTGCCATTGAGGATTCATCCGCAAAGTTTTTCACTTTCACTCCACGCGCGTCAATCTTTATGACGTAATCGTCCGTTTTCTCAAAAATTTTCTCCTTGAAGGGCGGGTAGAGAACGGTTTCAAAGCCCACGTGCCGCATGCTGGCAGGCGGTACTTCAAAATACTCGTGCAGATCCATCCCCTTGGGCAATCCCTCCTGTTCCCAGCGCTTACGTGTAATAGGCCATGGACCGGGTATGCCTATCGGAGGATGGTCCACCTCCTGGTACCTCATCGTCCTTAGAAACCTCTCTCTGCTTGTCATCTTCCGCGCTCCTTTTTTCACGCCCAGTTATTTTAACATATAGGTCAGAAAACATCTTCATGTTTGTACCATTTCATTTTTCCTGACCTGATTTGAGCGGTGGTTTCCAGAAGACTTTCACCAAATGCAGGGTCCGGAGATGTATTTGTTACGCCCTTTGTCCGCCCTGTCAACTGCATACAAAAGGCCATAATTAATGCGGCAATCCAGAATTCCATGATAAGCCGGACGGTACGCTCCGCCACCTGCACTATCAGGTAATAATAGGTTCCGGTAAAACGCCAGAGGAAAGACAGCAAATAATTGACAACCGATACCATTAAGACGACTGCAAGAAAAAAAGCAAGGTCTTGCCGCCAGTTCTGTTTCCACGAGGAGATGTTAAGCCTTAAAGCTGCTCTTAAAGAAAAGTCCATTTGTACCATAAAATACGGTACAAAGAGGAAAAACAGCGATAGCCAGTGGATTATAAAAGGGATGTATGAACTGCTGTGGAAAAAACTGATAAGTATAACCGAACAGTGGAAAACACCCAAAAGTATAAGAAAAAAGAAGAAGAGAGGTCTGAAAAACTTCAGGGATGATATAAAAACTGAATTTCTATCCGCTTCTTCATGCAGAACACCTACCCTGAAAAGTGAGAAAATAAAGCCGGTTAGCAAGGCCTGGACAAACGCAGACCAGAAAACCATAATTAAAGAATAAAAGTATATAGGTACAAAAATTCTTGACTGTTCAACAGGTTGAAAGCCGGGGGAAATGGACCACAATATGCGAAGGGCAACTGCCATTATGGTGAGAATGACAAAAAACAGGAGATTCTTCCTTAAGAGATTCACGGAAGTTTGCGTCCGGGTTTCAGTGAATGTTTGAAGAAGGACTTTTTTGAACGGCGGTATCAGAAAAACGAGCGCAAAAAGTAACAAGATGCTATTGTCAAGCCCGAATGAAAAAGGGATAAAATCCGGTGCGCGTAAGAGATTAAGCATTAATTCTTCAAAAGAAAGGGAAAATGTATGAAATCCATGGAAAAGGCGGGAGAAGGGTGTGAACTGAAATCCTTTTACGGATAAGCGTAAAAAGAAATTCTGGAGCATGGCAACGATAGAAAACGTCCACAAAATCCAGAATATCCACAAGTTCTTCCGTGCTGCCCGCCATCCCGTTTTAAAAATGTTCAGGTATGCGCTGACATTCCAAGAGAGACCCGTCTTGTTTCTGTCCTTTAAAAGTTCTCTCCCAACAATAAGCAGAACTATTATCACAAGCCCCACAAGAACCATCCCCGCCATCCTGTTATCCATAATTGGTTATCTCCTATATTCCTAATCAGGTAAATCAACGTACTTAGTTATACCCGATTGCATGGATACTGTATGCCCTGTTGAAAACAGTCAAATTCGACTATAGATTTTCAAAAAATCGTCCCGGGGAATTCCCGCTTGATTGCAGATAACTCTTAAAGTGGAACCTTTGATTTTGGAATGGTTTGGCATAGTCAGAGGAGTCTCTGTACCATCCGGATTATCTCTGACCAGTGAGATGTGTTCTTTTTCTCTTACAATTCTGAATCCAAGCAATTGAAGTGTTTTCAAGGCGGTTCTTTTCGGTGCTTCCCTCGGCCATCTGTTCATTAGACAGGAACTCCTGTCTCTGCCACAAAAATCTCTACCTTTTCAGCCGTTTCCTTAATCCTGCTTTTCCCAAAGGTTTCAATGTGAAATTTTATTGCAGATTTGACGTCTTCAACAGCCTCTTCGTAAGTATTGCCTTCACCAACTACAACACCCTTTAATCCCAAAGGGTAGGCAACATAACCTTCCGGATGTTTTTCCACAATAATTTTTAGTTGTGTCACTTTCCCCTCCGTTCGTCAACCAGGATTATTGTACCCCTTTGCCATGGTAATGTAAATTTTTTCTATCATCTTGATACCTCCTGCCAATCTGTTTTCTTAACCATGCGGGCATTGCCGCCTATGAAGACAACGTTCCGGTCGCCCTTGTGATGTCCTATCCGGTGGTTTCCTTCACGGTCATAAAGAAGAAGACATTCCAGGTCGTCCTTTTTTGTCAGTCCGCTTACATACTCATAACAGACCGTGAAATCATTGCGGACATCCGCCTCTGTTACTTTCGGTTTCCGGCTGGGGCAGATGAAGGTATCAAGAGAATTTACGTAGTCAGGATAAAGCAGGGAGAGAGATGGCGGGAAAACACCCCCGAAATTGTCTGCATAAACAGAACATCCGCTTCCGAGTTGCTTCAGATTCGCCAGGCAAACGCCCATTTTGGCACATTCCTTAGCCCTGTATGAAGATGACGCAAAAAAAACGCTGATTAAGAGTAAAAACAAAAGCATAACGACAGGTTTAACAGGTTTTTTCCCTTTCATCGCGCCTCCGGCATTGCTATCGGGAGCGGTAGGATAAGAGTAAAATGCATTTCATGGAATCTTTCCGTCCGTTACCCTGAGTTATCATCAAATTTATGCTGACAGAACCTGCATACCTTTGCTTCCTTGAACACCCGCGATTTACATTCTGGACAAACTTTTCCTCCTGTAACTGGAAGACCCAAGGCAAATCTGATTATCGCCACAATACACAAAACAGAAATTGCACCCCAAAAGAGATACCACGGCAGAACTAACATCATGTTCATTGTTTAATCTCCCTTTACTGTGAGGATTCTATCGTCTTAAACAGTTGTTTGATTATTTTAGGGTGCAAGGTCTTGTTTCCATGGAAGGGAATCACGATCTTCTTGTTTTCTTTACCGTATATTCTGTGGCTGCCCTTGCTTCTTAGCAGATTAAAACCATGTCTGAATAGTATCTTTTCTGCTTCCTGTGGTGTCAACCGGGGCATCTTAGGCAACTGATACCTCCAGAGACGTGGTAAGAATTTCCTGGCTTAAAAAATCCTTTCTTTCTTCCGAGGAGAGGGTTTCCAGATAGAGGTCAATGGCTTCTCTCATGTTAGCGATAACTTCCTCAAGAGAATCTCCCTGTGTCTGGCATCCTTCAAGTTCGGGGCAGTATGCATAATATCCGGATTCGTCCTTTTCTATCACAACGCTCACTTTATAAGACATATTTTTACCTCCGCTGTTTCTCTGCCTTGATTATACCCTATTGCAGAGACGCTGTATAGCTCGCGGCAATCGTTAAAATGAGTCCTGATTGCATTTCTGTTTATTTGAGCCCTGTATCCTCCCAGACGATGTCAAAGTCGCCTTGCCATTTGCTGGGTTTCCCCCAAACACCTCCGTCGTCTTTCAGGTTATCCGCCACGCTGTACACAATAAATCCCTTGGCTGTTTTCTTGTAGATATAGTCCTTGCCGGTGAAGGGATCCAGGGGAAGGGCGGGCAGGATATCCGGGGTGAGTTGTTTCAGAGAATCTGCAAACGCGCCGTGTTGCTGCCTGTAAATGCGGTTGGCAAGCCCTATCTCCGCCGCACCCAGACAAGCTTTGTCCTTACATTCCTGTAAATATGCTCTGGATATTGTAGGTAACAACATCAAAGGCATGGCAGTTTCACTTGAAGGAGCCTTTTTTAGTTCCACTTCTATGTTTTTCATGTCTTCGACAAATTTCTGATAGGGAGTTTTGAGTATAGAAAGTACCTGCCGCATTGTCCTTAAATGGGCCAGCCGCTGGTTGGATACTAATTTTTCAGGATTTTCTATTATTGATTTTATATAATCTTCAGTGATATCCGGACGTTCTTTCTTCATTTTTTCTATCGCTTTTTTCTTTTCTTCTTCGTTCAATTTCGCAAGCTTGCCGCCCATGTCCGCCTTTAACCAGTCATACATCTGTATTACAAAAAACACTTCAAATTTCAATGCCGAATATATTAACGATTCTTCTCTTGATTTTCTCATTTCATTAACCAACGCCCGGTAGGAAGCCGCATCGCCCAGCCCTTTTTCGTTGGTGTTTCTCAACTCCTCCAAAGCGAGCGTATCCATAGCGATTCTAACCAATTGGGATGTCATGAGGGGGACATCCGAACACGGGGCTCGCGCTATCTTAAGTCCCGTCAGGATAGTTTGCAGAGATTTATCCGTTTCTCCAATTTCTGCCTCAAGTTTCGCTTTTGCCATCAGAAGGCGTTCGAGATTGCGGAATGATGTCATATCAGGAAGTATTTTCGGGAGCAGAGATTCGTTTATCGTTAAGTAATCGAAATAGTCATCTTTCGGGTAGAACCTGCATTTCATATCAATGGCTTTTGTCGCAAGTCTATACATTTCCATAAATCCGGAGTCGTACAGAACTAAATCCGTCACTTTTTTCTGTTGCGCTTCCGGTACAACCTCCCATTTTATGTTTCCTTGATACGGTATATACTCCCATTCTTCTTTGTGTTGTTTATGGAGGTCGTCTATCATCTTGAAAACTTCCCTGTAGACCAGGGCGCCGTTTTCTTTATCGGGTATATCCGACAGATTGAGTTCCTCTATCGAGGCGGGAATACCTGCCTGTCTTAGTTTCGCAAGTTCTTCTTCGAGAGGGGAGGTGGAAGAAAGCGGGACGAATGAGAACACGAGACCGAGTATCATAAGAGCTGCATTTCTATTCATTTTTCTCCTTCCTCTCCTATTTTTCCACGAAGAGCATACGCACTTTTCTTTTATCCTCTTTAAACGTCAGGCCGGTTTGGTCGCTCAAATTCTGAAGCATTGAGTCCCTATCGGCAAGATCCTTACTCTTGTTGTAGCTCCAGGAGAAAATATGTACAGGAGGATTAATGACTTCACTGACGACAGGGCAGCCAATATAGTCTCCGATTGCCGTCATTAATTCCTGGAACTTGCCCGCTCCGCCTCCTCCGCGTTTTGTGTCGTAGAACTCAATTTTTGAGAGCAGATTGGTTTTAAGATAGCCGGTCACCTTTATGACATCCTTTTCAAGTTCACGGAACGTGAGTTGCACAGAAATGTTGAGGTCTTTCTGAAGGATTTCTTCCAGCCGGTTCACGATTGTCTCCTGCGGCGTTCCTGTCCGGAGGATAAAGTCCCCCTTTACCTGCGTGTTCAGTAATTCCTTGTCACCTTCTGTTTCATTAGGATGGATCCCTGCGAGAGAATTCAATATGCTGGCGATGGTGATGTTTCCATAGCCCTGGCTCCATCTGATCAACCCTTCTTCATCCCAGTGGTAACACATGACGTTAGCTCCGCCTTCAGGCCGTAATGGAGGATTTATGTGTTTAAGTGCTTGTCCGGAAGATAATACGTAGGTCTTCTGAAATTCATCGGCGAGTTTTTCAACGGACCGCGGAATTTCCACTGCCGTCAATTCAACCTTTTCTCTATATTCGGCAAGGAATTTCGCCAGTAATTCCTGGAAGTCTTTCTCGACGCAATATCGTACATGTCCGTCGAGGAACAGGACATTTCTGCCCTGCCCCTCATGATTATCCGTGGAGGCATCGTACATCAATATGCCATTCGGCCTGTCTTTTGCCGTCAGGCCCCTGACATAAACATAACTGATTGAGGAATCTGAATTCAGGGACTTATGTGCCGGGCATATCAGTATCTCCAGAGTGCTTATGTAATGCTTGGAGAAAAGTATTTTGGGGTCGTCCGGGAACTGCTCGTTATAATCTTGAGCATACATTTGCATAGCCAACCCCATCTGTTTCAGATTCGCCATGCAAACGCCTCTTGCCTCCCCGGGGGCTGCGGCGTCTGTCTCCGCAAAAGCGTGACTGCATGATAGAGCCAGCACCAGCAGAGCCAAAACAACCCGCAGTTTTTTCATAATGACCTCCCGGTACTAACGGTTACCGCTGTGTATCAGAATTTTTGCTCTTTCAACGATTTCTGAAACTGTTCTTCAGTCATCCATGCCACGTGTCCGTCGACAAAAAGTACGCATCGTCCTTCTCCCTTGTGATTCTGGGAAGAAGCGTCATAGGCAAGAATAGTCGTAGATTGATTTAAACTTTTATCTTTCAGCGATAGCCCTTTGACATATGCATAACTGATGGGTGTGGTGCCGTCAATCTTCTGGACTTCCTGTATCGTTGTGTCTTCGGGACATTTAAAGACGCGGCCATTACTAACGTATCTGGGATATAGAGCACGAAGGTCTTCAGGCATCGTTTCCTTGTAGTCTTGAGCATACATCCGGACGGCCAACCCTATCTGTTTCAGGTTTGACATACACATAGTCCGTCTCGCCTGTTCTTGAGATTTTGCAAACGCCGATTTCTGTACCTCCGCAATGTTTATCCCCCACTTTTCGCCGTTCGTCTTCAAAGGAACCCAGAGATACTCGTCGGCGGTGTATGTATTCACCGTATGCCCGAACGTCAGTAGTGCAAGCGGCAGGGCTCCCCCATCAAGGCTCTGTTTCTGCATGGCGATTCTGGCTTCGATGTCGGAGACCATTTCAGTTCGGACGATGACAATGTCCTTTTCGGGACCGGGTTTCTCATACATACGCATTATGGGGAATAAAGAGAGGAAATAGTTCACCATTGTAATGGCGTTCCCTGTCTGTTCCGAACCGTCGTCGTACAGACATTCAACAATCAAATCTTTATCGGTCTTTTTTACCGCTTCCAGATAGGTCTTGAGACATTTTTCCGGAGTGGAGAACAACTGTTCTATCCGGGCATCATAATCTTTGACGATTTTCTCCGCTGTTCTGATTATGGACGTTCGGTCCGTTTTGCTCTTCGGAATTTTGATGCCAATAACATATGAACCGACGGTAAACCATGCCGTGGTGAACTGCTCGTTCTCTTCCCAGCATCCGAAATGGGAGTTGAGAATACTGCTTTCCCCTCTGGTTATTTTCGTATTCTTTCCCGCGAAAATTTTCGTGTCGTTTACCGCCGTATTTTTTGCGCCGTAAAAATAGACAAGTATGCGTCCCGAATCCGTATATTCTACTTCTCTCATTATCCGGGCATTGGGAAAGCGCGGATAGGAACCTGCAAACAGCTGTTCCGGCAGCGTGAATGGAAGTTTCGGTACGTCGGCGTCTCTTTGAAATCTCCCGAGAAGGGCTGCCATCTCCATTTGTGCCATGCACGCCGGTGAGGCGAAAAGGATAATCCAAAGTGGAATCGTTTTCCGCAGAAAGCCTTTTAGAGCCAATTTGTACATTTTTTTCTCCTGTACTAAGCGTATCATTATTTGAGTATTTTTGGAATAACCGTGTTTTTGACAAAGGCGACGAGTTTGAGGAAAAAGAATATTGAAAGGGTAGCTATGACGATGATCAGTGGGACGGCCGCCCACAAAGGCATATGACCGTAAAGGAAGCCCGTCAATGCAGCGAGAAAACCAAGCAGGTTGAGTCCTGCAATAATTGTTACCGTGGGGAAAAGGATGCCTATGACGTCTTCTTTTATCTCGCGTTTTTGTATCAATATATCGCCTCTTATAGATTTTCCCAATGTCCTTTTATTCCCGCACATCTTGCAGGTATCAGTATTGCCGGGATTATCGTAACTGCACTCCGTGCACACCCAGAGCTCACCCTTTCGTATCCTTATTTCCTTTTCCGCCACTTTTATTCTTGAAGACAATCCCGGAAGTCCTTTGGTCTGGTTTAATTCAACTATCTCATCCGCCCGCCTGTAACAGCCGATGGCTTTTTCAAATTCCGTTTTCTTAAGGTACAAATCTCCGAGTTCAACAAGCGCCTTATACAGAAGAGCGGGGTCCTTGGCCTTGTCTATAACGTCCAGAAGTTCTTTTCTTTCCGCTTTTTCCTGAAATATTGTAATCAGCCGGTCTTTCTTGTCCTCATGCTGTCTCATGAGAAACCATATTACCAGCGGGATGGGAATGGCAAGAAAACCCGTAAAGGCAAAGACTCCGCCCTTCAAATTCCCTGCTATTGTGAAACCGATAAGGGCGCAGATGACTATTTCAATTATGTATAGCTGTTCGTGAGTTGTATCCCCGTAACTGAACCAGTACCAGAACCACCATGCTTCAAGAGTGAGCAGGATTAGAGGAGCAAACACACAGAAAATCATCTGGAATGCTGCACCAAAATCCATATCCTGTCATACCTCCTTGCCTACAAGAGAGACGAAGATGTCTTCAAGCGTCAGGTCAAGGACTTCAGCGCTCTTCGGGTTAAATCCTGAAAGCTTTCTCAATACGTCCGGGGTGTAGTCCTTGACTGTAATCACCAGCTCATGGCCGAATGTCTTCTTTTTCAGTAATTCCGGGAAAGATATTTCGCCGGGTATCCTGTCCTCAAAGATAACCCGAATCTGCTTGACCGAATCCTTGAGCTTATCCAGCGGTTCTGACAGCAATAATCTGCCTTCTTCCAGGATGCCGACGTAGTCGGCTATCTGTTCCGCCTCGGTAATTATGTGGGTGGAGAAAAAGACGGTTTTTGCCTCCTGGTGGATTGTTTCAATAATCCCCTGAAGGAACTCCCGCCTGACAACAGGATCCAGTCCCGACGTGGGGTCGTCAAGAATAAGGAGTTCAGGCTGGTGTGCAAGGGCAAGCAGGAGCGCAAGCTTCCCGTTCATCCCCCGGGAGAGGTCCTTAACCCTGGCAGTTCTGGGCAGTTCAAACCGCGTGAGCAGGTCTTCGGCCAGGCTGTCGCTCCAGGTGGGGTAGAAAGAGCGGCGGAAATTGACCGTTTCCTGAATGGGCATCCAGTCGTACATCTTCTGATTATCAGCCACATAGCCAACACGCTTTTTGATTTGAACAGGGTCTCTGTCAGGGTCCATGCCAAATACGGCTGCTTTCCCCGATGTTTTTTGCAGCAGGCCCATGAGCATCCGGATGGTTGTGGTTTTTCCTGCTCCGTTCCTGCCCAGAAAAACGTAGACAGAGCCCTTTGGGACCTGCATGTCCAGGGATTTCACGGCTTCCTTGCGCCGGGTGTACCTCTTTGTAAGTCCCTGCGTCTCTATCGCATATTCCGCCATTGTCCACCCCCGCTTAGTTGAAGCGTCAATTCGTTACTTTAAATACTATGTCGTCGTATTTATCCTGATGTTTCCCGTCAAATATGCCTCCATTGTCTTTTTCGTTGGGTCCGATGCTGTACACAATGAATCCCTTCCCCTCTCTGCGGTAGATGTAATCCTTGCCCGTGAACGGGTCCAGCGGCAGTTCCGGGAGAATTTCCGGGATAATGGAAGAAAGGACGCCAGGATATTTCCCATACCTTGTTCTGTATATCTTTATGGCAATTCCCAGTTTTGATGAGTCAAGGCAAGCATTATGTTTAGCTTGCTGCTCAATAAGCCTGGATAGAGCAGGCAGGGTCATTGAGCTTACAATATGTTTCATTGATTGGAATCTGTCAACAGAAAAGGTGTTGCCCCATTCGGCAGACCTGTCTTTAATTGAAAAATATGGTTTTCGCGAATAGAGGTTTAGATTGGCGAGGGCCCCGATATATACGGCATAATCCCTTTTTGAGACAGGCTGAATTAAATAACTGCCGTAAAAACTCGCGAAGGTCTTGTGTGCAAGACTTCCGGATGATTGGGAGAGCTCCAGAAAATCTGTTTTCCTCTTGAACGCCCATCCGCCCAAAAGGACCAATTCGCCTTCCAGGCTTTTTGTGATAAACCGGTCTTTCTTTTCTATCTCTGAAATCAAGTTCCGATAATCATTCTGGGAAAAAATAACACCGGGTCTGTCAAAAAGGCGGTTAATGGATTTTACAGCAATGGCGTCCACTGCTATGCGGACCAGTTGGGAGATAAGGATAGGTTCGTCAGCCAGGAAGTCTCCCAACCGTAATCCTGTCTCGGCTGACCGGAGCGCTGCGTTATATTTTTCTTCTTCAGCTAGGATGTATGTACGTGCATCAATCAGTCTTGCCATGCTGCGCATTTTAGCAAGATGGGGAAGCAGCATTGAGGGGCCTTCTTCATATTTAATATCAAAACGGCAGGCAGGCATACTGACTGCTTGTTCAATTAAGGCATAGAACGTAATAAACTCCGGTTTTTTCATAATTCTGCCGATTATTCTCTTTTGTTCGGCTGTCATTTCTTCCGGTTTGACCATGCTTTCGTACGGCATATACTCCCATTCTGCTTTGTATTTGTTTTTCAGCTGTTCAGCCAGATCAAAGGCATGCTGATAGATGAGAGCGGCGTTGTCTTTGTCCGGTATGGGGGGAGGTATAACTTCTTCCGGAGTCATCTTGATACCCTCTGTCTTTACCTGCCGGAGGGCTTTGCTCAATTCCCTGCTGGCTGCGAGGTTTGCGATGGCATGGGAGCCGAAGGAGATGAGAAGTATTACGACAGTGGTCTTAAAGATTATCTTTCTGCTGGACACATCCTTGACGATTGCTCTCTGCCATGTCAGGAAACTGAAGACAGGGAACAGGGCAATTGAGACGGGCAATAACAGAAAGCTGAAAACATACACGTTGGGAGATACCAGGAACAGGAAAATGGTCAGAGGTGTGACCAGCAGAAGTCCGAACAGAAGAAGAAAGGGCGTACAGATAATTGCAGGAAGACTGTTTTTGAGCAGGAGTGAGCTGAAGCAGGCGGCAGAATAGATGATTATAAGCGACGAAAGGAGAATTGCCGCGGCAGAAAGGATCCGGGTCAGTTCAACCGGGCCGTTTCCAGTTTTGATTAAATCAGAGAACCGGGCAACCAGAATAGCGTGGCTGAGAAAGAGGAGCATCACAAGAAGAGTCAAACCGGAAAAATACTTTACCCGGAAGAGCTTTGCAGTGGAAACAGGCTGGCTCAAAAGGAAAGACCTGGTGTTTCTGGCGAACTCGTTTGTGAATGAGATTGAGCCCAGAAACAGGGAAAAGAGGATGGGCAGGATGATATAGCTCATAAACAGACTGTATGTTTCATAGTCCAGTATTCGTTCAGGCAGTAGTTTTGGCACAATCCTGCTTAGGACGATAATCCCGACAGCCAGAAAGAAAAACAGCCGCTGTTCCCGCCATTCCTTCCAGATAAGCGTTTTCATTGTTTCTCGGCTCCTTTGCTTGCTTTTAGTTGAACGGTGAAAAGCCGGGTGATTTCTTCCTCGGTTAATCCGAGATTGGCTGCCTGATGGATTGCCTGGCCAAGCGCCTCGGTGATAACCTTTTTCTTTTCGGACTCGGCGAGCTGTTTTACGTCGTCGGAGATGAAGGTGCCGCCGCCCCACTTGCTGGTTATAATCTTTTCGTAACGCAGTTCCCTGTATGCGCGGGCAACGGTATTGGGATTTATGCGCAGCTGCATGGCAAGGTCCCTGACCGGGGGTAGCTGATCTCCTGCTTTCAGGGCGCCGCAGGCAACAAGGTATTTGACCTGTTTTATGATTTGCAGGTAGGGCGCCAGGCCAGATTCCGAATTTATTTTGATGATCATGCTAATATCTCACTGTATTAAGCCTATAATACAATTCTACCTGAAAGGATTTCTTCTGTCAAGAGACACTGCCAGGCTGTCAGGTCAGGGTTGGGAGAGCTCCACGGAGTCAAGGATGAATTCCCTGCTGGCAGGGTCGCTGCCGCGGTTGATGTGAATCCTGGTGTTCTTGTATACCGGTTTATCCCTGGTCATTGAGTGAAAAATGAAATTGAGGTTCTCCGAATCCATGCAGCTGTAAGGATTGATTGTGAGGTTGACTGCAAGAATTTCCTCTGCCTTTTGTTCCTCGCGCAACTTATCCAGTATCCTCAAAAGGTTTGTTACCAGGGAAAGTTCGTGCATTGCATTTTCCCCCGGGTTATCGCTCCTTGTCGGGTTCTATGGGAGGGCGGGGGCGTGCGGGGTAGACCTTCTCGTCTCCGGGTTTCTGCCATATTTTTATACCTGAAATGTCGGCGGCTTTCGCAAGAGCGTGTGCCGCGGTCGGGGAGTTCAGGAAAAGGAATACAATGCATATTATGGCTTTCGCCGCAGTTGCGGGAGACCCTGAAAGGAAGATTGCGGAGATCAGAACGCTTCCTGTTCCCAGCGTGACGCACTTGGTTGAAGCCTGGAGACGGCAGTAAACGTCAGGCATCCTGACAAGTCCCAGACACCCGAGAAATATGAAGGTCAATCCTATCGCCATGAAAAGCTGTCCTATCAACTCAATCATCCGGGTTCCTCCCTTCCAGAAATTTTGCGAGCGTTATCGTGCTTACGTATCCCAGTATTGACCATGCAAGCGCTATGGTCATGTAGAAATCAGAGCCCGTGGACAGAGTAAGCAGAACGCAGAAAACAATCACTATTATACCGAGAATGTCAATACCAACCGACCTGTCGGCCGCCCTTGGACCCCGGAAAATCCTATATACGCACATTGCGACGCAGAGCGTAAGGAATAGGTGCAGTAAACTCATTCAAATACCTCCTTAAGGATGTTTTGAAGATTTCCGCAAATCATTTTCTCCGCTTCAATCGGGTCGTCGGTCAGCTTGTATATCCAGTGGATATGAAGAAAATCCTTCTCTATGTTCAACGTGAAGGTTCCGGGCGCAAGCGTGATGGCGTTTGCAAGGACGATTCTTCCCAGCGGCGAGGTGAGGCGCAGCGGTATTTTTACAACGCCCGGTTTTATCGGTGGTCCCGGACTCAATACCCTGTAAGCCATGACGAGATTTGCCTGGAACATCTGCTTGAAAAAGATACCGAGGAATTTCATGAACACAAGATATCTTCTTGCCTGAAACGTATTCCTGGGATGGTATGGGAATTCCTTGCCGTACAGAAGCGTCACAAAGAGAGATGCCAGTATCCCCACAAGGGTGTCTGCCGGCTCAAAATTCCACGTGAGCATCTTCCAGACAATGAAGGTGATTATAAAGACTACCAGGTAATTCATTCGTTATTCTCCCCGTATTTTCACCCCCACCTGCCCGCACATCGGGCATCCTCCTCCCTCAGGGGGGAGGGAAATGGGGTATTTAATCTCCTATATCCACGTTAATGTAAGAAAAATTCTCCATCACGCCAACAGCTTTGTCGAGACAGCAGCTTCTTATCCCCGGAATCAGAAGGATGCCGGCAAAGACCGCGGCAAAAGCGAGCACCGTCATCGGAGCCAGCATTCCTGACGGGGCTTCAAGCATTTTTGCGGTATCCGAAGCCTTATTGTAATAGACCGTCCGCTGAAGCTTGAGGAAGTATCCAAGGGTGATAACCGCGACAAGGACGCAAAGGGCCGCTATTCCGGGGTATCCTGCCTGTACCGCGGAAAATATGATTATCAGCTTGCTCCAGAAGTTGCCCATGGGAGGTATGCCTGCGATGCCGAACATGCCTGTGCTTGCCAGCGCCGTCGTATAGGGCATCCTGTCGTACAGCCCCTTGAGCTTATCGGAATCTGTTGTCCCGGTCATATACTCCACGGCCCCTATATTCAGGAAGAGCAGGGACTTGGAGAATGCATGGCTTATGATATGCAGAAGAACTCCAAGGTATCCAAGGTAACCGCCTATTCCAAGGCCTATTGCGCAGTACCCTATCTGGCTGATGGTGGAGTAGGCAAGAAGCCGTTTTATGTTCTTCTGCCCGTATGCCATCAGGCCGCCGAGAACCATTGAAAGTATTCCAAAGAGAAGCAGGACAACCCTTATCTGCGGAATGGAGCCGAATATGTTTGTTGCCAGCCGTATAATTCCGTAGAATCCGACCACCTTTATGAAGAGTCCGGAAAGAAGCGCGGATACCGGTGCGGGCGCCATTGAGTGCGCGTCCGGCAGCCATGCATGGAAGGGAACGAGTGCCGCCTTAATGGCAAACCCGGCAAGGAAAAGGCCAAGTATAAACCAGAGATGGGTCTGCGGCAGGCCTGCTGCAATCCTCATGAAAGCAGTAATGTTGAGCGTGCCCGTAAAACCGTACACAACGGCAAGCCCCAAAAGTATCATAGTGGAGGCGATAAAGCTGATAACCGTGTATTTCAGAGATGCCTCCAGCTCCTCTGCCCGCAGTCCGAACGCCACGAGAACGAAAGAAGCGATTGACGCTATCTCAAAGAAGACGAATATATTGAAGAGATCCATGCTGATCAGGATTCCGTTCATCCCCGCAAGTATGAGCATGAAGAGAACGTAAAAATAGGCCGCCCTGCTGTGTTTTTTTGTGTAGGTAATAGAATAGACGGCGATGAGGAACGCGATGAAATTCGTGATTATCAGAAAGAGGCAGGAGAGCGGATCCACCATCAATGCTATACCGAGTGGTTTTTGCCATCCGCCCGCAAAGTAGAGAATTCTTTCCCCGGTGGTGAAAACGGTCAGCCCGAGCAATACGGATACGAGAAAACTCAAGAAAGTCAATGCGGAGGTGACTATGCCTGCGAGAAGGTCATTCTTCGCGTAGAGCAACGGCAGAAGAAACGCACCGCCCAGGTAGATTACAACGGGAAAGATAATTGAGTGGTTCATCCCTTCAGCCTCCGTATTTTATCAGTGTCAAAAGTGCCGTATTTCGCGTACATCCTTATGGCAAGAGCGGCAAGAAAAGCCGAAAACCCGAGGTCTATGACTATGGCCGTAAGGACCAGCGCCTGCGGCAGAGGATCAACCGCGGTTTGAACAAACCGTTCCACGGTAATATTCTGCGGTATGATGGGCGCAATTCCGTTCCACTTGTAGCCAAGGACAATAAACAGAAGGTTTGTCGCGTATCCCAGGATATTCATGCCGACAATTATCTTTATGATGTTCTTCTTGGCTATTATCCCGTACAAGCCGATGAATACCATCAGTGCCACAAGCAGGTAGATTATCATTTATTCTCCTCGCTCTGCCTGTACAGCAGACCCTTCTTTATGTGGACAAGCCGTGCCATGGAAAGCGTGATTATGGCAAGGAAAAGCGCCGAGCCCACTTTTATTCCGATCATGATGTTGCTTAGAATCAGCGTTCCTCCGCTCCACAGGTGAAAAAGCCGCCCCTTGGGAACGAAATTGTAAAAGAAGGTGCCTCCTGTCAGCCCGAGCAGGGCGATGCAGAGGAATCCGAGCGCTCCGATACTGTCAAGAGACTTGGCAATTTTGCGGGGCAATATCCGGAAGGTGTATTCCTTCCCGAACGCCAGAAGAAGCAGAACAAAACCGCCGGTGAGAACAACCCCGCCCGCAAACCCGCCGCCCGGCGTGAGGTGTCCGTACAGCACGATGGAAATCCCGAAAATCATTATGAACGGGAAGACTATCTTGGTTATTCCCTTGACAATCTCGCTCATTCCGGTTGTATCGTTGTTATTCATCAATTCTCCCCTTGGGACGAAGCAGTACAAGAACGCCGATAATGGCGGTAAATATGACGGTCGCTTCTCCGAGCGTGTCGTAACCTCTCAAGTCCAGTACGACCGCAGTAACGGCGTTTGCCGTGTTGAGCTGTTCCGGCGCGGCCTTGAGGTATCCCGCACCCATTGTCATTACAGGATCTCCGAACGGCCTGAACATCTCCTGGAAATGGAGCATGAAGACCAGGAGAAAAACTGCGAATATGACAAGAACTCCAATGCCGTAGAATCCGTAAGAAGACATGTCCGCCGAGGATTCCCTGTGAATGATGGACAGAAGCACCACGAGAGCCACAATTTCCACAAATACCTGGACGATTGCTATGTCCGGCGCTCCCAGCAGAAGGAAGAGTATGCTCAAGATAAGCCCGGCGGTTCCCATTGACACGATTGACGACGCAAGGCTTTTTGCCATTACGGCAATAACCGAGCCGGCAATCATGAGAACCATCAGTGAAGCCAGGAGAGGTGTATTTACCGTCATCTTCTTATAACCTCCATCAGCAGAATGATGCCTGCGAAAATCCAGATGATGTATCTTGCGAGCAGGCCGTTATGGAACAATTTTAACTTCTCCGTCGCCGAATGTAAAACAGCGCTCCCCCATCCGTAGACGGAGTCTATCGTGTTCACCGCGCAGTCTTTGAAGAACCTGCCGACGCCGGGAAGTATTCTGCCCGCAACCTGGTATATGTCAAGGGTTCCTCCCGCCTCGGCGGAATAAAATTTCCTGAAGGGGAGTATCTCCCTGATCGTTCCGTAGAAATGCGCACCGTCGTAAGCCGTGGCTGTATCTGCCAGCAGTTCTCCTCCCACAAACGTCTCTGTCCTGCGGGATTTGCGCAGCCGCTTCCTCCCCGCGGCAAACAGCAGTACAAACACCGCTATCGCAAGCCATCCGTAGAAGCTCGCCATCCTTATCAGCTCAATGTGCAGGTCCACGAACTCGCCCACGGCCGGGAAGAGAAACCGTTCAGTTACCAGCCCCGGGAAGACGCCGAACAGCAGGCATCCGATCGCAAGCAGCGCCATCGGAACGTTCATGAAGGGAGACTTTTCCATGCGTGTCCCGGGAAGCTCTTTCTTACGGACTCCCATGAAGGAGTCGTTAAGGACCTTGATGAAGGATGCAAGCGTCAACACGCTTCCCAGGAGCGCGGCCACCATTGCAAAGATTGCCGGGGTGCTCCCCTTGGCAAGCAGGGCCTCGTAAATCAGCCATTTTGACACGAACCCGTTGAACGGAGGCACTCCGGATATTGACAGCGCCGCAATTGTCATGACCCCGAAGGTAAAGGGCAGCTTCCGCGCCAGCCCTCCGTAATCTTCCAGGTTCCTTGAGCCGGTCGCCCTGATGAGAACCCCCGCACCGAGGAAGAGGAGGGACTTGAAGATGGCATGGTTTATCACGTGGTACAGCGCACCCACAAGCCCCATGCTGGTACCGCAGGCGATTCCCAGGAAAATATATCCTATCTGGCTTATGCTGTGATAGGCAAGCAGGCGTTTTATGTCGTGCTGGATGAGCGCAAGGAATACTCCGCCCAGCAGCGTGAGCACCCCTATGAAAAGCATTATTAGTTCCCAACCCGGCGACCATGAAGGTTTGAATATGATGAAATAAAACCTTATCATCGCGTATATTCCAGTCTTTATCATTACGCCCGACAGCATTGAAGATACGGGTGTCGGAGCCGCGGGATGAGCGTCCGGCAGCCAGGTGTGAAGCGGGAATATTCCGGCCTTTATCCCTGTTCCTATGAGCATGCATACGAAGAACAGGTGTTTCCATACGATATTCTCATTCAGCAGCCATATGCCGAGGATCCCGAAAAGCAGGAGGACGCTTCCGGCGCCGGTCATGATGATGTACTTGAAGGATGCCTTTCTTGCTTCGGATGTATCGTTGAAAAGAACCAGGAAAAAGCTTGCAACGGCCATTATCTCCCAGTATATGTACAGGGAGATGAGCGAATGCGACAGGACAACGCCGTTCATTGAGCCCACGAAAAGGAAGAGCAGGGCGTCATAGACGTAATTGACTTCCGGGTTGTACCACTGCGAATAGGAGATGCTGAACAGGCTTATGAGCGAAATCAATATGGCAAAAAGCAGGCTTAAGGTTTCTCCGCCGGTCAGGTACATGTAGTTGACGTACATTGAATAGAAACAGCTGAATGCCACGGCTGCCCCGCCGGCAAGAGATATCCATTTCCTGATATTTCTGCCTGCCCATGCAGACAGTAGATGCACAACAGATACCGTGAAACTTATCGTAACCGGAAGAAACCACACATTTACGTTAACGTTCAACTCATCCTCCTTACATAATCAGCATGATACCGATAGCCAGAGAAATACTTGCCAGAATAACCACCGAAGCCGTCATCGTTCTGATGCCGGCTTTGCCGCCGGCAGGGACTTCCCTGTAATCCCCCATGAAAACCTGCCTGAACAGCCGGAACAGATAAATGAGCGTCAGTGCCGAAGTCAGTATGGCAAGCAACGCAAAACCTATATGTTTCTTAACAAGCATGCCCGTGATTGCCTCCAGTTTTCCGTAGAACCCCGGAAGAGGCGGTATTCCTATTACCGACAGCATGCTGAAAACAAAGGCATAGGTTAATGCCGGCGTTTTCTTCATCAATCCGCCCATCATCCGTATGTCTTTCGTGCCGAAGATCCGCTCTATTATGCCGGCGCACAGGAAAAGGCATCCCTTTCCGAGGGCGTGCGCCACGTAGAAAATAAGAACGCCTCTTATCGCTATTGCATTGAACATCATCAGTCCGGCAATCATGAATCCCAGCTGGCTGATCGTTGAAAAGGCAAGTATCTTCTTGATGTCGGTCTCTCTCGTTGCAACGATGCCTGCCGCAAAACTGCTGAAGAGCGCCAGCCATCCGGCCCACATGACGCTGCCTGAAACATCAAGGGTCATTCCGAAGATCCTTGCCAGGGCGTATACCCCGATCTTGACAAGTACCGCGGCGTGAAGGAATGCGGTTACCGGCGTCGGTGCAACTGACGCGTCCGGCAGCCAGGTGTGAAAGGGAAAACTGGCGGATTTTGTCAGCACTCCAAGGAAAAAGAGTGCAAAAACAAGAGGCGGCACGGAACTGTGATACATATGAGAGAGACTCAAGGTACCGGTATAGCTGTAGATACAGGCAAAACCCAGAAGCATGAAACCGGCGCCCGCTGAAGTCAGAAGGAATGCCTTGTCCGCTTTCAGCAGGTGGTCGTCCTTTCTGTAGAATCCTATCAGCTTCCATGAACACAGTCCGGCAAGTTCCCAGAACAGGTACAGGGAAATAAGGTTGTCGGATATAACAACGCCCATCATGCTGCCGACGAAGACAAGACCCCAGAATGCGAACGTTGCCTGTTCCTCCGGGAGTTCGTTTACAAAGTATCCCATTGAAAACAGGTAAATGAAGATTCCCACGAGGACCGAAGTCAGCAGGAAGACCGCACTGAAAAGGTCGCAGGCAAACAGGACGTCAAACATCCTGAACGAGACATGTTTCTGGGCAAAAACCGTCTTCAGAAGCCAGGAACAGAGGAACATCTGCACCAGCAGTACCGCAAAACCTGCGCGCAAGGCAAACCTCTGCGTGAACGCTTTTACAGCCAGCGCTCCCAGGAAGGGCAGTGCAAGCGTGAGCAGTAAAACCGTATTTTGTTCTAACATTTACCGTTCCTTTTTCTCGTCGGTTATAAAAGCGAGTCTCCTGCACTTCGGGCAGACTATCTTAAGCATGTCGGTTCGCTGTATCGGCGGCAGGAATTTTTCTTCCGCCGCTCCTTTTATTTCCAGCTCTTCCATCAACCGTGATATCGTTACCGGCTGTGAAAATGCGAGGCTGCCCAGTTTCTTGAATACAAACATGATGTGTTTTTCGGTTCCTATTACCTCTCCGCAGTGTTTGCAAACGAGCAGTTTGTGTTTCACGGAGTCGGTAACGGTCTTTTCGTCAAAATAGGAAATTTCAAACTCGGTCGTAAGCTTTATGCCTTCCTTTGTTATGCAGTTTCTCTGGCATTCCCCGCAGAAAATGCATTGTGCAGGATGGTGTATCAGCGTTCTGGTCGGACCGCCCTCTCCGTTCAGGTCGTCAACCATTTCAATCGCCTTTGCCGGGCATACCTGGAAACATCCCCCGCAGCCGACGCAGATATCCTCGTTGTACTTGGGTTTCCCCCGGTACCGTTTTACCACGCTGGCCGGCTTATAGGGGAAATCCGTCGTAAACGGCCTTGAAAACAGGCTGGTGATCGCCTCTTTCAGTTCCCGTATCTTCGGTTTTCTCATGTTAGATTTCTTTCTTCAGTTTTTCAGTCTTCTTCCTGGACATTTCCACAAGTTGTGCAAAATCGTACATCTGTTTCTTCCTGCTGCATGCATCATAAACCGCAATCCTCTCGGTACAGCAGTAACACGGGTCCACTCCGGCCAGGATGATGGCAACGTCAGGTATCATCTGCCCGATACAGCTGGCTTTGAACGTCGGGATATTGGTATAGCTGGGGGCGCGAATCTTGTGCCTGACGGGCCTGTTGGTTCCGTCGCTTCTGACGAAATGGAAACATTCCCCCCTTGGCGCTTCATGACGGCCGATACCTTCTCCCGAGGGGATTTCGCGCACTTCCGCACAGATGTCCCCGCCTGTGCCTTCAATGGCATTTAAGGACTGTTCAATGATTTTTATGGATTCAAACAGCTCAAGAAGACGGACAACGGCTTTATCAAAGACGTCCCCGTTGTCAGTTGTTACCAGATTGAAATCCAACATGGGGTAGGCGGCATAGGGTTCATCTTTTCTCACGTCTATTGCAACTCCGCTTGCACGCGCAACCGGCCCCACCGCCCCGAAGTCTTTTATGTTTTCTTTCGTAAGTACCCCGACCCCCTTTAGCCGCGCTCCCAGCACAGGGTCATCAAGAACTGCATGGGTAAGCATTTCAAGTTGCGCCTTGAATTCTTTCAGGACTTTTCTCAACGCAGGCATATCCTCTTCTTCAATGTTTCTCCGGACCCCGCCTATCTTAAACATCGCGTAATGGTTTCTGTTGCCGGTGATTATTTCAAACATGTCCAGAACAGGCTCTCTGTATTTCCATGCCCACATGAATACGGTATTGTACCCGAGGAAATGCCCTGCCAGCCCGACCCAGAGGAGATGGCTGTGGATACGTTCCAGTTCTCCTATGATACACCTTATGTACTTTGCTCTTTCCGGCACCGTCACCCCCACAAGGTCCTCAACCGCGTTGCAGTATGCAAAGGGATGCGAGGTAGAGCAGATACCGCAGATTCTTTCAACAAGAAAGGTTACCTGGTCCCAGTGTTTTCCCTCGGAAAGTTTCTCTATGCCCCTGTGGTTATATCCCGGCTGCCAGTCGACGTCCACGACCTTTTCGCCGTCGCAGTAAAGGGCGAAAAACTCCGGTTCTTCAAGCAACGGATGATATGGTCCTATGGGTACTATTACTTTCTTTTTCTTCTCGTTGTCAGACATTGTTTTCTTTCCTCAAAGGGTAATTGCCTTCCTGCCAGTCGTCCCGCAGCAGGAAATGCTTCAGGTTCGGATGTCCTGTAAAATTGATTCCGAGAAGTTCCCACATCTCCCTTTCGATATAAGAGATCCCATGAATTACGTCTGTCATTGATTCTATCTCCGGCTTGTTCTTGTCAAGGTACGTTCTGATGGAGACTATCGTGCCGGCGCTGTCAAACCCGAAGTGGTACAGGATCTCGAAACTATCAAAGTTCTCGACCCCGGAGGCGATTATGTATCTCGCATCAAGATCTTTGAAAACTATCCTGACGCAGTCTTTGAGCGCCTTCCGGTCAACGGTAATATATATGCGCCTTTCGTTGCGGACCTTGGTATCCTTTATCCTGCCGCCCAGTTTCTCTTTGAGAGTCTCGAGAACGTTCATTTCAATTTCTCCAGGAGTTTGACTATGCCGGCGATCATTGCCTCGGGCTTCGGCGGACACCCGGGTATATAAGCGTCCACCGGTATTATCTTGTTCAGGGGCCCTCCCATCTGGTAGCCGTCTCTGAAAATCCCACCGGAACAGGCGCACGCTCCTATGGCAACCACCACGCACGGCTTTGCCGCTTGTTCATAAACCTCTTTTACCCGCTCAACGCATTTCTTGTTGACTATGCCGGTGCACAACAGAACGTCCGCGTGACGCGGACTGCCGATAAGGGTCATCCCGAACCGCTCTATATCAAAACGGGGCGTAAGACAGTCCAGTATTTCTATGTCGCAGTTGTTACAGGAACCGCCGGACAGGTGATACACCCACAGAGACTTCTTCAATGCTTTTATTTTAAGATTCATGGTTCTATATCCCGAATTTCATATCTCAAATTTCCATTCTCAAATTCTCGGCAAGGATTCACAGCGTTTCGTGCATCTTTGCTTACCACCCCATTATCGCCAGCAAAATGCCTGTTATACCGAATAGCGTCATCCAACCCCAGAAGAATCTCAATGCCTGGTCTATCCTCAATCGGGGATTGGTGTTTTTTATCAATACAAACAATACAAGTATAAGTACGTACTTCAGCAGGCCTGCTATTACTCCGGCAAACGACGAGAAATTGATTCCTCCGAAATAGAGCCCTATGAGTAAAAGGGGCCCTGCCATGAGAAGTATCGCCTTCGCCAGCTTGAACAGCCCCAGCAGGATGCCGGAATACTCTATCAGCGCTCCTCCGGCAAGCTCCGCTTCAGCCTCCGCGAGGTCGAAGGGCACGAACCCGATCTTGCCCTGCAGGGCAAAAATTGCTATCAGAAAACCCGTGATCCCCGCAAACGAACCGATGTTCATCCCGTTGCCGTTCTGGAATTTCACGATTTCGGACAGGGATGTGGTCAACCCGCCCATGAGGGCAGGTATTATGAGAGCGCAGACAAACGGCAGTTCATACCCGAGAAGCAGTTTCATTTCCCTGCTAAGCCCCACCGACGCAAGCACGTTTCCGGAAGAACTGGCGCCCAGTATTATGGAGAGCGAGGGGACGGTCAGCAGGTACAGCAGGAGTATTATGTCGCCCTGAAAACCGAAACCCCTTGTGAGAACCAGCAGGAGTATCGTGCCTGCCGTGGCCGCCGCCGTCACTGCCAGGACAGGAGCAAAGACGAACATGAAAATGTTTGCCTTTGCGGGGATGAGTACTTCCTTACCCGTCAGCTTTACAAAGTCAGCGAAGCTCTGGTACCATGGCGGGCCGACCCGGAACTGGAGTCGGGCCGTTACCTTCCTGTCAACCCACATGGCAAGCATTCCCAGCACGCTTAGGAGTACGAAGCTGCCGATGAAATACAAGAATATAACGGGTGCAGTCATTTTTTTATTCCGTAAAGATCCAGCCAGTTAAGCACTCTGACTATAATGCGGTCCCCCATGGCATAGATGTTCTTTTCGTCCTTGACGGTCTCTTCCTCAACGTACTTAATGGCTCCGTTGGAACAGGTTGCCGCACACAGGGGCTGTTCCCCGGCCGCAAGCCGTCCCATGCAGGCGTCACAACGGCTGACAAGGTACGGGATCAGTTCCGGAAGTATGGTTCCGAAGGGACAGGCAAGGGAACAGGTTTTGCAGGAGATGCAGATGATGTTGGATCTCCTGACCAGCCCCGATTCCCTTTTCAGCGCCCCGGTCGGACAACTGTTGACGCAGGGATAGTCTTCGCATCTCCGGCACGCGAACATGAAAGCCAGCTGTTCCCTCAACCCGGTTATCCCGTTGTTGCCCGGGTGCATACTGTAACTGCACTTGACCTCATTGCATGCGGAGGATTCCAGGAACCTGTCGTAATCAATATACAGTTTCTTCATTTTTTATTTTCACCCTTCCCATTTTATCCCTCTCCACGAGGGGGGAGGGGAGGGTGAGGGGCATATTCATGCCCACAAATTGGGCTTTCCCTTTATCTGGTCATAGGTGAAGACAGGCCCGTCTTTGCATACAAACAGGTCCCCTATGAGGCAGTGCCTGCACTGTCCGACCCCGCAGTACATCTTTCTTTCCATGGAAAGGTATATCTGCGGGTCCTTGTACCCGATTTCAAGAAGCTTCAGCGTTGCAAACTTCATCATTATCGGAGGGCCGCAAACAACCGCAACGGAATTACTGATGTCAACATCCAGTCCGTCAAGGGTTTTTGTTACAACTCCCTCTCCATACTTCCAGTCCTCGGTCTTCTTGTCAACGGTTATCCTGAAACAGAGAGGGGAGGTTTTGCACAGCTGGTGCCACTCGCCGAGTATCTTTCCTTTGTATATGTAATCGTCCGGCGTCTTGGCGCCGCAGCAGAAAACGATTCTCTTGTAGTCGGTTACGTTATGCATCAACGCCAGGAAGAGGGCTCTCAAGGGAGCCAGTCCGACGCCGCCTCCCACAAGCAGTACCTCCTTGCCCTTGTAGAAGTCCAGCGGGTAGGGTTTGCCGTAAGGGCCTCTCACGCCGACGATATCGCCGGCTTTAAGGTTGTGTATTTCCGCCGTTACCCGGCCGGCCTTCATTACGGTGAATTCCAGCTTTTCCTTATCGTAGGGCGATGATGAAGGGGTGAACGGAGCTTCCCCGACACCGGGTACGGTCAGAGATGCAAACTGACCGGCGAGAAAGGAATACTCTTTTTCCGGTTTCAAGACAACCGTCTTTATTGTGGGTGACTCCGTAATTACTTCCTTCACCTCGCATCTGATCGGTTCGTAAATATTCTTATCCATTGTGTTTCTTTTTTTTGTTTTTACTAAACACTCGCAGTTTTTCGCTAACCACTGCTTTTATGCTTTCACTTTTTCTCTCAAGACTTCAGTGATTACCTTTCTCTTGTCAATCTTCCCCACGCATCCGGCGATGCACCTTCCGCAGCCGGTGCAACCCTTCATCCCGAAATTCTCAACCATGTACCAGTACTTGCACAGGAGGCGGTTTGCGTACCTGTCATAAAGCGTGGGTCTGGGAGACGCTCCCGCCGCCATCCGCGCATACCCCGGAAACAGGCAGCTGTCCCAAACCTTTGTTTTTCTGGATGTTCCGGCGGTGCCGGTATCTTCCAGCAGGAAGCACACGCAGGTCGGACAGTTGTTGGTGCAGCTGCCGCACTGGACGCAGTTCTCAACATCCTTCGGAACCTTCCACAATTCCGTCTGATAAGAGCCTTTTATATTATCTATATCAGTGAAGTCAAAATCCCTGTTGGTTTCCTTTATTATTTCGGACGCTTTCTGCCTGTTCAACTCCCGTTTTTTTCTCTGTTCTCCGGTCGCCTGGAAGAACTTCTGGTCATTCCCTATGAAAGCGCGGCCCTTTTCCGTGCCTATGTCAACCAGGAAGCCTTCTTCAAACTTTGCGGCATTCAGATCAAAGTTGCCTTCCGGGTAAGGGTGCAGACCGACCAGTTCACAGAAACAGGTGGGATAGGGATCCCGGCATTCAAAACTTACTATAAGAGTTTTCTCTCTTCTTGCCTGGTATCCGGGATCCTTATAGTCGCCGTCGCGAAAAACCTTATCAAGTATTTCCAGT
>Ga0116202_10000320_pt1 | contig 26142 bp, 24 predicted proteins | sample LakKivw325mmetaG_FD_94479 | JGI IMG/M metagenome (GOLD analysis project Ga0116202, IMG submission 94479) | Anoxic lake water microbial communities from Lake Kivu, Rwanda to study Microbial Dark Matter (Phase II) - Lake Kivu water 325m metaG | ecosystem: Environmental > Aquatic > Freshwater >... | reverse complement strand
GGTATGAGGAGAGTCCAGGGGAGGCAGTTCGCGAAAGCGATCGCGACCAGCTTCGCGCTCGGTGAAAGTGAGTTCCCATTTGATCTTTAGCCGGCCATCCTGCAACACATTGATGTAGTAGTTTGACCTGTTCAGGGTGACCGGGGCCTGAGCGTATGCATGCGGAAGGCAGAGCCCGAGCAAGATGACGCTGGTCGCCAACAGCAGAAGCCATTTTCTCATCGCCCTCTCCTCTCAGGAGGTCCTGTGCGGTCACTATACCATATCCTGGCTTGGCCGCCAAACCGTAATGCGACATACAGCGTACTTGAAGTCCACCCCACAGACACCGAGTTCCTTCTCTGGCCATCGCTGACTGTTCAACAACAAGCGGCCACGCGCCAAGGCGTCAGAAACCCGACCTCTTGTCCTCCTAGCTTGCCCCTACCGCTTGCAAGACCTCTAGCGTCTGACGCGCGCATTCCTCCCACGGGAAGCGCTTTGCCTGGCGCAGGCCTCTCTGGCTCAGGTCGCGACGCAGTTCGGCGTCCTGCAGTACGCACAGCAGGGCTTGAGCGAGCTGCGCGGTATCCTGGGGATCCACCAGGATCGCAGCGTCCCCGGCCACCTCCGGCAAGGAGCTGGCATTGGAGCAGATCACCGGCGTCCCACAGGCCATGGCCTCCAACACCGGCAGGCCGAAACCCTCGTACAAGCTGGGAAGTACAAATGCCTGTGCGTACTGCAGCAATGCAGTCAGGTCCTCCTGGGGCACGTAGCCGGTGAAATGTACGCGCTTGTCCAGGCCGAGCTGCTGCACCTGAGTGAACAGTGGTTGAAAGAGCCAGCCCGGCTTGCCCACGATGGCCAGATGGGTTGCGCTGCCCTTGGCACCGATGGCCTGCGCAAAGGCATCCAGCAGCCTGCCGAGGTTCTTGCGAGGCTGCAGAGTCCCCACGTATATGACGTATGGCTTGGGGATGCCATAACGCTCAAGGATGGCCGCAGCCTCGCTTTCGCCTCGAAACGATGGGTTCGAATCGCACCCGGGGTAGACCACGCTTACGCGCGCAGGTGCGGCCTGGCAATGTTGTAGCAGGTCTCGCTGCGTGACCTGCGAGTCCGCAATGACGTGGGCAGCACTGCGCGCATTGTAGCAGGTGGACCAGCGCAGGTAAGCGCGCGACCAGCGCGTGTGCGCCTGGGGGTAGTACAGATAGCCCAGATCGTGCACGGTCACCACGCTGCGCCTGGGATGCACGATGGGAAGCACGTGTGCAGGTACGAACAGCACATCGGGTGGCCGCGTCGCCATCTCCCAGGATAGACGGACATGCGTCCACAGTCTCGGGAAGGGCAGGCAGCACATCTCCACGTTGCCTGCAGGCGGGAATAGGTTGGGTGCCGGAGCAGCATTGAAGTATAGCCGGTAGCGGTTGCGCGTGTCGAGCTTCAACAGAGCACGAATGAGGAACAGAGAATAGTTCTCGGTGCCAGTCCTTTGCGCCACCACGCTGCGGCTGGCGTCAATGCCGATCAGGAGACGGTTGCCGGTTCCCGGTTGCCGGTTCCCGGTTGTTGACTCCACGTTGGCCGTTGGCAGCCTGTGCTCTGGCGCTTCAGGACACGTTTGACAGTTGGCAGTATCGGACATGGCAGATGCGACCTCTGATACCTATTCAGACTGAGGGACCTGAGTCACGATGGCGTTGGCTGCGCCGGCGCGCCGCAGCGCGGTCGCCACGGACTTGGCCTGATCTTGCGCAACCAGCGCGATCATGTTGCCTCCGCGACCGGCGCCACACAGTTTGGCGCCCATAGCGCCTGCAGCGCGGGCGGCATGGAGCAGACGGTCCAGCTCAGGAGACGAGACTCCAAGCCGGGCCAACAACACCTGGTTCTCATCCATGAACACCCCGAGCGCTGGGAGATTCCCGCTTGCTATGGCCTGCTTCGCGGCTGCGGCAATGGCTCCGATGCAATCGAACAACGCATCGTAGGTTCGAGGATCGCTCTGCCAGCCGCGCCGCACGTCGCCCACCGCCACGCGCGTGGGGCTGGCGATGCCCGTGTCGCCGATGGCCAGCCAGAATGGGCGCCGCACCTGCAGGACCTCGATCGGCTGCCCTCTGACAAAATACACCGGCCGCTCAAAGGCCACCACCGTGTTGTCAATGCCGCTGGGAGTGCCGTGGTGAATGACCTCGGTCTGGTAGACCAGCTCTGAGACCTGCTGTGAGGTCAGCTCGCGCCCCAGGTGCCGGGACAGTGCGCGCACGACGGCCGTAGCCAGCGCTGCGCCGCTCCCCAGGCCACGCGCCATGGGGACGGTGGACGATACGGTCAAGGTGAGATCCGGAACGGAACTGCACTGCAGCCATCCCAGCACGTTGCGCACGGTCGCCTGCAGCGCGTAGGCCGGGTGATCTGTAGCTGTGGATGCGTCCAGGCGCAGGGCCAACTCCAGATCGGTGGCCCGAATCGTCATGCCCTTCCCCAAAGACGCGTTTTCCACCACCGCGCAGGCGCGCACTTGGCTCACAGGCACGGCAATCGCGGGCCGGCCGTAGACCACGGCGTGCTCGCCGAATAGGATCACTTTGCCAGGAGCGTAGGCAGTGGTCAAGATAGTTCTCGCCTCATGGTCTGTTACAAAGTTGGGGATCTGCGTCGACGCAGAAGACAACTTGGCACCGGGATGGCACTGATGTACAATTGGTAGTAGGACCTCCGTCAGTTTGCTCCCTGCCGGACTAGGAGTGTTGGCAGGCTTGCCGGCAATTGGACTCTACTACAATTATGCGGCCCGAGTCAACTCTTTGGCGGACTGGGATGTGGTGCCAGGTGGCACCGACTCGGCGATCGGGAGAGACCTTTGGAGCCCGATGCACAGCCGCCTCGAGGGCAAGTGGCAACGTCTGTCGACAAGGCTGCCGGATCATCAACCACAAGGGGCGGATATGGAGCCGATATTCGACAGAAACGGGAGAACAGTGGGATGGCTCAGGGATGATATAGTATTTGACACAAAAGGTCATTGCAGAGCCTTTGTCCAGGGCGGGGCCATCTTTACGTACGGGGCAAAGTACCTCGGCACCCTGCACAATGGATACTTCAGAGACCGCTGGGGTAACGCAGTAGCTTTCATGAAACGAGCATCCGGTCGGCCCATTCCTCCTGTTCCAGAAGTGCCCCCCATCCCTCCTCTTTTGCCGCTGGCACCACTACCGCCCCTGCCACCATTGCCGCCTCCAGCACCACCGCCCTCTCTGAATTGGTCCACTGTCTCGTGGGAAGAGCTCCTAAATGAGTGAGCTCACATGTTGTGTACCGCAACGGCCTTCGCGGCAGAACGCGTATCCAAGCATTCAAGCGAAAACGTCGACATGTACAAAAACCAAACGGTCTCGTCGAACCACACGCCAAGAACGCCGCGATTCACACGCCGAATCCGGTGTTCACTCGTGCTTGTCAATCTCAATCTGGTATGCGGTGCGCTCTTGTGACCACGCACCACTGATGCTGTGGCCGTTTTCCGCTCGGAGTTAGCTGCGACACTGGAGTCTGCGCGCTCATGTTTCTCGACAAATGGCAGATCTGGCATACCTATTCTACGTTCTTTATTGACCCGATCCCCGACCTAGCTGCTGCGGCTCAGGACATAGTACGTTTGGGTCTTGTTGAGTGCGCTGTGGTCAGCGACGGGGATTTCTATTGGAAGTCCGATTCTGCTATGGAATCAGGATATGCCAAGGTAGCGTTATCGCCAAATCGAATGCAAGCAGTTGTCACCATCAAGCCGCAACCAGAGGGCTTCGTGCTTGAGGCTGTGTTTCAAGCGGCTCATCTCAGGTTCAGTGAGATGCAGCAATTCGGAGAATCCGGGAACTTTCCGCCGCCGTACGTGCGTGGATTCGTGGGAGAATGCCGTCTTGTTTCACCGAAGCGAGAGATCCTCGTCTATCCAATCATAAAGCTATACGCTACGGGCGTCGTACTAGTGGAAATGCGTATCATGAGCCCAGATCACGCAGTCGCCCTGGAAGAGTTCGTCGAAAACTATGTGAATCTTTACAAATGGCGTTTTGCGGAGGTATGGGGGCCACCCGGTTTGGCTGTGCTTGCACAACATGCGTTTGTATTCTATCAGCGGCACCATTGGCCCATTCACTTACGTGGAAGTCTTCTGCACTTGGATCGACAACTTGCAGGATATCTCCAGGACCAGACAAAGGCATTTGTGAGTGGAGACTTCACATATGAACTCGCCCCGCTTTGGAGAGCCTCATCCGAGTCAGAGGGCACGGAAACGAAAGAGGACAGCAAAGGTGGCGAAGCCGACGAAGCATTCTCGTTCTCCGAACTGGCTCACGCGATAACGGCGGCTACGGGAACTGCCATATCACGATTACGCAGAGGTGCGCACCTACTACTGAGAGGCCAGAGACATCCACTGACACTTGGCAACTACTGGCTCGCGCGGCCTCACATTCACATTACTCGCCATAATGGGCAGATGGAGACTGCCGAGGAAAACGAAAAGCAGTTTGGCGACTCGTACGGTTGGATAATGGGACGCCTAGTGCGGGAGGACCTGGGGTTGGGAAGACGGTACCTCCCCAATGACTTGCGGCCTTTTGGTGACTTCGCAGCCTACATAGCTCTTCAAGGCAGCTTGTGGGTATGGTCTCAGTCGGGACTCAGGCAATCAGAGGTCTGGGCGCTACCAAATGACAGTCATCTCATCTATGAGAACCAACCAAAAGCCGAATTGCTGGACTACGGCTATATGCTGCATCGGCGTGTTGCCGCTACCGTTGCGCAGCTGGGCACCTCTGCTGATGTACTGCGAACACACCAAGACCTGATTGAACTCAAACTGCACATGAGCGAGGCCAGCGTCTTCGGTGAAACCCGCGAATTGCTCGCCAAGGGCTGGGAAGAGATGGGAGTGCCAAGGATTCAGGAACTGGTCACTGAATCCTTGGCAACCAGACACGCTCAGGAGACAGCTGCAGAACAGGAAAGGGCCGTGCGGTGGGATGCAACCTTGACAGTGGTATTTGGCATTCTGGCCATTCCCACTCTCGCTGCAGAGCTTGTCGAACCGACATGGGAGTGGCTTCATCTCCGGCAGCCGTCAGATTCCAACGCTGCAAAGCTGTTCTTCAATGGAGTGGCATTCCTGTTAGTGGTGGCGGTGCTCCTGCTCTATCGCAGAATGCTTCTCCACAGGGGACGGCGCAGAGCATGAACCGGCCAAGAACTGACGAAGAGACGAACATCTGAGACCATGCATCAAGGCGCACGGTAACCACACAGATGGGCAGCTAGTCCCCGATGTCGTCGCGCAATAAGCAGTCCTGAGGACGAGAGAGAAAGTGGAGAATAACCACGTGACAGAATCGGTGATGGGATTCTGCTCGGCCAAGGGATCAACCCTGTGCGGCATGTTCAGGATGCTAGTCAAGAGTGCGCTTGTAGGCCTGCATTGAGAGACAGTCTCAGCCCGCAGTTTCTTCCGTTTGTGGGTCAGACAGCCAGCTCGTTCATGCTATGCTTGATCCAGCCCGCGTAACTCTTGTCGGCCCGTGCTGGGTACCGCTTGCGACGAGTGGAGTTGCGGACTTGCTCCATGAGTCTCCCAAGCCTATGGGCACAGCGTGCCGCCGAAGACAGTTGGCGTGCCAAGGGCACGTAGATTGCAGGCGGGCCCACGACTCTCACGTTTCTGCCAGGATGCCGCACGCCTGGACTGCTGTTCACAATGCCAATCGATCGGACTATGCCGCGGACTTCCTACGTCCACTTCCAGAGAGATCAGGCGGCAATACTCGTGTGTTTGCCTGGCAAGTTACGCGGCGGGCTAGCTGGCCAAAGTAGTTGGTGCGGTCTCCACTGGCCCGATTTGAAAGACTGACTCGAAGGAGTCCTGGGTCATGCTTCGGCAATACCTTGTCGCCATCTACCAGTGGTTCAGCATGGCGTTCATCAGGATGCTTGCAGTGTGGTGCATCGCCAGGCTCCTGACCATGGCTTGGACTCGGTGGGCGAAGATGGAGTCTCGTCACCGGCTGTTCACGTCTCCGAGGCGGGAAGCGCTGCTCAGCCTGCTTGTCATGACCGCCATCTTGCCGCTGCTCTTCATCGCAAACATGGTGATTGAACGCACAGCGGATGCTTCCCTCATGCTAAGGTTCCTGCTACAGGTCTTGGCTCAAGTTTTCGTAGCCGGTCCCGCCATACTGGCTCTGATGCTCCGCCGTCAGGGAGCCGACACAGCAGGGCTCTCAGGGCATGACCTGCCCAAGGTGCTCGGGCTAGGCGCATGCTTGGCAATCGTGACAGTTCTGCTTTTCGCGCTGATACCAATGCCTGATGCGTATTCCTCGCCGCAGGGTCAAGCGTTCACGCTACAGCCTGGCCTGTATCTTGTGTCGGTCTTGGCCGTCTCGGCCTTGGGCCACGAATTCGCCTATCGTGGCTATCTGCAGACCCGGCTGATGGCATGGGTAGGAGAGGGCAAAGGGCTGCTGCTTTCGTCGCTGGTTTATGCTCTCTGGCACCTGCCACGCTTCCTTGGAATGTACAACTGGCTGACCATCCTCGTGCAGGCCATTGGCCTCTTTACGCTGGGCTTGGTGCTTGGTGAGATACGACGACGTAGCGGGAGCATCATTCGACCGCATTCTTCCACGCCGCGAGCGACAGCGCGTTGACGTTGTTGTGACAGGAAAGGACGAGCCGTTGGGAGGCAAGACGGATTTCTTCCGATTGTCCCAAAGGGATGAGATATCAGGACCACGCTTGAAGACTGACCTGCTCAGCTCCGCAGGTTTCAAGACATGGCACGTGGAGCTGATCTTTGCGGCACCCATAGTGCTGCTCGTGACCTATCTGTTCTACACCTGGTTCGGTGTTCTGGACCGCTACCTCATCTTTCTTTACTTCCACGACATGGGGCCGGGCTTCGACACGACGCCTTTTGGTCGGGTCACGGCCAGTCGCTACTGGATGTCAGGGCTGGTTGCCAGCGGGGCGGTGATGTTGCTCTACATCGCAGCCAATCTTGTCCTGGGACGAGTAGTCCACATGTTTCGTGCGCCAGAATGGTGGCGTGTTTGGGTGCTGTGCGCCGTTCCGCTGTCAATCGCTATCCCGGCCATCGTGATGACGGTGAACGATCCAGTGCTACCCCTTGCCAATGCTGCACAGGTCACCCTGGCGACGCTGATGGGCCTGGCGTTGGCGATGATGCTGGGGCGGGTTGCGGCGGAACGTCCGCTGGCGTATATCCTGCTGATCATCGATGGGCTCGCGCTGGCGTGCTTGCTCAGTTCGCTCATCAGATTCGAAAGCTATCCGCTCTGGCTCGCACGGGGAAGCAAGGCGGTAATCTACCGGCATCTGGGTGTGCTCGCAGTCGGCACTGTACTGCTGATCATCATGACCGCGCTCTACTATTCGTGGCGGCACATGCAGGCACCAAGCGCAGTGTCCTGGTTCGTCGCCGGCCTGGACATCACGTACTTGCTCCTGCCCCTCTACCACCACCTTTTCTGGTGCAAGGATTTCGGCAGTTGGACCGACCCCGACTACTTTGCCTACATCTCCGATGCCGACAACTTTTTCGCGCGCAGCGTTCCTGTGCAGATCGGCGTCTGGATATCCGTAGCGCTGCTCGCGCTGGGATTCACTCGATTGCGATTATGGCTCTGCGAGCACAAAGAAAACGCGCGTTCGGGGCGCGCCTGTGCCTGACATCGGTGTCGGGCCGACTTGGATGCTGCGGTGGGTCATGACAGTGCCAACACAGAATCCACACTAGAGAACGGCACAGGCGGAATGTGCGGCCAGGATCATCAATGCGACACTTCACAAAGACCAGAGGCTTTCGGTCCGCACTGCAGACTGGCGGGGAGAAGAAAGGCACTTACAAGATCTTCGGAGAGGAGCAGCAGCAATACCGTGTTCAGGCCTTCGCTATTTGGGCTTCTACGGACTGGAGGGTGAGCAACGATCGAAAAGAATCAGCAGGCTCACAGAGCGTTGGGCACTCGCGAATGATACGATTTCGTCGGTCAGCTCGCAGCCAATGAATCCACCGTCGATCCCGCAGCGCCGGAAGAGTGGTTGAAGCTGCTAGACGAGCATCCAGCCATATACGGCTACTTCACGCCCCAGACGCTGCGCAGCCTGTTCGAGCAGTCGGGACTGCAAGTTGTGGGGATGATGGAGGCCCATTACGTCGATAACCCGAAGGCACTCAAGGACATGGGACTGCGCGGCGTGTTGAGCTTCATGATCCGAGCCTATCCGAAGATCCTGCTCCAGCTACTGCGCGATGCCCGGATCAGGCAGGCTGGCAGGGTCGATGACCAAGTCACGAAGCGGGGCAAGGAGTACATGGGCTATGTCCTGATTGTCGGGCAGAAGCCTGCATAGCGTCTGTCCCCTTGTCTTGAACTACCCCATGCGGCCCATGACAGAGTGCTGTCTCTTGACCTGGGTACATATGCGCTGATCTTTGCGGATGGCCCCGCGGACTTGGTCAAGCCGCCTCATGGAACTCGGTTCCATCCTTTGCATCCTCCGAGACTCTTGGTGAATCCCGGTCCTGAGTGTATCATCTGGTTGTCACTGTTACGCTGAGCAAGCCACAAGAGAGCAAGATCAGGCACATTGTATGGGTAACTTGCGTCCGTGCAGTTCTACGAACGGATTGGCTGGATTCCGCCCAAGGTATCCAATCGGCAGAGATAGATGACCTACGATCGAGTCTTCCTTGGCTCTGTCCTCGCTGTCTTTCTTATTACGTTTATTGCCACCCTGGTGGTCGTGCGGCGGCGAGGGTACGACCCTAAAGGCACAATGGATGGACACGCTGGGGGAGCCATAGTCACTTCCAGCGCCTCATTGCTGTGGCTGGTAGTGACGCTGCTCTATATCTTTGAACCCCACAGTGCGACCTGGTTCGGAAGTATCGCCTTGCTGGACAACGGCGTAATCAGGGGAGTAGGCATCGCATTGAGCACCATCGGTCTGCTGGTGGGCATCGCTGGTGAGATGACGTTGGGGGAGTCGTTTTGCCTCGCCTTTCCCAGGGCGAAGACAAGGTTGGTCACCAGAGGCATCTATCGCTACATACGCAATCCTTGTGTCCTAGGGGTATTGCTCTTGGTGCTGGGTACGTTTCTCATCGCTCCCAGCTTGTTGATGCTTCTTGTCTTGGTGGTCAATGTCATTGGCTACGACATGAAGGTACGTGCCGAGGAGAAGTACTTGCGACGGATGCACGGGGCTGAGTACGAGGCTTACTGTCGGAGGACAGGATGCTATCTACCCTTGGTCAGAAGAAGAGAAGGGGGATGAGTTGGGCAAGGAGACTCGGCACAGTCTGCATTGCTACTATGACTACATGGCGAGGACAGGCCGGTTCGTTCCGCCGTTACGTTCGCTCATTCATCCTCGCTAGAAGTAGTGGCCAGAGACCACCAGGGCGCCCGAGAACTCAGCGGCGAAGGGAATGCCCTCTGATGTCTGGGGCTGGTCATATTTTAGTGGCATTCGTCGCAGGAATTGGGCTGAAGCGACATGGGGCAAGCGATTCAGCGTGCAGGTCACCATACACGAGGGACATACCCGCGCAACGGAACGCCTCTACTGCTGTGTTCCTCATCCAAGATATCTGCGCATCATCTTGCAACTGGAGGTCCGTAGCCATGCCTGCATCTGATCCATCCCGGCCAGAGTATGCCAATTGGGTTCCGTCCAAGCTGGTCTACATTCCTGGCGCCCTCGCTCTAATCTTTTTGGTGCTTTCGATTCTGTCTCCGTGGTTCGCCCTACCCGCAATTCTTCTATTCGCGTGCTCTGTCTACTTCGCCTATGCCCGGCACGCCTTCTCGGCCCAGGGCGCTGCCATCCAATTCAGCATTCAGGACCTGGTCCTGCAGCACTTGCGCTGGGACGGAGAAGGCAAGGTTCTCGATATCGGCTGCGGCAACGGGCCGCTCACCATAGCGATCGCGAAGGCGTATCCCATGGCTCATGTCACCGGCATCGATTCGTGGGGAGCGTCGTGGGAATACTCAAAGGCCATCTGCGAGAGAAACGCGTCCACCGAGGGACTCGCCAAGGCGGTCACATTCCAGAGGGCAAGTGCTGCGGCACTTCCCTTCGACGATGCCACGTTCGACGCAGTGGTCAGCAACCTGGTCTTCCATGAGGTACGAGAGGTGAGAGACAAGAGGCTGCTCCTCAAAGAAGCCCTCAGGGTCTTGAAGAAGGGGGGCGTCTTTGTCTTTCAGGATCTCTTTCTTTGGAAGACAGTCTACGGAGAGGCCGCCGATCTCCTCGGCGTCATTAGAGCCTGGGGACTGGAAAGCGCGAATTTGATCCCGACCAATGACTCCTCGTTCATTCCCAAGGCTCTCAAACTGCCTTTCATGCTCGGCACCATCGCGATACTACACGGTAAAAAGTGACGCAGATCGCTGGCACGGGCACGTTGAGTCGCTTACACCTCACCGCAGTTGACCCGGTGAGCATGCAGCAGATTGGGTCCTGCCCTACGCGCTACGCGTTGGGGCTGAGGGCACCGTTGGGCACGCGACTTGAAGAGATCACCCACCTGCTGGTCACGCACTACCATCCCGACCACGCCGGACTCGCGCAGGAGCTGAAGCACGAGGGCGTCCGCCTGGTTGTTCTGGAGAACCAGGCCGCCGGCATCGCGGCGCTCAAACGCTACATGAAACCACATCATCACTACGTGGACATTGCGCTCGACGACAATATCCTGGTCCGCTCGGAGCTAGCTGCCGCGGCGGTGTTCATCCTGATCATGCTGATTCGCATGCATCCGGGCTGGGGCAGAGCCTGAACTCATGATTATGCCCTCGTAGAGTGTTGTGGTATGATTCCGCCAATCCAGATTCTCAAGCAGTCTCGCATCGAAGCGGGCAGGCTACTATGCTCCCATTCTCGAATCCAGGATTGGGAGGGGTAGCCAAACCGTCGCAGTATGCGCCGTTATGGCCGTGCGGGGGGACGAAACCCGACGACCGCGGCGTCCTCAAAGAGGCTCGCACATAGAGGAGGCAAGACCGATGACTGGCCGAGAAGTCCTGCTCGACTTGCTGCTCAACCTGCTCGACCAAGTGCGCTCTCTGTTGACCAGCATTTCCCCCGAGGCCCTGCAGTGGCAGCCCGATCCAGAAGCCAACAGCATCGGCGTCACGCTCTGGCACGTCAGCCGTTCGCTCGACCTCCTGCGGGCGCGTATCCTGGAGAAGCGCACTTCCCGCGAGGAACTCTGGTACCTGTTCGGCTGGGCCTTGAGGAAGCGCTATGACCCTACAGGCATCGGCACCGCCGGGTTGGGCAACCTGGTCGGGTACACGCGTGCACAAGTCGAGGCTCTGCCAGTTCTGACTGCCCATGAGCTGCTGCAGTACTTTGAGCAAGTATGCGAGGCTCTGCGGGTGCACTTGCGGGACATGCCTAATGACTACCTGTATCGCCCGCCGCCCGGCTGGCCGACGCACCCCGACATGCCCCGCCCTCCGGAAACGACCTACCTGTGCATGCGTGACTTTATGACGGATGCTTACGAGCATCTGGGCGAGATCAAGGCCATCAAGGCCATGTGGGAGCGCAAGAACAGGGCCCCCTAGAGCACGTTAGCACGCGATGGTGAAGTCCCTGTGGACGGGACAGTGGACTAGGGCCGCTCGAGGACGAACCGGAAGTCGCATGTGGGCGCGCCTTGCATGATGGTCTGGCTACGCGAGAACTTGATGCAGGGGTTGAACCCCTTGGTGAAGGGCTCGTCGCGGCAACAGGAGAGGCAGAATCCCAGCTCCTTCATCTGCGCCTTCTCGTATAGCTCAGCATAACGGCAACGCGTGACATCGAAGCTGAGATCTCGCTCCGTTTCCTCCAGAACGCGGATCGTTATGGCGCCGTCTGCGGCCCATACCTCTCTAACGACTCGGCTCAGTTCCTTAATGCCATTGCCGCCATACTTCTCAGCCACCGTTTTTCCAGCCGTCATCGCATCTGCTTGAATCGCTGCCGTGGCCACTTCCTCAGCCTTGTCCTGGCCCATCACCCTGGCGAATGCCCGGATTAGACAAGCGGCTATCGGCGCTTGTATCTCCCGGCGTCTGAGATGGCTGATCTCGAGCGGTGACTCTTCTGTGCTCAGGTCTTTCGCCTTATGCCGATTCTGCTTATTCATGACTCAAACTTCTCCTTCCGGGAGCGGAGGCCACCCGGCGGTTGGCTACTGTCACCGATTATAGCCCTCCTCTCCATCGGCGCAACCGCAGAGCCTCGGGCATGTCAGCCAGCCGGGGTTGGTTGTCGAGGCCATCTGCTAGGTGGTGGGGCGCTGACTGCCCGGTCTCGACGTCCGGAGGGTCTCGGCCACGTCAGGGCTAATCGCCAACAAGTGATGCACTAGCACAGCGGGTCTAGCGATACCCTTCCGCCTGCAGATTGAACAAGCGCGCATAAGCGCCATCAAGCTCTATCAGCTCGGCATGGCTCCCAAGTTCGATTATCTTGCCCGCCGATAGCACCGCAATGCGGTCGGCCATGCGCACAGTCGAGAATCGGTGCGAGATTAACACGGCAATGCGGCCCTCTATCAGCTCGCCGAAGCGCCGGAAAACCTCGTACTCTGCCTCTGCGTCCAACGCCGAAGTGGGCTCGTCCAACACCAGCACCTCAGCTTTGCGCATGAACGCGCGGGCCAGGGCGATCTTCTGCCACTGCCCGCCCGACAGCTCCAGACCTTTCTCCCAACGCCGCCCCAGCATGGTATCGTAACCCTGCGGCATGTCCTCGATCACCGGGATGGCGCCGCCACGGTCCGCCGCATCTTGGATACGGGCGAGATCATCGAGTGCATCTACCTGGCCGAAGCCGATGTTCTCCCGCACCGTGAACTGGTAGCGCACAAAGTCCTGGAAGATGACGCCGAATCGCTGGTGCAAGCTGGTCAGGTCATAATCGCGAAGATCCACACCATCAAGCAGCACCTGACCGTCCGTCGGGTCGTAGAGTCGCGTGAGCAGCTTGATTAGCGTCGTCTTGCCTGCTCCGTTGAGGCCCACCAGCGCGATGCGTTCAGCGGGCTGAATGTGCAGATTGATGTTGCGCAACACGTAAACGTCAGAACCCGGGTAGCGGAAAGACACATTCCTGAACTCTATTCCTTGGCGAATGGGCGCGGGCGCCGTAAGCCCATTGGCCGGCGAGACCAGCAGGGGCTGCAGTTTCAGATACGCCATCAGATTATCAAGAAACAGATTGCTCTCGTAGAGGCGATTCAGACTGTCGAGCAGAGATCTGACCGAGTTCTGGGATTGCCGGAAGATCGTGAGGAACATGGTCATGTCGCCCAGAGTGATGCGAGCGGTGATCGTACGCAGGACGATCCAGGCATAACTGCCGTAGTAGGCCAGGTTGGATAACATGCCCCAGCCCAAACCCGCGATTGTGCGCCGCTCGGCAATGGCGCGGTCTTCCAGGTAGAAACGCGTGAATAGCGTTTGATAACGTTCAAGAAGCGGCTCACCCAGCCCGAAGAGCTTAATCTCCTTGACCGTGTAGTTATCCGTAAGCAGTGCCTCCAGGTAGTTCAACAGGCGGGCTTCCGGCGCGCGGCGGCTGACAGCACGAAACGCGCGCTCAGCGTGTTGGGATTGGGAGAGAAAGGCTGGGATGGCGGACACGAAGACGATCGCCGCAAGCCACGAGCTGAACCGCACGAGCAAGATGATCAGGGACACCAGCGTGATGACCTGTTGCACCATCTGCAGTGTGGAGTTGACGATGTTAAGCGCACTCACGTCAGCCTGGCGCCGCGCGTTCTGTAAGGTATCGTAGAAGATGGGGTTTTCGAAGAATTGCAGGTCCAGGCTGATCGCCTTGCGAATGATCAGGCCATTGACGTGGTTCGTCAGTTGCGACTGGAGGATGCGGTCAAAAAGAGAACGCACCTGGCTTGTCAATGAACTGATTACCACGAGTGCCAGCTCCAGCGCGAGGTACGGAGCGACATAGCGGAGTCCAGCGGCCGGCTCCAGGCTCTGGCTCGTAGCGTCCACGATGGCATCGATGATCAGCTTACCTGCCCATGCTTGCGCTGCTGGCAGAACTGCTGCGGCCAGGGTCAGGCTGCCCGCCACCAGTGCGGCGATCCGGCTGGCCGACCAGACCAGGCGGAAGGCTTCCGGTGTGTTGCGCAACGCCTTCCAGAACTCAGGCGCCTGATTGCCGATGCGAGCGATCAAAGAAGCCGGCGGCTGATCGGTAGGGATGGAATTGTGCGAATTCAAGGACACGCTCCAGGTGGTCGTGGCGGAGGCCAGCTCATGCGGCGTTTCCTAGAGCTTCGTGCTATTCATTTCGCGAACTACTCGTATGCTGTGGTTGTACCGCAAACCACAGAAGCGCTCTGTATGCAGTGAGCACTTCGCAATCAATCCACCGGCCTAGGCTTGCATCACGGGACGAAACTTGTACCCGTATACGATCATGCCGCTCTCGCCCTCTTCCCTGATCTTGCGGGTGACCATCTCCACGGGCATGCCCACGCGCACATCAGCGTTGTCCACGTCGGTCAGTTGCGCCGTCAGCAGCGGGCCTTCGTCCAGCTTGACCATAGCGACGGTGTAGGGCTGGTTGTCCGTGTAGCCAGCAGGCGCCTCGTAGACCGTCGAAAACGAGTACACCTGCCCCTTGCCGCCAAACGCGTGCACGTCCTGCCCGGCTTCGGTGCAGTGCGGACAGACGTCACGCGGCGGGAAGATGGGCCTGCCGCAGGCGCGGCAGAGCTCGCCCACCAGTCCATAACGCGTTCGTTCTGTTCTCCAAAACCTCGGTACGTTCATGTCTAACCAAAACCTCCTTGCTTGCCTAGCCAACTCGCGCTCACTGGCGAGCAGGCAGATCTATCCAGATCTCCGTATGACCCTGTTTCTTCAGGCTCCAAGAATATGAGTGACAGCGGTGGCGCCGCTGCCGCCCAAGCTCTGCGCCATACCCAGGTGAGCCTGGACCTGGTTCGCGCCTGCTTCGCCCCTCAATTGCTGCGCCAACTCCACGATCTGGTACACGCCAGTGGCGCCGATGGGATGCCCGCGCGCTTTCAGACCGCCCATGCTGCTGAGCGGTATGCGTCCCTGCAATCCAATCTCACCGTCCTTGGCCAGCCGCGTGCCCTGGCCGCGGTCTGCAAAACCACACGCCTCCAGCGACAGCGCTGCCATCACGGTGAATGCATCGTGCAGCTCGAACAGCCCAATCTCGCGCGGCCCGACACCCGCCTGCTCATAAGCCTTGAGCGCCGACAGGTAGGCGGCATGCAGAAACAACGGGTCGCGGCGGCTGTGCAGCGCCAGGCGGTCCGTGGCCATCGCCGATGCCAGGATGCGCACGGGCCTGCCTCCCAGATCCCTGGCCCGCTCGCCAGCACACAAGACCACCGCGGCCGCGCCGTCGCACAACGGGGCAGCGTCGAACATGCCGATGGGGTCCGCCAGCATGCCGCCCTTCATGAACGTCTCAACGCTGATGGTCGAACGGAACATGGCATTGGGGTTGTTGGCCCCATTCTTGTGCGCGTTCACCGCAAAGGGCGCCAGGTCCTCCCGGCCCACACCGAACTCCTGCATGTAGCGTCGCATCAGCAGCCCGGCCATGGCCGGCATGGTCAGGCCCTGGAAGGCTTCGTACTCCGCATCTGTGCCTGCGCTCCAGGCAGCCGTGGTCGTCTCGGCATCCGCATCCGTGGTCTTTTCCACACCGCAGACCACCACCACGTCCTGCACGCCACTGGCAACCCCCAGGTAGCCCAAACGCACCGCGGCCGCACCGGAGGCATCCGCCGCCTCAACCCTGATGGCCTCCACACCGCCCAGGCCGGCCCAGTCCGCGATCAGCGTGCCCAGGTGCTGCTGCGCCGTGAGCTCACCCGAGAGCATGTTGCCCACATACAGCGCATCCACCTTTTCCGCATGCGCATCCTTGAGCGCTGCCAGAATGGCATCCGAAGCCAGGTCGCGCAGCGAGCGTTCCCAGTGTTCGCCAGCCTTGGTCTGTCCAATGCCTACAATGCTGACTTGACGCAAAAGCAATGTCCTCCGGCCTACTGCATCTGCAGCTTGTGGCGATAGCGCGTGTAGAGCGCATAGTCGACAGGCTTGCGCCGCGCGACATAGTCCCGCGTCCTGGGGGCCAGAGCCTGGCGCTTGCGAATCAGATCGGTCACGACGAAGGAGAAGGCATCACTGCCCGCCCCGGAACCAAAGGATCCCACCAGAATGCGGTCGCCGGGCCTGGCTTCGTCCAAGACCGCGCTTAACCCCAACAAACACGAACCGGCGTAGACGTTTCCCACTTGAGGCGCCAGCAATCCGGTCTGGATTTGCTCCTTGTTGAAGCCCAGCATCTGCGCTGCACGTTGCGGGAACTTGGTGTTAGGCTGGTGAAAGATCGCAGCGGCAAAGTCCCCTGGCGCAAGGCCCAGCTCTTCCAGCAAGGCCTTCACTGACACGGTAACGTGCTTGAAATATGCAGGCTCGCCCGTGAAGCGGCCACCGTGCTCTGGGTAGTGACGGTAGGGACGCCGGAAAAAGTCTGGCGTGTCCGTCACGTAGGAATACGAGCCCTCGAGGTAGGCCAAGCTCTTTTCGCGCGGGCCCACGATGTAGGCGGCTCCGCCGGCGGCTGCGGTGTACTCCAGCGCGTCTCCGGGCCGGCCCTGGGCGGTGTCCATACCGATGGCCATGGCATAGTCAGCCATGTGCGAGCCTACCAGGGCAAAAGCTGCCTGCAGCGCCTCCGTGCCGGCCTTGCACGCAAATTCCCAGTCACCTGCGAGCACCTTGGGCGTGGCTCCGATGGCCTCCGCCACGATGGTCGAGGTCGGCTTGACGGCGTAGGGGTGCGACTCGCTTCCCACCCACACCGCCCGCAGGTCCTGAGGGTCAACGCTCCCACGCGCGAGCGCGTTGCGAGCAGCCTCGATGGCCATGGTAGCGGTGTCTTCATCCAGGCCCGGCACAGATTTCTCCTCTACCGGCAGGCCAGCCTTGCCCTCCATCCACACGCGTGAAACCTCGGAGGCGGGCAGACGGTAGCGCGGCACGTATGCGCCGTAGCCCACGATGCCTACTTCTCTCGCTGGTTTCATCACTTGTTTGTTCTCAGCTTCTTCAGGATTTCTTCAGCCTTGTCCAGCCGGACGGTCCCACCGTCGAGCATAGCCTGCACGACCGGCTCGATCAGTTCGCTCTCCGCGCCTGCGGCGATGGCCACCTGGCGCGCATGGAGCTTCATGTGACCGCGCTGAATACCCTCGCTGGCCAGCGCGCGCAGCGCAGCCAGATTCTGCGCCAGGCCCACTGCGGCGATGATCTCCGCCAACTCGCGTGCCGTCTGCACGCCCAGCAGCTTCAGCGCCGCCTTGGCTGCGGGATGCACGCGCGTTGCACCCCCAACGATGCCGACGGCCATGGGTAGCTCCAACGTGCCTGCGAGATTTCCATCCGCATCCAACTGCCAGGTGCTGAGCGAGGTATAGCATCCGCTGCGCGCGGCGTAGGCATGCGCCCCGGCCTCAATGGCGCGCCAGTCGTTGCCAGTGGCGATGACTACGGCGTCCACTCCGTTCATGATGCCCTTGTTATGCGTGGCGGCGCGGTAGGGATCAGCGGCAGCCATGGCCCACGCCTCTACGATACCTTGCGCCACCTGCGCGCCGTCGAACTCGCCATGCGCCAGCGACTTGGCGGGCACCGTTCCCTTGGCCCGCGCCAGCCGGCGATCCGCCAGGTTCGACAGGATGCGCAGCAGTGTGCGCCCACCCGTGATCTCCGCCACCAGCGGAGCAATGGCCTCGACGGCAGTATTGACCGTGTTGGCTCCCATCGCATCGCGCGCGTCATACAACAGGTGCACGACCAGCATCGGGCCGGCCGGACTGTCTTCGATCACGCGTACCTGCACATCGCGCGCACCGCCGCCGAGCTTGATCATCACCGGATCCTGGGCGTTGGCCAGGGTCAGGATGCGCTCCCTGGCCGCAAGTAGCTCAAAGCGCGCCGACCATGGGTCCTGCACGTCCAGCACCTGAAGCTGTCCGATCATGATCGGCTCATCGCTGCAAGTGCTGAAACCACCGCCGTCGCGCACCAGCCGCGCTGCGAAGCTGGCTCCCGCAACCACCGACGGCTCCTCGATCGCCATCGGGATGAGGCAATCGCGGCCATTGATGAGGAAGTTGGTGGCGATGCCGAGGGGCAATCCGAAAACGCCCACGGCGTTCTCCACCATGTGATCGGCTTGCGCCACATCCAGACCGCCCGCTCCGGAGAGAGCGCGTGCCTCCTGTTCTGTCAGGCCAGCAAACTGGCGCAGCAAGGCCATGCGTTCCGGTATTGCCATTTTGTAGAGCTTGTCCAATCGCACCTCGGGAAATTGTGCTCCAAGACAACAGCAGCAAGCTCACGCGCACTGCACTTGCAGCCGTAAGCTTGCTAGCAACACGAAGTATACGCGCGCAAACCTGTCAGAACCTATCAGGTTGGTGCCAGATATGCCGGGGATAGGCAAATCCAGGGCGTCCAAACCGCTACGGCCCTGTGTCAAGAAACCCAGTTGTTACATAGGTTTGACATTTCAACCGATGCAGTATATATTTCTGAACTGGGTAGACCCCGGGGAGGTACCACCTAGATGGGGCAATTGGGCGAGCTCCTGCGCAAGGCTCGCGAAGACAAGGGGTTTTCGCTGCAGCAAGCAGAGGAAGCCACCAAGATCCGTGCTGCATATCTGCAGGCCCTGGAAGAGGAAAAGCTCGACCTGCTGCCAGCGTCAGTTTATGTCAAGGGATTCATCCGCAATTACGCTAGCGCGCTTGGCCTGGATCCACAGCAGGTGCTGGCCTTCTACAGAGAGTCCGCTGCACCACAGCCCGAGGCGCCCATCCCGCCCATGCTGGACGAGCCCCTCAGACCGCTCAGCCTGCGCCGTCTTTGGCCATTGGGGGTCGTGCTGCTTGTGTTGGCACTCGCCGCGGCCGTATGGCAGGGGTACATTCGCATCCCAATCGCAACGTTGCCTTTCTTCCGACCGGCTCCAACAGCTACTGCCACAGTGACTGCAGTGCCGCCATCTCCTACGACGCCCCCTACGCACACGCCTTTGCCGCCCACTGCCACCCTCACCCCCACATCGATTCCTGTGCCCGCGCCTGCCCTCGAGCTGACCGTGGACATTGTGGGGGCGGCTTCCTGGGTTCGGGCTGAAGTGGACGGGCAGGAAGTCTACGCGGGAACACTGGAGCCTGGCAGCAGGCGGGTCTGGTCGGCTCGCGAGCGCATCGTGCTGCGCGGAGGCAGGCCCGAGGCCGTGCGCGTGATGCTGAACGGACAACTGCTGGGCTGGCTGGGCCCGGCAGGACAAGTTGTGGAGAAGGAATGGGCTGCGCCTGGCGTCCCCACGCGCACACCTTTGCCTACGTCCACCAAAGCACCATGATTCTTTGAGGATGTTCCGATTGTCGTCAAGCCGGCCGGTGGCTATCGCCCTGGCCGGTTGTGATTTGGAGAGCTCGGATTGAGAAGACGTTTCTACCTGTTGTCATTGGGATGCCCAAAGAACAGCGTGGATGCCGAAGGCATGCGCGTGCTGCTAATGCAAGCGGGCTGGGGCGAGGCGCAGCGGCCAGAGCGAGCCAATGCGCTGATTGTCAACACCTGTGGTTTCATCGACACTGCGCGTGAGGAGTCTCTGGCTGCATTGCGCGATCTGGCCAATCGCAAGCAAGCCGGCCAGGTGCTCCTGGCAGCAGGCTGCCTCTCGCAGCGCCAAGGCGAGGAGCTGAAGCACAGCGTGGCGGGTGTGGATGGCATTCTGGGCACCCGCGAATGGGCGGACGTGGTAGCGCGCCTGGAGCAGCTGCTGCCAACCAAGTCCAATGCGAGCGTCCGGCCGCAGGATGAGCTGTCGGTGGTGACCAGCGTTCCACGCCTCAGCCAGGGCGCCAGCGCGTACGTGAAGATCGCGGATGGCTGCAGCGCGCCATGTGCCTTTTGTGCCATACCCTTGATCAAAGGCCCACAGCGCAGCAAAATGCCGGCCGCAGTCATCGCAGAGGTACAGCAGTTGGTGGCTCAGGGCACCCGCGAGATCATTCTGATTGCCCAGGACACCAGCGCCTATGGCCGCGACCTGGGAAGGCACGATGCGCTGCCCGATTTGCTCCAGGGCGTCCTTCAATCGCAGGCCAGGCCTGCATGGTTACGGCTGATGTACGCCTATCCACAGCACATCACTCCACGCCTGGTGCACTGCATGGCCGCGCATGCGGAGGTCTGCCACTACCTGGACCTGCCGCTACAGCACGCGCACCCGGACACACTTCGCCGCATGCAGCGCTCACCCGACATGGTGGGAGTGCGCAGGCTGATTGAGGACCTGCGCCGGGCCATGCCCGACATCGCACTCCGCACGGCCTTTATCGTGGGCTACCCCGGAGAAACGGAGCAAGAATTCGCCGCCCTGCTCGACTTTATGGCCGAGATGCAGTTCGATAAGGTTGGTATTTTCATCTACTCGTGCGAGGAGGGCACTGCCGCGGCACGTCTGCCTGCCCAGGTGCCGCATGCCTTGGCCGAAGAGCGCTACGCACGCGCCATGGAGCTGCAGCGTGACATCTCGCTCGCGCGCAATCAATCGCAAGTGGGGCGCGTGTTGGAGGTGCTGATCGAAGGCAGCGCCAGGGGTGTCAGCGTGGGCCGGAGCTACCGCGACGCCCCCGAGATTGACGGCTACGTGTTCGTCGCAGGTAGGTGGGAACCAGGGCAGATGGTCTTGACCAGCATCGAGCGTGCCCTGGACTATGATCTGCAGGGCAGGGCTGTGCCCGATGCTGCACACTAGACTCTGTGCGAGCGCCAAAAAGCGGTAGAGAACAGCGCGGTGCGCAGAAGCTTTTCCATCAGTGGGTCAGCCACGTTGAGGGCATTGCGATCGTGCAGGTAGAGCGCCAGAGAGCGCGCCCAGTAAGCGCGCACGTGGCCCCGCGCCTCTTCGTCAAAGCCATTGCCCAGCTGAAACAACTCGGCGACTCGTGCCCCTACGCGACTCAAGGCGGGAGTCAGGCCGCCTCCCTCGGATAGCCACTTGCCATCCTCGACCCCGCCGCAGCCCAGCAGATGGTCCAGCAGGCAGCCCAAGGGCACCAGAGCATGCAGTGAATCCCGTGCCAGATCAGAGACGGAGACACAAGCCACGTTGTACAGCACGTGGTGCTTCAACGCTCTCGGGCCCGGCTCATAGCTGGAGGGCAAGTGCGTGATGATTACGTGCCCGCCCGGCTGTTGCAGCCAGAACCGCACCAATCCCGCCGGCAGTGGGCGCAGGCGCGACAACAGCTCCTCCAGCGGCGCCCACACGCTGTTGAAGCGCCGCTGCGCCGCTGCCGGCGACAGCTCCAGCGCTCGCGGCGCTACGTGCATCCTGTCCACTTTGAGCAATGACAAAGCCTGGTTGTGCATGTCTCCTCGACCGCCGTGATTATAGGCAGGGCAAGGTCGCTCTCCAAACACGCGGCCAGCCAAGAGAAGGCTATCCGGAAGCCGTCGAGACTGGGCATGCGAGTGTGACCTCAGCGTCAAGCTGCGTTCCACTCGACTCATCTGCTTGGTTGCAGCTACATTGTGTGCTAAACTTGGCGCAGGACCGACGCCGTGATCACAATCGTCATTACCGCCTATCGCGAAGAGAACACCATCCTGCGGGCCGTCCAGGCTTTTGTCGACCAGGACCTTGGCCAGGAGTGGGAGCTTTTGGTGGTTTGTCCCGATGACCAGACCGCCGCTGTCGTCGCTCCTTTGGCCGCACATGACACACGCGTGATCTGTATGCGCGACGAGGGCAAGGGCAAGCCAGCCGCGCTGAATGTCGCATTCAAGGCAGCGCACAGCGATATTGTCATCTTGAGCGATGGGGATGTGTACGTGGCGCCGGGCTCCGTGCGCGCTCTGCTCGCCGCCTTCGAGGATCCACAGGTGGGCATCGTTAGCGGCAGGCCTGTCTCGATCAGCCCGCGCAGCACAATGCTGGGCTACTGGTCCCATCTGCTGGTGGATGCGGCGCACCATCAGCGCAGCATGCGCGCCGCCCAGAGCGCGTTTTTTGAATGCTCTGGCTATCTATATGCGCTCCAGCGTGAGTTGGTTGGGCCAATCCCCGAGGACTCTCTGGCCGAAGACGGCCTGATTTCGCATCGCATCTGGCAGCAGGGGTTTCGCACGGCCTATGCACCGAGTGCGGAAGTGTACGTCAAGTACCCCGCATCCTACCGAGATTGGCTGAGCCAGAAGGTCCGTTCTACTGGCGGATATGCACAGGGCTACATGCCGCGCTCCCGCGGCATGCGCTCCTTTCGCGCGGAAGCCTGGCAAGGAACGTGGCAAGCGCTGTCCTTTGCCCGCAGCCCTCGGGAGCTTCTTTGGACGCTGCTGCTGTTCGCGGCGCGAATTCACCTTTGGTTGCGCGTCACATGGGACGTGCGTTGGCGCAAGAGAGCGTTCGCCCTCTTGTGGCAACGCGTTGATAGCACAAAGTAGCGGGAATCCGGCATGACGTTCAAAACGCGTTCGATGGCTGTAGTTGGAGAGGCCGCGGGTTGGCTGGTCAAGCTCCTGGCCAGGCTCTTGCTGCACGTGCAGACAGAAGGACTCGAGAGGATCCCGGCCAGCGGACCGGTGATCCTGGCAATCAATCACGTCAACTTTATCGACGCCCCGCTGCTATACACGATCATGCCTCGGCATATCACCGGCCTGGTCAAGGCCGAGCTGTGGAAGAACCCCGTGCTCGGGCTGGTAGCACGCGCCTGGGGCACCATTCCCATCCGGCGCGGTGAGCTCGATCTCGACGCCTTTCGACGCGCCCTGCAAGTCTTGCACACTGGCAATCTACTGGGCCTCGCGCCCGAGGGCACCCGCAGTCACCATGGCAGCTTGCGCAGCGGCCGCCCAGGCGCCGTGATGCTGGCGTTGCGCGCGCCCAGCACGTGCATTGTGCCTATGGCCATCTATGGTCACGAGCATTATGCACGATACTGGCGGCGGCTGCGCCGCACTCCTGTCCACCTGAGTTTTGGACAGCCCTTTCGCCTGAAGCAGCCTACCGAGGCCGTCACCCATGCCACACGCCAGCGCATGACGGATGAGATCATGTGGCAGATTGCAGCATTGCTTCCCAGCCAGTACCGCGGCGTCTACGCGGACCTGCACACAGCCACGCAGGAGTCCCTTGATTTCCCGGAAGAGACGATGAGTAGCCTGCAGCAACTCCTGGGCCAGACCGTCAAAGGACGCGCTGGAGCGGAGGCAGCGGGATGAGAGTGGTCTCCGGAGAAGCCAAATCTCTACGCCTGCGCTCTGTGCCTGGAGAGACGACGCGTCCCATCACTGATCGTGTCAAGAGCGCCCTGTTCAACATCCTGATGGGCAGGGTAAAGGATGCCTGCTTCCTGGACCTATTCGCGGGGACAGGGGCGGTGGGGATTGAGGCGCTCAGTCGGGGAGCGCGCCAGGCGGTTTTCGTGGAGCGCGACGAGCGCGCCGCAAGCACCATACGTCACAACCTGCAAGCCACGGGCTTGGCGGAGCGTGCGCGTCTGGTCCGCGCAGATGTGTTCAAGTTCATCGCCAGTTACCAGGGCAGGCCATTCGACATCGTCTACGTGGCTCCGCCCCAGTATCGAGGGCTCTGGGCGCGCACGCTGCAGGCGCTCGATACGTCATCGCTGATCGCATCCGCTGGCTTGGCCATTGCACAGATCTACCCCAAGGAATACGAGACCCTCGCTCTTACCCACTTGGTGCTATCTGATCAGCGCAAATACGGCAGTACTCTGCTGTGCTTCTACCAGTGGTCAGGATCCACTACTGCGCGAAATCCATCTTCCAGCGGCTCTCCTGGCGCACCAGCTGCCAACTGATCTCCTTGAGAGGGCTTCTGGCACCCGATTTGGAGACGAACACCACATCAACCGTGACCACCGTGGACGGCGTATCCTCTTGGGTGGCGAGGTAGCCGATTTCTTTCACCACGGCATAGTTGATCTGGTCCAACGCATAGGGTGAGCCATATTGGAGCCTGCCCGCCGCCATTTCGTTGCTCGCCCGCGTAGTCAGGTACTCGAGGATGGTTGGCTTGAGTTCGGGGTTGCCCAGGGTCTTGTAGAAAGCCATCACGATCTTCTCGGGGTAGGGAGTGTCCAAGATACCAGAAGGCACTTCCCCAGGAAAGCCCACTGCAGATTCAAGCGGAGAAACCAGCGTGGTCGTCCCGGTGACAAAGTAACCATCGGCCACAGGCGCGTAGTAGTCGCGCTTGACCAGTTGGCTGCGCTCGTAGGCCAGCCTGGTGACGGTTACACGGCGGCTCTCCGGATCCAGCATTACACCGCCATCGCTGCGGAAGAAGCCAATGCAGCGGTACAGAGGAGGATCGTCCAGGGGCTGGTTCACAACATTGCCATTGGCCTGGAAGATGACCAGGTCGTTGGCAGTGCTGAGCACCAGCTCTTTGCGCCCAACACCACCAGGCTCGGGCATGATGTCCAGCATCGCCCAATCCGGAACCTGCTGTGCGAGGTAGCTCTGGTCCGGCGTGCGCAGCTTGTAAGGGTAGAGCACTGGCAGCTGGCCCGCGTTGGCTGCCACGTCGTAGATGATCGCAGCCACTGGCCCGCCCCCGCCTACCTGGTCGAAGCGATAGAAGACCAACCATTCGAGCTTGCCATCGCTGTCGGCATCCACCCTTTTGACGCTGGCTCCCGGCCTGTCCGGCAGCAGATCAGCCGGGATGTTGACCGTCAACTCGGGCGGCTTTTCAGTGCTGGTTGTGGCGCACCCCGCCAATGCGAGGCACAGGAGAGGCACGAGCAGCAGGCCAGGCCACAAGCCGCGTCGCATCGCGGATCCTTGATCAAGGCAAAGTCTCTGCATCATGTTCTTTCCCACTCCGCCTGTTTCTGACCGAAGCAGAGCGCTTGCGAGGCTTGAGCTTGAGCCTCTCAGCCGCAGGCTGTCCTGCCCTCTGAGCGATGAGCGCTACCGGAAGAACATCGTCCATGCATTCCACCCACACAAACTCGATGCTGCGCTGCACCTTGCGAGGCACTTCAACCAGGTCCTTCTGGTTGCGCTTGGGCAACAGCACCAGCTTCATCCCGGCGCGATGCGCCGCCAGAATCTTCTCACGCACGCCACCAATGGGCAGAACGCGGCCACGCAAGGTGATCTCCCCGGTGAGCGCGACGTCGCGGCGCACCGGCCTCTTCGTCAACGCCGAAACCAGAGCCGTGGCCATGGTAACTCCCGCAGACGGGCCATCCTTCGGAATGGCCCCCTCTGGCAGGTGGATGTGCACATCGATCTTGTCAAAGTCCACGCCCGACAGCTCAAGCTCCTTCACATGTGCGCGTGCGTAGCTTAGCGCGGCCTGGGCGGACTCTTGCATCACCTCGCCCAACTGCCCGGTCAACAGCAGGGTGCCTTTGCCCGGCATCAGGGTAGCCTCAACCGCCATGGTATCGCCGCCCGTCTCGGTCCAGGCCAGGCCTGTGGCAAGACCGATCTCGTCCACCTTCTCGAGCTGGCCGTACAAGAACTCGGGCGGACCCAGGTATCTGTGCAGGGCCCTGGGGAGGATATAGCGCGGTGGCTGCTTGCCTTCTGCCACCAATCTGGCCACCTTGCGGCAGATGTTGGCAATCCCACGCTCCAGATTGCGCACGCCGGCTTCGAGCGTGTATTCCCGTATCATGCGCCGCAGCGTGTCCTGGGGAAAGTGCAAACCTTTCAAGCCATGCTGTTCCAGTTGGCGCGGAACGAGGAACTGCTTGGCAATCTCTATCTTCTCTTCTTCGATGTAACCTGGGAACTCGACCACTTCGAGCCGGTCGCGCAAGGCCGGGGGGATGGGATCCAGGATGTTGGCCGTGGTGATGAACATCACCTTCGAGAGGTCATAGGGCACTTCAAGGTAGTGGTCCGAGAAAGCGCTATTCTGCTCAGGGTCCAGCACTTCCAGCAGTGCGGCCGAAGGATCGCCTCGGAAGTC
>Ga0116202_10000315_pt1 | contig 26225 bp, 26 predicted proteins | sample LakKivw325mmetaG_FD_94479 | JGI IMG/M metagenome (GOLD analysis project Ga0116202, IMG submission 94479) | Anoxic lake water microbial communities from Lake Kivu, Rwanda to study Microbial Dark Matter (Phase II) - Lake Kivu water 325m metaG | ecosystem: Environmental > Aquatic > Freshwater >... | reverse complement strand
GCATAGCATCGGTTGAAAGGCCGTAGATGCCTATGACTTCAGTCATGGGAGCAGTCACACTGAGTTGTCTTACAAATCCCCCATTTTTTGAACGATTAAAAAATGTATGACCGAACGAACCATTGGTGATTCGAAAACGAATGGTGAATTAACGCCGAGAAAGAGTTCGTAAGATCATTTAAACGTTTTTGATAGTTTCTTTCATGATAAAAACCATCAGATTTGGTCATCCATGGTTCCAGCATCATTTATTGTGCATGCGGATTATCGCCAGAGCCCCGGATCGATTCGGCTTTTGATAATGCTTTTATTTGGGAAGGCAGTATGACGAAATGATGGAGAAATGATGGAGACTTGCGGATGCCCAGGGTGAAGTCGGCCGTGGTTGTGGGGCTGATTGTCATTATTTTGTTCTCTGCTGCTTATCTATCCGCGCTGAAAGCCTACCAGAAAGAGAGCGAAGACCGCGTCACGCTTCTTGTCGCAGGCGGCACGCAAAATCCAGATCGCGTGGATATGGTGGCCAATATTCTGTCAGTAGACCCACAGCGAGAAGAGGCCAGAATTCGTCTAACGTTTTATCCTGAGGGAAATCTCAGCAAAGACGGATTGAGCAGCATATGGAATCTCAAGCTGATCGCTCCAGAAGCCGTACGCTCTGACTCAGGGGGAAGGGTCTTCGAGAGGGGAATGCCTCTTACTTCCGTGGATCTATCTTATGCTCTGGTGGGACAGGTCAATGATTATCCCTTTGACGAGCATTCAACGCTGCTGATCTTAGCCCTTAACCGCACGGACCCAGATCGCTTGGTGCCGTCTGCAATTCTGGTAAGGGGCAGCGTCCCAGGATATCACATCGAGCTGGAGCCAATCAAAGACCTTCCCGAGGGCATAAATGCCATTAATATGACCATAACTCGCTCCTCGACAGTTCAAAAAGCGGCCATGGCCGGCATAGTTGTAATGTGGGCCATCGGACTTTGGGTTTTTGCGCTGATCGTTCTGATGTTCGCCGGATGGTACAATATTCGCATGCCGGCTTTATTTGCCGCCCTGCTGTTCGGACTGTTCAGCCTGCGCAACTCCTTGCCCGGAACGCCACCCATCGGCACCTATAGCGATTTTTTATCCTTTTTATGGGTGCAGGGAATAGTAGCCCTGGCTTTGTTGGTGGCGATAATCGCCACGTTAAAGCATCGACCAACTTAGGAATACCTGGAATATGCAGAGCAGGCCAGCTCACGGGAGACAGAACGGCAGCGTGACAAGAATTCACGAATCCGGATAACGAATCCTGATCACAATTTTTCTCAATAAATCTTATCTCCTGAAGGCTCTGGATCTTCTGTTCATGCAGCCTGGTCAGGCGTATCTCTGGGCGGCCCTAAAGAGCCTTTATATCCGATAAGGCGGTCTTGGGCATGCCAGAATTGCATATGACACTGCCCAAAGCCAAGGGTCATATTTATGCATATACTGAGAAATGAAAGTCGTGGGTTGCGAGTTTAGAGGCGTGGGATGAAATGATCACCAGGGAAGATGTGGAGCACATCAGCTGGCTTGCCAGCATCAAGATCGAGGATGAGGAGAAGGACGAGTTCGTAGAGCAGTTCAACTCCATTCTGGAGTACTTCCACCAGCTGGACGAGGTGGAGACGGATGGAATAGAGCCTACTTTTCGGGTCGTGGATCTGGCTAACATCTTTCGGGATGATGTGGCCTGTCCGTCCCTTTCCCAAGAGGAAGCACTCAGGAATGCGCCGCGTAGAGAAAACGACTACTTCAAGAGCCCGAGGATTGTGTGATCATGCTCGCGGAGCTTAAGGAAAGGCTTCAGGCTGGATCTGCCGAGGAATACCTTAGCAGGCTCTTTGAGAAGATCGAGAAGAGCTCGCTCAATGCTTTTACCACCCTGGCCAGGGAGAGCGCCCTGAAGCACGCCAGAGAGTTCGATAGAAAGCCAAGCCAGGGCCTCCTGGCAGGAGTGCCCATCGCCATCAAAGAGTGCATCTCTACCAAAGGAATTGAGACCAATTGCAGCTCGCGAATTCTCCGGGGGTATGTCCCGCCTTACGATGCTCATGTCATCGAGCGCCTCAAGGCGGAAGGTGCCATTATCATGGGAAAGACCAACATGGATGAGTTCGCCATGGGCACTTCCACGGAAACTAGCTGCTTTGGTCCCACTAAGAATCCCTGGGATCTGGCTCGTGTGCCGGGTGGCTCCAGTGGCGGCAGCGCAGCCTGCGTGGCCGCGGATGAAGCACCCTGCGCCTTAGGCTCGGACACGGGAGGATCGGTGCGCTGCCCGGCATCCTTTTGCGGCATCGTAGGACTAAAGCCCACTTACGGCCTGGTCTCACGCTTTGGCCTGGTCGCCTATGCTAACTCGCTGGAGCAGATTGGGCCGCTGACCCATACCGTAGAGGACACTGCCCTGCTCATGGAGATCATCTCCGGTCATGACTGGAGGGACTCGACCTCCGCGGAGAAGGGAAGCTACCTGCCCGGCCTCAAAGACGGTGTTAGCGGCCTGAAGATCGGTATTCCCAAGGAATATTTCGGAGAAGCCGTGGGCGAAGGAGTTGATGGGCGAGTGGAGAGTGCGGTCTGGGATGCAGTCCACACCCTGGAATCTCTGGGCGCCACCTGGCAGGAGGTTAGCCTGCCGCATACAAAGTTCGCGCTGGCTGCCTACTATGTCATAGCCATGAGCGAAGCTTCGTCCAACTTGGCCCGCTTCGACGGCTTGCGCTACGGGCTGCGTCAGGGCGAGGACAAGGACTGGCATACGACCTTTTCAGAGATCCGCGCACTAGGCTTTGGGCCTGAGGTGAAGCGGCGCCTCCTCCTCGGAACCTACGCCCTCTCTGCGGGCTACTATGGCCGCTACTACCTCAAGGCCCTGAAGGTGAGAACGCTGATCAAAGATGACTTCCTGCGGGCCTTCAAGGACGTGGACCTGCTGGCCAGCCCTACCATGCCTATTCCCGCTTTCAGGATCGGTGAGCGCATCAACGATCCCCTCTCGCTCTACATGGCCGATGTCTTTACCGTGCCCATCAACCTGGCGGGCGTTCCCGCTATATCCGTGCCTTGCGGCTTTGCCGGGCATCTTCCCGTGGGCTTGCAGCTAATGGGCCCGCACTTTGGCGAGGCCACGGTGCTGCGGGCAGCTCACGCCTATGAGGCGGCCACGCCCTTCCATGAAGCGAAGCCGGAGGTGGTCTAAATGGAGGACGTCATCATCGGCCTGGAGATCCACGTACAGCTCAACCGCCTCCAGTCCAAGCTGTTTTGCGGCTGCTCAACGCAGTATCACAATTCAGAGCCCAATACCCATACCTGTCCCGTCTGTTTGGGGCTGCCGGGCTCCCTGCCCGTGCTGAACCGCAAGGCTGTGGAGTACGGCATCAAAGTCGGCCTGGCCCTGAACTGCCGGATCGAGGAGGAGACGCTCTTTTACAGGAAGAACTACTACTATCCCGATCTTCCAAAAGGCTTTCAGATCAGCCAGTACGATTTCCCTCTGGCTACGAAAGGGCATATCCTGATCAAAGGCGAGGACGGGATCGAAAGGAACATCAGAATAACCAGAGCGCACATGGAGGAGGACCCCGGAAGGCTGGTGCACGCCGGAACCATCGACAAGGCAAAGTATACCATGGTGGACTACAACCGCTGCGGCATGCCTCTGTTGGAGGTCGTGACAGAGCCCGACCTTAGGTCGCCGAAAGAGGCCCGCTCCTTCTTGGACAAACTGAAGAGCATCCTGGAGTACCTGGATGTCTTCGACGGCTCCCTGGAAGGTTCAATGCGTGTCGATGCCAATATATCGCTGCGCGGCGGTGACAGAACGGAGGTCAAGAATATCTCAGGCTTCAAGGGCGTGGAAAAGGCCCTCTCCTACGAGATCACCCGTCAGAAGAACCTGCGGCGCCGGAACATCAAAGTGGTACAGGAGACCAGGCACTTTGATGAGCTGCGTAGCGTCACAGTCTCCATTCGCAGCAAGGAGGAGGCCCACGACTATCGCTACTTCCCTGAGCCTGATCTGGTGCCCATGCACATAGCTGATTGGGTTCCGGCCATCAAGGCCACCTTGCCTGAGCTGCCGGACGCCAAGAGAGAGCGGTTCGTGAAGGAGTACGGTCTCGCCGATGACCATGCCAAATCGCTTACCTCGGAGATCAAGGTGGCCAACTTTTATGAGGCCGTGGCCGCAGAGGCTGCGCCCAGGCTGGCAGCAGTCTGGATTGCGGACGTCCTGAAGGGCGAGCTGAACTTCCGCGATCTAGGAATAGATGCCTTCCGGGCAGAGCACATGGTCGAGATAGTAAAGCTGCTCTCTTCGGGAGCGATTACTGAGGACGGAGCGGTGGCGATCATAAGAACTCTCCTGGATAAGGGCGGATCGCCTCAGGAGATCATCAAATCCAGGGGACTTGGCAAGGCAGAGGACGACGCGGTTCAAAAAGCCGTGCGGGAGGCAGTAGCGGAGAACGCGGCGGCCATAGCCGATTATCGGGCAGGTAGCGAGAGGGCGCTGAACTTCATTGTAGGCCAGGTCATGAAGAAGACTCATGGCAAGGCTGATCCGGGCGAGGTCCATAAAATGGTAAAGGCCGAGGTGGAAAAGGTCTAATAGCCCTCATTCGATTAGGGCAGCATAGACTTTTTTTGAAAAAGAAGGCTCGCGGCCTGTTTTCATGGGCCGCAGGATACCCTTTTACCGATTTCAAATCAAGTTTTCTTCGTAATCTTTAAGGAGTTCAACAGGCTTCTGGCAATGGCATCATCCCATTCAGAATTCCAGGGACCGACGGCTCTAATCTGGGTCTTGCCGACGAAGACTGGGCCACACTCGCATTTCGTGCTGTCCAGCCAGTAGACATACATGAAGGAGCTTTCGTTCTCTATAGGCTTGAGCTGTTCGTTATAAAGCGGCAGTCCAAAGCCGATTACGCCCTCTCTTCCATCGATAGTGCCGATCTCTACTGTGGCCTTGGGGTTATTTTCAGCTCTGGCCTGCAACACATTTTTTGTGGATTTGAGTGTGGCATCATCCGGCTCTTTCATCTCGCTGATGTAGATGCAGCAGGAACTTTTGCCGGCAAAATCGATCATCACCGTGTAGCCGGTGCTTGTATTGGTCTCGGCCGGACCAAGAGCCTCCACTGTGTGATTTTCAGTGGTATTGAGGTCAAAAGACACCTCGTATGGCCCTGCGGATACCTTCTCTGTGGCAGAAGATGCCATAGGTATTGCCGAAAGAGCCAATAGCAATCCAATAAGGGCATACAGCTTCATAATGAAACCTCTAAACTTTTCTTGGAAGATACTGTGTTATCCATATAATCTTTTGCATGCTTACTGCTCGCTGTTATGGATGCTCTCCTTGAAGCTCCTCTCGGGTCTCGCAATCGATTCTTTTTTATCCAACCTGGTAATCATTGCAAGCGGTTGATCATCAATGTCCGGCTATTGGGATCCGCATATTGAGCACATGCCTATCGAGGATTTGCACGCCCTTCAAGAGGATCGGCTGAAGTCCATTGTGCGCTACGTCTATGATCACTCTGTCTTCTACCGCCAGAGGTTCAAGGAAGTCGGAGTAGAACCGGGCGACATTCGGTGCCTCGATGACCTCACCAAGCTTCCCTTCACCAGGAAAGTCGATTTGCGGGATAACTACCCGACGGGAATGTTCAGTGCGCCCAAGAGCCAGGTGGTGAGGTATCACGTATCCAGCGGCACAACCGGCAAACCCACGGTCGTCGGATACACCAAAGGCGACATAGAGACCTGGTCCGAGTCGCTAGCAAGAGCCCTCACATCCGTGGGCCTGGGTCGCGACGATGTGGTTCAGGTGGCCTACGGCTACGGCCTCTTTACGGGCGGCCTCGGCCTGCACTACGGCGCGGAGAGGATCGGCGCGGCGGTCTTGCCTGTGGGCACGGGCAACACGGAGCGCCAGATAGAACTGATGCAGGATCTGGGCACGACGGCCATCGCCTGCACTCCCTCTTACTTTCTGCACGTCATGGAGGTGGCGGAGAAGATGGGCATCTCTATCCGAAACGATACCCAGCTGAAAGCGGGCATCTTCGGGGCCGAGCCCTGGTCGCTGGAGACCAGAAAGCGCATCGAGGACGCGACGGGCATCAATGCCTATGACATCTATGGCACCAGCGAGATCTCTGGCCCGCTATTCACGGAGTGCATGAAGAAGAAGGGCATCCACATCTGGGGCGACATGTTCCTGACCGAGGTCATCGACCCCAAGACAGGCGAGCCGGTGGAGGACGGTGAGCGCGGGGAGCTGGTCTTCACCACGCTGCACAAGTTCGCCCTGCCACTCATCCGCTATCGGATCGGAGACCTGACCATCATGGATAGCGAAGTGTGCGATTGCGGCCGAACTCATCCGCGCATTATGAGAATCCTGGGCCGCACGGACGATATGCTGATCATTCGCGGCATTAACGTCTTCCCCAGCCAGGTGGAGTCGGTCTTGATGAACATCCCTGAGGTGGGCGATCACTGGGAGATCATCGTCGACCGGAAGGGTGTGCTGGACATCATGACCGTGCGCGTGGAGCTGACGGAGTCGGGCTTCTCAGACAAGATCGCGGACCTGATGATGCTGAAGAAGAAAGTCTCAAAAGAATTAAAAGGCGTGCTGAACATAGCTGCTGATGTGGACCTGGTCGAGCCAGGAACAATTCCTCGATCCATGGGCAAGGCCAAGAGGGTAACCGATAACAGAAAGGTGTAGGAGGGGCATCATGGCAGAGATCAAGCAGATTTCGCTCTTTGTGGAGAACCGGCCAGGGAGGATGGCCAAGGTCGCTAAAACGCTTTCGGACGCCCGTGTGAACATTCGCGCCCTGACCATCGCCGAGGCAGGAGACTTCGGCGTCATCCGTATGGTCGTTGACGACCCGGAGAAGGGATACAGGGTTCTGAAGGAGAACGCATTCACCGTCTCCATGACCGACGTCCTGGCGGTGGAGATGAAGGACACGCCCGGCGGCCTGTACGAGATTGTTAACACCCTGGGAGAGAGCGGCGTCAACGTGGACTATGCCTACGCCTTCGTCACTGCCAAGGCGGAAAAGGCCATGCTCATCCTGAGGGTGGATGACATCGCCAAGGCTAGGAAGGCGCTCGCCGAGAAGGGCGTAAAGATTGCGACGAGGGAGGAGATCCAGGCGCTTTAAGCCTGGAGCCCGTGTCCCATTTCATTACTATTATCAAGATATTAATAATAGGTCACAAAATCCTTATATTTTGCCATCAAACTCCGTTTCAAATGGAGCGGAGAAAATGAAGCACTTTGCAGCCTTTGTATTAGGCATCCTTCTCTTGGCCTGTCTGGTCCTGCCCTGCACGGCCCTGGAGTCGAAGGTCTTTACAGTCACGGAGAAGACCCTTTCTGTGGATCTTGGTCCGAGCTTTGAGATTAACAAAAGTGAATTGAATACCAGCCAAAAAGGCATGGTCTCTCAGGATTTTCTGATCAACGACACCTCCAGCGAAAGAACTGCCTTCCTTTCCGTGTTGAGCGTTTACGACGAACTGATGGGGAGACTGAGCTCAGACCTGCTTTCTGAGCTGTTCTTGATCGGAGGCATCTCAGAGGTTGAATCAAAGGGAGACGTGGAAACAGGAAACTGGACTGCCACTGACGTCCTGGGGAACAACGTAACCGTCCATACCTTGAGCACCGAGGATGAGCGCGTCAAGCCCATGGGAGGCATTTACAACATGGCAGTCTGGAACCTGGATCAGTCCACCTATGTTGTGCTAGTATCTTTCCTTGATGAAAATAATACTACGCAACTGATCAAGACTCTGGCTGTCAGATAGTCGGCCCTTCATTATTTTATTTTCTTCTTTCGGGCGCTGAACTCAAAAGGCTCAGGTAGGGATTATTCCCTCTCAAATATTTTCTCCCTGATACTTCCCGGCATACACCTTCTCCGCCTCATTATCCAGCCGCAGGAACACCAGCTGCATCAGCCTGGCGTTCTTCTTCAGCCTGAGGCCGAACGGATTGTAAACCACCAGAAGGCTCTGGCTTCTGCCCCGGTAGCCTGGATCCCACAACGCCGTCTCCAGGGTAGCTCCGCTGCGCAGGAGGCTGGAGCGCGGTCTGGCCAGGGCGGCCACATCTTTTGGGATATTTACAATCTCGTTGAAGGTGACCTGGTATGCACCTTGCTCCAGGTTGGCCCAGCCGGAATCGTCGAAATCAACAATCTCCGTTTCCGGCAGCTTTCGCTCTTTGTTGTCGAAGGCCATAGCCCCGGCGGATATGAAGCGCTCTATCTTTTGCAGTGTCAGCTCCATGCCGCACATCTGCGTCTGCGTCTCGGGATCGATCATCGACTCAACCAATTCACGGGCCCTGGCACCGGTAAGAACGGTCATGCAAAATCACCTTTAACCTGCATCCTTTAACCTTGCATTTTTGAAAAAATTCGGGCGAGGACATAAACATTGCGCACCCAGAAAGCTCTATTAACCTTCAGGAGCTACATCATAATTGGGTGCATCCGTTTGTTTGATTTCCTCTTCCTTCCCCTGACCATCGTCATCCTGCTGCTCCTCCTGGCAGTGCCTCTCATCATCATCTACCTGTTTCTCAGGCTCTCGGAGACCGCCTTCGAGATGGTGGGCATCGACCACTGGCATGCTTCGTTGGCAGTCTTTGGTTCCGTTCTCGGCAGTCTGGTGGACATTCCCATCAGTGCTACCATCTCCTCCTATCCAGCATGGTACATTTCCCTGGCAAACCTGTATCCTCAGCAAACTCTCACTGATTTTCATCCCCTCTATTTGGCGGTCAACCTGGGCGGCTGCATCATACCTTTGATCATCTCAGGTCATCTTTTGCTGCGCGGCAATGCCTCTCCGGCCAAGGCCCTGCTAGGTGTTTCGGTTGTGGCGGGAATAACCTATTACGTGGCCGAGGCAGTTCCCGGTCAAGGCATCGTTCTTCCCTTCTGGCTGTCGCCTCTTCTTGCCGCAGTCTGCGGACTGGTGCTGGCGGGGGGCTACCGCCGGGCGCCGCCCCTGGCTTACATCAGCGGCACTCTGGGAACTCTGCTGGGGGCAGACATTCTCAGCCTGCTGACACCCGGCGTACTTCCAGCCCTCTCACCCATCGATCTTCATCGGGTTAAGCCGCTGATTCTCTCGATTGGCGGAGCAGGCGTATTTGACGGAATATTCCTGACGGGCATAATCGCCGTGCTCCTGGCGGCTGGCATCGTCTGCCTTCTTCGAGGCACCTGTCGTGGTGTGAGCGCAGAGACCGATGAAAAATCAGTCTAAAAATTCAAAAGGGAATTAAAATTGGGAGAACTCAGGGCGGAAGGGAAGAGAAACGGCCGAAGCTCAGAAGCCGAAGCCCATGAAATGGAGCAAGATCACCAGAAAGGCGCCCAAGACTCCTCCGATGCCGCAGATCAGGACGACCAGCCAGCTGTAGCCGATACCGAGCCCTGCTATGGCGTTGGCTATGAAAAGAATGACCAGCCCGACTACGGCATTGATGATGAAATTCTTGATGGATTTGAGAATCAAGAACGCACCGAAGACTATCACTATAAGCAGTACTACGAGTCCCAGCTCAATCATAGTAATAAATTAGGAGGCAAGCTATTTAAGAAATTGCTTTTTGAATCTCCAGAGGTTCGAGCTCGCTCGCCAGACGGTGCAGTTCTTTTGTGTCTAGGGAGAGCGGATCGATATGCACCAGCATTATGGCGTTCTTCAAGGCTATCTCATCCCTCTGAGACTGGATAAACCTTAAAACCGTCTCGTAGTTGCTCTGGGTTATGAGATATCCCAGGCCCTCCAGAAGGATGACGGGATAGTTTGCCCTCTCCAGGAAATCGGAGATCATGATGCTCATGCGGGGGAAGTTCGTGGGGTCTACCGTCTTGTGTCCCAGCTCGCTCTTCTGTGTCAGCCACACGACGGTCTGCACAGGAACATTGTATCGCTCATTAAGGGTTTCAGGATTGTACCTGCTTATGCAAAGCCCTTCCATTCCGTGGCTCACCAGATCGCTGAAAAGCTCCAGGCTCTGTTGCGGTTTCTCCTCCTCCAGGACGTAAGTGGTCCCCGGAATGAGAGAGATCTCATATGGGCTTCTGCCGTAGCTTTTCATAAGCTCTGCCACGGAAGAGGTAAGATCGAAGGCAGGTTCGTGCTTTTTTATAATCCTGGCCAGCCTTCTCACGGCCAGGAAAAAGGCTCGCCTGGTCAAGACCATCCCCGGCTCGATCTGAAGCGATAAACTGGAGGATAAGGCATCTCTCATGTCCGGCTCGCAAGCAGCGGCTGAGGCGTCGTCGGAGATCTGCTCAGCCTTGTCCGCTTCGAAGAAGCTCTTGGAGGCTATCATTTCATTGACCTCCAAAACGACCTCATTTTTCTGCACTTCGCTCAGATGGGACAGCATGGCTTCGAAGAAAATCCGGAAGAGATAGGTGGACAGGGGTCCCAGGGTGAACAGCAGCTCTTTGACCTCGTTTATGCCGGCTGTCAAGTTTATCTGCAGGAACTCTGGCCTCTCCGCCAGGACCAGGCGGGTTCTATGGCCCAGGAGTTCCATCTGGTAGACAAAGTCTAGAGTCTCCCTCTCCGGCACAACTCCTTCATTCTCTTTGACCAGTTGCTCAATGCTGTCTATGAGCACTATGCTGTTATGGCTGGACTCCACAAAGGACTTTACGGTCATGAACACGAGCGGCAAATTTCGAGGCGAGATGTAACGATCGCTTCCCTTTTCGTCGCTCAGTTTAATAATAGGGGTCTCCTTGAAGCCCCATCTCCTTCGCACCTCCGAAGGGTCGAGGTGAGTGATGCACAGCCCCTCAACGCCGTGCGTGATCTGATCGGTGAAGACCTCGTAGGGCTTCTCGGGCACGATATAGATCTTCCCCGTGTCCAGTTCATACGTCGGGAGAGTGGTTTCTGCTGCTTCCATCACGGGCTTAACCGGCACCTGTTCTTCCACGATCATTCGCGTGGCGGAAGGCCCCACAGATCCAGTAAGAGTCTTCTCGAACTGGCTCCATAGCTCAAGAAGCTGCCGTGCCTCAATCTTTTCTCTGCTGGTTCCAAGGCGCGCCAGATCGGCGTCGACCAGCTGCTTTGCCCTCGCCTCGCCAATATAGCGCGCCAGTGTCGCCTCCAGCTCCTCTACGGTTCCCAGGTGAATTGCCCCTTTGTCCAGTTTCAAAGGCTCACCCTTTTCTCGATAAACATCGATGAAGCCATCGGTTATGGCCTTCTCCTCGGGGCTGGGCGTGGACATGAGGGATACGAGAATGTACAGGCTGCAGTTGACCAGTAGGGTCCAGAATACTGAGTTGGTCCAGATGTCAAGATCCAGACCAAATAGATCCGTGGGCTTTAGGTATGATATGCCGAAGGGTCCATTCCTGACCAGATTTCCCAGAATGCTTACATCTCCCGCCAACGTGGGAATAAGGGCCGTGTAGATCCAGAGCAGGAAACCCGAAATTAGGCCCGCCATGGCCCCTTCCCTGCTGCCTCTCTTCCAGTAAAGACCGACCAGGGCGGCAGGTGCTAGCTGGCTGGCTGCCAGAAAGGAAACAATTCCTATCTCTGCTAGTATCTGGTAAGCCACGGCTAACGAGTAGAGATATCCTAAGAACACCACAAGAAGGATGTTTAGCCGCCTCATATTGAGGATCGTATTTGCCAGATTCCTGCCCGCTCCAATGCGGCTCAGGAGATAGGGTATCTCCAGGTCGTTGAGCAGCATAGTTCCAACAGCTACGGATTCCACAAGGATCATGGCTGTAGCCGCGGATGTTCCGCCGATAAAAACGAATAGTGCGAGCAAATCCTGACCGCGGGAGTAAGGTATGGTTATTATAAAGGCATCTTTGAGCCCTGGTGTGTTCAGAAGCAATCCACCCCAGGCGATGGCTGGGACGAATATGTTGATCAGTAAAAGGTAGAGTGGAAAGAGCCACATCGCCTTCTTGAGATGAATTTCCTCCGAGTTCTCGACTATCATTACGTGAAACTGCCTGGGAAGGAAGAGGATGGCAAAGAAAGAGATAAAGGTTAGAGTGAACCAGAGGACATACTCCACGTCGATTAGATCAGAGTAATTCGGATTGGTGGCTGCCAGACGGGTCATCTCTCCCGCTATATTTCCATATCCCCCGAAGATGCCATAGGCGACATAGATTCCCACGGCCAAGAAGGCCACAAGCTTCACCAGGGATTCAAAGGCCACCACTGCTACTAGGCCTTCATGGCGCTCCATGGGATCAAGATGTCTTGCGCCGAAGATGACCGCGAAGGCTCCCAAAAGGAGGGCAACCACCAGCTTGCTCTCAACCGAAAATCCCAGAAATATGTGAGGATCGCTCAGGATTTCAAGAGACGTGGATATGGCTATGAGCTGCAGAGCTACGTAGGGTGTTACCATTACCAGGCTCAGTACTGCCACCACTGCACCGATGGCATAGCTTCTTCCGTAGCGGAAGCTGATGAAATCACTTACGGAAGTCAGCCTGAACTCCTTCGAGACTCGTATCATCTTTCGGATGATGATCCAGCCTAAAGTCATGGCCAAGGTGGGCCCGAGGTAAATGGGCAGGAACTCTAAGCCGGTGGATGCTGCCCTTCCAATGGAACCGTAAAACGTCCAGGCGGAGACATAGACGCACAGAGACAGGGCGTAAACATATGGATTGGAAACAATGCTTCTGCCCAGGTGCTTCTGGCGATCGGCATATGAGGCTATGCCGAAGAGCAGGAGCAAGTAGAGGATCATGACGATAATAGCTACATTTGATCCTATCAACCAGAATACCTCCGGTCGAAGAGATACAAAACCAGAATAATCGCAAACCAGATAAAAGCTATGTAAACCAATATCAAAGGAATGCCCATCACAGAGTACCCGACGGTCAGGGTGAGCATGGGCCAGTTAAGAAGCACCCCTCCTAAGACGAAGAGGAATACCCAGAATTCGTTCTGCAAGAGGAGATCCCTGATGGAGAATGCCATAAACTACAGACCCGGATAGACCGTCAATCCCTTAACGGATATATCCAATGCATGCTTTCCCAAATGATGAGACGTGCCGCACATCTTCAGAATCTCGATGGACCGCCTCCTCGCTAAATTCATCTCTTCATTTTGCAGCAATATGATTCCATCCGCGACATGCGCTATCTCCACGGGATAGGGCATTTTAGGCAGGGCATCGCAAGTCACCAGAGCCACCGCTCTTTGTGATTTGATCAGGTGAGATAGCTTGAGGAGAAATCGCCGGTAATCGCCCTTGAGCCCTTCCTCGAGGTCGGACAGATTCTCAATTACGATGCGCTTGGGACCAAGCTTCTCTATCTCCTCCTGGATTGCGTCCAGAACGTCTTCTGCCCTCTCGGCTCTCTCCACTTTGTCCTCCAGCTCTATCCAGCAGATCTCCCTTCCCAGGTACTTTCTTTTTACAAAATCGTAAGTGGAAACGAACTCGAATAAAGAATCAAGTGGTCCGCCATAGGTCAAGAAATAGAGCCCGGGCTCGCCCTGGTCAGCCCCCTTGCAGAGAAACTGTATGCAGAAGGTGGTCTTGCCAGCTCCTGCATCCCCAGCCAGCAGGGTTAAAGAAGGCACAGGAAGGCCGCCTTCAATCATCTCATCCAGCCCTGGTATTCCCGTGGGCATCCTTTCGATAGAACTCAAATCCTTTCACCTCGCCTCGCGTCCCTAGGAACTTTGCAGCGGAGGAGAGCGGCTAAAGACAGTCATCTGAAACTATCATATCATATCTTGTTTGCTTATTTGTTTTTATTCTTTTGGCCAAGGATTCCCAAATATCCAGACGGCTTTTATATCATGAATTCGTTCCCGGGTAGCGTGAGAGGAATTGATTCTTAGGACTCATTATTCAGGTGATATAGCCCCGGAACTGGATGGAAAAGAGGTTACCCTGACGGGCTTTGTCCATGAGACGCGCGATCTGGGTGGCATAGCCTTCCTGGTGCTGCGGGACAGAAAAGGCCTGGCCCAGATCACACTGGTCAAGAAGCTGGTTGGAAAGGAGATGTTCAAAGCCGTCCGATCCATCAGCCGGGAGAGCGTGGTTTTGGTGCGGGGAACTGTGAAGGCTGAGCCAAAAGCGCCCCACGGATTCGAGATCCTCCCCACCGAGGTCAAGGTGCTGAGCGCGGCCCAGGTGCCATTGCCTCTGGACCCCACCGAGAAGGTGGAGTGCGAGCTGGACACGCGCTTGGACGCCAGATTCATGGATATTCGAAGGCCCTGCGTCCTCGCTGCCTTCGAGATCGAAAGCGCGGTTTTGCGCAGCCTGAGGGAGTATTTCTATGGACAGGGAATTACGGAGGTCTTCACCCCCAAGATCGTGGCTGCCGCTACGGAAGGCGGCACGGACCTTTTCCCCATCAGCTACTTCGAGAAGGAGGCTTTTCTCAACCAGAGCCCACAGCTTTATAAGCAGATGCTCATGGGCGCGGGCATGGACAGGGTCTTCGAGATCGGGCCCATCTTTCGGGCGGAGGAGCACGACACCCGTCGGCACCTGAACGAGGCCATCTCCATCGATGTTGAGATCAGCTTTGCCGACGACGAGGGAGTCATGGCGATCTTGGAGCGGGCCGTCGCCGGAGCTTATGGGTATGTTGCCGAGAACTGTCGGTACCAGCTGGAGGTCCTGGGCCTTGATCTGAAGGTGCCAAAGACGCCTTTTCGGAAGGTTACTTACACCGAGGCCTTGGATCTGGCCAGCGAGAGGTCCGAGATAAAGATGCAGTGGGGAGATGATCTGGACACGGAGACGGAAAAGTTCCTAGGAGAAGCCATTGGAGAGCACTACTTCCTTACCGATTGGCCGTCATCTATCAAGCCATACTATACTCTGCCTTATGAGGATAAGCCAGAGATCTGCCGGGGATTCGATCTCATGCATCCGCGCATGGAACTGGCCAGCGGGGCTCAGCGGGTGCATGACTACGACCAGCTGGTAGCGCGGATCAAGGAGAAGGGCCTAGACCCTGAGGGCTTTGAGTTCTACCTCAAGGCCTTCCGCTACGGTATGCCTCCTCATGCCGGCTGGGGACTCGGTCTCTCCCGACTGGTCATGACCATGCTCAATCTGGAGAACATCCGTGACGCGGTCATCTTTCCCAGAGATCGAAGGCGTCTGGTGCCCTAGGGTTAAGACATCAACCATTTCTATTTTTGGTTTCCGGATTTCTTGCAGAAATTCTTCAAAGGGCAATCATGGGATCGCTTTTTCTTGCAGCATCGAATGAAAAGTTTGACAAGAGCAGTTTCTATTCTGGAGAGATCATCGCCCTTAAATTCATCAAGGTTGATATCAAGAAGCCGGGCAGCCATCCTGGCGTTGCTTGATACCTCTAGATCCAAATTCCACACGCCTCTGAGCTCTCGCAGGAATATCTGCATTGTTACCGGGCCGATCCCCTTGAATTCCTGCAATCTTCTTTCCAGGTCGTGTACATCAGAAGATTGACCGTAAAGCTCTTCCAAAGACCCGTACCTCTCTTTCAGGTCCGTCATTATATTGAGCAGCTTTGTTGCTGTTGAGAAATCGTATCTTACATATCCGCCAGAATCCAGTATCCTGACCAGCTCATCCCAGCCTGCTCTTATGATCTTCTCCGGGCTGTCCAGACCGGCCTTCTCAAAGGCTTTATACGTATTTGAGGCGATTTTTTCGCTTATTCTTGCCCCATAAAGAATAGACGCAAGAAACCATCTGAATCTGCCCGATGGTTTTGACAGATCGATATCAAGATCCTCTGAGTAGCGCGGAAATCGTGCGAGCAGCTCTTTGATTTTTATTGCGTTTTCCATGCCGATCATAAATCAAGATAAATGACTGGTGTTCTTGCCCGCGCGTGGGTAGGCGAGGGCAGCAAACTTGGGAAACTATCCTGTGAATAATGACATCGCTTTTCTTTTTATTTTCATCGCATTTAAATTCAGCTGGAACTAATGAGAACCCACATTGCCCTGTCTCCAAGAATCTTTGGCCAAATCCAACTATCTTAATAAAAATAATTTTTATGAATAAGTTTAATCGGGTTTTTCATCAGTTAAAAAGATATCGATTTTAACACCATTTTGATTTTGAATGAAAAAATATATATTCTTTGTCTACAAATCTATGACCAAGCACAAAAAGGGAGAAGCATTTATGGGTAAAATGAAATCGATTGGCAAGAAGCTGACAATGATGTCTCTGGCAGTGATGCTACTGGCATTATTGGCGTTCGCATCTCTTGCCAGCCAGTCACAATTGGCGGATGAACCTCATGGCTGCTCAGCCTGTGAGGAGAGATTATCGGCCAGCCAGATCGGCGGTGATGCATCGGCCATTCCGGAGGTCTCCGTGGCATCGGGCCCAGAAAGCGATGCAACCTATTCGAACGAGCCTCCAACTGATTCTGCCAGCCTAGCATCGAGCCCCACGGCCCACAGGTCCAGCGCCCCGGTTAGGGGAAGGCATATCATCATCCGGGTCAAACTTCCGGGCAGAGCCACGCTGCTATCGCCATCTGGAACCATAGGAACCAGCAATCCGACTTTTTTATGGAGATGCGTGCCAGGAGCCACTCAATATCTTCTCAGGGTGTTGAATGTAAATACAAACACAGTTATCCTAAATCAATGGTACAATGCCGAGGATGTGGTCTCAAGCCAGGGATGTTCCATAAACCCTGGCTTGAGTCTCATCAACGGGAACTCCTACCGATGGTGGATCCAGGCCAAAAATAGCAAGGGAACCGGCCCATTGAGCTACTTTAATAGTTTCAGGTACGCCAACGTATCTCCTGGCAGCGTGACCCCAATATCTCCTCGAGGCCTCATCTCCACGATGCGCCCGACCTTCATCTGGACCGCGACATCGAGCGCTACCCAGTACCGTCTGCAGGTGAAAAATTCGACCGATGTTATCGTCATTGATGAGACGTTCTTGGCCGAGGATGTAACATCAGGAGCTAGGGCTATCGCTCTCTCGCCCACAATCCTTTTGGGTGGAATTTACTTCTGGAGAGTGCAGGCGTCCAACAATGCCGGAGTCGGGCCCTGGAGTGGCGACAGGTATTTTGAAATAGTGTGCGGCGTCTGGCAGGGTCAGGCAGGAGAACAAATGGGGGTTCGCTCTGATAGAGAAAGTCGAAGCGTGACAAGGCAGCCGAGACCTCAAATTCCCCTTAGGCGGTGATCTTCTTGGATGAGGCCGCAGGTCTCATCCAGCCTTTCTTCAATGCTCTTTTTGGAGGATTTGACTTTTAGGAAGATCGTCTTCATAAGTAGCCAGAGCGGAGCGAGAGACATGCATTGGCACTCGGCTTTATGGGGCATGGTAGTGAGTGCCCTCTACAGCTGGTAGCCTTTCATATCAAGCTCTCCATCTGGAAAGCCGATTTTCATCGGGGCTCTTCGCAATTGGAGAGCTGTTTATCGCAATCGGGAAAAGCCATAAAAATTTGTTGAATAATGAAAGATTGGTGGGCATGCTCGTGAGCTGGCAGATCAGGTTTACTGCAAGCTCATGAGACTTTCGGAAGGGTCAGACTGAAGGCTTATACCTCCCCCAGCTTCTCGATGCCCACCTTCTTTACTTTCGGCTTCCAGATCTTATCTGGCATCCAGGCGGGGGCACCTTTTGGCTTATCCACCTGCACCCTATCGCCCACAAATATATGCACCTTCTTAGTGCCGCGTTCGCGGAGCCTGATATCGGTGTAGCCACGGTTGGCTGCCTTGAGGGCTGCTTGCCTCGGTGATTTTCCTGTGAAGACTCCAATCTCATTACCCTGTGCGTCCCTCAGGGCGAAATTTCTCATCTCAGCCATGATATTCCCTCCTTCGTGAAGATAAATATGGCTCGCTGCGTCGGTATATATTAATTTAACTCGCGAGAGCGCTGTGGGCGGGCGGGTCTAGCCATCCAGTTATGAAGTTTGATGAAGTCTTGGCCAATCATCCTATAAACTGGAAAGACAGTTTATTATTGGATTGAAATGAGCGCGATCTTTGGAGAGCTTCTCACCTTCTCCCAGGAGAAGGGCCCCGATATTCGCCTGAGGGTTTACGGAGACGAGTTCTATGCCCGCTACGAGACGGTGGATGGCTACTCTGTGATATACGACCGGGAGCTGGGCCGGTTTGTCTACGCTCTGCTTCAAGAAGGCCGCTTTGTCTCCAGCGGCATAGACTTGGCCAAGGGTCCTCCTGCTGGAGTTTCACCTCATCAGGAGGAATCAAATGAGGTGCGAAGCGCAAAGGCTGGAAAAAGGTTTTCCAGAAGATGACCTCAAAATCCTTGCAACGGCTTCATATTTTCCCTTTGAAAATTTTGTATCAATACAATCGGGTAATAAATAAGCTCAAGGTTCTATGAATAATAATTAAATAGGTTGAAAGATATATATCGGCCTCGAGGCCGAAGCTTGGGCCAAAATCTCGGCAAGGTTGATCTGGCATGAGTTCGATATTTGGAGAGGTCTTGAGCTTCTCTCAGGAGAAGGGTCCCGAGGTGAACCTGAGGGTCTATGGCGATGAGTTTTATGCCCGTTATGAGGATCTCGATGGCTATACAGTGGTTTATGACCAGGATCTGGGGTTGTACAGCTACGCCCTCTTGATTCAAGGTGAGTTCGTCTCCAGCGGGGTGGACATCAGTCAGGCTCCTCCTCCTGCAGCGAGGCGCCATTTCAAAGAGGCAGAAGAGGTTCGCAATCGCAAGTTCGGGAATAGATTTGCAAAAATGAATCCTCCCGCAGTTTCTTATAAGCCCAATCTGAACTTTCGGACCTTTGGGCCAGAGAAAGGATTGATGGAGGGACGCCGCGTCAGCGAGGGCGAGATCAAGGGTCTGACAGTTCTGGTCCAGTTTCAGGACCTGAAGAGCACCGTAACCCGCGAAGATGTGGATGCCATGCTCAATGACAGGAATTACCACGCGAATGGGAACTTCTGTTCTGTGCGGGAGTACTACCATCTCATGTCTAGCGGCAAGCTGGACTACACCAATATGGTGGTGGGGCCGGTAACGTTGAGCCGCACGCTTCAGTATTACACTCAAAATCTTCTGGTGAAGGAGGCGCTGGATTTGGTAGTAAAGGACGGAATAGATCTTGGGCAATTCGACTCGCGAGGCGATGGCATAGTCGATGCCATGAGTTTCCTTTACGCCGGTCAGACTCAGTATTTGGGAGAACTCTGGCCTCATAACTATTTTATCGACCTTCAGTATGGAAGTATGAGGACCTACTTCTACATGCTCTCCAGCATGGGCAGGAGCAAGGAAGATCTGAGCATTGGAACCTTCTGCCACGAGAGCGGCCACATGCTCTGCCGCTGGCCGGATCTCTATGATTACGGGAACCGGGACGGCGATTTCGAGAAGAGCGCAGGTCTTGGCTATTACTGCCTCATGAGCGCTGGAAACCACAACGATAACGGACGAACGCCCTCGCCGGTCTGCGCATATCTGAGGAACCTGGTGGGTTGGTGCGACAGAGTGGTCCGGCTCAACAAGCCCGGCCAGTACCAGGTCGATCATGGAGATTATGGGACATTGATGATCTACGAGACCGAAAGGATAAACGAGTATTTTCTGGTGGAGAACAGATCACAGATAGATCTTGACGCCTCTATCCCTGCCAGCGGCCTGGCCGTCTACCACTGCGATACTCTGGGCTCGAACGAATGGCAGGGTGGCACTGCCTCAAAGCACTACCAGTGCGGGCTGCTCCAGGCGGATGGTCGCCTCGATCTGGAGATCAATAGCAGCATGGGGGATGATAAAGACCTCTTCGGCCGTGTGGAGGGGACCGCCCTCAGCCACGCCACCAAGCCGGCCTCGATCCTCTGGGACGGATCCGATTCCGGCCTGGTGATATCGAATATTCTCGGCCCAGGCAAGGTGATTACTTTTGCGGCAGGCCTGAAGCTAGTTGATCATGTAGTAAAAGAGACCTCTTCACCTGGGGCGGCTATACCTGACAACAATACTCAGGGCCTGAGCGATGCTATTCAGATCTCCCCGGATGGCAAGGTAGCGAAGCTGAAGGTGGATGTGGATATAAGCCACAGCAACATAGCAAATTTGAGGGTCGAACTATTATCTCCTGGTGGCAAAAGGGCTATCCTCCACAATCGTACCGGTATTGGCAAGAAGGATCTCAAGAAGACCTACGATTCCAAATCTGCGGCCTCCCTGACCACCTTTATCGGTCAGTCCATTAAGGGCGATTGGGTCCTCAAGATCAAAGATCTGGCCGGGAGGGATGCGGGTAAGCTGAACGAGTGGGGCCTGGAGATCGCCTACTGATGGCAGATCCTCTTTTTGCCTGGCTTTCTTGCCACGGTCGTTGCGCTTTTTCTTATCCTTTATCTCATCGGGTTGAGGATAGCAGGGGTCAAGGATAGCGAGATATGCTAGGCAAAGATCAAATTCAGGCGAAAGAGGTTGGTTTCAGCCGGGAACGGCCCCATTCGTCCTCGCATCGGACCTTTCAGTCTCCGCCAGCCTTCTCATCGCCTTCGAGCTTCTTGAGGATGATCGTCCCGTCCCCGAGCCATTCCACAGCCAGCTTGTCTCCCGGATTGATCTCCAGCCAGTGCCTGATTTTAAGGGGAAGCGAAACCCTCAGTGATCATACCCGCTCACCATACTTTCACTGGTCCTGTTTTATAAAAGCTTATTTTGAGATGAGGTTCCCATGAAATGCAAGAAAAGGCATGAGGGAAAACTGCAAAGAAAAGAGCTAAAGGCGGATCTCTTCTGCCCGCCCAAAAAGGATTTGCCTTCATAATGCCATTACTAACATCGCCATGTCACTTGGAAAGGCCGACTTGATTGAGCCAAGGGCGAAAAGCCTGCAATGAGGCCGGGTTTTGAGAGATGCGGCCATCTTTTCAGCAGTCTATACCGTCGCATCCCGCATGCTGCTTATCCTCCACTGGGTTCTCATGGAACCTGAGCAGCTTCTCCACCTCGAACTTGCCTGTGAAGGCCTCGTGGACCTTGACATCCTTGCTGAACATCTTGTGCATCTTGGCGTCCGTCTGCCAGGTTCCGTTGAAAGCGTTCTTGGTCTCGATGCCCACGGTATGGACGGGACTTGTGCCCAGCATCTCCGCGATCCTCCTCGGGTCGGTTATGTAGGAAGCCGGGTTGGTGGAGGCGAAGTAGGTGCTTCCCTCCCTCTCCATCTCCGTGACCGAGAAGGTCTCCATGACCTCCGCGCCGATGCCGCCCCAGAAGGCCTTGGAGTGAATGTACTTCATTCCCACCATGGGAGTCTTGCCGGAGTAGGTAATCTTCGTGCCCTCCCAGAGGTTTAGCGGCACAGCTGAGCCATTGCCCATGCCAGGAAGCTTGGCTGCCCTCTGCGCCTCGACGGTGTTTGTGTCCATCTCCAGATCGCCGTCGCCGTACATGATGTTATAATACTCCAGGGCAAGCTGCTTGTCCTTCACGGAGACGCCCACATCAAAGGTGCCCGTCCCCGTGACCTTCAGCCTGTTGCAAAATTCTCCGTCCTGAACCGGTTCAGTAATGGGTGGTGTTCCTGCGGCCAGGCCCAGGGAAAAGAGAACCAATAGCAACAAAGCTATCGCTGCTCCCTTCGTACTTCTACCCCGTTAGATCTACAGAACTAATTGGGATCTTCTAACTAAAAAAGTTATTGTAGCAAATAGGAGTGTTCTACTTCTCAGGCAAATTTTCCGACCGATATCTTCCTGTCAATTATATTATTCTCTTTGCGTTCTGCATCTGGGATGCTCGTCCACGCTCCCTCCTCCGGACAGGGCATAGCTGCTTTCGCATATACCATCTCCTCGATCGGTGCAGCCCTCCCCTGGAACGTCAAAATCGCTGTAATGGTTCCTGTCCCAGAGGTTTAGGCCACTGTCAAAGGTGTTCTGCTTGTTCTCATCTATGCTGTTGTTTCGGAGGGTATTGTTGTTGGCGCCCTCCAGACGGATGCCGAATCCCAAGTTGCGCTGCACCAGGTTATCGAGAATGCTGTTGTTCTCGACCCCTCGAATGAGGATGCCGTTGAAGTTATTACTCACATCGTTGTTGATTATTCTATTATCTTTGGATAGAACCTTGATTCCCGCCTCAGAGGTCGTTTCTATGGGCCAGCTACCCGCATTTATGATCTTGAAGCCTTCCACAATGGCCCCATCGGCTTTCAAAGTAATGGCGCTCCCACTGGCAGTTGCATCCAGAACCGGCATTCCTTGACCGACAAGATTGACAGGTTTGTTCACCTGGAGATGTTCAAAGTATTTGCCCTCCTGGACCAGGATCACATCTCCGGGATGAGCTGCGATTATGGCGGCCTGTATGCTTCCGTCCGGCCCCACGGTCAGGGTAGCAGCCTGAGCAAGTGATGTCAGGAGCAGGAGGATGATGAGAGTGCGCATGATCACCTTTTGGAGATTTCAGAGGTAAATACCTATCACTTCCCGACCTTCCCGCGGGTCGCCGGTGCTTTTTGTTTTCTCGGCACCGTTCCGACAGCAACTATGCTATGGCATCCGATAGTTTGATCTGTTCATTTCGTGCATTCTAGGACAGATGTCCGGAGATGTCGCTGTAGTCATGGATGTGGCAGGCACCATCCTGAAGATGTACCGCGTGGCCAAGGACATCGGCCGGGGTATTATTCTGGAGAAGATCGTTACCTGGGAGCTGATCATGGAGAAGAGAGGCAGGGCACTGGTGGTGCCTCAGATAGACCCGAGGCTTATAATCTTCTGCCGACCAGACGATCCTCTGGGGACTCTTGTGGAGGGCCGAGAGGGCGGCGTGGAGATAAGCTGTAGCAGCAGTCCCATCTCCAAAGATGAAGCCTTGGGCATTATCCGCCGCTCCCATGTCAAAGTCCGCGAACTACAGGAGGTACACCAGGCTGTGAAGGCCAGGTGCCCGGAAAAATATCAGACCACAGGAATGATTGTGGATGACGACCTTCAGGAGATAACTCATACTTTAAGCACCGGAGGCATTCCTTTTCCCGGGCTGCAGGATGTCCTGAGCCGTCTGGAAAACCTGGGGGTGGATGTCTATTTGGCCTCGGGAGACAGCATGCGCAGCCTCATGAGCCTCAAAGACTACGGAATAGATCCTAAGCGGGTATATCCCGTCTCAAGTCCCATACGCAAGCAGAAGATCGTAGCAGGTCTGAAAAGAGAATACCGCCGGGTGGTAATGGTGGGAGATGGCTTAAACGACCTGTACGCATTGAAAGCGGCCGATCTGGGCGTTTTGACAGTGCAGCAGGATACGCGACCTGCATTTGAGCTGCGCCAGGCGGCTGACGAGATCATAAAGGATATTCAAGAATTGCCTGAGATCGTGAAAGCATCGGTGTGAACAACTCTCGCAGTATCCGGATTCTCGCCCGGATTCTTCCGACGAAGTCTGAGGGCAGGGGACTTTGCTGTTCCGACTATGCCTCGAGTTTTTCGAGGCTGCCATCGACGTAGTCGTGGCACGTCAGAACTCTCGCTGACGCTAGTCAGCGATATAGTCCTTCCCCCTCCTATGAATTAAATATTGAAGGTGACATTGTAAAGAGATATTCCTGGAATTCATTATTCTGGACCGGCAAGGAGACGGAATGTCAAGACACTCTTCAGAAGAGAGCATAATCTGATAATTCTAAGAAAAGTATTTATACTAAGATAGTTTACCAATGTCCGGCAATCTTTTAAGTCGAAGACAAGATCAAGTTAGAAGATACTAGGAGTAGCCCATAGATGTTCGAAGAGCTTTTAGAGCTATACAAATCAAAATCCGAAGAGATTGAAAAGGAGAGAAAAGAAGTTCAAGCCATGGTCATGCTCGTTTCGGCCATTGAAAAAATGTCGGGGGAGCTTGGCTCCAGGCAGAACGATGTTGAACTCCTGGGCAGGTTGATAGATCAGGTTGACCGCCTCTCCAAAGATGTAGCCGACCTAAAGAGTCAGCTCCGGACCCGGCAGGGACGGCCGGCGCCAGTCCAGGAACAAAGTCCAAGCGAAGGCAAGGCCCTGGACAACCACGCTCGATCTCTCATCGAGATCATTGCCGAGAGACCTGGTCGTTATACCACCAGCGATCTTGTTGATATGCTCGGCCTGAACAAGACCACAGTCATAAGCGTGATGAAGCGTGCTTTAGAGATCGACCCGAAACATGTCAAGATGACCCAGGGAAAGAGGCGTAAGCTTTACCTGGCCTACGTGCCCGAAGAAAATGCCCAAAGAGCCGAAGCGAACGCAGACTCAGGCGAATCTGACCGAGTGAAGCTAGAGCTCATGGCCATGACCTGATCGAAAAAGGGCCGTCAACCCTGTGTAAATTCACAAGCAGTTAAAGATCGCGCAGAGGCTGGCTGGACTCATTTTGGCTTTCCAGCTTGGCTTTTCTACCTTTTCGGAAAAAATTCTTCATTATCATCAGACCGCATAACGATCATACGATGGGTGGAAGTACAAACTCAGCTGGGGATTGTTAAATTTTGTTTACTTGAATATTTATTACTTGGGAAGAGGTATCATCTTGGATATGAATCGTTACCTGATTATTTTATGCCCTTTCAACCAAAGTGATTTCAAAGGCTTGATGAAAATGAGAGAAAGAAAATCGTTTGACCGATTCAGATTGGTATATGCATAAGAGTACATAGGAGGCAACAATTGCAGGAACTAATTTATCATTCCATTGGTGTGGTGGAGAATGATTTCCAAAAGCCTGGCGATCCCAAGGAGATCAGAAACTCGGTATCCTTTCTGGTACTAGAAAAGAAGTGCCTTCCGGCCCTGGAAGGCCTGGCGCTCTTCAGATATCTTATCGTAATATACCATCTGGATAGATCGCCCGGCTACAGAGACACGGTCCACCCCATGGGTGATCTTTCCCTTCCCAAAAGGGGTGTGCTGGCAACGCGCAGCCCCTGCCATCCTAATCCCCTGGGAATAACGGTGGTCGAGATTCTGGAGGTTCGTGGAACAAGAATAAAGGTCACGGGTCTGGATGCGCTGCATGGCACACCCATCTTGGACATCAAGCCCTACGAGGAGCACTTCGATTCTCCCTTGGGATTGCAGAGGGAGAGGGACCCGTGCTACAGGCCGAAAGATCGTTAGACTAAAGATACTTAGAGGAATCAAAAGAAAAGCGCAGATGAAGAGCCTTTTCTTCATGCCTTCTTTTGCTTCCTCCGGTACATGTACCCGCCTGCAGCGACTATGATGATGATTATCACAATGGCCGGCAGGAGCAGAGACGCTGAAGCTTCCTTGATCACGACCGGTATCTTCATGCTCTCTGAGATGATCGTATCGCCATTGACGTCGGTGTACTTGATCTCACTGTTTATGCCGTAATCCTTGGGTGTGGCATCCGAATCAACATCTAACCTGAAGACGACCGTCTTCTCCTCGCCGGGCGCGAGCGTCCCAATAAACGCTTGATCATCGGTCGAAGAGAAGGGCTTGAAGATGGACAGTCTTGCTACCGCATCTTTGACCGGATCATCGCCGATATTCTTGTAGGTTACCTCAACGGAAGACTTCTTTGCTCCCGCTGACAACGTATTCTCGGCATTGGTTATCTCGAAGTCTGCCTGCTTCTTCACAATGATAGAGACAGGAGCGGTCTGGTTGGCCTTCTGGTAGATGTACGAAACCCTGTAGTTGACTAGAGTGGGCGCGCCTCCTGCGGTAGAAAGCTCAGAGGCATCGACTCTGACATTGTCCTGATAATCATAGGATAGATTGAGCTTCAGAGGATATGTCCCTGAAGGTGCGTGTTCTCCAATCTTTATGGTGAACTTCAGGGGCGACTGTATCTTATCCCCTGACTTCAGGGCCTGCACCACCTGGTCACCAGACTTGACCTCGATCGCTGGATTGTCGGAGATCAATGTGGCAGTGACGCCCAGGGCAGTGGTCTTCTTGTATTCTTCCTGCAGTTCCGCATTTGCTAGAGCATACTCTTTGGGATTCTGAGGTGTGCGATCCTCCTTAAAGCCCAGCATTCTCCCGTAGTTGGTCAAATCCAGGTACAGAGTGACGGTGTCTCCCCGCTCAAACTCATCGGTCCCGGCAACACTGGCAGAGAGGTCAGGTCCTCCGTACATGGTGTAGTAGTTATC
>Ga0116202_10000314_pt1 | contig 26233 bp, 20 predicted proteins | sample LakKivw325mmetaG_FD_94479 | JGI IMG/M metagenome (GOLD analysis project Ga0116202, IMG submission 94479) | Anoxic lake water microbial communities from Lake Kivu, Rwanda to study Microbial Dark Matter (Phase II) - Lake Kivu water 325m metaG | ecosystem: Environmental > Aquatic > Freshwater >... | reverse complement strand
CGTGGCGGGCATGGTTTTCTTCTTCATCTCCTTTCCACTTGGCAGTGGTTGGAGAAAGATACCATGCCTTCCTTGTCAAAATTACTCAGCCTGCCTGTTTGCAACCTTGCGCTGTAATACTAGCCCCGGAAGTTTTTTGATTCGCCCCATGTCCGCAGGAGACCTGCAGTCAGGGGCTGGGCTGGGTCGGGAAACCACTGCCCAGCAAGAATTCTCGTGTTGCGATGATTTTACTCGCTTCCACTTTCCCTGTTTTCTCCCAATAATCCAGCATATTCGTAATCGTCAGCACCGCGTGGAGGTTGAAGCCCGCCTCTGCCAGTGCCTCCTTCGCCCCAGACTGGCGATCAATCAGCACAACCACATCTTTCACCACCAGCCCCGCTCTGGTCAGCTTTTCGATGGCTTCGAACTTGCTCCCGCCAGTGGTGGCCAGGTCGTCAATCACGACAACCTTCTCCCCTGCGTGATATTCGCCCTCGATCTCGGCCTTCGTCCCATATTCCTTGACTTCCTTGCGCGGATAGATAAGTGGATAGTTCCTTTGCAGGCTGATCGCGGTTGCGATGGGAATGGCAGCATAGGGCAAGCCAGCGAGGCGGTCGAAGGTAAGATGCTGCAGGATAGGGAGATAGGCTGCCGCGACTTGCGCCAGCAGTCTGGGGTGGGAAATGATCTGGCGCAGGTCAATGTAGATGGGGGATTTCAGGCCGGATTTCAGAGTGAATTCGCCAAATTTGATGCAGCCTGCCTCGAGCAGGCCATCGGCGAGGGCAGAGAGTGGAAAATGGGAATAAAAGGGTTTACTCCTCTCTACTCTCTCCTCTCTTATCTCTAACATCTCATCCCTCAATCTCGCCGCTTCCAGCTTTGGGTTCTCAGCGCGTGAAATTGTCCTGGAAACGTTGACCAACATGCCCTTTCCATCGGCTCTCAGTCCCGAACGGAGTGCGGTGGCAAGGTCGCCGCCCTGCGCGCCGATGCCCGGGACAAGAAACCACAAGTCCGGTGCAGCGGCACGGAGGCGCGCCAGCGCCTCGGGCTGCGTCGCGCCGACAACCAAGCCGATGTTGTTGGCGGTGTTCCAGATTTGGGCGAGATGGGCAACGTATTCATACAAGTATTCTGCCCTCACCCCTTGCCCCTCTCCCGAAGCCTGCCCTGAGCGTAGTCGAAGGGTCGAGAGAGGAGTTGGGGTGAGGGTCAAATCCTGCAAATCCCCCGCCCCGGGGTTGGACGTTTTGCACAGCAGAAACACACCCTTTTCCTTGTACGCCAGGAACGGGTCAATCGAGTCCTTGCCCAGATAAGGCGAGAGCGTGATGGCATGAGCGCCCAGGTTCTCGAAAGCCGACTTGGCATAGGCTTCGGCGGTCGAGGCAATGTCGCCGCGTTTGGCGTCCAGGATAACTGGGATCATTGAGCCAAGGCGCGCCGATTCTTCAGCCACAGCCTCGATGACGCACTTCAGCGCCTCCCAGCCCGGCGCTCCGAAGACCTCGAAGAAGGCTGTGTTGGGCTTGAACGCCGCGGCGTAGGGAGCCGTCTGTTTAACGAGATGCAGGCAGAAGTCCCGCGCCCTATCGGCGCTCGGTTCGGACAGGCGTCGCCTTGAGCTTGTCGAAAGGTCGGCAACGTGCGGGTCGAGTCCGATGCACAGGAGCGAGGAACAGTCGTCCACGCGTCTTTCGAGAAAAGTGAAAAAGGTTTCCATACCGCCAGTATACAACAACTTCCCGCCTACGCGGGTATAATGGGGCGGCTATGATCAAAGCGCTTATCTTCGATTTCGACGGCTTGATTCTCGACACCGAGACGCCCGACTACATCGCTTGGCAGGAAATCTACGCCGAGCATGACGCCAGGCTCCCCATCCGACTGTGGGGGCAGCTCATCGGCGGCTCGGGCGCATCGAATTTCGACGCCGCCGTGCATCTCGAAAGACTTCTCGGCCATCCGCTCAACCGCGCCGCGTTGAACGCCCGCTGGCGCGCTCGCAGCGACGAATTGATTGACCGCCAGCCCATCCAGCCCGGCGTGAAGGATGTTTTCGGCGACGCCCGCCGCCTCGGCCTGCGCCTGGCGATTGCCTCCAGTTCCCCCCACAGTTGGGTGGACACGCATCTGGCCCGCCTTGGTCTGTTGGATTACTTCGAGATCATCAAATGCGGCGACGAAGTGCAGCGGGTCAAGCCGGACCCAGGTCTGTTTCTGGCAGCCCTATCTGCCCTGCAACTCCGGGCGGACGAGGCCATCGTCTTCGAGGATTCGGGCAATGGGGTAAAGGCCGCCAAAGCCGCTGGGCTCTTCACCGTGGCGGTGCCGCTCGGTCTCACGCGGCAGTTGGGCGTGAATGGCGCGGACATTGTTCTTCCTTCCCTGGAAGAACTCTCTCTGGAAAAACTCCTCAAAACTCTCGGCCGACCGTAATCGCTGCCGCCGATGATTTCATACGATCTTCCCGCAGGTTCTGAACCTGCGGGAGGATATTTTTCACGCCTGCTTACGCCATGGGGTAGCCTGATCTCAGGCAGCCAATCACCAATCGTTGATTGCTACTCCCTCCCTCCATACAACTGCCGATGCACCGTGCTCAGCGCCCTCACCTGCTGCGCGGCGTGATACGACGATCGCACCAGCGGCGCGGACTCGACCCACTTGAAGCCGATCTCCAACCCGTAACGTTTGAGCTCGGCAAACTCCTCCAACGTGTAATAGCGTGCAATGGGCAGGTGCTTCTTGCTCGGCTGGAGATATTGGCCGACGGTCAAGATGTCCACGCCCCACGAACGCTGGTCGCGCATCACGGCTTTTACTTCCTCCATCTCCTCGCCCAGCCCAACCATGATGCCCGATTTGGTCAGCACTTCGGGATCAAGCTTCCTGGCGTTGCTCAGGGTCGCCGCGGCCCAGGCGTAGTTATCCTGCGGCTGGACTTGCTTAAACAGCCTCGGCACAGTCTCCACGTTGTGGTTGAGGATCTCCGGGCGGGCCTCCATCACGATCTTCAGCGCTTCGAGCGAGCCCTTGAAATCCGGGATCAACACCTCTACCGAGCAGCCCGGCAGCAGTTGACGGATGCGCCGGATGACCATTGCAAAGATCGGCGCGCCGCCGTCCCGCCGGTCGTCCCGGTTGACCGAGGTGATGACCGCGTGCTTCAGCTTCATCGCGCTGACTGCCTGCGCCACGCGTTCGGCCTCGCCCCAATCCAGCAGGCCCGGCTTGCCGTGTTTAATGTCGCAGAAGCCACAGGAACGCGTGCACACATCACCCAGCATCAGGAAGGTGGCCGTGCCTGCGCCCCAGCACTCGCCCAGGTTGGGGCACATCGCCTCCTCGCACACCGTATACAGCGATTTGGCGCGCATCAATCTCTGCAACTGCTGGTAGGTCTCGCCGGCCGGGACGCGGACTTTGATCCACTCCGGGCGGCGTAAAGGGGTGGTACTGACGGTTTCGGGGTTGACCCGGTCTCTTGTGGGGATAGCAGGCATAAAGTCCCGTTAAATCGGATAGATTTGGTAGAAATTAGATTGTACTACAGTTTCCTGACCTTCACCCGGAGACCTTCTACTTTCACAATTTCCACCCTTTCACCCTTCCGTATCCTGCCTTGACCCTCGGCCAGTTCCGCCGTCCACAGCTCGGAGCCGACCTGAGCCTGGCCGGTTGGGCCAATATCAGTGCGGGCGATGCCAGTCCGACCGGGCAGGCTCTCTTGCCCGGTGACGATGGGCCTCTTCTGCGCTCGCAGAGCAAAGCCGATGATGACGGCAAACAGGATGCCGGTGAGGATGCCGACCAGGATGACCAGTGGAAGCGAAACGCGCTGGAACTGGGGCGTGCCAGGCGAGTTGAACAGCACCAGCGCCCCGACGATAAACGAGCCGATGCCGGCCGCGGTCAGGCCGCCGTGTGTCGGAGCCTTGATGTCCACGATGAACAGCACGAAGGCGATGATAAGGAAAATCAGGCCAAACCAATTGACGGAGAGGACACCCATACCATAGGCCGCCAATGCCAGGCAAACCGCGCCGAGGAAGCCAGCCACCCATCCGCCCGGGCTGGCAAGTTCGATGAAGATGGCCTGCACGCCGATGCTCAAAAGGATGAAGACGATGTTGGGATCAACGAGCATTTGCAGCAATTGCTCGATGAGCGTCATTGCCAGGCCTTCAGTTACCGCCCCGGCGGTATGCAGGGTGCGCGGCCCATCTGCCATTTGGACGGTGAAACCATCCAATTGATCGAGCAAGTCGTTCACGTTACCGGCAATGAAATCCACCAGGTGCGCGTTCAGGGCTTCCGTGGCAGAGACGGCCTCGGCGGTTTCGATGGTCGCTTCGGCCAGGGCCACAGCCTCGGCCCCGCGCCGCTCGGCCAGCGAGCGGACGGTGGCCTTCATGATCTCTTTGACCTTTGTTTCCTCCGTGGTGGACAAGTTCTCGCCCTGCGCCCCCACCGGACTGGCCGCGCCGATAGCCGTTTCGGGTGCCATGGCGGCAGCGTGGCCCGCTAGTGTAATGACCGTCCCAGCAGAACCGGCCCACGCCCCGCGCGGGGCGACATACACCACTACCGGTACCGTGCTGGCGCGCATATCCTCTGCCATTTGTTGCATCGGGGTAAGCCCCCCGCCAGGGGTGTTGAGTTGCAGGATAACCACTTCCGCACCGCGTTGCTCTGCGGTTTTGATCCCGCGCGCAAGATATTCCTGCGTGGCTGGAGTGATTGCCCCGTCAACGGTCAGGACGAGCGCCAGGCGTGGCTCGTTCCCTGCACTTGCACCCGCCACCTGTGCTCCGTTCGGGCCGCGAACCCGCCGGGGCGAGACGGCCTGCGCCACACCGTCCTGCGTTCGGTGCAGGGCAGGTGCAGGCAGGGCGCGAACGGGCTGGATGGCAAAAAGGCTGAGGCCGATGAGGGCCAGCAAAAGGCGAAGGGGTTTCATAAAGGGTATTATAACTCCAACCATCGCCGCTTGACCGCTTGCCTCCCTCACGGTAAAATCAATGCGACCTCTCAAAACTGGAGAAAAGGGGATGTGCGGGCGTCGCCAAGTGGTAAGGCATCAGCCTTCCAAGCTGATATCCGCGGGTTCGAATCCCGTCGCCCGCTCCTATAAACGGGTGCAGTGACCAATAATCCATTGTCAGTTTGACTGACCGCTGGTTACTAGTCACTGTATACTGAAAATGGGCCCGTAGCTCAGCGGTTAGAGCAGGCGACTCATAATCGCTTGGTCGCTGGTTCGAATCCAGCCGGGCCCACAATATTAAATCTTCTGGCTGAAATAACAGTCAGAAGTTTTTTTACCTACAGTTATCCTTGAATGCGCGCCGAGCCTCCCTTGGCGAAGGCTTGCACTTGCTCAATGGTTGCCATGTTTGTGTTACCGGGAAAGGTTGTCAGTAGTGCAACATAAACCCAACCAAGGTTGACAGCCGTCTGTGCGTCCTCACCTGTCACCAAATCATAGAACGAGCCCGAAACAAACCCATCCCCGCATCCAACGCGGCCGCAAATATCTAACCGCAGGCTGGGGAGAAAATGGCTTGTCCATCTTCCCAAGCTACTGCGCCCCTACCTATGGCGGTTGGTGGATTGTACTTCTCGCAGGGTGTTGGCAACCACTTTGACCTGAGGGAACTCGCCTACTACTTGGTCGATTATCCCAAAGAAGATGCTCGGGTTTAGTTCGGGTTTGGCAGCAACCTCCGGACTTGGGCGCCAAGTACCAACGGGAGACCCTCTTTGGTGCCTGCGAGCACATCTACATTTTCACCGATGTGGTTGAAAATGGTTTGGGCGTGCTGGTGTCCGCCCCCGATATTCCATAATTGGGCGTGATATTGAGGACGAAGGATGTTATATCCCCCTCTCGACTTTCCATCACCCGTATTTATAGATTCCCCCTTTAGTCTCCGAGCATGACTCGCCTCGAAATACACCCAGGAAGGGAGTGAAAGCGAAAATCGAGCAAAGGTCGAGATAGAGCCAGGTGTAAGCGATCAATTAAAGATGGGATTTCCTTGTTCCGGTGTTTTTGATAAGGGAAGAACCAGCTTAAGTGCGATGCTCGGCGTCCCCCAATACAGGGCAAACAAGATTTTTTGAGCTCATAAAATATTGACACAAGGGGAAGATAAAACTATAATATCAGACAATTATTTTTTCAACTTAATTAATTAATTGCACAAACAACCCCCAATTCAAAGAACAAGGGATGACAGAGCCAAATTTTCAAGGTAGAAACATCAACCTGGTCAAACAACACAACCTGCAAGCGATCCTCTTGAATCTCTTGTATGACCCTGTGCTATCACGTGTTCAGTTAGCCAGGCGTCTCAATCTATCCAACACAACCATCACAAACCTGATTGCCGAACTCATCAAGGAGGGCATTGTCACAGAAATCAATACCAACCAGGAAATAGATAAGAAACGACCAGTTGGCCGACCACGCACAAGCATCTGCCTGGAACCCAGTGCACGCTATGTGATCGGCATTCATATCGGTGTAGGGATTTTCCGGGTTGGTCTCGCCAATTTGCGGGCAGAGATCATCGATAACCATACCCAGCACTTCGATACCAACTCTCCGGTCGGGGAGGTATTGGGTCTTATTGAGGTGCACACCGAAAATATGTATCTACTCACGGGTCTTGTGAAAGGTCGGCATATATGGCTCAAATCAGCATATTTCTGGGTTCGCCGCCACATCTGGTTACCGCAAATCTGGCGATTTTCGGCGGTTTTGCACCTATTTCACCACATATTCTGGTGCGGCAACTACCCTGTGAGTAGATACGAAAATATAATCAAACAAAGCGGCATCGGTCGCGACTGGATCCTGGGGGTGGGTGTGGGCGCCTCCGGTCTGGTAGATTTCTCCACCGGGGTGAATTTGTTTGCTCCTAATTTGGATTGGCATGATGTTCCTTTGCGGGATGAATTACAGAAACGGCTCAGTCTTCCGGTTATCGTTGATAATAATGTGCGCACCATGGCCATCGCTGAAACCTACTTTGGGGCTGGCCGCGGGGTTGATTCTGTTGCATTTATTTACGGAAGGACCGGGGTAGGTGCCGGCTTGACCTTCAAAGGCAGGGTATTTCGGGGCAGTTCAAAAGGTGCTGGCGAGATTGGTCACTGTGTGTTGTTGCCGCACGGTGGGGAAACCTGCCGATGTGGCAACAGCGGTTGTCTTGAAACCATCATCTCCGAATCTGCCATCTTGCGGGAAGCGCAAAACATTGCAGGTTCGAATCCGGGCGGTATTTTAGCCAGAATGCTGGAAAATTGTGCGGACCAGTCCCCAATCGAATGCGTATTTGACGCTGCCCGTCAGGGCGATTCCCTTGTAACGGAAATGATCGAAGCACGCGCGTATTACCTGGGAATTGCCCTTGTAAATTTGATCAACCTGTTCAACCCTGACCTCATCTTACTGGGAGGCATCTTCTCCCGCGGTGAAGACCTGTTCATTGCTCCTGTCACCCAAATCATCCAGCGAATGGCGTTCAGTGGGATGGGGAAACAGGTTCGTTTGCAAGCCACTGGCTTCGGTTGGAAGGCTGGGGTCATCGGGGCTGCCGCCCTGGCTTTGCTGCATTTCTTTTATCAACAAAGAGACGATTGTTTATCCTGACGAGGAACCTTGAACCCACTCCGAATTGCATTCATCCCATTAATCCGAAACACATTTGATGTGCCATATGCAGAACAAATGATCAATGAAGCGCGCCAAGCCCTGACAGACGCCGGTTTTAATTTATTGGAACCGAAACGCCCCATCCATGATTTGTCCTTGGCAAAAGAAATCGCTCAAGAATTCTCGGACCTCGACTTGGATCTGCTGCTTATATTCCAGGCCACCTTTGCTGACAGCACGATGGTCGTGGAAATTGCCCAGACAATCGATGCTCCCCTCTTCCTTTGGGCAATACCGGAACCATGGAGTGGGGGAAGGTTGCGCTTGAATTCACTGTGCGGGATCAACCTTGCCGGGCACGCCCTTACCCTGCGCAAGAGGCAATATGACTATGCCTACGCCGATCCCCGGGATGCACAAACCATCGATAAGCTCCGGGACCTAGCGCGGGCAGGTTTCCTGCGCCGGCGGTTGAAAACCGCCCGCCTGGGGGTGGTGGGTGAGCATCCGGATGGCTTGGACACCTGCCATTTGGATGAGACCCGGCTAAAAGAGATCTTCGGGATCCAGATCGAGCGTATTAAGCTGGATGAAATCTTTTCCCGGGCGCGCTCCATCTCACAAGAGACCCTCGACCAGACACGGACCTCGCTCGATACCCGCCTGGACAACCTGGCTTCACTTGAACAGGCTCCGTTGAACGGCACCTTGAGAGTATTTAACGCGTTGAAAGATATATCTATCGAACAGAAACTGGATGGCTTGGCGGTGCGCTGCTGGCCAGAGTTCTTCACCGAGATGGGTTGTGCCGCCTGTGGAGCCATGTCCATGCTTAGCGATGGTTTTGGGCAGGCAATCCCCATACCCTGCAGTTGTGAAGCAGATATCAATGGCACACTCACACAGTTGATGCTGCAAACCCTGGCAGATTCCCCGGCATTTGGCACGGATATTGTCGGTGTCGATCAAGCCCAAGACCGGATTGCCCTCTGGCATTGCGGGTTGGCTCCTTTAACGATGGCAGAACCCAGCATCCCAGCTCACGGTGGTTTGCATTCCAACCGGGGAGTGCCGCTGGTCATGGATTTTCCCCTCAAGCCTGGGGAGGTAACTTTTGCCCGCGTCAGCCAGGCATCCGGAAACCTGCGGCTTGTGCTTGGTAAAGGTGAGATGTTGGCTGTCCCAAAACCTTTCAGCGGTACCTCAGGAACGCTCAAGGGTGATTTCCCTTCCCAAACATTTCTTGACACCTTGATGTCTGAAGGTTTGGAACACCATATCTCTCTTGTTTACGGCAACTTTTTGAGCAGCCTGAAATTTTTTTCCAATCTTGCTCAAATACCTGTTTTGAGTATTCCAAAGGAGGTGAGCTAGCAGGAAAACAATACATGAATAGGCTTTAAGTTTATAACTGCTCAATCCAATCAAATAAGGAGAAGAAAAATGAAAGGCAAAAAAGGAATTGCTGTTTTATTGTTTGTTGCGGTTCTTGTCGCAGCCTGTACACCAGCCGCAACAGAAGTGCCTGTGGTACCGACCGAAGCCCCCGTCGCCACGGAAGTTCCAACTGAAGCCCCCATGGAACCTGTCGAATTGCGCTTTACATACTATGCGGATGGCAAGGAAGCAGATGCTATCCAGCCCCTGCTGGATGCCTTCATGGCAGAGTACCCATACATCACGGTTGTACTCGATGTGGTACCCTACAAAACCATTGATGAACAACTGCCTGCGCAGGTGGAAAGTGGTGAAGGTCCCGACCTTGCCCGCATCACCAACTTCGGTGCATACAAGGGCAAGTTGTTGGATCTGCGCATGTATCTGGCGGATGCAGCCTACTATGAAGCCAATTTCCCAGCTCCCATCCTGGAGGCTTTGGGATTCGGTGGTTATCCGGATACCCTCACCGTGACAGGACCTTATGTCAATAAGACCCTGTTCAAGCAGGCTGGGATTGAACTACCCGGGGAAGGGACCACTTGGGAGGAATGGACAACTATCACCCAGCAGGTGGCTGAGGCTACCGAGGTGCAGTATGCCATTGCCATCGACCGCACGGGCCACCGTTTTGCCGGCCCAGCCATGAGCATGGGTGCCATCCTGCTCAATGATGAGGGCGGTTTCACCGTGGATACCCCTGGATTCCGTGCCTTTGCTGAAATTGTGAAGGGCTGGCACGACACCGGGATCACCCCGCAGGAAGTATGGCTCGGTGCTGAACCGGTGAACAGCTGCATTGGTGCCTTTAAATCCGGCCAGCTGGTTATGTGCATGTCCGGCTCCTGGCAAATCAGCGGTCTGGCCAATGATGTCGGGGATGCCTTCGACTGGGTTGTGGTTCCCAACCCCACCGGGGAGGGCGGCTCGACCGGCATAGCCGGCGGTTCGGCAGTGGCAGCTTTTGCTGACACAGAACATCCTGAAGAAGTTGCCATGCTGATCGAATTCCTGATCCAACCGGAGAATTATGGCGCTTTCTCAGCAAGTGCATTGTCCCTGCCTGCACAGACAGAAGTGGCGACCGTGGGCGTGGCTTTCAACACCGATAATCCTCTTGTTTTGGCTGCCCTGTCTGCGTATACGGTCGAGGTGACAAAGTTAAGCGATCAGGCCGTAGCTCTGAATCCCCATCCCTATGCCTTTGCATATTACCGCAACAGTGCAAACCGCATTGCCCAATACCTGAGCGGGGAATTGACCCTGGATGAGATGTTGGTCAACCTCCAGCAGGATATTGACAACGCGATTGCAGAGGCGCAGAAGTAACATCTCGTTTGCTACAGTGGGGTGCGGTACTTTCCATACCGCACCCCACTAGATCGGATTGCACTATGCTTGCTCAAAACGGGTTTAATCGGGCAAAAAATGCAGTCACTGGATTATTTAGCTGGATCTACGATCTCATTACATCCCTGCTGGATCTGATATTTGGCACGCTTCAGCGCCTGATCGGCGTTCGTGGAATGCCTTATGCTTTCGTTCTGCCAAACCTGCTGATCTTTGGGATATTTATCCTCTTCCCAATGCTGCTCAACTTTGTCTATGCATTCACAGGTGGCGCATCATTTTTTCCTTTTGACCGCCCCTGGGCTGGAACAGATAATTTTGAGCGCGTATTAACGTGCGAGAACTACCTCGAACCGCGTACATGCACGGAGGATTTATTCTGGCGGGCTGCATACAACACCTTAGGGTATGTGTTCTTTCAAGTGGCCCTGATGGTATTGTTTTCCTTGATTACTGCTCTCATTCTGAATCGCAAGATCAAAGCGCGCGGCTTCTTCCGCAGCGTTTTTTTCTACCCGGTACTGCTTTCGCCAATTGTTGTTGCGCTCATCTGGAAATGGATTCTGCAGGAAAATGGGCTGGTGAATGGCATCATAACCAGCCTGGGTTACGAGAAAGTACCCTTCCTTGTAAATGCCCAATGGGCTCAGTTCTGGGTGATTATGATCAGCGTTTGGGCCTTCATGGGGTTTTATACCCTGATCTTGCTGGCCGGGCTGCAATCGATCCCATCAGAAATGTATGAAGCTGCATCCATCGATGGGGCAAACCCCTGGCAATCCTTTTCGAAGATCACCATGCCACTCCTGATGCCCACCATGGTTGTGGTGCTCGTGCTATCCTTGATCCGTGCATTCCAGGTTTTTGACATCGTTTACACCTTCACGGGTGGTGGACCGGGAACCGCCACCCTCTACCTGGTGCAATATATCTATAACTACGGATTCTCCAGTCCGAACAAGCAGTTTGGTATCGCTGCGGCAACATCGCTGTTGATGGCCGGCGTGCTGATCATTCTGACCGTGGTTCAACTTGCTATCCGGCGGGAGGAGAAATAAGATGAAAACCATTCTGGGTTTCCTGCGCTTGACCAAAGGTCACAAGAGGCTTGACTTTACCGATGTACTTTCTTATGGATATCTGGCCTTTGGTGTTTTCATCATGTTCGGACCGATCCTATGGCTGGTGCTCTCTTCTTTCAAGACATCCGGTGAGATTGTTAAATTCCCGCCGCGCTTGCTGCCCTTCCGCCAGGAAACTGTGATGGTGGAGGGTTATGAAGACCCGCTTCCGTTGTACGAGGTTACTTTCGATGATGATTCTACCCGGGTTCTGGCGCAGGTTCGCCGGGTGGGGCTGGAAGCCCAACTGGTTGATCCGGAAAATCCTGGTGAGTTAATCAAGGTCAATATCGACCAACGCCAGCCGGTGGAGAAAGTGTTTTTTGGCCCGGATAACTACATCGAGGGTGTTCAAAGTTTCAATTTTGGGCGTTATCTCTGGAACAGCATTATTGTGACCGTCCTGGCAACCTTGCTGACCCTGCTGGTCAACAGCATGGCGGCGTTTGCCCTGAGCAAGTATAAATTTGCCGGGCGGCAAACCATTTTCATGGTGATGATCAGCACGCTCATGGTTCCGCTCTCGGTTGTGCTGGTACCGGTGTTCCTGGTCATTACCGAAGTTGGCTGGAATAACAACCTGTTGGGCATCATTGTCCCTGCGGCAGCCACCCCCACGGGTGTCTTCCTGCTGCGGCAGTATATGCTCACCATCCCGGACGAATTGATCGACGCCGCCCGCATCGATGGTGCCAGCGAGTGGCGCATCTATTCACAGATCATCCTACCGCTGGCAAAACCAGCACTGGCTGTGCTGACCATTTTTTCGGTCATGTGGCGCTGGAATGACTTCCTGTGGCCCTTGATCGTCTTGAGCCGCAGCGAATACTTCACCCTGCAGGTTGGCCTAGCTTCCTTCCAGGGTGAACTGAATGTCCAGTGGAACCTCATCCTGGCAATGACTGTCTTGACCCTGTTGCCGATCACGGTTGTATTCGGTTTCTTGCAGAAGAACATCACCACGGGGATCGCCACCACAGGCATGAAGTAAACAGGAATAAGAAGAATAATGCTCTTCGACCAGGAAGCCAACAAACTACAGGACGGCTTCACCCGCCTGAACTGGCTGGAATTTTCCGGCTTGAGTGCTGGCATTGCCCGTTTCGAGACCAGCGCCGGAACGCTGGAAGTCAGCGCGCCCGGAAAGGAAATTCTCCGGTTACGCATCCAGCGCACACCTGCGCCAGATTACGGCATCCTGTCCGGGCTCGAGCCGCCCGAAATGTCCCTGGGCGTGGAAGCTGGCGAGGAGATGCACATCACGGTCGGAACACTGGAGTTGGTTTTCCAACAGGAACCAGTGCGGATGATGATCTACCGCAATGGCAAGCTTCTGCTTGGATCGTCAAGCGACCGAACGATCGGCGGCGCCCTGCGGCTGCATCCGCTGGCGGTCATGCCTGAGCAGTGGATGCTCTCACTGGCTTTGAACAGTGGTGAGAGCATCTTCGGCCTGGGAGAGAAATTCGGCAGGTTGGACAAACGCGGGCAGCTCATCGAAAGTTGGAACCGGGACGCGACCGGTGTCAACGCCGAGATCTCGTATAAAAATGTACCTTTTGCCTGGAGCCCGCGCGGCTGGGGGCTATTTGCCCACACAGGGGCACGCGCCACACACGGTGTGGGTTATTCGCCCTGGTCACACCGCAGCTATGTCATCAAGCTGGATGATCCTACCCTGGATTTGTTCCTTATCTTTGCTGATTCCCCGGCTGAAATGCTGGAAAAGTACACCAGACTGACTGGACGAACCACGCTGCCGCCGCGCTGGAGCTACGGGGCCTGGATGTCGCGGGCCTTTTACCAGACTGCTGATGAAATTATGGAAGTAGCCCATCAATTACGCCAGCGTCGCATTCCCTGTGACGTGCTGACACTGGATGGGCGCGCCTGGCACAAATCCGAAACGCGCTTCGATTTTGCCTGGGACACCGATCGTTACCCCGACCCGGCAGGATTTGTGCAGAGCCTGCGCGCCCTGAATTACAGGCTATGCTTGTGGGAATATCCCTACCTGTCGACTATTAACCCCCTCTTTGCCAAACTGGCCGCCAAAAAGTTTTTCTTGCAAACTGCAGACGGCGCGACCTATGTGCATCGTTGGCTGCCTCCTCCTAACGATAGGCTCATTCCGCACTTGCAGCCTTCTGGACTGCTGGATTTCACTAATCCGGAAGCTTATGCCTGGTTCCGGGATATGCATCGCAGCCTGTTTGAAATGGGTGTCTCGGTAATGAAAACCGATTATGGCGAGGCTGTGCCCGAGGAAGTGGTTGGATATAACGGTGATACCGGAAAGCGTCTACATAACGTTTATACGCTGTTATACAATCGTTGCACGTTTGAAGCATCGCAAAAGTATGGCGATCAGGATGGCATTGTGTGGGGGCGCTCGAGCTGGGCAGGCGGGCAGCGCTATCCTGTAGAGTGGGGCGGCGATCCACAAGGAGACTGGGAAGGGCTGGCAGCCAGCATCCGCGGCGGGCTCTCTTGGGGACTGAGCGGCGGCGCCTTCTATGCCCACGACATTGGTGGCTTCTACGGTCCGCAGCAAAGCAGCGGCCTATTGGGGACTGGAATGCCAGATCCTGAACTGTATATCCGCTGGGCCCAGGCCGGTATTCTGGCCTCGCATACGCGCTTCCATGGCACCAGTCCGCGCGAGCCTTGGTATTATGGCGACCAGGCGGAAGAGATCATCCGCAACTGGTTAGCTTGGCGTTATCGGTTGATCCCCTACCTGCAAAGTTGTGCGCTGGAGGCCAGCGAGACAGGTATGCCCGTGATGCGTTCCATGGTCCTGGCTTTTCCCGAAGACCGGATTGCATGGCAATTCGAACAACAGTACATGCTGGGCGGTTCCCTTTTGGTTGTACCGGTGGTAGTGCCGGGAGGAAATGCACGCTTTTACCTGCCGGAGGGAAAATGGTTTGATATTTGGAATCAGACCTGGCTGAAGGGACCGGGATCTTTCGAGTGGGATGTGCCATTGGATTACATTCCCGTCTTTGGACGCGATGGGACACTCCTGCCCCTTGGGCCGGCTGTGCAACATACGGGTGAACTCAAGGTCGGACTGGACTTGGAGGAAGTATGGACATTTGGGGTACCCCGATTCGGTTTTCGGCTTCCCGGGTTTGAACTCAAAATTTCATCCGATGGAATGATTGCCAATCTTCCAGCGGATGTAAAAATCCAAACTAAATAGGAGTCTGATATGCAATTCTTTCTGGATAGTGCCCTTGTGGATGAAATCAAATATGCTTTGGATGCTTTTAATATTGATGGGGTCACCACCAATCCGCGCCATGTGCAGGTATCTGGCAAGCCATTTCTGACGGTGATTCGTGAAATTGCCAAACTTGTGGACGGCACACAAAAAACTGTTTCTGTGGAGGTCAATCCGCATTTTATGACCTATGAAGAAATGATGCCCGAAGCGGAAAAGCTGGCAGCAATCTCGCCTAATTTTGTGATCAAGCTGCAATGTGTGGAACCCGCCTTTAAAGTGATGGAAGCACTGGCAAAGAAAGAAATTCGTGTCAACTGCACGCTGGTTTTTTCTGCCATGCAGGCTTTGCAGGCAATGCGTTCTGGAGCATTTTACATTTCCCCGTTCATTGGCTGGAAGGAATCCAATGGTGAGGATGTCCATGGCTTTATCGAAGATATTGTCACGATCCGCGATAACTATGGCTTTGATTCTGAAATTATTGTGGCTGCGGTGCGAAATGCCCGCCAGATCGTTGATGCCGCCCTGATGGGCGCGGATATTGTCACTGCGGGCTTGTCGGTTTACCAGGAAGGCTTCCAGCATCCGTTCACGCAGGATGGCATCCGGAAATTCACCCAGTTCTGGGACAAGACTCCTTACGAGTAAACACATATCGTTTGCGTGATCTTGCCCAATCATAATCTATAAAGGAGATGAACAATGAAAAAAGGTGTTTTATTGCATGAAGCCAGCGATGATGTTGGCGTGGCTGTCATCGATCTGAAAGTCGGTGATGAAATCGGTGTGGTGACCCTGGAAGGAAAAGACATCAAGCAGATCAAACTGGTCAGTGATGTGCCCCTGGGCCACAAGGTGGCGATGCAGGACCTGCCCCTCAACAAGCATATTATTGAATATGGACGGGCGATCGGTTACGCTGCTGCTCCCATTGCCGCAGGTGAACATGTCCATGTCCATAATATCAAGAGTCTGCGCTGGGCTGCCAGCAAATCCAAGATTTTTGAAAAATAGGAGTTCTCATGGACATTAATAAAGATTTTCCCCTGACTGGTTTCCGCCGGGCAAACGGGCGGGTCGGCATTCGCAACCATGTGCTTATCTTATCCGTCGATGACATTTCCAATGCTGCCGTAGAGGGTGTGGCAAACCTGATTCGTGGGACCGTGGCTTTACCGCATCCTTATGGACGTCTGCAATATGGCGCTGACCTTGAGCTTACTTTTAAGACATTGATTGGTACGGGACGCAATCCAAATGTTGCAGCCGTTATCGTGATTGGAATTGAACCCAAGTGGACCGATTACATTGTTAAAGGTATTGCCGAAACCGGCAAACCTGTGGCTGGTTTCAGCATTGAACGCTACGGCGATCTGAAAACCATTGAAATGGCCTCACGCAAGGCCAAGGAATTTGTCCAATATGCCACAGAACTGCCGCGTGTACCAGTAAAATGGAACGAGATTTTGGTGTCCGCAAAATGCGGCGAATCGGATACGACCAGTGGACTGGCTTCCAATCCCACGATTGGCCGTGTCTTCGAACGATTGGAAAAACTTGGCAACACCTTGATCTTTGGGGAAACCACAGAAGTCACTGGAGCGGAAGACAAGATCATGGAACAATGCTACACGCCGGAAGTGGCCGCACAGTTTAAGGCTGCCTTTGACAACTACCAGGAGCAGGTTGAATCGCAGGGAGTCAGCTTGCTTGGAACGCAACCGACAGAAGGCAACATCCGCGGAGGTCTTTCAACCATCGAGGAGAAGGCGCTTGGTAATGTTGAGAAAATGGGAGGTTGTAAAGTAGTTTCCTTCCTCGAGCCTGCCGAAGAACCGAAAATCCCTGGCCTGCACTTTATGGATTCATCCAGCGCTGCTGCTGAGATGGTTACTCTTTGCTGTGCGGCTGGCGCAGTACTCCACCTGTTCGCCACCGGGCAGGGTAACATCATTGGAAATAAGATCGAACCGGTAATCAAGCTTTCTGCAAATCCGTTGACGGTCGAGACCATGTCCGAGCATATTGATGTGGACATTACCGGCTTGCTGCGTTTCGATTACAACCTGGATGGAGCCGCCGATCGCACGATGGAAGTAATGGCACACACCATTAACGGCCGGCTTACGAACGCTGAGACTCTTCATCATGACGAGTTTGTGATAACCAAGCTGTATCGCAGCGCATAATCCATATTTTCATGGAACGCAAAGCGAAGTATGGTCGTTCATACGCTTTGCGTTCCATATTTATACGATAATTTAAAGGCGATCCATGTGTAAACTAATTCAAAATTTTTGGCAGGGTCTCTCCAAAGAATTGAAACTGGGCTGGGCAGGCTTGAACCTCGTCCTGGGAGTGGCCATCGCCGGTCGTTTCATCCATGGGCTGATCTCGAACCCCACTCTCAATAAATCCATCAGTGAGATCCTCATCGCTGTCCTGTTGGGGTTGTATCTGCGCAACTGGATTGGGCTGGGAGAGCGCACAAAAGCGGGGATTAAATTCTCCATCCAGCGTGTTCTGCGCTTTGGAATTATTTTACTGGGCCTGCGCTTGAGTCTCCAGGATGTGATTGCTACCGGTGCCAAGGCACTGGTATTGGTTACGATCTGCATTACGGTTGCCCTGATCCTGGCTTATTTTGCCGGTCGTTTGTTCAAGGTTCCGCCCCGGCTGGCAGCCTTGATTGGTGTGGGTACGGCAATTTGCGGGAATACCGCCATTATAGCCACTGCCCCGGTGCTGGATGCGAACGAAGAAGAAGTGAGTTTTGCGGTGGCAACCATTACCCTTTTTGGCCTGCTGGCTGTGCTTACTTACCCGATCATCGGGCATTTGCTTGGACTCTCTGACCGCTTTTTCGGTCTTTGGGCTGGCACAGCGGTAAACGATACCTCCCAAGTGGTGGCAGTTGGTGCCATTTTCAGCGGAGCTGCCCTCAACGTGGCAACAATTGTAAAACTGACTCGCAATACGCTCATGGCCCCTCTGATCGTGCTTGTTGGATTTTTATCGCGCGCCACAAATAAAAATATGAGTTCAAGCGCCGCCACCGCAACGCGATTGGACTGGGGAAAACTCATCCCTGGTTTTGTCATTGGCTTTCTGGTGATGTCGCTCATCCGTACCCTGGGTGTTGCGTTTGGCTTTTTACCTCAAAATGTCTCGAATCCCGGCAATTTGCAACTGGCTGCGAATGTGCTGAACGCCCTGGATGAAGTTTCGAAATTTGCGATCCTGATGGCTCTGGCAGCGGTTGGTTTAAATACCGATCTTTCCAGCTTGAAGCGGATTGGCGTCAAGCCTCTCATTATTGGCACCTGCGTGGCAGCCGTAATTGCAATCCTAAGTTTGAGCCTGATTCTATTCACCCCGCTGGGGGCATGAGCGATGGAAATTCGTGTTCCTTATGGACACTCCTCCCTGACAGCGATCATCCCTGATCAGTTTGGTATCGATATTATTGAGGCACCAGCGTCCCTGCCAACCACTGACCCGTTGGGAATTATTCACTCAGCCTTGGATGACTTGCTGGGAAATGTAGCCTGGGCTGATTTCGCGCATGCGCGCTCGGTAGGGATTGCCATCAGCGATAAAACACGTCCGGTACCAAACCATCAGCTCCTGCCACCGTTGATGGAACATCTGGCCGCAATTGGAATCCCGGATTCGGCGATTACCTTCTATATTGCAGTCGGCGCCCATCCCCCGATGACTCCCAACGAGTTCCGGGATATTCTTCCCACTGATATCCTGAACCGTCACAAAGTGGTCTCGCATAATGCGGAGGACGACAATTTGCTCCTTGATCTGGGCCAAACCCAACATGGTACACCAGTCTGGTCAAATAAGGACTTTGTAAATTCTGAACTAAAAATTGTGGTTGGGAACATTGAACCGCATCAATTCGCCGGCTTTTCGGGTGGCGTAAAAACTGCTGCGATCGGGTTGTCAGCGCTGAAAACCATCAATTTCAACCATGCTCTGATGACACATCCTGACTCGCAAATTGGCACATACGAAACAAACCCCGCCCGGCAGGATATCGAGGAGATCGGTAAGATAATTGTCATTCACTTAGCCTTGAATTCCATTCTGAATCAATCCAGGGAAATTGTGCGTGTATTGGCTGGCGATCCGGTTGCTGTCATGCGGGCCGGAATTCCTCTCTCAAGGCAGCTCTGCCAGGTTGGCGTGAAATCTGAATACGGCCTGATGATCTCATCCCCAGGTGGGTATCCTAAAGACATCAATCTTTACCAGGCTCAAAAAGGATTGTCGCATGCTGCTCTTGTCATGCGTCCCGGTGGGACAGTCATCCTTGTTGCCGCATGTTCTGAAGGTACCGGCAGCCCCCATTACGAAGAGTGGATGCATGGCAAGCAGTCCTACGAGGATGTCTTACAGACTTTCAAGGCTGAAGGTTTTCGCATCGGTCCGCATAAGGCCTACCAGATCGCACGCGATGCATCCAGGTTGCGCCTGATGTTCTGTTCTGGAATGGAAGAAGCCTTTGCGCGGGCTCTTCTGCTGAACCCGGTTCAGAACCTGCAAACCGCCGTAGATCTGGCTCTGGCAGACCTGCAACCCGGCGATCGCGTCGGCATCCTTCCGCATGCTTCATCCACCATCCCATACATTTTAGGTTGATCAACTGATGCAGCCAACAAATTCTGAATTCCAGACGAAGATTTTCATCCTGCGAGTCCTGCTCGACAAACATAGCGTAGATGCGGTGCTTTTGCGGCGGGTGAGTAGTTTTGCCTGGGCTACCCGTGGCGCGGCATCCTATGTCAATATTGCCACAACCGAGGGAGCTACCTCATTGTTGATCACCCGCGAGCACCTTTATTTGGTCACCAATAATATAGAAGCTCCCCGGTTGGAACAAGAGGAAAAGCTGGTGGACCAGGGTTGGGAATTTCAAGTATCTCCCTGGGAGACCCCTCAGCAAGCACTGATGAACCTGACATCAGGGATTTCGCTTGCCTCAGATGTGGCTTTCCCGGGCTCAAAAGATATCAGTATTGAGATTGCACACCTGCGCGCCCGCCTTACCTTGGAGGAAGGTGAGCGTTTGCGTGAACTTGGGCATTTGTGTGCTGAAACGATATCTGCTGCAGCTCAGCTTATCCGCCCAGGGCTCAGCGAATATCAATTGGCGGCGCTGCTTGGCGGCCAGGCCCAGCAGCGGGGAATCCAACCCATTGTCAATTTGATTGCCACTGATGAACGAATCTACCGCTTCCGTCACCCACTGCCAACCGGGAAAACCCTGGATAAATATGCCATGCTGGTTCTGAGCGGGCGACGCCGGGGATTGGTTTGTTCGATCACCCGCCTGGTACATTTTGGTCCGCTGCCGGACGATTTGCGCGAGCGCATCATCGCCACTGCTCAAGTAAATGCCACCTTGATCGCAAATTCACGCCCCGGACAGAGACTGGGCGATGTCCTTGCCCAGGGGCAACAAGCCTATGCCCGGGTTGGGTTTCCTGATGAGTGGCGTCGGCACCATCAAGGTGGCGTGGCGGGTTATGAGCCGCGCGAATATCTGGCCACGCAGACCTCGCCTGATGTAATTGCTCAAGACCAGGCCCTGGAATGGAATCCTTCCATTGCTGGTGCTAAAATGGAGGACACCATCCTGGTTGGGACCCAATCCAATGAAATATTGACCCGGACACAACTCTGGCCGGAAATGCACATACAAACTCCCGGCCAGCCAAATAAAGTTCCATGTGCATTGGCTTTGGAATTCTGAAGATAAATTCAGGAGTAGCATATGTACGGATCAAATGAAAAGATCTTACGGGTAAACCTCTCGACTGGCCTCTCTACCGAGGAAACTCTTAGCGAAGATTTCTATCGTCTTTACCCGGGTGGTAAGGCTCTGGCAGGGTATATCCTTTTGAATGAAATGCCCGCCCATATCGAGCCATTCTCACCCGAAAATGTCCTTGTGATTGCAAATGGTTTGATGACCGGTGCGCCTGTCTCCACCGCCACCCGCTATGTTGTATCAGCTCGATCACCGTTAACCATGGGTTATGGCGAATCAGAAGCAGCCGGCTTCTGGGGTCCTGAACTCAAGATGGCAGGGTTTGAAGCGATTGTCGTCACTGGCCGGGCTGAAAAACCAGTTTATCTCTGGATCCATGATGGTCAGGTGGAAATTCGGCCGGCCACGCATCTATGGGGGCGTCTGACTGCAGAAGTACAAGAGACGATCCGCACTGAGTTGGGCGACGAAAAGATCCGCGTCCTTCAGATTGGAATTGCCGGGGAAAACCTGGTTCGCTACGCAGGTCTCACCAATGACCTGCGCCATTTTAACGGGCGAACCGGCATGGGCGCAGTTATGGGTTCAAAGAACCTTCGTGCCATTGCCGTTCGCGGCAAACAGCGCTACCAGATTCTTGCGCATGACCCTGTGGCTCTGATGGCGCTGGGTAGCAAGTTGGCAAAAGGAGTACGCGACAATCCTCAGAGTTGGGATTTGCAACAACGGGGAACTCCTGGCCTTGTTGAGCCGCTCAACGCGGCTGGCATGTTGCCCACTCGTAACTTTCACCAGGGGGCTTTCGAGGGCGTGGATGAGATCAAATGGGATGCCTACGAAAAACAGTTGCTTACTGCCCGCCGCAGTTGCTATGCCTGCGCCGTCCGCTGCAAACGTGAAGTGGCTATAGACGGGCAAGTATCCCAATACGGCGGACCGGAATATGAGACCGTCGGTTCTTTTGGGCCAAACTGCGGTGTCAGTGACCTGCAGGCAATTGCCAGAGCCAACGAGCTTTGCAACGCTTACATGCTGGATAGTATATCTACAGGATCGACAATCGCCTTTGCAATGGAATGTTTTGAACACGGCTTGATTGGCCTGGATGATACGGATGGCATTGAGTTGCGTTTTGGAAATTCCGAAGCCATGCTCGCTATGATCGAGCGCATTGCAAGGCGTCAGGGGTTTGGCAATTTACTGGCTGAGGGGAGCAAGCGCGCTGCCGAGAAAATTGGAGGGGATGCTCATTTCTTTGCCATGCAAGTCAAAGGGCAGGAATTGGCAATGCACGAACCGCGTGGGAAATATAATGTTGGGATGGGTTATGCCATCTCCGAGATCGGCGCGGATCACCTGGTTGTGACCCACGATACCATGCTGGTCAACCCGGAATCGCTCACTTTCAAGAAAGCCCAGGTGCTTGGAATTCGTAATGCTCAACCAGCGCGTAGTCTAAATGATGAAAAGGTGGAACAGTTCTATATTTTGGAAAAATGGAACAGCCTGGAGAAGGTGATCGGCTACTGTTTCTTCGGTCCGGCGCCGCGTTCCTTTATCCAGGCGGATGATGTGCTGGCCTCGATCAATGCCGCTACGGGTTGGAATATGACCTTGCAGGAAGCCCTGCAAATCGGGGAACGCGCCACGAACATGGCGCGGGTATTCAATGTGCGCGAAGGATTCAGCCGCAAGGATGACCGCCTGCCAGAGCGGATGTTCCAGCCGTTGGAAAACGGGGCCCTCCAGGGGCAGAATATGCAGCATGATGAGTTTGAGCAGGCGCTTACCAGGCTATATGAGTTGAAAGGCTGGGATCCACAGACATCCGTTCCCGGGCGCAAGCGGCTGGAAGAATTGTCATTAGGCTGGGCTGCGGATTTACTGGAACGTCCGGATTAATCCACCTGAAATATGAAACTTCATCTTGGAGGGAACCTTCCATTCTTTGCACCGAAGCGGCAGAAGGATCTGGAAATTCCTCTGCAAGGATCTGCCCGCTTGAGCGAGGTCCTTGCGAAGTTGGGCATTCCAGTTTCGGAAGTCTACTTAACTGTGTTGAATGGCGAACAGGTGATTATGGAAGAAACCAGGGTCGAAAATTCTGATGAGGTTCGGTTGTTTCCACCAATAGACGGCGGTTAAAGAATCACATTCCGAGAATAAGGCGATCCCATGAACAAGCAAACTGTTTCCAGCCCCTTGCATTGGTACGATTATTTATTTATGAATGCGAACTGGTTTGGGCTTACCCTGCGCTCACAAGTGCTGGCGGGTCTACTCGTTCCCCTGCTGGTCCAGCAGTTTGTGGGAGAAGATCAGAAAGGCGCCTATTTTGGTACTATTCGTCTGTGGGGGCTGATGTCGGCTTTGCTTCTGCAGGCCCTGTTCGGCATTGTTTCCGACCATTCCCGATCTAAATGGGGCCGCCGCCGCCCATTCATCCTCATCGGCATAATGCTGGAATCTGTTCTCTTGTTGAGCATTGCCTGGGTGGCTGGATTGACTGGCATGAGCGGTTATTATGTGCTTTTTGCCATTTATATGATATCAATGGCTTCCACCAATATGTCCCAGGCCGCAACGCAGGGTTTTATACCAGATATTGTTCCACAGGAAAAGCGCGGCATTGCTTCAGGGCTGAAAACAATGCTTGAAATCCCCTTCCCGTTGATTTTATTCGGGCTGGTCATCGCTCCGATGGTCCAAAAGGGCAACCTGACCGGCGGGCTGATCATGACAGTTATTGGCTTATTGGTGTGCCTGGTTCTTAGTATGTTTGTGCGCGAAAAACAACTTGAGACCACCTCAAACCTGGACTGGAAGCCTTTCTTCAGTTTGTTCTTGATGACCGCTGTTTTTACGATCATCATTTTGGGGCTTGGAAAACTGGTTCAATTGCTGATACTCCCTGTACAAACGTCGTTCAGCGAAGCAGGCAGCCGCTGGGTATTTGGGGCGCTTGGGGTGGTTGCCATGCTGATCGCAGTGGTCGTGGGAGTATTTGCGAGCCTGCGCGTGCAAATGGGAAGGAAACTCGCGGCCGACAACCAGCCATTTACATGGTGGGTCATCAATCGCCTTGCCGCACTGGTTGCCATCAATAATATCGGCACTTTCCTGCTTTACTTTATTCAGGAAAAATTCAACCTGCCCGGCAAACAGGCAGCCGGGCTGGCTGGAACTTTGCCGCTGGTCTTGGGAGTATGTGTGATTATATTCGGCCTGGTGGCGGGCTGGCTCTCTGACCGTTTCGACCGACGCTGGTTGACTTTCATCAGCGGGTTGGTGGGTGCATTTGGAGTGGTTATCATTGTTCTGGGGACAACTCAAATGATGATGTACGTGGCGGCAGTTTTCATTGGCCTTGCCTACGCGTTATTCAATGTGGCATCATGGGCGCTGGGTACCGATATCATCCCGGGTGAGCGCGCTGGTGAATATTTGGGCTTGCAAAACCTGGCAGGTGCAGGGGCGGGTGCCATTGGCGCCTATATTGGCGGCTCGATTGCCGATCACTCAGGCTATGTTCTGATGATGGCAATGTTCGGTGTTATGTTCCTGCTTTCTTCGGTTGCAGTCATGTTCATCCGGACCAAGAAAGCACGATAAGATTTTGCATTCAGAATGAAGGGATGAGAACCCTTCATTCTGAATTTTTTAGGAGGGAACATGCTGCGAATTCAAACCAGCAGTCAGGGTGTGAATGTATTCCAAAACGATGTTGAGGTGCTGCATCACAGTTCTTCCAACCCGTTATTGGAGATTGGCAAGGCTGATTTTCACTATCGCTCCACGGAAGGCGGGTTGCATCGGATCAGCAATGTTGAAATTGATTGGATCAAATTACGTAACTACGAACAAATAGATGGTGGCTTGCGCCTCTTCGAAGGGGATATCTCGGTCCGAATAGTTATCGATCCGGAAGATGATGGCTTCTTGTTAAAATATGAAATGCCGGAAGGTTTAAACGCTTCTCGTCTGAACATTCCGGCAGAACGCGATGAGGCTGTTTATGGCGGGGGGGTGCAGTTCAATCATCTCAATCTGCGCGGAAGGAAATTCCCGATCTGGACAAGCGAGATGGGACTGGGAAGACACCCTTTGCGGCCTTATACCTGGCTGGCCAATTGGATCGCCGATGCAGGGGGAGAATATTGGAATACGTATTTTCCCGAGCCATCATTCCTTTCCACACGCGGTTATGGGTGTCTGCTGGAGGCAGGCGGATACAGCCTGTTGGATTTTTCCACACCCGCCTCCCATCACATCGAAGTCATGGGCGGAGGATGCTTTCACTTTTTCAGCGGAAAAAGTCTGAAGTTATTGCTCAGCAGGCTATCAGATCTGCTTGGGATTATGCCTGAGCCTCCGCGATGGGTCTTTGAGGGCGGTATCCTTGGCATTCAGGGGGGATTGCCCTATGTACGTGAGACGGTCGACCGGATGCTTGCTGCCGGCGCCAAGTTGACTGGCATCTGGACTCAGGACTGGGCTGGCGTACGCACCAACTGGCAGGGCAAGCGCCTGTTCTGGAACTGGATCCTCGATGAAGAACTCTACCCAAACCTGAAAGAAGAGATCCACCGCTACCAAGAACAGGGCATCCGATGGTTGGCCTATGTTAATCCTTATCTAAATGCGGAGGGCGAGTACTTCAAGATTGCCAAGGACAACGGTTTTTTGATCAAGTATGATCATGGTGAGGTCATTATCCCTCATGTGGCCGGGTTCCAGATTGGCAGCATCGACCTGACGAACCCGGAGGCCCGGCAGTGGTTTAAGGAAGCCATCCTCAAGAAGAACATGCTGGACCTGGGCATCCGTGGCTGGATGGCTGATTATGCCGAGGATGTGCCCGAGCAGGCGCGTTTCCACGACGGACGCACTGGCGCAGACCTCCATAATCTCTATCCGATGCTTTGGGCACAGTTGAACCGGGAGGCTGTTGAGGAGGCTGGCCTTCAGGATGAGGTCCTGATCTTCCACCGTTCAGGTTACAGCGGGGCAACACGCAGCATGAACATGAACTGGGGCGGAGACCAGGTGGTCTACTGGAACCGTTATGATGGCTTTCCATCTGGCGTGACTGGAGGGCTATTACCAGGCGGCGGCGAAGACCAGCTTCCCGGTCGCGGCCGCCATCGCCGTGCCGTTGTTCCTGCTGCGCCTGGTGCTGTACCACTGGGGCCGCTTGACCGGCGAGGATGACCAGGCGCTGCGCGTGATCGGCGATTGGGTCACCGCCGGCGTCCTGGCGGTGGCCGCCGGTTACCTGCTCGACCTGGTGGTCGAAGTTGGTTGGTGGGGGAGCGGAAAGGTCCTGGGCGAGACCGCCGCGCTGGCAACCGCCTTCCTGAAGGCGACATCGCTCGAAGGGATGATCAACGGGGCGATCCAGTACTCGTTTCTCATGAGCCTGATCAGCCTGAGCCTCTCCCTGGGCAGCATCTTCGCCCTGGCCGGAATGCTGTTCGCCTTTGCATCCGCCCAGGGCATACTGTACGTACTGGCGATCCTGGCTGCGCCGGTGGCCATCCTAAGCGTACTGCCGCAAGTCCGTTGGCTTCGTTCGCTGTGGTTGAAGGTCATTATCGTCATCGCCCTGCTGCCGCTGGTGGCCGGCGGCATCTTCAAGGCCGCGGTCATGG
>Ga0116202_10000313_pt1 | contig 26257 bp, 20 predicted proteins | sample LakKivw325mmetaG_FD_94479 | JGI IMG/M metagenome (GOLD analysis project Ga0116202, IMG submission 94479) | Anoxic lake water microbial communities from Lake Kivu, Rwanda to study Microbial Dark Matter (Phase II) - Lake Kivu water 325m metaG | ecosystem: Environmental > Aquatic > Freshwater >... | reverse complement strand
TGGAGAATAGATTATAATGAGTTCAGGCCACACAGCTCTCTGGGCGATTTAAGCCCTGTGGAATATCTTAACAGAACCGAGAAAACTCTAATCTATGCTGGACTATAAAATGGGGTAGGGTCATACCAGTTATTTATAAGAGCCATTAATAAGCAGAACATCAAAAGTGATGCTCTTTTAGTTGCTTCATTCACAACAAAGGATAGAGATGAGTTTTATTTGCAGGTGGTAATTGGTCTGCTCATAATATTTATGGGTATTGTTATAGGTACTATTTCTAAGTCATGCGGAGTGTCGGTTCAACCATGATTATCTGTAAGCACTGTAACTCCGCAAACGTAATCCGTTCTGGTACTTATAACTGTACACAATATTATTATTGCAAGGATTGTAAGCACCGATTCTCTGAGATGGATTCGCTACCAAAAATGAAGACGCCTATTGAAGAGATAGCGGCGGCTATGAATATGTATTATGGAGGGTCGCCAATAGATGCCATTCAAAGCTTTTTGAGCCAGCAGTACGGTCACTATCTATCGGAAGCGGCTATCTACAAGTGGATAATCCGCTTCACCAAAGAAGCTATTGCTAGGGAGCGTGATTTTAAGCCATCAGTGGGCAACAGGTGGCTCGCTGATGAGACTGGATTGAATGTAGGAAACCGTAATGTTTGGATATGGGACATCATAGACGCTAAGACCCGCTACTTGCTGGCTTCTCATGTATCAACGGTTAGACTAACAGAAGATGCACAGATACTTATTGAGAAGGCTATCCGGCGGGCTGGCAAAATGCCCGATGTGATAATAACGGATAAGTTAAGAGCCTACATAGACGGCATAGACTTAGCAACAGGTGGGCGAGTAGCACATATCAGAAGCAAGCCGTTTACTGATAAAGACAGCACCAATATCATAGAACGATTTCATGGAACCTTGAAACAACGTATCAACGTCATTCATCACTTCAAAGACCTAGATACTGCAAGGCTATTAACCGAAGGCTTTTTGGTTCACTACAACTTCTTCAAAGAGCATGAATCACTGGGTAATGAATCGCCAGTAGAGCACATGAAGATAGATATGCCGTTCACGGATTGGGGTGATATTGTACGCCACGCTAATTATAAGCAATCTAATGTCACACTATTACTAGAGCCGAAGCCCATACATGCTCCACAAACAGCGAGGCAAAGAGCAAAGGCTAGCCGCAGGGTTAGTATGCGTAATCTAGCAAGACGTAGACAAAAACAGTCTCAGCCGAGTTTAAGTGCAATACGGGGTGTACGTATAGATGCAAAGAGTTAACTTAACCAAATTTTTGTATTGACAATTAGGTTAATTCGGTTTAAATTAATGTGTTCCTTAGATTCACCTCTACGGATAATTCTTCGGGCAAAAATAAATTAAGGAGAAGGCAGCATGGAAGATTATGAAAAATTGGGAGTTTTTTATCTTGGGCGGCCTTACGACCTGGCTAAAAAAACTAAGAAAGAGGGCCTGATTCTCTATGATTCTAAAGACATGGTCACCCACGGTGTATGCGTGGGAATGACGGGAAGCGGCAAGACCGGTCTTTGTATTGCCGTACTTGAGGAAGCCGCTCTCGATGGCATACCGGCAATCGCCATCGACCCTAAGGGCGACCTGCCCAACCTGCTGCTTACCTTTCCGGAATTACGGCCAGGAGATTTTGCTCCGTGGATAAACGAGGACGACGCCCGTAAAAAAGGCCTGAGTTCAGAAGAATATGCTAAACAGCAGGCGGATTTGTGGAAAAATGGGCTGGCAGGCTGGGGGGAAACCGGCGAACGAATCAGTCGCCTCCGCCAGTCCGCGGACTTTGTGATTTATACGCCAGGCAGCAGTGCCGGAATCCCCGTTTCTATATTGAAGTCTTTTGCCACTCCACCCGCAGCCATTCTAGAGGATACCGAGCTGCTGGGGGAGAGAATAAGCACGACAGCCACCAGCCTGCTTGGTCTCATGGGAATTCAGGCCGACCCCATCCGAAGCCGGGAGCACATCTTGATATCCACCATTCTGGATTCGGCCTGGAAACAGAGTAAGGACCTCGACCTGTCTTCACTCATTCAGCAGATACAGACTCCTCCTGTAACCAAAATAGGGGTTATGGATGTGGAGTCGTTCTATCCTTCCAAGGAACGGTTTGAGCTGGCACTGTCACTGAACAACCTGCTAGCGGCGCCTGGCTTCAGCGCCTGGCTGGAAGGGGAGCCTCTTGATATTAATTCTATATTGTATACTCCGGCCGGAAAACCGCGAATTTCTATATTCTCCATAGCCCATCTTAGCGATGCCGAGCGCATGTTCTTTGTTTCGCTGCTGCTGAACCAGATACTGGGCTGGACGCGCATGCAGTCCGGAACGACCAGCCTCCGGGCAATAGTCTATATGGATGAGATATTTGGTTTCTTCCCTCCGGTAGCTAATCCTCCTTCAAAGATGCCTCTGCTTACCTTGCTTAAGCAGGCGCGAGCCTTCGGAGTCGGCATTCTGCTGGCTACACAGAATCCGGTAGACCTCGACTATAAAGGGCTGTCCAATACGGGCACCTGGTTGATAGGTCGATTGCAGACCGAGCGCGACAAAATGCGGGTGCTGGAGGGCCTGGAGGGTGCGGCAGCAAGCGCCAATGCGAAATTCGACCGGAAGCGCATGGAGGAAACACTAGCCGGACTCGGCAACCGTATTTTCTTGATGAATGATGTACACGAGGATGCTCCGGAGATTCTGGAAACACGATGGTGCATGTCATACCTCAGAGGGCCGCTAACCCGCAACCAGATAAAAATACTTATGGATCCGCGGAGGTCAAGCTTCGTGAGCAAACCGGCTGCAGCGGCCGGGGCTCCAGTTGCGGCTACGGCGGCAAGTTTTCAGTCATCAACGGCGGCGGCTGCTAAAAAGTCTGACCGACCAATGCTACCCCCGGAAGTACAGCAGTATTTCGTACCTGTGCGCGGCAGCCAAGCTGCGGGACAGTCGCTGGTGTACAGTCCACTACTACTAGGTTCGGCACAGGTGCGTTTTACCGACCTTAAAACAGGTGTCAATCTGGTCCAGGACACTTCATATATCACCCAGATTACGGATGACCCCATTGCGGTGAACTGGGATAACTCTTCGGAAGCCAACTTTAATATATCGGATTTGGATAAATCACCCAGCGAGCCGGCGCAATTTGCTTCACTGCCGTCTGTTGCCAGCGGTGCCAAGGGTTATACCGTATGGAGCAGGGATTTTGCCGACTGGCTTTACCGTACCCGGCAGCTAGAATTACTCATGAGCCCGTCGCTAAAGCAGTATTCGAATCCGGGGGAGACGGAACGCGATTTTCGTGTCAGACTGCAGCAGAACGCGCGCGAGCAGCGGGATGATGCTACGGAAAAGCTGAGACAGAAATATGCGGCCAAGGTGCAGACACTGGAAGATCAGGTCCGGCGGGCGCAGCAGGCGGTCGACCGCGAGGCGGAGCAGGCTAAACAACAGAAAATGCAGACTGCAGTATCGGTTGGGGCCACGCTACTCAGTGCTTTTGTGGGCAGAAAGATTGTCAGCGCTTCGTCACTTGGCAGAGCCACGACCGCGGTACGCGGCGCCAGTAGAATTATGAAGGAGTCGCAGGATGTTAAGCGGGCACAGGAGACGGTAGCCACTTATCAGCAGAGAATGCAAGAGCTTGAGGCCGACCTGAAGGCCGAAGCCGGCGAACTGGCTGCGAAAACCGACCCGATGATAGAAGAACTGGAGAAAGTAGTGGTCAGGCCGGCTAAGAAAGATATTGGTGTGCGCCTGGTTACCCTCGTCTGGGTACCGCAGCATCAAAATCCTGATGGCAGCCTGGTACCTGCCTGGGGATAGGGCCGGGTTAGTTGGTGACTTCGAACTGGTCCTCCAGTGCGATATCTCTGGAGGAGTTTCCAACCATTATCTTAAACATACCCGGCTCGATCGTATACTTGAGGTCTAGGTCGTGAAAGCCGAGTTTATTCACCTTCAACTCGAATTCCACGGTTTTCTTTTCGGCGGGTTTTAAACCAATGCGCTTGAAGCCTTTCAACTCTTTGACCGGACGCGTAATGCTAGCAACTACGTCGTTGACATAAAGTTGAACCACCTCTTCGCCGCTTCTGGCTCCCGTGTTTTCGATATCGACCTTTACGGATATTTTACCGCCAAGGGGAACGCGTTTTGGTTCTATTTTTAAATTGCTCAGTTTGAAAGTGGTGTAACTGAGACCGTGGCCGAAGTCGAAGGCTGGGGTAGTGCTACAATCCACGTAGTCTCCCCACAGTTGCGACCGGGCGCCTGATGGTTTATGGGCGTAGTAGACTGGTATCTGCCCCGAATTTCTCGGGAAAGTAACCGGTAGTTTACCACCGGGGTTGTAGTCGCCGAACAGAACTTCGGCGACCGCCTTGCCGCCCTCTTCGCCTGGCAGCCAGGCTTCGATTATGGCCGGTATCTTCTCTGCCATCCAATCCAGCGCCAGCGGCCTGCCGTCTACCAAGACGATGACCACGGGAGTTCCTGTGTCGCAAATCGCCTTTACCAGGTCTTCCTGAACGCCGGGAAGGCTGAGCTCCACGCGGTCCCGCATTTCTCCGCTGGTACAATCCGGAGTCAGGCCCGATTTCCCACCGACCACCACGATAGCTGCATCGGCTGCTTTAGCCGCTTTGAGGGCTTCAGGAAAACCATCCCTGGAAGCGCTATTGCAGTCGCAGCCGCGCGCGTATAGTATTTTGGTATTCTTACCGACGACGGCCTTCATGCCTTCCAAAATGGTGACCACGTGTGTGGTGACATGGTCCGGCGGCTCATCCGGTAAAGATACCTGCATGCCCATATCCTCAACCGTCTTCATCATAACCTCGAGATGGGCCGGGTAAGTATAGTCGCCCAAGAGATTCCTTCTGGAATCCACATTCGGACCGATAACGGCGATGGTCTTTTTTACGTTCTTGTCCAGCGGCAGGAAATTACCTTCGTTTTTTAGTAGAACAATCGATTTTCGAGCCGCCTGGAGAGCGAGTTCTCGATGTGCCGGCAGGTCGTAACCCTGGGCTGCCCTTCCCGCGTCGACACAACGATTTTCGAATACACCCAGCTTTAACTTTAGCCTCAGTATCCTGGCTACGGCTTTATCCAGCGATTGCTCCGACACCTTACCCTTTTCTATTTGCTCTTTCAGAGGCTGGGCGTAGCAGTCGAGCCTGGGCAGTTCGCTGTCGATGCCGGCAGTAAGCGCCAGTCTGGCGGCATCGGCCTTATCCGCCGCAACATGATGATAGCTCTGCAAATTATCAACGGCGAAGTAGTCGGAAACAACAACCCCATCGAATCCCCACTCTTTACGCAGTATATCGGTGAGAAACTCTGTGGAAGCCGCGCAGGGTATGCCGTCTATTTCCTGATAGGCATTCATGACAGACATAGGATGTGTAGTCTTGATGACTTCTTTAAAAGGATATAAATAGACGTCATGGAGTAACCTGGCAGGTATATTGGCCGGGGCCCAGTTGAGCCCACCTTCAGACAATCCGTAACCGGCGAAATGTTTCAGGGTGGCTGCAATACCTTTTTTCAAATCGTCGCCCTGGAGTCCTTGGACGTAGGCTATGCCCATCGAAGCTATCAAATAAGGGTCTTCGCCGAAGGTCTCTTCTATCCTTCCCCACCGCGGGTCCCTGGCCACATCCAGGACCGGTGATAGACCCTGGCGCACACCCACTGCCAGCATGTTCTCCCGGGCTACATCGGTCATCTTTTTTATAAGTTCCGGCTCCCAGGTGCTGGCCATGCCGATGATTTGAGGAAAGACCGTGGCCTTTTTGGCCATGAAGCCGTTGAGACATTCCTCGTGAATTAAAGCCGGTATACCGAGCCTTGTCTTTTCCGCCAGGAACTTCTGGATATCATTCAATAGTTCGGCCATCGCTTTGGGCAGTAGTGCGGTGGATATTCCAGGCCGGCATATCTGCCCGATGCCATCTTTGATGGCCAGCTCTGCATTGGGCTCGGAGAATTTTCCGTCTGTGATCAGCTCATAAGTCCAGACACCGCCGATCTGTGCTATCTTCTCATCCAGCGTCATCCTGGAAATAAGGTCTTCGACCCTGGCATCTACCGGTTTGTTGGAGTCGCGATAAACTTCAGGCATTCTTTACCTTTTTCAATCACATTGTATGGGATTGTGTTGAATGTGACAAGAGGCTGGCGGTCCGTTTTGGTCTGTGGGTCTATATATAGTATGATATTAAGAAATTAGTTTGCTCGGGAGAAATTTATGGGAAAACCTGGAACCATCTTCTATATTAGTCTCGTGGCTGCAGTGTTACTGGGAGCGATATTTATTGGTGCTTGCGCCAGCCCATCGATACCGCTGCAGGCTACTTCGGCTCCGACTCAGTCATCTCCGGCACCAAAGCCTCAGTTGACACGGGAGCAGAGCATACCCACAACAGCCGTAAAGATGACGCCGGACACGGATTCGTTGCCGCCGCAACTGCATTCAGATGAGTACGAAGTACCGGCCCCGCTTAACAGCAATATTAATACGGCTGGTGCTGAAGATTCTGCCTTTGTAATCCCTGACGGAAACACGCTTTATTTCTGGTTCACACCCGACTCTGACATTCCACCCCAAAAGCAGTTATTGGACGGGGTTACCGGCATCTACGCGGTTAAAAAACAAAACGGCGAGTGGGGCCAGGCACAGAGGGTATGGTTGCAAGATACCGGTCAATTGTCGCTCGACGGCTGCGAATTTGTACAGGGAAATACCATGTGGTTTTGCTCGGCGCGCCAGGGCAACTTCGGTGATATGGACATGTGGACTGCTGAATTTAGGGACGGGAAGTGGACAAAATGGCAAAACGCCGGAAGGAAGCTCAATGTGGACTACGATATCGGAGAAATGCATATCACCGCCGACAGCAGCGAGATGTATTTCCACTCAGGCGGACCGGGTGGAAAAGGTGGTTATGACATCTGGGTTACCAAAGAGGTAAATGGCGAATGGCAGCCACCGGAAAACGTGGAGGCGGTCAATACGCCTGACACCGAAGGCTGGCCTTTTATCACGCAGGATGAAAATCAGCTCTGGTTTACCAGGTTTTACATGGGTTCACCAGCCATTTTCCGGTCTCAGAAAGTTAGCGGGCAATGGAGCCAACCGGAGCTAATAATATCTCAATTTGCCGGCGAACCAAGCCTGGATAGTCAGGGTAACCTGTATTTTACTCATCATTTTTACAAGGATAATAAGATGATCGAGGCTGATATTTATATGGCCAGGCCTAAATAACATAAACTTTTTGGAGGTAAACTACCATGATGACAGGAAAAGAGTATCGGGAAAGCCTTAGGAAGCTAAAGCCTGAAATTTATTATATGGGGGAGAAGATAGAAAACGTGGCCGGCCATCCTGCTTTTTTGCCCCATGTAAATGCCGCGGCGCTGACCTATGATATGGCCCAGGCGCCTGAATTCGAGGAACTCCTGACGGCCACTTCGCACCTGACCGGACAAAAAATAAACCGGTTCACTCATATTCACCAGGGTCATGACGACCTGGTGAAAAAGGTGAAGATGCTGCGCGCCCTGGGGCAACAGACAGGAAGCTGCTTTCAGAGATGCGTGGGCTTCGACGGCCTTAATTCGGTGTACTCCATTACCTACGATATAGACCAGAAGATGGGGACCGAATACCACAAACATCTAGTCAATGTGTTGAAGGAGATACAGTCGAAAGACCTGATGGTTTCCGGAGCAATGACGGATGTAAAAGGCAACCGCCGGCTGTCGCCCAGCCAGCAAAAGGACCCCGACCTGTACGTTCACGTCACTGAGAAAAAGAAGGACGGCATCGTGGTCAGGGGCGCCAAGGCGCACATTACGGGTGGCGTTAACTCACACGGCCATCTCGTCATGCCCACTGCCGCTATGAAGGCGGAAGACGCCGACTATGCTGTGTCGTTCTATGTACCTGTTGATGCCCCCGGTGTGGTGCATATCTTTGGCCGACAGACCAATGATACACGCAAATGTAACTGCTGCATGGACCAGGGAAACGTGGACTATGGCATTGTTGGTGGAGAGGCACTCATCATCTTTGACAACGTGTTCATCCCCTGGGAGCACGTATTCATGTGTGGTGAATTTGAATTTGCTTATGAATTGGTAGAAAGGTTCGCCACCGCCCACCGCCAGAATTACGGCGGCTGTAAGACGGGGCTGGCCGACGTACTTATCGGCGCCACGTATGCACTGGCACAGGCACAGGGAACGGACCGCGCTTCGCACATCAGAGACAAGCTGGTCGAGATGGCGCACCTGACCGAGACCCTTTACTGTTGCTCGATAGCCTGCTCCTGCCAGGGATATGCCATGCCGGCGGGTTCCTACATGGCCGACCCGCTGCTGGCAAACGTAACCAAATTAAACGTTACTCGCCACGTTTATGAAATCGCACGCCTGGCTCAGGACATTGCCGGCGGTATACTGGCCACGGCGCCTTCGGAGATGGACTGGAAAGACCCGAAGGTTGGCAAGTACGTGGAGAAATATTTGAAAGGCGTCGAAGAGATACCCACCGAGACCAGGCTGAGGCTGCTGCGCCTTATCGAAGGTATGACTTGCGGCACCGCTCTGGTGGAATCCATGCACGGAGCTGGGTCGCCTCAAGCCCAGCGAATAATGATCGAGCGGCAGGCCAATCTTGAGCGCAAAAAGAGACTGGCCGAAAAACTGGCCAAAATCGGCGAACAACCCATGCTCGTCTGTTAATATAAGTGGCAAAGAAGCATCGACCGTATAAGGTAGCGCTGAAATATTGTGGCTCCTGCAATCCCCGTGTGGACTTGAGCCGGATAGCCAGCCATTTGAAGAGCCTGGCTGCGAAAAATGGCGGTTTCGAGCTTGTGCCTCTAACTGAGAAAGATATCGACTTAGTGGTGATTTTGTGTGGCTGCCCACGCGCCTGTGGTAACAAAGAAGAGGTAAGAGCCAGGGCCAGACTATGCTTGGTTACCGCGGGCGAGTCCGTAAACGGTAAGGCAATACCGGAAGATCAGCTACCCGCCGCAGTAGAGCAGGAGCTTATTACCGTTCTAAATAGCCTCGAGTAGTCCGTAACGACTAAACCTTTTCCCGGTTTTCCGCGTTAAACATGTTGCGCAACTTAAACGTGCTTACATTTGAGTACCAGATTCGAGAGGAAACCGTATTGTTTGAGCAGGAACCTGAAGAACTGCGGAGGATGCTTAACGGTACCGTTGAAATCCTGGCATCCATCTCCCGGAATATAGACCCCCATACCGCCCGTCACCAGCTCCGAGTAGCCAGGCTAGCCTGTGAAATCGGGAAAAAGCTAGGGCTATCTGAAGAACAGATTTATGGACTCCGAGTAATCGGAATGGTTCACGATATCGGGAAAATGGCTTTGCCGGACGAAATATTGAGCAAACCTGGTGAATTAAGCGAGGACGAGTTCAATATTGTTAAGACGCATCCCCGGTTGGCTTACGATATTCTGAAGAATCTCGATTTTCCATGGCCGGTGGCGCAAACGGTGCTGCAGCATCACGAGCGTGTAGACGGTTCAGGATACCCCAATCAACTAATCGGTCACGATATAATATTAGAAGCCAGAATCTTATGTGTGGCCGACGTTATTGAGTCCATGTCCTCGGACCGGCCTTACCGCCCGGCTCCCGGCCTCCACAAAGCGCTGGCCGAAATCGAGATGAACAGCGGCCTGCTGTACGACCCTGAGGTCACTGATGCCTGCTACAGGATGTCCCGTAACGGCGGCATAAAGTTCGACTGGGAATGACCAAATTGCAGTCTCATATAATATGTATTGACAATTAGGTCATATGGTGATATCGTAACAAACTGTTCACCTGTCAAACTGTTAGCCAAATAATATCATTTGGATGGATTTCGTGAAGATGGAGGTGTGGGTACTGCACAATTACGCTAAATAGAAACGCTAGCAGCTAAGGTCAGTGGGCGCAATGAAACAACGTCTGTAATGAGGTCACTTGGACGTTGGTGAGCCAATAGTGAAACCGACCACGTAGTTGGTCGGTTTTTATTTTGTACCAGATTCCATGTGAGTCCGTGAATCAGTCATAGGTGTGACTCTAAACGGATGGGGGGGTGATAGTATAGGAAAAAGTTCATGGAAAGTACTAAAGGAATGACGCTTAGGAAAACAATAACTTAGGAGGTATGAAGTGGAGAAATTCAAAATAATAGGCATTAGTTTATCATGTGTACTGATTGCGGCGCTCTTTTTTATTAGTCTGCCAATGGCTACGCACGACGTAAGAGCCGATTCTGTCCCGCTACCGAGCGTAAACGGTCCGATCCTAGAAACGGCGAATAATCGTGCCTTCGATCCTGCAGCAGGCACCAGTTACCAGTCCCTGGGTTATGTTCAGGAAGAATATTTCATTAGCGGTACGACAAATGAGTATGAACTGGCCGACCCTGCCAATACAGGCAGTTTTGCTGTCCAGGTGAGGACGACCGGTCTGCCGTATACAACCAGAATTCTGGTCCGTCGCCCGGCCGATTCCAGCCAATTCAGCGGCAATGTGGTTGTAGAGTTTATGAATCCCAGCGGTGGTTATGATATTGCTACTGCATGGGCGTGCTATTGGAACCAGATAATGCGCAATGGCGATGTCTGGGTAGGCGTCACCTGCAAGAAGACTATCGTTTATTCAACGTGTTCAGGATTTCCTCAGGGGCTTAAGGTTTTTAATCCCGCCCGGTATGCAGCGTTGTCGTTTACAAAGGACCGAGCGCAAGCCTGGGACATCTTCACCCAGCTGGGCGCCCTGCTCAAGAGCAGCAACCCGTCAAACCCGCTGGTTGCTGCTGGTTTTGATCTGGCTAATGTGAAACTCATCGGGCATGGCTATTCCCAGACAGGGGGCTATCTGATTACATACATAAACTTTTTCCACAAAGATGCCAAAATAGGCGATAGCTTCATCTACGATGGCTATCTCGCCAGCTCTGCTGCCGGTCCCATCTGGATTAATGATGACGGCATGGACCTTTGTCTTCCCGCTATGTCGTTTGGGCCTTATCCGTCAACCGATCCACGCCGGGTAATACAGCCGTGTGGCGTGCCGGTGATACATACACTGACGGAGACCGAGATTGCTCTGCCAACTGAGGACCTGAACGCTATTGTGACCCGACGCGCTGATAGCGATACCTATCCAGATCTGTTCCGACGTTACGAAATACCCGGTGCTTGCCATATGACGGTGGGTTCTGTGGGTCCGTCTAACGAGGATAAGTGTAAAACTATGTGGTATGTGTGCCCGTGGTGTTGCAATGGTACTCCCAGCGATTTTCCGTCTTATTATATTTACAACGGCATTCTACTAAATATTGAAACCTGGGTCAGGGACGGGACACTTCCACCAAAAGCTGATCGCATATCGACCACTGCTGTCAACACTGTAATCAGGGACGCTTACGGCAATGCCATGGGTGGTGTCCGAACCCCCTATGTCGACGTGCCCATAAAACGTTATTATCCATATAGCCTTGGCTGCCCCACTTGTCCCAACTATTCGAGTTTATGTGCCAGCAATCCCCCGAATATATGTGCCAGTTGCTCATTCTGGTGTTCGATTATGGGTACTATAACACCCTTTAGCCATACGACTCTCGAAACCCTTTACGGCAGCCACGATGGCTACGTAGACAAATTTAACGAGAGTACGCAGGAGCTATGGAAGGATGACTGGATAACTAAAGCCGACAGGCAGACTATGAAGCTGTCAGCAGCTAAATCCGACGTGCTTAAATGATGTTGGTTATGTGACACGGTCGGCTATTTGCACAGAAAAGCAGGGATGGTATTCACCATCCCTGCTTCAATTTGGCTTCGTATCATTCGTCCTTAACCTGCTTTACACTACCATATTATCTGTTATAATGAACTTAAGAGTAAGAGCGTTTCATATTAACATGAGCAGGAGGCAGAAATGAAAGGGAATCCGAAGGTCATTGAAATACTGAACTCGTTACTGGCCGATGAACTGACCGCCATCAACCAGTACATGGTTCACGCCGAGATGTGCGAGAACTGGGGCTACGATAAGCTCGGCGAAACCATCCAGAAGCGCGCCATTGAGGAGATGAAGCACGCTGAGAAGCTAATAGGCCGCATTCTATTTCTCGAAGGCGTACCCATCGTCAGTAATCTGAGAAAGATGACGATTGGCGCCGATGTGCCCAAGATGTTTGGTAGCGACCATGCGCTAGAGGAAACGGCCATAAAGAGCTATAACGAGGGCATAGCGGTGTGCGGCGAGGCCAAAGATTTCGCCACCCGTGAAATTCTGGAGTCCATACTTAACGACGAGGATAGGCACATCGACGGCATCGAAGAGGTTCAGGACCAGATTTCCCAGATGGGCATACAGGTCTTCCTATCGACGCAAAATAAATAATAATTGCTCCGGACAGCTACAAAGCCCTCATAACAAATATGAGGGCTTTTATCCTATCCAGCTATAATTGTAGTTACGAAGGCAGCGGCGCGGTAAATTCCACCTCGGCCACGTCTTTTTCGCGAATTGCCGCCTGGGCTGCAGTGAGCTTGGCAATGGGTACCCTGAACGGGCTGCAGCTAACGTAGTCGACATTGATGGCGTTAAAAAATTGTATAGACCTGGGTTCCCCGGCTTGCTCTCCGCAGACCCCGATTTCAATGGCCTTACGTGCCCGTCGCGCCCAGAAGATGGCCGTCTCCATTAACCTGCCCACTCCTTTGACATCGATGACCTCGAAAGGATTATCCTCCAGGATGCCGATTTGAAGGTACGTGGACAGGAACTTCTTCTCGACATCTTCTCTGCTGAACGAAAAGACGGCTTGAGTCAGGTCATTGGTACCGAATGAAAAGAAATCGGCTACTTCGGCCAGCCTGCCGGCTCTCATGCAGGCACGTACCGTCTCCATCATGCAGCCGACTTTCAGTCCGGACCCTTCCAGGCATTTCTCTTTAATAAGCAGTAGCTCCTGCAAAGTAATGGCCTGGGGTATCAGCACCGAGACGTTGGCTGGTACCTCGACCCTGGCCGCTTCGATGGCTTTGACCTGCATTTTGTAGATATCGGGAGACGTTACAGCAAGTCTGACACCCCGATGTCCCAGCATCGGATTTATTTCCTTGAGCTCGGCTATACGCTGTCTTATTCGTGGATTCGAGGTTTCCGATTCCGACGGTAGGAACTCATGGAGCGGTAAATCCAGCAACCTGATAACAATAGGTAACCCTTTCAGTTCCTTGAAAAGAGCCACAAAGTCCTCTTTCTGCAGCGCAGCCAGACGCTCCAGCGCCGTTGCTTTTTTAGCCTTTGTTTCCGCCAGTATAAATTCTCTAATGGCCGAGAGGCGTTCCGGTCCGCTGAACTGGCGTTCCGTGCGGCACAACCCGATGCCTTCAGCACCCAGCTTAATCGCCTGAGATACCATTTCCGGCCTGTCCGCATTGGCTTTCACACCAAGCCGCTTAAACCCATCTGCCCAGGTCAATAGCTCTCCCAGTTCATCTATCATCTGGCCTTCTTGCAGCGGCAATGTGCCGAGATAGACGGCGCCGGTGGTCCCGTCTATGGTGATCTCGTGGCCTTCACGTACCACCTGTTCCCCAACCCGGAATTGTTTCAGGGTGAGGTCTATTTCAATCTCCTCTGTCCCGCAGACGCAAGGTTTGCCCATGGCGCGGGTGACGATAGCGGCATGTGAAGTCAGGCCGCCTTTAGAAGTCAATATTCCATCTGCGGCGGCTATGCCCTGGATATCATCCGGGCTTGTTTCCGGCCGGACCAATATTACAGGTACGCTTCTCTTGGATAGGTGCATGGCCTCGCTTGGCTCAAACACCACCTGGCCGGATACGGCTCCAGGAGCTGCGGCCAGTCCTCTGGCCAGAGGACGATGCGACTCGGCAGATGAGATTTGCTTATGCAGCAGCGTTCTTATATCGTCGGCCGTTATTCGTATAATCGCCTCTTCTCTGGTAATCAGTCCTTCATGGACCATATCGACGGCGATTTTCACGGCGGCCCGGCCGCTTCTCTTGGCCGACCTGGTCTGAAGCATGTAGAGCTTTTTGGACTCAATGGTGAACTCGATGTCCTGCATGTCGTGATAATAGTTCTCCAGAAGCTCGGACATTTCGCGTAAATGCGAATAGGCTAGCGGCAGGCTCGTTTTGAGGTCGTTGATCGAGCCTGGCGTTCTGGCTCCCGATACCAGTTCCTCGCCCTGTGCCTTACTGAGGTATTCACCGGATAGTATTTTCTCTCCCGTACTCGGGTCACGGCTGAATACAACGCCGGTGCCGGAATTATCATCGTTATTGCCGAAGACCATCGCCTGAATTATTACTGCCGTACCGAGATCGGCGGGTATATTGTTCAGACGGCGGTATTCCACTGCGCGCAGGTTGTCCCAGGAGTCGAAGACACGTTTGGCAGCTATTTTCATATCGGCGGCGTCATTTACATTCAGCACGGTGTCCATCATGCCTGGCATGGAGACTGGCGCGGATGAGCGAACCGAGACCTGGAGGTTCTTACCCAGCTTTTTGTCCATACGTTTCTCAAGGTCGCTGAGAGCCTGCCTAATTTCCGTCTCCGGCAACTTGCCGCTTTTTTTATATTCGGCGTAGGCTTCAACCGACAGGATAAATCCGGGCGGTACCGGAAGTCCCAACCTGGTCATAGTTACCAGGTTTGCTCCCTTGTTGCCCAGAGTCGCTTTGTCTTCACAGCTATCCTGTAAGGTGTAAACGTATGACATAATTCTGCTCCTTATCAGCCAACGCCGAATTAATCAAATAAAGTATACTCTTGGCTCTGATTATTTCAAAGTCGTGTTATCGGATTGGCAGGGTGGGATATTTAGACGGTCAATAGATGTTTATTGCTGACCAGTTGGTCAATCTCACGATGCAAATCTTCCAGAGTGCCGTCGTTGCTTATGGTGAAGTCGGCCAGACTCTCGGCTTCCTTCAACGAGAACAGCTTTTCCTCGTCCTCGTCCTGCTTAAGGAATTGCTCATAACTGTGCGGGTCTCTACCTTCGCCCCGCTTGGTCATTCGTAGGAACCGCACCCGAGGGTCGGTAATCGTTACATCTATCAGGATAAAGGCCTTGCCGAATATTTCTTTTAAAACCGAGACGTCGTTCAAGGAACGTATGCCACTGATACCGGCAATTTCCCAGCCGGAATTACGTATCTTATCCGCCAGCAGTTTTACGAAATAGCCTTTACCGAATTCACGAAAATACTTATCGGAGATGTTTCCGAGGTTCTCCCGGGTCGGCTCTAATCCTTCTTTGCCGGCGATCTCCCTGACGATATCCCCGGTGGATAGGAAAGGTACATCGTATTTGGTTCGAAGGTATTTCAGCACCTCGTCTTTTCCGGAGCCGTTTTGACCTACAGCGCCGATTATTTTTACTGTAGACAGGATTTTCATTTTCTGGATAGTTTACTAGTTTGACTCAAAGCGAGCAACAAAATTCATAAGTATTTTATATATCCTGACTGGATTATATGACTTTTTTATCGTGACACTGCTATCATTTTTAATATTAACCAGGGGGAGGTACATAAATGAAAGAAATAGTCCAGGTTGAATTATCAAAAGACGAGGATAAGGTCGTTCAGATTTATCGGCTGGAACACAACAAAAAGAGCAACGCGGAAGCTATCAAAGAAATTATCAGGAATTACAAGCCCTTGAAAGATTATAAGGAAAAGAATAAACGGAGCTGGTTTAAAATTTAGCGGCAAAAAAGCCAGCATAGAAAATGTCACGAATTTGAAACGTCTCCAAAGCTAATTTTATGACTATTTAATACCGGGTATCTGATAATGGAATTGGGAGGGGGTGCCATGAAAACGCGATTGAAGCGTTATTATCGCAAATTGGTGGACATATTTACTTTGGAGGGAAAACCCATGGAACACAAATTTATGCGCTATTTTCTCCTGGCAACAGGCCTATTCACCATGATGTTGCTCGGAGCACTGGGCTGTTCACCGGCGCCAACTGCTAGCCCGACAACCGAATCCGAATATACTGTCATGACTGCGAGCAATACGGCTCTAGGTACCTATCTGGTCGATGGCAGCGGCCGGACGCTCTACTATTTCACCAAGGATTCGGCGGAGAAGAGCACGGCTGGCGAAGCCATTATCCTTGTCTGGCCCATATTCTACAAGTCCGACCTCAAGGTTTCTGAGGATCTGAACGCAGCCGACTTCGGCACCATCACCAGAGATGATGGCAAAGCACAGACGACTTATAAGGGATGGCCGCTTTACTACTATGCTCCGGACACCGCACCCGGCGATACCAGGGGACAGGGCATAGGCGGCGTCTGGTTTGTGGTCAATCCAAGCACGACACCGGCGGCGCCATAGATATAAGCATTAAATAGATAGCAGCGGGTTAGGATACTCTTATATATAAGAAGGCAGGCTGAACGACCAGCCTGCCTTTTGGCATAGAAGAGCGAGTCCTATGACCGGCTCGACAAATTACTGGAAAATATGCGACCTGTTTGATTAAATTATCAGCCGTTCCGCTATTCGCTCTTGGATATGAACTGTAGGCCGCCGTCACCGCGCTTAAGCACGTAAATATCCCATTCGTTGTCCTTGCGGCGAGGCGACTCGATTTTCTGGGCGATGATTGCATTGGTGCCGTCGGTGCGCAGGTTGATGGCGCCGTAGACGGCGATGCTGCGCTCAATGGAGCTGACCAGTTTCTTAAATTCGTCCTTAGCTTTTTGTTTGGCCTCATCGTTCTCGGCCTTGTCTATCTTTTCCTGTGCTTTCACCAGCTTTTTATGCAGTTCCTGCGGGTTCTTAATGTTCTCCTTGGCCGAGCGGGCCAGTTCCGTACTGAAAATCAGCGGCCTGTTGCATCGGCTGAACCGTCCTATCGCGCCCAACGTATCTGACCTGGGATGGGAGTACGGCTCGTTATCACCGCTGGAGATGACTGTGGCGATAGGGTTAACGGCTTGGAGAAACACATCGGTGAAGTCTCTGCTGCCGTGATGGCATGACTTGGCTATGTCAGATTCAAAAGCCGTTCTGGCAAGCTCGATTAATCTTGTCTCATTCCCGGTAGTCTCCGGATTCGCTATGCCGGCATAGTGTCCCAGCAGAAAGTACTCCGCCACGGTGTTCAAATCTCCGCCCAGAAACACGCTAACTTTATCGTATTTTAACTTGAGTATTATCGAGTGTCCGTTTTTGGTCTTGCCCAGGTTACCGAACCAGCGCAGGCGCAGATTGCCATCTGCATCAGGCTCCGCTACCGGGCCGAGCACCTTGATGCTCAGCTTTTTATCCGGCCCGTAACCGGGTAAATATTCAGCGGCTGCTGACAGCATCCGGATATCGTTGACGCGTCCGGAGACCAATGCGTTCTTAAGCATTATGGCGTATCCGGTATGGCTGTCCAGGTTGGCCAATGATATCCTGTCGGCCACAATGCCGGATAAATACTTAACGTTTCCGGTTTTCTTCGAACCGGGTTTGGTGTCCTCATCGGCACCAACTATGCCGTTGTGGAAGATAGTATGGAACTTGACGTTGGGCTGCTCGAAGAGCTGCTTAAATCCGGCGTAGTGGTCAGCGTCCGGATGGCTGATTATGGCCGATTCGAAGGTGAATTCCTTTTTGAACTGTCCGAACCGCCAGTTCAGAAACCGGAACATATTATCGGACTGGCCGGCATCCACAACAATTTGCTTATCATCGGGCGTCACGATCAAACATCCGTCCCCCTGGCTGATATCCACGAAGATAATTTCCAGTATACGGTCTTTCAGGATTGAGTCCTTATGCATGTAGCCGTCCGCGTTTCGAGCGTGGACCTTCACCCAGTCGCCGCCCTCGGGGCCTGTAAGGTTGATCCAATCGCCCCACAACAGGTGCTGAATCGGTTTGGGCTTGTCGTTATTGCCGCCCGGAGGCTTATCGTAGACAACCGCGGACGGAAAACCCGCAAATCTATATGATTCCACCATGATACCTTACCTCCCGTGATTAATTTGCTAACAGCCGCACACAGGCCGGCTAAAATTCGGAAGCTGCAGAACAGGTCAGCTGATCGCCGCCACCTCCCCTTTTCACGCGCATGATCTAACCCGGGTCGTCAATGAATGTAGTATCTGACTATCGATTATAACATATTAGGTTAAGAGCAAGAGTACGAAATCTAAATTCAGTTATGCTATGATTCGACGGGCTCATCGTGAGCTGAACATATAAAAAATAAAAATCAGGAGTAATTACTCCCGGCTATAAGCTAAAGGTTGACGTTATCCTGATACTGAAGTAATATCTAGCTGATCGGGTGTGAAAGAATGACCGCTCTAGAAGTAGCCCCCGCCGATACCGCCGATATATCCACCCTGTGTTTTCCAAATAATTTGTCCTCGCATTCGCGCGCCCGAAAAAAGAGTTAAATGGCTGCCGAGAACAATAACACCAGAAAGATTCTGACCAGACAGGAAACCGGGCATACGCCTGAAGAAGAAACTCTGGTCATGCGCCTCGGCATATTCATCAAAATGAGGTGGGTGGCCATCGGTGGGGTTATCGTAGTCACCCTGACAGCTAAATACCTCTTTAACATCGGTTTTCCAACCATACCCGTATATATCGTCTGCGCGTTCATGGTCCTGTACAACCTGCTGTTGACAAGACAGCTCAAGGGACTTAACAAATTATCGGGCGACCAGATGATATCTCATGCCCGGCGGTTAGGCTACTTTCACATTATTCTCGATATGGTTGCCCTCACTGTGTTGCTGCATTTCACCGGGGGAATGGAAAATCCGTTCGTCTACCTCTTTGCCTTTCACATTGTACTGGCTAGTATCGGTCTTAACTATCGGGCGGTTTATTTACTGTGCACAGTTGCCTTGATAATGGTAGCGTCACTGTACTTTTCGGAAGCAGCCGGAATAATTCCTCACGTCAATCTTGAGGGCTTCGTTATACCGATAAGATATCAGGATACAGGCCGTATTACCGCTCAACTGGTGGTGCTGGCCGTTCTTCTTTACGGCACGGCTTACATGTCCACGGCTATTGTTAGAGAGATGAGGAGGAGACAGCGAGAAGTAGTACTCCGCGGGCAGTTGCTTGCCGAAAAAATAGACGAACTGGAAGCTGCCTTCGGTGAGATAGGGAAACTGAGAGAGGAGAGGGATAAGTTTTTATACTTTATAGGCGTTGCGGCTCATGACCTGAAAGCGCCGCTTACTGCTATCCAGGGCTTCCTGTGGGTGATGATGGGTGGATTTACAGGGGCAATCTCAGAAAAGCAGAAAAACATACTGGAGCGCAGCACTTATCGTATTAACGAGCTGCTGCGACTAATCAGCGATTTACTTGATATTCCGCGCATCGAGGCGGGGCAAATTGTCCAGGAGATGAAGGAAGTCTCACTGTACCAGGTAATTTCTAATTCCAGCGACGGTCAGCGTAATCTGGCCGAGGCCAAGGGGATTGAACTTAAAGTTGAGATTTCTAAAGAGATGCCTACGATAATGGGTTCAGCCCCACGCCTGCAACAGGTGGTAACCAATCTGGTAGATAACGCCATTAACTACACGCCAAGCGGCAGAATCACTATCAGTGCACGCGAACGTGACGCCGATGTGCTGGTCGAGGTTATCGATACCGGTATTGGCATTCCTCCCGATGATATATCACGATTATTTGAAGACTTCTACCGGGCAAGTAACACGGAATCCAAAGGAACGGGTCTGGGGGTTATCCATAAGTCGCAGGATTATTGAGGCTCATGGAGGCAGTATATGGGCTGAAAGCCCCTGCGCGGAGACCAACAGCGGTAGTAAATTTAGTTTTACGCTGCCCAAGATAAGCAAAACTTTAAAGGCCTGAATTGAACGAAACTGTACTGATTCCATAATTACTTCGATTATATGGCAAAAGCGCGGAAACTATAGTAGAATATTTCGGGGGCAAAAGTGGCAAGCAAAATACTTGTCGTTGACGATGATCCTGATATTCTTGATGCTGTAGCCATGATACTCGAGTCACAGGGCTATGAGGTGGTTACCGCCCGCGACGGCATAGAAGGCCTGGCCACGCTTAAATCCGAACAACCTGACCTGATGATTCTTGACCTGTTGATGCCCAAGATGGACGGGTTTGCCGTGTGTAAAGAGCTTCAAGACCCTAAGTGGTACAAACACAAGGATATTCCGATTTTGATCCTGACCTCGGTAAGAGAGGATGCCAGCCGTAGGCGCTATGAATTGGAAACGGGACTCGAACTTGATGTGGATGACTATCTCGAGAAGCCAATGTCTCCCGATGTACTGCTGAAGAGAGTACGAACACTCATGGATAAGAAAAAATCCTGAGAATAGCCGGCTAATCTAATTAATAAAGGAGGCAGCTCTACGTGAAAAGGAATGCCAAAATTCTGATTGTTGATGATGATGCCGATTTTGTGGAGTCGACAAGAATTGTCTTGGAAAGCAAACCGTACGAGGTAATCGTTGCCGTCAACGGTAACGAGGCTCTACGCAAGGCGGCAGAGGAGAAGCCTGATTTAATTCTCCTTGACATAATCATGCCGGTAAAGGATGGGTTCACTGCCGCCGAGCAGCTTAAGAAGGACCCAAATCTGGCTAAGATTCCATTGCTGATGCTCACCAGCTACTCTACCAAGGGAAGCGGTACAGAAATTCCCCGTGGCAGTGGTTATTCGCTGGAGGCTGACGATTATATTGAAAAGCCGGTAAGCCCACAAAACTTATTGGCTGCAATAGAAAAGCACCTGAAAAAGGCTGGTCTCTAGAGCTAGAGCTGGTAAATTTTCGTATTTACACGGGGAGCGGTCTCCGTAGATATTACTCGTAAGTTTGGCAACCGGCTTCCAGTCCGTGATTGCGGCCAGTAAACTGTTTGTTTCTGTTCTTCCATCGAAAACGGTAAGTTTTTCCTTATATACCGCAGTTCATGCTTCAGCGGGAAATCAATATTTCGTACATTTCACACACGTAGATGTGATAAACCAGCATCGATGAGCATTCTATCATCGAAGTGTAATGTAATCAAAAAGGCAGAGACATAAGTTATTCAGGGCGCTGCGCAATAATCTAAAATCAGCTATAATTTTAACGACCAGGCCGGATCGTCCGGTATCTACCATTCTATAGGAGGCATTTGAGATGAGCAAACATTATTCTGCATTGTTCCAACCGATAGAAATAAAGGGCCTTAAACTCAAAAACAGGCTGGTTGTGCCGCCGATGGGATCCGGCTTTGCCGCGGAGGACGGCGGCGTAACCGAGCGCCTGATTACATACCACGAGGCCAGGGCCAGGGGCGGTTTCTCTCTGATTACCCTGGAGGTCACGGCGGTAGACGGCAAAGAAGGCAAGGGGAGTGGTCACCAGCTAAGCATATTCGACGACCGCTTTATTCCCGGATTCAAACAACTCGTAGACCGGGTGCATAAGGCCGGCGCTAAATTGGGCGTCCAGCTGTATCATCCGGGCAGGGTAACAATTCCCGTTTATATCGGCGGACTGAAACCCGTTGGCCCTTCGGCTGTTCCAGACCCTATCTGGCGTCAGGAGACGCGGGAGCTGACCCTTGAGGATATCGAACGGCTGGTGGAATGCTTCGCCCAGGGAGCCAGGCGGGCTAAGGAAGCCGGATTCGATAGCGTTGAGTTGCACGGGGCCCACGGCTATCTCATCTGCCAATTTATGTCGGGCTATGCCAACAAACGGACCGACGAGTACGGCGGCAATTTTGAAGGATTTATGAAGTTCCCTGTGGAAATCGTCCGCAGGATAAGGCAGCTGGTCGGCCCGGACTTTCCAGTATTCTTCCGCATCAGCGGCGACGAACTGGTACCTACGGGCAGGTCGGTAACCGAAAGCGTCGAAATGGCTAAAAGGCTTGTCCGGGAGGGAGTCGATGTCATAGACGTCTCCATCGGCGTCATGGAGTCCAGCGCCGTAACCAGCGCGCCTCCAGATATGGAGCAGGGATTTAATGCCGGTATGACCGCCGCGTTTAAAAAGGCGCTATCGGTGCCCATTATTGCCGTCGGCCGTATCAACGAACCGGAAATCGCCGAGGAAATCGTAAAGTCCGGCAAAGCCGACCTGGTAGCCATCGGCCGGCAGTCGCTGACCGACCCCGAGTGGCCGAATAAAATAGCCGGAGGCCGGAAGGCGGACATCGTTAAATGCATTTCCTGCAATGAAGGCTGCATCGAAGGCCTGGCTATCTGGATGCGGCCAATGATCACCTGCGTCCAGAACCTGGCGCTGGGTAAAGAAGCTGAATACGCCTCGCCACACACTGCCAAACGCAAGAAAGTGCTCGTTGCCGGCGGCGGGCCGGCGGGCCTGGAAGCAGCCAGGACGGCAGCCCTATGGGGGCACGAAGTAATTCTCTATGAAAAAGATAAAGCTCTCGGCGGCCAGATAAATATTGCGGACATACCCCCCAAGAAAGATATCTATAAAGAGGTAATTCTATCGCGTGTCAGAGCTGTGAAGGACCTGGGGGTTGAGGTACATGCCGGTAAAGAACTCACTTCCGAGATGGTTAAGCAGATTGCCCCGGACGTTTTAATTATAGCTACCGGGTCGAAGCCGCTGGTGCCGAAGATTCCCGGCATCGACCGGAAAAATATCATTACCGCGGCTGAAGCGCTTAAAGGGGCGAAGGTGGGGGATAAGGTCATGGTTGTCGGCGGTGGCCTGGTGGGCTGCGAAACGGCGGACTACCTGGCCCAGCAGGGCAAAGAGGTGACTATCGTGGAGATGCTGCGCCATACCGCCCGCGATATAGGACCCGCGGCCAGATATTTTCTGCGCCGGCGAATGGCTGAAAAGGGCATCAAGATTATGACTTCCACCACTGTCGAAGAGATTACCGATAGCGGCGTTAAGGTGAAATCAGGCGAAGCCGGTCAGCTTCTGGGCCCGGTTGATACCGTGGTGATGGCCACAGGGGCCGAGTCCGTTAACGAGCTGGAACTAAAAGTGAAGGACATGGTGACGGAGGTTTACGTCATCGGAGACGCCGCCAAACCGGGGAAGATAATGGCGGCTGTGGAACAGGCCGCCGATTTAGCCCGCAAGCTTTAGGCTAACACGGTCTTCTGTATCAGCTCAAGTGTAGCCTTGATCTTTTAAGGTCGAGGTCACTCATTCCTTTTTGTTATCCTGAGGAGTTTTTCTCTAGAACGACGATGAAGGATCTCGGTGGCGTCTGGTGGGACGAGATTGCCACGGCCCCGACTCCATCGGGACCTCGCAATGACACAAGTGGCCAAGCGGGAGTTATAGGAGGATTGCAAACTTAAGTCAAAAATCAAACGTCAAAAGTAAAACATTCACGTCAAATGTTAAAAGTATTTTTAATCTTTAACCTGAACTTTTGATATTTAATCTTTGATCTTTAATGTTTGTCCCCTCTCCCTTGAGGGAGAGGGGCAGGGTGAGGGTGAAATTCTCCTTATAGCTTATACGAAGTATCTATCGGTGGCATTTTCGGCTCTACGACTTTTTCAGGGTCAAGTAGAGGCCCATACGTCGGGTCTTCCTGCCAGCCATCGATATGTGCAGCCCTCTTGGCAGCCGCCATATACCTGTTCCAATCGGCACTCATGTAAAGGAATATTTGTTGGGCGGCCCTGGAACCTTCACCGTGTATATGGTCAATCTGGTAGTAATTCTGGGTCATATCCTTTATAAGCCGGCTAGCTTTAACTCTGTCTGCGGTAGGCACGCCCGCCTTGGCTGCAAGATATTTCTCGATATAATCATGAATTTCAGGATTCTTCCAGTCTCGATAGGTCGGTACTGTGGTGGCAATGCCTCCGCAGATATCCTGCACAGTCTTACAGGCCTCATGGTAATTGTCGGCAAAGGTAAATTTGGCGGAATTGGTTAACATAAGGTCGGGCACCATCATGCCGGAGTCAGGATCTTTGTTGCATTCTATACAGGCCATTTTGCCGAGAGAGGTCACAGTCGCCGTGAGCATGGCCAGCCAGGCAAGCTTGTTCCTTATATGCTCGGATTTCTCGAGTCCGTTGTATTCGGCTATCAACCTGGCTATGCCGGCCAGTGTTTCGAGCTCGGCTACCATTTTAGAGGCCCCGAAAAGCCGGTGAAAGCTGGCGAAGCCATAGGTAATATCCCTGGAGAACTTCCACTCGCCGCACATGAAAACTCTTTCCCACGGTACGAAAACGTTGTCGAAAACAATCAGACACTCTGTTGGTTGCAATGCCGATGCGTGCGGGTAGTCCCACGTCGCTTCCTCGCCGTAGGTTCTGGTGACCGGTTCGACGGCGAGCAGCTTGATACCCTTGGCGTTAAGAGGTGTGGCGAAGGCCAGGGCATAGTCTTTGTCTTCCTCTCCGTGGGCACGGCAGGGAAGGACAATGGCCTCGTTAGCACAGGGAGTGGCGCTGATGTGCATCTTGGCTCCCGTCACGATGATGCCGTCCTTTTGTCTATCGGCAACGCGAACATAGAAATCCTTGTGCTGGACCTGTTTCGAAGGACGCAGGCTTCTATCTCCCTTTACATCTGTCATGGCGCCCGTCAGACCCAAATCGTTTTTTTGCAGATACTTGCGATAGGCTTCAACACGTTCTACGTAATTGGTGTCAAGCGCTTTATCCATTTTGCTGGCGGCGATTGTAGCTGCTGCCAGAGCATCGATACCCATGCAGTGCAGCAGTATGCCGCCACCGGAGCGGATTCCAGTAACGAAACATTCACGCCTTCGAAGGAGGTCTTCGGACGTCCTCGGGACCGTGAACAGGAAATTGACGTCTTCACCTTCATCGTTTTTTGCCACGAAGAGATTTCTATGCTTGGGGTCGTTGGGCAAGGCGTAGTCCATGGCGGCAAAGCGGATGATTGTTCTTAATGTCGGGTGAGTCCTTACATCTTTTACGCGTTCGCCCAGACAGTATACGACCCGTCCGTCATTCAGGCTTTCAAGATACTGTTCCACCGTTCTAATCATGCAGTCACCTCTTGATTAATATTTATTAGTTGTAACGGAGCACGCTGGGGTCGCGGTAATTTCCCGTGCAACTTCAGGCTACCGTGGTCTTCTGCATCAGCTCGAAGATGGCTCCGCCGACCCCGCCCGCATCGAGGTAAGCGAAGCGTCCCGGGTCATGGACAAATACTTTAACGCCCTGGGCCACCAGTCTCTTGACCTCAGCCTCGACGTCGTCGACGAAAAATCCGATGTGATGCAGTCCCTCTCCCCAGGTATCCAGGAACCGCGACTGAAATATGCGCCCTTCGAGGCACTGGACGAGCTCTATGTCCAGGGAACCGACGCGTGCGAATGCCAGCCTGGCTTTCCACGGACGACCTTTGGCGTCTAACCCGCTCATCTGACGAAAAGTCCACGGCCCGATGCCGTACAGCCGTGACCAGCGCTCGATAGTCTTATCGATATCCTTCACGGCATAGCTTATCTGGTCGATTGACCTCAACTGGAATTGCTGAGCGGCGCTGCTCATGATGCACCTCCTTTACTGCAATCGGGGCTGTTTGTCGTGGAATGGTATTAAGTCCAGCCGTCGTATTCATCGAGAAGCTCGGTAATAATCAATTTGCCCTTATTCGTGCTGCCCCAGAAAGACTGTGTGGTGCGTGGGGCATAGTATTTCTTTATCAGTTCCTGCACCGCGTTCCGGAATGCTCCTTCGTCCCCGGCCGATACCGTAACCACCGTCTGTGTGATTTCCTCAAGTGTGCTTTCCATGGTGTCTTCCCTGATCGTCTCCCCACCCATTTTCATGTTCTTGCCTTTCACTTCTTCCATGGAGATATCCACGCCGAACTTACCGGCTATTTTGTCCAGGTCGTTTTTTGTAATTGGCACCGAGGGGCCGCAAGTAGGACCGAGGGGGAGCCATCTGAGTTTACCCATGATTTCTTCCATAGCACTAACTCCTCTCCTCCGTCGTTAACTGCTCCCGTTCGATCTTAAGATAGTCTTTATACTTCCTCCGTTTTTCCTTTACCTCCGGCCACGTTCTCACGAAGAAGTCCTTGGAAGGTTTGATTTCGTAGGTAACATGACGGTATGAAGTTTCTGCGGCAAAACGGTCCCATTT
>Ga0116202_10000311_pt1 | contig 26276 bp, 25 predicted proteins | sample LakKivw325mmetaG_FD_94479 | JGI IMG/M metagenome (GOLD analysis project Ga0116202, IMG submission 94479) | Anoxic lake water microbial communities from Lake Kivu, Rwanda to study Microbial Dark Matter (Phase II) - Lake Kivu water 325m metaG | ecosystem: Environmental > Aquatic > Freshwater >... | reverse complement strand
GTTTAATTTTTTCCCCTTTAACTCCCCCTCTTTTATTGATTTCTGTTATTGCCATCTCAAAGGATCTCTTCTCGATTTCACCGAATTTTGCCTCGGCTCCGGTCAGCGGAAGAACAATTCCCACCTTCACTGCCGCCGCCGGCGATGCGCCGGTGAGTAAAAGACCCATGGTAAATAAGACACAAAAAAATACCAGTGCATACCTTTTCATTGCTCTAACCTCCTTTTTGTTTAGAGAAACGTTAAAATATTGCTTCAGAGCAGTTTAAAGAAATGACGTTTTATTGTCAAGGTAGAAATAAAAGAATATGTGCAAATATTCATTTTGCGTCATAAACGACGCCCGTTTTCAGACAGACGGAAATGACAGTTAACGATTACTCACATTGGATTCCCGTTGTTACGGGAATGACAAGTGACAGCAGTTCCTAAAAAAATCTTATCGATTGTAGCTGGTACCGAAGCGGGTTACCAGGACGGCTCCCAGGCCGAGGACAATGGCGAATACCTTCAGCATCCAACCCACATAGGGGATCCAGCCGATTACCCAAAGAATAATGAGCCCCCAGATCGTCTCCCTGACGATGTTATGATCATGTCTTTTCAATACAGTGAACAATTTTTCTCCGACAAGTTGCGATACAGCAATGAAACCGAGAATAATGGCGCAGAGAACGAGAGTCATTTCAAGGGGGATCAGCACAATTCCAATAACTGAAATAGCGAGCAACACAGCGAGAGGAACAATAAGTATCAGTCCGATGATGCCCCACAGAATGACTTTAGCCGGTATTTCTCTAACGGCTGTCGCGATAATCCGGATGGGTTTTGGAATGAAATGAACGATCAGCAGGGTCAAAATAAGGACACCAATGAAAATGGACAGGGAGACGATGGCAAAAATCCATGACCATCCTTCCCATTCATCGCTCAGGGCATTTGATATTGCCGCTGAGACATCGTCCGAGTTGATCTCCGTGAGATTGCCGTGAATTTCTGAACCTCTCCCTCTGACGACAATGCCTCCGAGGGATATCACATTCCCGCCGACAACTGCCGTTCTTGTCAGGACAACAGAACCGCCAACGGCTATGACATGATTCTCAACGAAACCCTCCACGGTGATTTGTCCTCCGAGTGCAAGGACATTGTGGACTTTCATGCCCTCCTCAATTGTTACATCGCTGCCTATCTTGACGATGTTCGCACTTTCCGCCAGGACCGTTGAGGTGAAACCGAGGAACAATCCTGCTATCAGCAAGATGAGTAGTCGTTTTCCTGTTTTTCTTTTCATCGCTGACAATATTATACCTGTGAAGATCGAAAATGGTGTCGAAAATATTCAATCACGACCGGCAGCATGGAAATAGCAACAATCGCAAAAATGACCAGCGTAAAGTTACTTTTTACGACAGGAAGGTTTCCGAAATAATAACCCCCCAGGATAAAAACGGCAATCCATGCCACGCTGCCAAGAACATTGAAAAAGATAAAGCGTGGATAGGTCATTTTCCCGATACCGGCTACAAACGGGGCAAATGTCCGAATGATCGGGAGAAACCTCGCGATGACGATGGTCTTCCCGCCGTGTTTTTCATAGAATTTGTGCGTCCTGTCCAGGTACGTCTTGTTGAGAAATCGCACATTTTCCCTGTGAAAAATCTTCGGACCTACGAAATATCCGATTGCATAGTTGACAATGTTGCCGGATACAGCTGCAATAGAGAGCAAAATCAACAGCCATTCGACTTGAAGAGCGCCCAAGGCGGCTAACGTGCCCAATCCGAAGAGCAGCGAGTCTCCCGGAAGGATAGGGGTTACAACGAGTCCGGTTTCACAAAAAATAATGATAAAAACGATAAAATAAGACCAGCCACCGAAATTTTGAATCATCTCGGTAAGATGTCTATCAAGGTGGATAAAAAAATCAATGAAGGTAATCATGAAGTCCATTTTTTTATTACTATAGGAAAGGGACGGTTGTGTCAATATCAAATAATGATAATAACATGCGATGTTTACACTTTTCCGGTTCGTCTTTCTTGTTGCTATTTAGCGGGCTTGTTTCTATAATCCGCACATGCATGAACTGGCCGTTACCGAAAGCATTCTTGGCATTGTCATAAAACACGCGGCGAAAAATCAGGTCAAGAAAGTCCTGAGTATCAGTCTTAAAATTGGTGAACTTACAGACCTGGTAGATGAATGGGTGCAGCATTATTTTAACTATCTCAGCAAAGATACCATTGCGGAAGGGGCGATACTGAAAATAGAGAGATCACCGGTTGTATTTCAATGCACTGACTGTAACAAAGCGTTTCCAGTGTTTTTAAAGGAATCTGGAAAAATTATTTGTTTTCATTGCAATAGTACCAGGGTGACGCTTGTCTCCGGTCGCGAGTTTTTTATAAAGCATATAGAGGTGGTATGATGGCGGATATACGCCTGATAGAAATCAGGGAAGACATCCTGTCCGATAACAAAAACCTTGCGGACGAGATCAGAGAGGTGCTCCGCAGCCATCACGTTTTTCTGTTGAATCTGATGGCATCGCCGGGAGGAGGCAAGACAAGTCTTATCGTACATACGGTCCGTGAATTGAAGAATGTCTTCAGAATAGGCGTCATAGAGGGCGATATCGATTCTGTGATTGATGCGGAAAGGGTCAGCAGAGAAGGCGTCCCCGCCGTTCAGTTAAAAACGGGCGGTTTCTGCCATCTCGATGCCTCCATGATCGATATGGCCTTGAAAGAAATGGATCTGGGGAATCTGGATCTCATCATGATTGAAAATATCGGGAACCTCGTGTGTCCCGCGGAGTTCGATACGGGAGCAATAAAAAATGTCATGATCCTGAGTGTTCCCGAAGGCGATGACAAACCCCTGAAATATCCGCTGATGTTCAGTGTCTGTGATGTTCTACTGGTTAATAAAATCGATTATCTGAATGTGGCCGATTTTGATATGAATGCCCTGAAAGACAGAGTCTTCAATTTGAATCCGAAAATAAAAATATTCGAGGTGTCCTGCAAAACCGGTGAGGGGATTCAGATGTGGGTCCGGTGGCTTACAGAAGAAATGAACGTCTACGCAAAAGAAGATCCTGCAGGATGATGAATCTCTGTAAATAAAAAGGTTGCAAAACTTGAAAACGGAGATTGAAGGAGGGAAACAGCAATGGACGTTTATGAGGAACTGCGGGAGATTCTTGACACCCATCCAACGGGTGCACCGAAATCAAAGGCCTTCGATGAAATTCTGAGGATTCTTTTTACCCACGAAGAGGCAGCGATAGCGCTTCACATGAACTTTTCTCCAAAATCTGTTGAAGCGATTGCCGCCGCGTCCGGTATGCCGGTTCACGAGGCGGAAAAAATGCTTGAAGTCATGGCGGACAAGGTTGTTGTCTTTGCACGCGAGAAAGGCAGGAAGAGGTCTTACGGCCTGCTGCCCACGATACCGGGATTGTTCGAATATCCGCTCATGCGGGGCGGCGGGACCCCCATCCTCGACAGACTGGGGAAGCTATGGGTCGAATATCATGATGAAAACCTGGCTGCTTCCTTTGCCGGAAAACCGACGCCGCTCGCCCGGATTGTACCCATCGAACAATCCGTGGAAGCCTCCGTTTTCATTCATTCCTATGAGCAGGTATCGGAATTGATCAAAAAAGCCGATTACGTTGCCCTCGCCCATTGTGCCTGCAGGGTCAGCGCGGACGCCTGTGATGCTCCGAAGGAAGTTTGCCTCTTTTTCGATGCTCCCGGACGATTCCTGGTCGAGCGCCGATATGCCCGGGAGATAAGCCGTGAAGAAGCATACCGTGTCCTTGATCAATCGGAGAAAGCCGGCCTTGTTCATACGAGCAGCAACAGTGCGGACAAGGCGGGATTCATCTGTAACTGCTGCACATGCTGTTGCACCATTCTCACATGCTGGACCCGGCTTAACATTCCCCATGCCTTTGCGACCAGCGGGTTTCATGCCAGGGTGGATGCCGGTGCCTGCACAGGGTGCAGGGTTTGCTCCGATGAGCGCTGTCCCATGGGAGCCATTGAAATGACGGATTCAGTGGCTGAGATCAGCGAAGGCAAGTGTATCGGTTGCGGATTGTGTGTCACGGCCTGCCCGGCAGATGCGATGATCCTGGTGAGGCGCATTGAAGAGCCGCCTGTTCCGTCGACTATTCAGGAAACGGGCATGAAGGTGTTGATGGAAAAAGGCAAGCTGAAGCGCTTTTCAGACGTCATGAAACGGTGACGATTTTATTTGCCCGCAAGACTTGATATATTTCTCAACCTGGTCGTAATGTCGCAAAGGACATCAATGACAGCATCGATCTCTTCTTTTGTGTTATCTTCACCCAGAGAAAATCGTATGGTTCCCTGCGCCGTCTGGGGCGGTATCCCCATGGCGGTAAGGACGTGGGAGGGCTCCGGAGAGTCTGTCGTACAGGCAGATCCTGTGGAAACACAGATTCCTCTCAAATCGAGATGCAGCAAAATGGACTCTCCCTCGATCAACCGAAAACTGACACTGCTTGTATTGGGGAGTCTCGGGGCCTGCAGGCCATTGATCTGAACATCGTCAATCCGGTTAAGAATTCCGGATTCAAGCCGCTGGCGCAGGGCGGAGAGCTTGTCGGATGCAGCGTTCAAATTTTGCGTCGCCATCGACATGGCCTGGGCCAGGCCTGCGATGGAAGGAATATTTTCCGTGCCTGCGCGAAGGTTATACTCATGATGCCCGCCCGTCATTATTGGTTGCAGGGGGATGCCTTTCCTCACATAAAGGGCACCGATACCCTTCGGGCCGTAAATTTTATGGCCGGAAATGGAAAGAAGATCAACCCCAAGGTCATTGACGGCAAAGGGAATCTTGCCGACGGCCTGAACGGCATCTGTGTGAAAGACAATATTCTTTTCTCTGGCGATTGCACCGATCTCGCGAATTGGTTGAATGACGCCTGTTTCGTTATTGGCATACATGATGCTGATGAGAATGGTTTTTCGAACAATATATCTCCGCACATCTTCGGGATCCACCCGTCCGTCCGAGTTAACAGGAAGGTAGGTCACCCTGAACCCTTCTTTTTCAAGCACCTGGCATGTTTTCAATACGGCATGGTGTTCTATTGTGGAGGTGATGATGTGATCGCCTTTTTCCCTGAGCGCCCGCGCAACCCCTCTGACCGCGCAATTGTCCGACTCTGTTCCCCCGCTTGTGAAAATGGTTTCTTGCGGCCCGGCGCCGATACAGTCGGCAACTGTTGCTCTTGAATGTTCCAATGCCGTTTTAGCTTCTCTGCCTGTTTGATAATTGCTTGACGCATTTCCAAATCGCTCCTTCAGGTAGGGCTCCATTGCCCGAAAAACCCTGGGATGAAGCGACGTGGTCGCATTATGATCCAGATAAATCATGATTTTATATGGCCTCTCCGGTCGATGCTTTCTTTATCGCTTCGTTTCTCATAGTCTTCGATGGCCGCCAGAAGAGCGTTGACGCCCATGAGGGAGCAATGCCTCTTATTTTCAGGAATACCCTCCAGAGCCAGCACGACATCGTCATCCGTAATCCGCTTCGCTGTTTCCGTGGTTTTCCCGATCGCCAGCAAGGTGGTCATGCTGCTTGTTGCTATGGCGCCCGGACATCCGAAAGATTTGAATCTGATATCGGAAATTATTCCATCACTGACTTTGATCCAGAGCTTCATCTGATCCCCGCAGGACGGATCTCCCACGAGGGCGTAGCCGTCCGCGTCGGTCATTTCACCGACGTTTCTCGGGTTTGTAAAGTGATCGATCACGATTTCATTGTAAAAAAGGATGGGACCCTCCGGAAGGGGCGGCTCCTCTTCGGGACTATTTTTATATAGATCTTTCCAGTTATCGGATTTTGATTTCATCATTGGCCCTTTCTATAGCGGTTCAAATATATAAGATAAAGTTTTTGAGTGTCAAGGGAAAAAATATCGCATGCATTGCGATAAAAAAATGCTCATTGCTACCGGAAAAATGTTGAAATCTTCAATGAAATCATCTATAAACAAATCAATCACATTGCTCCGCCGGCTTGGCGGGGAGCTTCGTATAGGGTTTCGCTGCATGTCTATCGAGAAGAACGTTGCAAGCATACCGGTGTTGCTGCTCCACAACATTGACCCGGCCTGGGAGACCGATGAAACCGAGCAGGCCCTTCGGGAAGTCGCCGTCTTTGAATCCGCACTTCGGGAGATGGGCCGGCCGCTGACGGTGATAACGGTTCGCAATACCGACATTGCTGCCTTTATCCGGGATTATGATCCCGAAAAACATTTGGTGTTCAACTGGTGTGAAGAAATCCCGGGTGTTCGGCACAGCGAGGCGCTGGTGGCCCAAACACTGGAAGATCTGAATTTCACCTATACGGGCTCGCCTCCCGATGTACTTACATTTTGCTGGGACAAGGTGAAGGTCAAACAATTGATGGATCTGCGGGAGATCCCGACGCCTTGCTGGCGGGTCTATGATTCTGCAAATACGGAGGACTGGGATTGTTTTCCCGCCATCGTAAAACCTTCCAGGGAGCATTGAAGCTTCGGCCTTACGGCAGAGGCCGTCGTCATGTCGCCGGATGAGTTACGGGCACGGGTTGCCGTTATCATCGAGACATTCCGTCAGCCCGCTTTGGTTGAAGATTTTATCGATGGAAGAGAATTTCATATATCTCTGTGGGGGAACCGATCCGTTGAAATGTTACCGCCGGCTGAAATGGATTTTGGCGCTTTCGGTGACGCCCGGGACCGCCTCTGTACCTATGAGTCGAAATTTCGACCCGGGTCGCGTCACTATGAGAAAATTGGTCTGCTGTTGCCCGCACCCTTGAGCGAGATGGAGCATGAACGGCTGCGGAGGATATGTGTTCTGGCCTATCAGGCCGTCGGATGCCGTGACTATGCCCGGTTGGATATCCGCTTACGGGAAGGAGTCTTTTACGTTCTTGACGTTAATCCCAATGCCAACGTCAGCGCCGAAGCAAGTATGGCCTGCGCGGCTGAAGCCGCCGGCTATACGTATGGAGAGATGATCAGTCACATCATCGGTCTTGCCGTTCAGCGACATCCTGTTTTTGGTCCGGGCAATGGCTGATAGCGGTTGATGCTTCATCTTCTGTTCCGTCCTGGTCTACAGAAGTTCAACGAAACGCTTCAACGTCATTCCTGCTTCACCGATGGGCGGCGTATAACGCCAGTTGTTGGAATCCTCGCCATCGTGGTTGACGATCCGGTGCGAATAACTTCTGCCCATCTGTATCTCTTCATAGGCCTTGCCTGCGCGAATATGAAGATCCTTCATTACATCAGGAGCCAGAAGCTTTCCCTGCTGCTGCATCCGGGCGATGTGCTTCGGAAGCATAATGGCGGCCGAGGCTTCATCGGGGCTTTTGAATCCCATGTGGGTTTGAACGGCCTGAATTTCTTCTTCCGTTGCGGGGCTGATGAAGACTGTCCGTACCTCAAAATCGGCAGACAACTGCCGGATCCGCGGGTGTTCGAGAAACAGTATTCCCAGTGTCGGATAGACTTCCGTGATGATCAGATCGTTTTCGGCAAACAGTCCCTCCGTTTCATCCAGGTCAATGCCCTGCCAGACCGTACGGGTCTTGGCAACGATGTAGCGATCCTGCGGGAAAGACCTGATTTCTTTCTCGGAGCGGAAATAGTAATCGACAGCCTCCTGTTCGATGGTTCGGGGGGGGCGGCTCGTGTAAAAAATGGGCATCACAAACGACATGCGCGGGTGCACCCTTTTCAGAGCCTTGAGAAGGGGGGATTTCCCGACGCAGGAGGGACCGGACAGGATAATCAGTCGTTTTTTTATATTCATAAAAATGCATCCCTTTCCTTGATGAACATTTAAAAATCGAAAAACCGTCATTCAAGAGGAATCATAAATCTAAAAAACATCCTCATAAACATGTTTTCATCACTTTTATGAGGCAGGCATTTATTTGTTTATGGTATGACATGGCGGACTTTCAAAACGTGCTGAGTATAAGTGAAGCATATCCGCCTGTCAAGGAAGGATGGAGGTTTTCAATGATCCGTTTCATTTTCAACCGTTATCGTCTCGAGATTATTCTTCAAAAAATTAACAATCACTTGAAATTCCTATTGATATTTTGTTTTTTGTTTGTATCGGTTGATGCGAAGGCAGGTCAACCTGCTCCGGCCGGACGCCCCCGGATCGGGCTCGTATTGAGCGGTGGCGGCGCCCGCGGCGCCGCCCATATCGGTGTCATCAAGGTGCTTGAGGAAATGAAAATTCCTGTTGACTGCATAGCGGGCACCAGTATGGGCGCCGTTGTCGGCGGCCTTTATGCGTCCGGCATTTCTCCTTCAGAAATGGAAAAAATCGTGACGAGCATTGAATGGAATGACGCCTTCAAGGACAAACCTTCCCCGCAGGAGCTTTCTTTCCGTCGTAAACAGGATGCCGCCGACTACCTCATCGATTTTGATCTCGGATACAGGGACGGAAAATTCCGCATGCCGAAAGGACTTGTCCAGGGACAGAACCTTAATATGATTCTCAAGTCCCTGCTGCTTCATACGGAAGGTATCCATGATTTCGATGCGCTCAATATCCCGTTCCGGGCTGTGGCTGCAGATATCGAAACCGGGAAGAAAGTTGTTCTGCACAAAGGCGATCTTGTAAAAGCCATAAGGGCCAGTATGTCCATCCCCGGCGTTTTTACGCCCGTGGAGATGGAAGGTAAGATCCTTGTGGATGGTGGAATCGCCGACAATGTACCCGTTGACGTCGCAAGAGAAATGGGTGCGGAGGTGCTGATTGTCGTTGATATCGGTACATCGCTTCGATCCCGTGATAAACTGGTGTCGGCGGTCAGTATCACGGCACAGGTCATGACGATCCTGATTCAGCGCAATTCCATGGAACAGCTCAGCACGCTTCGTCCGGGGGATATCCATATTCAGCCGCTATTGGGTGACATTGGAACAAGCGACTTTAAACGCGCATTCGAGGCTATCCGGATCGGCCGGGAGAAGGCAGTGTCTGTGAAGCCTCAACTTGAGAAGCTTGCGTTGGACGAAAAGCTCTATCACAAATATCTGTCCCGCCAGAGACGGCAACCGGCAGAACAACATAAGATCGATTACATCGAGGTAGTGAACAGGTCGTCATTGTCAACGAAGACGATCGAAGCGCAGATACGCACACAACCGGGTGAAAAATTAGATATGGAAACGTTACAAAAGGACATAAACCGGATATATGGCCTCGATTTTTTTGAAAGCGCCGATTTCAGGCTGGAGAAAAAAGAGCAACAAACGGGTCTGATCATTGAACCGACAGAAAAATCATGGGGTCCGAATTACCTCCGTTTCGGGTTGGGCGTGGAGGATAACTTCAAGGGATCCAGTACCTATTCCGTCTCGACACGTTTCACGCAAACGGCCCTCAACCGCTTGGGAGGCGAATGGCGAAACGAGCTTCAGATAGGCGAATCTCCTCGATTTTTCTCAGAATTCTATCAGCCCATTGATTATTCGCTGGGCTATTTTATTGCCACGGGAATTGAATACAGAGAAAGAAATGTCAATGCCTTTAACCCATCAGGAGACATCACCGCCCAGTATCGCGTGTCAACGACACAGGTCGGGCTGGACATGGGGCGGCAGTTCGGAAACTGGGGCGAACTGAGATTTGGTATCAGGCGGGAACATGGAAACCTGAGCGTCCGCATAGGCGATCCCGCTCTCGGATCGAGCAGCTTCGAGCGGGGGAGTCTTTATTCCACTTTTGCCTACAGCACCCTTGACAATTACGGTTTCCCCCTGGCCGGAAGCGATGCGAATGTGATCTGGATGGGCAATCTTAAAGAGCTGGGATCGGATATTTCCGCTCAGGGTCTTTCGCTTGAATGGATGACGGCAAAAACCTGGGGTAAAAACACCCTGATTCCATCGATCCGTGTTCAGACTGTTCTGGACAGTGATGACGTTCCCATACAGGATTCATATCCGTTGGGGGGCTTTCTGAATTTGTCCGGGTACGCCGGGGGTGAACTTTCCGGCCGCCATACGGGTGTCGCGCGACTGATTGGATACCGGAAACTTGGAAGTGCGGGGCTCGGGGTATTTAATATGCCTCTTTACCTCGGTGGTTCAGCGGAGGCAGGAAATGCCTGGGACAAGAGAGGGGATATCTCATTCAATTCCGTCACGTACGCGGGGAGTCTCTTTATCGGCACCAATACATATCTGGGACCAATTTACCTGGCTTACGGCCAGGCAGAGGGCGGCCACAGGTCGCTTTATCTCTTTCTTGGACAGCGGTTCTGAGTGTGCTGATTATTTACCTAATCCCGATGAAATGCGAGAGCCATGAAACTGAGCAGAAGGGTGAGAAAGCAGAAAGCAACGAACAGAAATTCCGGACCATTGAGCCTGGCGGGCGTCGTATCTGTGAAGAGCCGAAAGTTCCAGGGCTTGCTCCAGTAGAATACGAAACAGTAGGCCGCAAACATCGCGAGCCTGACGCGGCCGAACAGAAGGGCGACTGTGCTGAAGACAAGGGCAAGGATGATTTGAGAAATCGGCACGAATATCGGTGTTTCCAGTAATGCTTCCATATTTCTCCTCCTTTTCCGTCATAGGATGTATCTGCCATTGATTAGGCAGTTTTGGTGAGATTATGCCGCAGATCGCTGGAAATATCTGTGACACCCGTCACAGAATGTTCATATTTTTTCGGGAGAAAGGTCTTTGGTAAATCTGGACATCCGCATGGAGAGGTGTTAAAAAATGCAAGAGCGATTTAAATTCGGGTTTGCAATTGCGATTTCCCTTCTTTTTTTTATATCCTGTATGCCGAGTGACAGAATGCCGAAAAGATCATTCATACCCATGCAGGCCGTGGTTGTAAAAACGCCTGACTGGAACGTGTCCGGGGCCTCGCTTCAGCGCTATGAAAGAAAGGACGGTCTCACGCCGTGGGTTGCCGTAGGCGATAAGATTCCGGCCGTGGTAGGGCGAAATGGGCTGGGATGGGGAACGGGCGTCCATCCGCGGTCATTCCGCGAAGGCCCTGTAAAACGGGAAGGCGACGGGAAAGCCCCGGCAGGCATTTTTCTCTTGAGGCACGCCTTCGGTTATGCTTCTGTTGATGAAATCCCATGGATTAAACTTCCCTATCGGCAGGCGGCGTCACATATCCAGTGTGTGGATGATACCCGCTCGCCTTATTACAATAAACTTGTCGACACGACGAAAGTGGAAAGAAACTGGCAGGGTTACGAAGACATGCGACGAAAGGACGATCAGTACCGCCTTGGCGTCGTGGTGGAACACAACACGAACCCTGTCATCCCGGGCGACGGTTCGTGTATTTTCATTCATATCTGGGAGGGACCGTCCAGGGGAACATCGGGATGCACGGGTGTAGAAGCACACTACATGGAGGAATTGCTCCGCTGGCTCGACCCAAACGCCATGCCCGTACTCGTTCAGATGCCCGAACCGGAATATGTGCGGTTTCGGTCTGCATGGCGCCTTCCCTGACCTGTTGCCCCGCCTCGGTTAGGGATCGGGCAGGGACGGACTATTTTCTCGCCTCCTGAGGTTCATACTCGCAGCCGACCAGCCCGCAGTACTGCCCGACATACTCTGCCTGCGGTCTGTAAAGAGCGGGCTTTTCCTGAGCCTCGGCAAACTTTTCCTCGATGATATGGCTGCACCAACCCGCCACCCTTGAAACGGCGAAAATAGGTGTCATGAGATCCCCGTGAATGCCCATGATGTGATAAACAGGGGCGCTGTAGTAATCTACATTCGGCTGGATGTCGGTCTTCCCGCGATCGGCAAACGCCTTCAATACGGTTTCCTCGATCCGGGTGGAGATCTCGTGCCACCTGCTCTGCCCCGTCTTCTTTCCCAGACGGAAGGCCATATCCTTGAGAAACCGGGCTCTCGGATCCATCGTCTTATAGACGGCGTGCCCCATGCCCATGATCCGTTCCCCTTTGTCAAGCATTCCTTTCACCCATGAGGGAATATCTTGCTCAGATTCCAGTTCCAAAAGCATCTTCATGACCTCCGCGTTGGCCCCCCCGTGGAGACTGCCTGAGAGTGCGCCGATACCGGCCGCAACGCCGGCATACATGTGAGCCCTTGTTGAGACTACCTCGCGGCACGCGAAAGTCGATGCATTGAAGGTGTGATCCGCATGAAGCGTGAGGCAAACATCCAGGTCCGCGGCCATTTCCCGGTCAGGTTTCCTCCCGTGGAGCTGCCACAGGAAATTCTCTGCATGGGGGAGAGATGCATCGGGTGGCAGGGGTTCAAGTTCCTGACGTATCCTGTGCCAGGCCGCGATAACGGCAGGCATACGGGCAATGAGGCGCACCGCCATCCTGAAATTTGCCTCCCGCGTGTCTTCATTGATGTCCGGATCACCGATGGCGAGAAGCGGCACGGCTGCCTGCAATACGTCCATTGGTCTTGCTCCTGCCGGCCACCGTTTCATGGTGTCAAACATGTATCCGGGCAACTGTCTGTCTTCTGTAACCTGTTTTTCAAAGTTTTTGAGTTCGTTCTTTCCCGGAAGAGCCCCGTTCAGGAGCAGAAAAGCCACCTCCATAAAGGTTGCATGCTCTGCCAGATCCTCAATCCGGTATCCCCGGTAGATGAGCACTCCCTTTTCACCGTCTATAAAACTGATTTTGGTATCGGCGACGGTAACCCCCCTCAACCCTGTGTTCTTCACATTGACGACCTCGGCCATGGAAACCTCTGCTATGAATGTTTTATTTCCCTCCGGTCCGGTAAGGAAAGTGATTCGAATATAGACAGGACGTAACGGTGTGTCAATGGGATTTCAGGTTTTCCTCTTCATGAGCCACGTGTTGAATGTGTCGATATAGATATAAAAAACAGGTGTGATATACATCGTCAGAAACTGGGAAAAGAAGAGACCGCCGACGACAGCGATGCCCAGGGACTGCCGGGATTCACCGCCGGCGCCCAAGCCCAGCGCAATGGGCAGTGTCCCGAAAAGGGCCGCCATGGTCGTCATCATGATGGGCCGGAAACGAACGAGACAGGCATGATGGATGGATTCTTCCGCGCTCTTTTTTTCCGTCCGTTCCGTCTCCAGGGCGAAGTCAATCATCATAATACCGTTCTTCTTCACGAGTCCCACGAGCATGATGATTCCCACGAAGGCGTAGAGGTCAAGCTCCTTCCCGAATAGTTTCAAGGCGATCAGGGCCCCAAAGCCGGCCAGAGGCAGGGCCGAGAGGATCGTAATGGGGTGGAAATAGCTCTCGTAGAGGATTCCGAGCACCATGTAAATGACGAGGATGGTCACGACAAGCAGGAACCCGAGGCTGGCGAAGGACGATTGAAACGCCTGGGCGGCCCCCTCAAAGCTTGTAGTGATATTTGCGGGCAATACCTGAACAGCCAGTTTCTGGATCTGTTCCGTGGCCGGTCCGATGGAGTAACCGGGCTTGAGATTGAATGATACGGTGGTTGCCGGGCGCTGCCCAAGGTGATTGACCGACAGGGGCCCCAGGGTTTTTTTCACTGTGGCGACAGTGTTCAGGGGAACGAGCTTTCCCGTCACTGATTTGATGTATAAAAGGTTCAGGATATCCGGATAGGCTGTGTACTTGTCTTCTAACTCGAGATTCACGTCATACTGGGTGGTGGCCGCATAGATCGTGCTGACCTTGCCGCCGCTGAAAGCATAGGCCAGGGCGTTTTCGATTTGCTGAGCTGTCAGTCCCAGTGCGGAGGCCTTATCGCGATCGATGATAATCTCCATCTTCAGACTCCGGAAGTTGAGATCGCTGCTCACATCCGTCAGCCCGGGCATTTCCCGGATCCGTTGTTCGAAATCTTTCCCGTATGTGTATAAGGTCTGCAGATCATCGGCCTGTAAAACAAACTGGTAGAGGGCGTTGGACTGTTTCCCCCCGATCTCGATGGGGGGCGGATTCATGGGGAAAGCGAACAAACCGGGGACGCTGTTCATGGGAGCCCGAAGCCGGTCGATGATCTGGTCAAGATGGGCCTTGCGTTTCTTGCTTTCGACGCACCGGGCAAAGAGGAATCCCTGATTGTTGTTCGGCACCGCGGCTACGGAGACGAGGGTATCCACGTCAGGATCGGCGATGATGATCTTATTGAGAACCTCCTGGTGGGCGGCCATGTCGGAATAGGAGATATGGTCCGCCGCCATGGTGAAGCAGATAAAGAAATTCCGGTCCTCGCTGGGAATGAATCCTGTCGGTGTGATCATGAACAGACCGACGCTGGCGCCCATAATGGCCACGGTGATCAACATGGCGGCAAAGCGTCGCCGGATAACGGCCTGTAGCGTCCGGTCATAGAAGGACAGCGTGGCGCCGAATACACGCTCAGACGCCTGGTAGAGGCGGCCATGCTCTTTTTCGGCATCATTTTTCAGAAAACGGCTGCACATCATTGGCGTCAGGGTCAGGGAGACGAAGCCGGATATGAGAATGGCGGCGCCGATGCTGACGGCGAATTCATGCAACACCCGACCCACGATTCCTCCAAGAAACAGAACGGGGATGAAAACGACGACAAGCGACATGGTCATGGAAAGGATGGTGAAACCGATCTCCTTCGAGCCCTGCAGCGAGGCTGTCATGGCATCCTCTCCCATTTCCATCCGCCGGATGATATTTTCCATCATGACGATGGCGTCATCGACAACAAAGCCGACGGAAAGAACAAGGGCCATCATGGAAATGTTGTTTAGGCTGAATTTGCACAGATACATAACCGCAAAGGTCGCCACCAGGGACAGCGGTACGGCAATGCTGGGAATAATTGTGGGTTTGAGAGACCGTAGAAAGAGAAAGATCACAATGATGACCAGCGATATCGTCAGGAGCAGCGTATACTGAACGTCTTTGATGGATTCCTTGATAAAGTCCGTCTGGTCGAACATCAGCCGCATTTCGATACCGGCGGGGATCTGCTCCTGCAACTTCGGCACGATGGCTTTTATCTGACCGGACACCTCGACGGCATTTGCCCCGGGTTGCTTGCGTACGGCGAATATTGCTGTTCTGGCGGAATACTTGTCATCCACATACCAGACGGTTGCCTTTTTATAATCCACGCTATCCAAAGCCCGGCCGATGTCCTGAATGCGAACCGGGTAACCATGTTGATAGGCAATGACCAACGGGTTGTATGCATCGGCCTTTTTCAACTGACCCTGCGGTTCAAGGGAATAGGACTGGTAAGGGCCGTCCAGGGAGCCGGCCGGAATACTGACGTTTGCGGAACTGACGGCGTTCGCGACCTCATTGATGCCGATGCCTTTCGCCGACAGGACGTGTGGGTTCACCTGAATGCGGACGGCATATTTTTTCCCGTACTTGATTACCTCGGAAACCCCTTTAATGGTAGAAAAGTTCGGAGATATGACCGTATCCACATAATCGGACATTGTCGTTTCTTTAACTGATTCCCCGATCAGGGCGAAAAACATAATGGGCCACTCCGCCGGGTTGACTTTTTGATAGGTCGGCGGGGACGGCAGTGGGGGAAGGAGCCCGGATGCGGCGGTGATCATGGCGTTCACATCCTGGGCGGCCGCATCGATATTGCGGTCCAGGGAAAACTGCAGGACAATGGAAGTCGTTCCCTGGCTGCTGGTGGAATTCATGGATTCTATGCCCTGGATCGTGGCGAATTTTTTCTCCAGGGGCATCGCGACGGTTGCTGCCATGATTTCCGGAGACGCCCCCGGCAACGAGGCAGACACCTGGATGGTTGGATAATCCATCTGCGGCAGGTCATTGACGGGAAGGTTTTTGTATCCGATAATGCCGAAAAAGAAGAGAGCCAGCATGACGAGGCTTGTCATGATGGGACGGCGAATCCAGAGGGCGGAGATGTTCACTTCTCTCGTCCCCCCTTGCCTGATCCTTCAGGTTTTGAATTTTTGGGAGCAGCCTCCGTCAGATTTTCTTTGATCTCCACCGTACCTCCCGGCCGTACCTTGAGGTGACCGTCTGTCACCACCGTTTCTCCGGCGCTTAATCCCCCGGTGACGATCGCTTCTTCGCCCACATTGCGGTCCACGACGACAGGCCGCAGGTCAACGGTCATATCCGGCTTTACAACGAAAACGTACTGTCCGCGATCTCCCATCTGAACAGCGCGCAGAGGGGCGACGACGGCGCCGGACTGGACCGTCAGTTGCAGAGACACATTGACGAACTGGCCCGGCCAGAGGAATTTGTCCGCATTGGTGAACTCGGCCTTCAGCTGGATCATGCCCGTGTTCACATCGACGGTATTGTCGATGAAAACAAGTTTTCCCGTTCGTACCTCGCCCTTGAAATCCGCGGATGGGCTTGTCTTCACCTGAAGGGTTCCGGCCCGCATGTATTTTTTTACATCCGGTATATGTTTTTCGGGAATGGAAAACCGGACGTTGACCGGGGTGATCTGGTTGAGGGTCGCAAGGGCCGTGTCGTTGGCCTTGACGATGGCGCCGATGTTTGCGCCGTAGCTCCCTGTCCGTCCGTCGAACGGCGCCCGGATATAACAATATTCGAGATTGAGGCGGGCGTCTTCCACCTCGGCCCTGTCGGATTTGACCGCGGCTTCATACGTGGCCGCATCCGTCCTGTATTTTTCCGCCTCCGACTTCGAGACAGCCCCTTTTTCAAAGAGGAAGACATAACGTTTTGCCTCCTCGTCGTTGTATTTCATCAGGGCAAGGTCTCGGGCTAATTTACCTTCCGCCTGACGGAGTTTCTCACGGTAAGATGCGGGATCAACGGTAAAGAGCATCTGGCCGCGGCGGACGTCCTGCCCCTCCTTGAAATGGATCTGGAGAAGCTGGCCGCCGACACGGGAATAAATGCTCACGGATTTATCCGCCTCCACAGTCCCGATGGCGCTTATCGTGACGGGCACGTCCTTCTGAACGGCCTTTGCCGCCAGTACCGTTGCCGGAGGAAAGGCGAGCGGCGGTGACTCTTTTGTGCATCCTGCCGGCATGACAAGGATCAACGTTCCAAACAGACAGACAATCAAACCATATATAAGACCGTTTCTTTCCCTCATCATCTATTCCCCATAGCCCTCTCAATATTTGCCTTTGATATAATGTAATGATAGATGGCTGCAATTTGCGTCAATTTTGCATTGCTGAATGCGACAGTGGCATTGGTTACATCGAGGGGCGTTCCCAGACCCGCCCGGTATCTCAGATTGGCCAGCTCGAGATTTTCCGTCGCCTGTTTCACCTGGAGGACTGTATTGGCGATCGTCTCCCTTGCCTTTTTGAGATCCAGCAGCGCTATTTTGATGTCCTGCTGGATCGAGAGCTTCAGGGCGGCGATTCTCGCCTCTGTTACCTTTAAATTGGCAGCCGCCTTCTCAATTTCTTTTTTTGTGGATAATCCCTTGAAGAGATTCCAGGAGAGGGTCACACCGGCATTCCAGCCCTGAGATAAAGGCGTTTGACTTCCCGCAAAGTCATATCCCGCAGATGCGTCCAGGGAGGGGAAATAGTCCCTTTTCGCTGCATCGAGAGCTTTTTCCGCCGAGGCTTTCTGCATAAGAAGGGATTTCAGATCCTGACGGTTCTTATAAGCCTGATCCAATGCTGCCTGCTCTGTAATCTGATACGGTTCCGGGACCAGCGTATCCCGGATCGTATATTTTGCCGCTCCGTCATAGCCCATGGCATTATTCAGAGCCACCCAGGCGTTATCGAGGTCGTTTTCCGCATTGATCAGGTTGACCTCTGCGTTGCTCAGGTTCACTTCCGCCGTCGTGACATCGTACTTTGGTTTCTTGCCCGCCTCAAAGAAGAATTTTGACTGCTTCAGTTGCTCCCGGTACTGATCCCGGGCTTCTATGTTGACGTCCCGTGCCCGTTTCGCCCGCAATACGTTGTAATAGGATGATTTGACGGTATTGACGACTATTATGATCTGATTATCCACATCGGACTGTGCGGATTGGACATTCATCCGTGCCACATCGACGTTTGCTTCCCGTTTGCCAAAATCGTAAATTTTCTGCTGCACGCTTACATTATTGCTGTTGTAGTTATATCCATACTGGGAAAGGGGCGAGTAGGGGTCTCCGTACTTTGTGACGGCGTTGTACCCTGTATAGCTTGACCTGACGTCCACCTGGGGATAGTAAGAGGCCCTGGCCTGTCCCAGCGAGGCTTCGCTCGCCTGAGCCGTATAGAGATACTGAAGAATGGAAGGCTGGTTTCTGACAGCGATGTCGATGCATTGTTCGAGGGTCAGACGATCGCCTTCCCTGATGACAGATTCTGCAGACCATACGGGAAAGCTTCCCGTCAGGATAGTGAATATGCCGGCGACCAGCAATAAAAATCTCATGCGTTTCTCCTTAGAATGTCGGGTCCGTTATAAGTGATTGCGAGCAGGGTGATATCGTCCGACTGGACAGCGCCCGCAGCAAAGGCATGCACGGCGCTTGAGATTGATTGAACCAGATCGCGGGTTGAATGAATGCTTCCGGTATTTCTCAGAAAATCTTCCAGACGGCCGTCGGAAAAGAACTCCTCCTCCCGGTTGATAGCTTCGGTTACGCCGTCGGTATAAAGGACAAGCGTATCGCCAGGCTTGAGAGAGACGACATCCCGGTCAAAAGCGAAGTCCTCCATCACGCCCAGAGGCAGGCCGCTGTGACAAGGCAGAGGTTCGACATCGCCGGATGATCTGCGAAGGTAGGGAGGATTGTGCCCGGCATTGCTGTACACCACCTCGCCGGTGCGGATATTGATAATTCCGCAGAAGGCGGTAACAAACATGGACGCCTCGTTGTCTGCGCAAAGGTCGTTGTTGACTTTATGCAGGATATTGTCAGTCTGCATCCCTTCCTTGCTCTTCGTTTTAAGCAGTGTGATGGAGACCGCCATAAACAGGGACGCGGGGACACCCTTGCCGGAGACATCGCCGATCACGAAAAAAAGGTGATCGCCGTCCACGAAGAAAAAATCGTAAAGGTCGCCGCCGACCTCCCTCGCTGATTCAATGGATGCGTGAATATCGATCTCCCGTATATCGGGGAAGGGGGGGAATATCTTGGGAACGATGCTCATCTGAATGTCACGGGCGACGGTAAGCTCACTTTCAATGCGCTCTTTGTCGGCCCGCATCATGCGCTCGTTGATCAGGTTATTCAGAATGAAAACAAAAGTTGCCAGGCCGACGGCATGGGCTACAATCATGAGAGGGAAGGCCTTGATGGCCGCCGGGAAAACTACGGTAAATGGATGTGCGAGAAGAAGCGTCTCTCCAAAGTGAAACACCTCGTAGACGGCGGCAAAAACGGCCGCCCCTAAAACCCCGACAAGTTTCCCCTTCCTGAACGTGTATACCATCCCCGCCGCCAGTCCCGCCAGCACTGTGGCCAACATGGCAGAGTAGGTCACCATACCGATATTGTCGACACCGAAGCGGGGATCTAAATAGCGGTACAAAGCGCCAAAAAAAGCGGCGCCCAGGCCGACTGCCGGCCCGCCCACGATACCGGCCATCATGGGACCAAGGTTCCGGATGTTGGCAGCTCCCCCCAGCGCGGCTGCGTATACTGAAAAGGCGCCAAAAATGGCAACCATGAAAAGCTGTCCTCGGAGTGTCAGCTTATGGTCGATCACTTCCGAATAGAGCCTGGTCCGGGTGATCAGATAGGCCACGACGGATATGACGGCAATGGTCTCGGCCAGGTTTATGATGATGTCCGTGATCGATGTCGTCATATCGTTGCTGTCATCCCACCACTTTTTCTCTCAGCACCGTCAGTCTTAATATGTTTTTGCCGCCTTTCCGGACATACGTGACATCATCCATCAATCTTCTGATAAAGTATATTCCCAGCCCTCCGATTTTCCGATCTTCAACGCCGGCAATAATGTCCGGTTCTTTGGCGGAGAAGACGTCAAAAGGGATGCCTGTATCGGAGATTTCCACGATGAACTGGTCATCTCCTCCCGGGATGCAGGATATTTCCATGTCGCCGCTGCCGTCCGGATAGGCATACCGGATAATATTGACCAGCGCCTCCTCCAGGCTGAGTTCCAATTCCATGATTCTGTTCGGTGGAAAACCCTGCTCTTCGGCGAAGAAAACGACAAATTCCATGGCTTCGTACAGATGATCCAGGGTGGCCGGCAGGATTTTTCTGGTTGTCACATTCATGAAGCGGTCTTTGATTTATTAGTCCCTTCAGTCGCTCGACTCTATTTCAGTCACGAGAGCCGAGAACAGGGTAATGATGTCCGAGTTGGCCTTGCGAAGGCGTTTCGATATAATTTTAACGATTTCGCGCGTTATATAAAGGCCGATGAGGGGATTTGTGTTTCCAAGGGCTTCAAAGTCGTCCTTCTTCACAACAAAACACTCGCATTCCGTTTCCGCCACCACGGTTGCCGAGCGTTGCTCCGAATCCATGAGCGCCTGCTCACCGAAGAAGATGTTCATGTCATCCTTCAGCACGACCACGGTGTATGGTTCGTTCTGCAGCGTTTTCTTTTCAATGCGAATTCTACCCTTGTTAAGAATGAACATGTCGCTTCCCTGCTCGCTCTCGTTGATTATATGCGCCGAAGCAGGATATCTGACAACGGACATGATGGAAAACAGGTCTTTCAGCGCCTGCTCGTCATCCTTGATATCCTTGAAGATGCTTATCTGTTTCAGTTTTTCTATGCCGCTGTGCAATTGACTCAATCTCCCCTCTTCCCTTTTTGTCTATCAAAAAAGGCGGTTAGCCTGCGGATTTCTTATGCGTACGCATGATTAACACGGCATAAGAGTTTTTTGGAATGACATAATCATCATCCGGATGAATGTTTGCGTAATTGTTTTCCATCGTCTTTACCGCATGAAGATTGTTTATCAGCTCGGAAATATCAGGCGTTTTCTGCGCATCGCGGATGGCTTCCTTTTTATATTTCCAGTAGCTCCCCACATTCTCAATCAGACCTATACAGTTGGCATCGTACCTGTCGTTGTAATATACCCGTATATCGTAAAATGGTTTCCCGACGAATTCCGATGGTATCGGGATTGTGCGAATGCGTGCTGCGGTTCTCTTGTCGAGAAGATCATTGATGACTTTTGAAAGGCCGATCGTGTCGCTTGCATTTGCCAGGATAAGGCGATGGTATTCGTTGCTGTAAATGATTTCATCTACGTGGGCGTTCTGGAGATACCTTTCAAATTTCAGGTCAAGCAACTCGGCGCAAATTCTTACGTTACGGGCGATCGCGTTAATGGTAAGGGCTGTCATGACTGTTTTGGAGTCTATCTCGGAAGGCGACGCGCCCAAACTTTCGTCAGCAAGGATGAATACCTGGCGCGCCTTTGCCACATTGGCGCGCGTCAGCATCATCTCGTTGAAATAATCGCCGCGGAGATGATTGAGATTGGCAAGATCAGGGTTTTGCTGCCGTATAAGTTCAACAAGATCCGGATCGACATTCGCAATCATCACCAGGTTTTTTGATTTAAAATGGTCGTTGTACATCATGATGTCGGCCAGAATATTTGACATATCCCTTTTCCAGCCGCAAATGATAAAATGCCCTCTGAGTTGTGAAAGGTCTCCCAAACCGCGTCCCTCCTTAAGTCTGCGTTCAACGAGCACGGAAGCGATTGTTGCCGTGAACATTGAAATCGTTATAACGCTGATTAATAGAAAAAAAATCGTGTATACGCGCCCGGCCGGCGTTCTCGGAGTCACATCACCGTAGCCGGTTGTAGTAAGGCTCACGACGGCATAATAGGCGCTTGAAATCATCCTTATCAGGATATTCCTGTCGGTATCGGGATTGAACATCCCGGAATCCTTCTCAAAATAAAGCATGAAAATGGCGGAAATGCATATCAAAAATATGATGACAAAACATATTCTGAAGAGATCCATCCGCCAAAGCGACCGCAAACGATCCGAAACGAGCACAAAAAGCGAATCCTCACTTATTGTGCTTGGGGAAATCAGCGTTTCTGTGCTTCTTCTCTTTGTCAGTGCCTTCACAGAATTCTCCGAAACATTTATATCAGGGGTCCCATGACGGGAAAGATAAGGGAGAAGATAATGAAAATCAAGGGAAAAATTGAAGATTCTTTACTTCTAAGCCTTTACATGGAGGAGGGGGAGCCCCAGGTGTTTCCGTCCGGTTTCTGATATTTGGAGGCTGCCTTGGCAAGCGCCTTGGTGAGGCTGAGCCCCGCCAAGATCCCGATGCCCAGTTCCTTCTCGATCTCTCTTTTTATCCGCAGGGTGATGGCCTCGTACGAGGCGTGAAGCGCCCGGCGCATGCCTGTAATGTCCGCAAAGGCCTCGTCAATGGAATACTCCTCCACCTGGGGCGTGAAGCGCCGAATGATGCTGAACATCCGTCGGGAAAAGAGGCTGTAGGTTTCATAGTCGGAGGGCAGGGTAATAAGATCGGGGCAGAGAATCCTGGCCTGGTGCAGGGGAACGCCCCGTTTGACGCCCATCCTTTTGGCGGCGTAGCTGGCGCAGGCAACGATTCCCCTTTCTCCTCCCGTGATCAGGGTCTTTCCTTTAAGCTCGGGATGAATGGCCTCCTCGCAGGATGTGAAGAAGGCGTCTCCGTCGATATGCAGGATGGCCCGGGGCCACGAATGCAGGCTGAAAAAAATGTCGCTCATGGGTAACCTTTCCGATCGTCAGTCCGGGCTTGCCCCGGAATCTATTTCTTTTCATGCTTCCCCGCCGCAATTTACCATTGTGGTGCCTTCATGACGTCTTGCTTTCATAATAGAACGATTGTTCTATTTGTCAAGGGGAAATTTTTAACTGCCGATCACTTGTCAGCCTGCCGGTTAAACGGGGAGGGTCAAATGCCGCCTTCTCTGATAGAAATATAGCTTGCGGAGATAATGATTGAATTTATTGCAGAATTATTTGTTGCACCTTGTGTTCTTATGGGTCAATGAATGTTATAAAATACCCTGGGACGCCGGGGTAAAATGGGAGGAGTGAATCTGTGTATGCACCAAATGCCAGAGAGCATGGTTTGTAGAGTAGATCCTCTTCCCACTGCTTTGTTCAATAACTCGTACGGTATCATAAACCTTCTCAGATGGGAATGAGTTTGCACTTGCAAGGTTGATTCGAACGAAGCTATTTTACTGGAGGTAAATTAATCATTTAAGAGGGGTATTTTATTATGTCCGTATCGGTTCTGGGGATAGATATCGCGAAACAGAAATTCGATGCCGCACTTCTTGTAGATGGGAAGACAAAACATAAGACCTGCAAGAATTCGGTGGAAGGCTTTGAGACACTGATGCTCTGGCTTGAAAAGCTGGGGATTCAAAAGGTCCATGCTTGTCTGGAAGCGACTGGCAACTATGGAGAGGATTTAGCGATCTATCTTCATGAAGCCAGCCACATTGTCAGCATAGTCAATCCCGCCCGGATCAAGGGGTTTGCTCAGAGTGAACTGCTTCGCACCAAGACGGATAAGATTGATGCTGCCTTGATTGCCCGGTTCTGTCTGGCTATGAAACCTGATCCGTGGATTCCGCCTTCACCGGAGATCAGATCTTTGAGAGCTCTGGTCAGAAGAGTTGATAGCCTGATCGACATGCGAAGTCAGGAGAAGAATCGGATCGGCACGGCACATGAATCGGTCATTCTTTTAATCAAAGAACATATCGCTTATTTGGATCAGGAAATTGAAAAAATCAGACGGCAGATTGCCGATCTGATAGGACAAAATCCGAATCTCAAACGGAGAAAAGAACTGCTGGATTCTATTCCCGGTATTGGTAAGGCAACCATTCCTCACATCTTGGCAGAATTAGATAATCTGGGAAAATTCAACCATGTTCGTGAAATGGTGGCGTTCATCGGACTTGCGCCAAAGGAAACGCTTTCCGGATCATCTATTAAAGGGAAACCAAGATTATGCAAGATCGGACATGCAAGGCTCAGGAAAGCCCTGTATATGCCTGCATTGGTGTCGATTCAATGCAACCCTGTGATGATCGCTTTCTATAATCGCTTAAAAGACAAAGGCAAAAATGGGAAAGTTATCGTCTGCGCGATTATGCGGAAACTGGTTCACGTTATCTTCGGAGTCCTGAAATCCGGGAAAAAGTATGATCCAAACTTTAAGCCAATTTCAGCTTGACAAGAACGGTATCTACTTATCAATGATTTTTGATTTATAATGGATGTGACGATTACCACTTATAACAAGCTTTTGAGAGCGGGTAAGGTAGACGGGACATTATTTACTCACCCGGCATGTCCCCGCGATAAAAAAGGCTTTGCTGTCAGGCTATAGGATGTTTGTCTCGTTCATATTTTGCTGCTCGTTTCAATTAAATAATTCCAAACCTAGGGTAATAGGCTCATCCGAGGTATTAACGAAACAAGAACAATGTAATGGCCTTCTGTTAGAACATATTTGCTGTCCGGAGAAATAGCGACAAAATCACCCCGAGAATAATGAGAGCCAAACGGTTTTTTAATAAAAGTCCTGCTCTAATTCGGACTCGTTCTCTGCCAGTTCATATCCATTTGGTATATTTTGTTCTCTTTTTGTATCTGTTATTCTGAGAAGACGAAAGCCCAGGTCACGGGCGCGGAGACATGGGTTGTGGCCGCCGCGACGCGCGGAGCGGCAGCCACTGGCATTAGCGTCCCAGGAGCCGCCACGATACACGTGGTTTGGGCCCGATGAAGGTCCTTCAGGATCAGTAACAGAACCCCATGGATAATCCCCATACCAGTCTTTTACCCACTCAAAGACATTGCCGTGCATATCATACAAACCCCAGGCATTGGGCTTCTTCTGTCCTACGGGATGGGTTACGTATCCTGATTTATCCTTATACCGGAAATTCACCTTATACCAAGCATATTCACCAAGACGGCTAGGGTCATTGCCGAAACAATATGTTGTTGTGCTTCCCGCCCGGCAGGCATATTCCCACTGGGCCTCAGTTGGCAGGCTGTACTTGCCCCTTCCTTCCATCATATTAAGCTTCCTGATAAATTCATAGACATCATTCCAAGATACCATCTCCACGGGCAAATTGTCATCCCCCTCAAAATATGACGGATTCCCCCCCATCACCTTTTTCCATTGCCCTTGGGTAACCGGCGTCGTTTGAAGGTAGAACGGTTCGCTGATCGTCACTTGGTGCAATGTTTCATCATAGTTACTGTCCGGCTCATCTTCGGGCGATCCCATCATGAATGTACCGGCGGGGATGCGGACAAATCTGGCTTTGAGAATTGGAAGGGGGTATTTTAATCGACTCAGTTTTTCAACGGCATCCTGAAAATAATGTTTTGTGCTTTTAGGACATCTTTCTGAGATATCCTCCAAGTGTTTCACAAGATGGCAATTTTTTGAAAATATAATAATATGTAATATGTTTTCAATCAGATATTTGTTCCGCTTATCCGAGTAAATAGTTTCAAGAATTTTTAACAGCAATACTAAGTACACGGGATCATTGTTGAAACCTATACCTCTTATGAGAACGCTCCTAAATTTACGTTCTAAGTTCTTCAATTCAAAAAGTTTATAAGCATATTCTAATGCTTGACTATTTCCCTTTTTAATTTGTTCCAATATCTTACTCAGCTTGTCAAAAGAAATCGCAACATTTTCTAAAAATTCTCTTTTGGTTAATGCTTTCGCAGCTGCCTCTCCTACGATAGGATCCTCATCTCCAAGCAGCGTTATTAGTAGGTTGATTACGCGTGGATTTTCGCTATTACTCAATACTTCAGCCATATCTTTCCGATTCCAAGAATTGTTATGATATGGCTCTGCTATGATTTTGCGTAACTCTCTAATCACCGTCCTTCTTACAGACGTATTCTCATCGCTGAGGTATTTAATAATAACTTTAAAAAGATCTATGCCTCCGATGTCGCCTAATTGTTCAATTGTTGTTTTTCTTACACGACTATTCTGCGCAGCAAGAAACTTTCTTAAAATAGTTATTGCCCGTTTCTTGTCTATTTCTATCAAACCATCTATAGCTTCTCTACGGACAGACTTGTCATCATCTCGAAGGGATTTGACTAATAAATCAAAAACACAATCCCTCTGTGCTTGCATGTTTATTAATTCAATAACTGCCGCCTTTCGAACGTTACTACCTTTGTCGTTTAATGCTTCAACTAAATATTTTATTGTGTCACTCTCTTTTAACTGCCCCAAGGTATGAAT
>Ga0116202_10000309_pt1 | contig 26424 bp, 10 predicted proteins | sample LakKivw325mmetaG_FD_94479 | JGI IMG/M metagenome (GOLD analysis project Ga0116202, IMG submission 94479) | Anoxic lake water microbial communities from Lake Kivu, Rwanda to study Microbial Dark Matter (Phase II) - Lake Kivu water 325m metaG | ecosystem: Environmental > Aquatic > Freshwater >... | reverse complement strand
TCGTAGGTCGCCCGGTCCTTGAACTCCTGCTGCTTGCCGTCGTTCCAGGTACGGACGGGCCGCATGTAGCCGACGATGCGGCTGTAGACCTCGGTCTCGTCGCCGCAGTCGGGGCACTGGAAGTGCTGGCCGCGGATGTAGCCGTGGTTCATGCAGACGCTGAACGTCGGGGTGATCGAAAAATAGGGCAGCTTGGTCTGGGCGATCCGCTGGACGAGCTTCTTGCAGGTCTCGCCGTCGATGGCCTCGGGCAGGAAGGCGTGGAAGATCGTCCCGCCCGTGTAGAGGGACTGAAGCTCGCCCTGATGCTGGATGGCCTCGAAGATGTCCCGGGTGGCGTCGACGTTGAGCTGGGTCGAGTTCGAGAGGTAGGGGTGCTTCTCCGTGCCGGAGGTGTAGATCCGTGGGTACTTCTGGCGGTCGAGCCGGGCCAGGCGGTAGGACGTCGATTCGGCCGGCGTGGCCTCGAGGTTGTAGAGGTGGCCCGTCTCCTCCTGGAACTCGCGCAGAACGCCGCGCATGTGCATCAGCGTCTCGATGGCGAACTCGCGGCCCTCCGGCGTGCCGATGCCCTTGTGGAGGAAGTTCATGCAGGCCTCGTGCATGCCGCAGATGCCGATCGTCGAGAAGTGGTTCTCGAAGTGGCCGAGGTAGACCTTGGTGTAGGGCATCATGCCTTTCTCGAGCATGTTGTTGACGATCTCGCGCTTGGTCTCGAGGGTGCCCTTGGCGACGGTCATCAGCTCCTTGAGCTTGTCGAAGAAATCCTCTTTGGACGTGGCCTCGAAGGCGGCCCGGTTGAGGTTGATGGTGACGACGCCGATCGAGCCCGTCGAGTCGCCCGGCCCCCAGATGCTGCCCGGCCGGCGCATGAGCTCGCGCTGGTCGAGGTTGAGGCGGCAGCACATGGCCCGGATGTCCCCGGGGTTCATGTTCGTGCCAATGTAGTTCTGGAAATACGGGATGCCGTACTTGGCCGTGGCGTCGAAGAGGAGCTTGGCCTTGGGCGAATCCCAATCGAATTCCTTGCTCAGGTTGTAGGTCGGGATGGGGAAGGTGAAGACCCGGCCCTTGAGGTCGCCCTCGATCATGATCTCGAGGAAGGCCTGGTTGATCCAATCGACCTCCTTCTGGTAGTCCCCGTAGCAGGTGTCGAGCTCCTCGCCTCCGACGATGGCCCGCTTGTTCTTCATGTCCTCGGGGATCGTCCAGTCGAAGGTCAGGTTGGAGAAGGGCGTCTGCCAGCCCCAGCGACAGGGGACGTTGAGGCCGAAAATGAGCTTCTGCATGTCCTGCTTGACGTCCTCGTAGCTCAGATGGTCGCGGCGGACGAAGGGGGCAAGGAAGGTGTCGACGCTGGAGAAGGCCTGGGCCCCGGCGAACTCGGCCTGCATGGTCCCGATGTAGTTGACCATGTGGAGGGTCAGGGTGTCGAGGTGCTTGGCCGGGTTGGAGTGGACCTGGTTCGGGACATGGCCGAAGCCCTTGCGGAGGAGGTTCTCGAGCGACCAGCCGGCGCAGTAGCCGACGATGGGGTAGCTCAGGTCGTGGATGTGGAACTCGCCCGATTCGTGGGCCTTCTTGGCCCGCTCGTTGTAGATCTGGTTCAGGGCGAAGTTCGAGAGGACCTCGCCGGAAACGCGGGCGTTGAGGCCGGCGAAGCTCTGGACGCCCTCGTTCGAGTTCTCGCGGATCTTCCAGTCGGCGTTGTTGAGGTAGTCCTTGACGAGCCGCTCGAGGTTGAGGCCGATCTTCTTGGCCTCGCGGATGCCCTTGTGCTTCTCGCGGTAGAGGATGTAGGACTTGGCGACTTCGTGATAGCCCTGCTTCATGAGGACCATTTCGACGACGTCCTGGATCTGCTCGACGGACGGGATGGTGTAGCCGCCGAACTTCTCCTCGATCATGAAGCAGACGATGTCGGACGCGGTCTTGGCGACGGCCAGGTCCTTGACGCCCTCGGATTCCATCGCCTTGTGGATGGCGTTGGTGATCTTGTCCTGGTTGAAATCCGCGATCGTTCCGTCCCGCTTCTTGATCCTGCCGACCGTGCTGACCATCGCGCCTCCTCCTTTTTCCTCGAAAAACGGCTCACAAGGCTAGAAAATACTCCGCCGACATGCTAATATCAAAACCCTTCCCGAAACCCATGGCGACGAACCGATGCCTCTCGGCGATTATCCCATATCTTGTGGAGCTCTTGCTTGGAAAATACCAAATATTGTATTTTCCGACGAGAATCTACACCCCCGCTTGGAGGCTTGTCAAGACCTTTCGCGGAAATTTTTTAAATTGTTGAGGCAACGATGAATACGATCGAAGTTCGAACCGGATCGCGCGAGATCATGGTCAACATCACGGCCGAGGTCGAGCGGATCGTGGCCTCGTCGGCCGTCAAGACCGGCGTGTGCATCGTCACCGTGCCCCACACCACGGCTGGCGTAACGGTCAACGAGGGCGCCGACCCCGACGTGCAGGCCGACATCCTCATGGTGCTGCGGCGGGGCGCGCCCGACGGTCTCGATTATGCCCACACCGAGGGGAACGGACCGGCGCATGTCAAGACGGCGCTGGTGGGATCATCGACGACGCTGATCATCGAGAATGGGGCCTTGAAGCTCGGGACTTGGCAGGCGGTCTATCTCTGCGAGTTCGACGGCCCTCGGACGCGCAAGGCCTGGGTCCAGATCCTAGAAGCGTAGCCCCAGCTTCTTCAGCTCCGCTTCGAGGTCCGTTTCCGGCGTGTAATGGATCCCCGCGAGCCCGGTCGCGACGGCAGCCGTGACGTTCTCCTCCATGTCGTCGATGAAGACGCACTCCGCCGGTTCGCACCCGGCCTGCCGCGCCGCCGCGAGATAGATGGCCGGGTCGGGCTTGAGAAGATGAAGCTCATAGGACAAGACGTGGCCGTCGAAGAGGCCGACGGCGGGGAAGGTCCGGAGGATGAAGCCGAACCGCTCCGGGTCGGTGTTCGAGAGGAGCAGCAGCTTGTATCCGGCCGCCTTGACCCGGGCCAGGACGTCAATGGCCGCGGGATTGGGGGTGAAAATATCGTCGTAGATGGCGTAGAAATCGCCACAGGACATCCTGGCGCCGACGATCGTCATGACCCTGACAGAGAAATCGGCCGCGGTGATCGCCCCGGCGTCGAAGCGGCGCAGGAGCTCGAGGTCGCCGTGGACGGCCGCCTTGACCTGGTCAAAAGGCTTTCCGGCACGGTCCGCGAGTTTGCGCAAAAAGACATTGTTGTCGAACCAGAGGACCACCCGGCCGAGGTCGGAAATCACCGTGCGGATCATGCGTCAGGATCTCCCTTAGGGTCGCGGACTGAATGGCTTTTATAGCAGAAAGCCGGGATCCCGGCAAATGGAGGCCCGATTTTTTGACCGCTCGATTTGACATTCCTACGGCCTCTGCTCATACTAAAGGCGTCAGACCCAGCCATTGTCACGGATCATCGTGAACGCACCGGCATTGGGAAGGGATCCCTACTTATCAAGGAGGTATTATGGGTAATATTGTGCCTTTGATCATCCAGCTCGTGAGCGGCGCTCTCGGCGGCAACGTCGCCGGCGGCCTGCTGAAGAAACTCTCGCTCGGAACGGTCCTCAATTCGGTCGTCGGCATCCTCGGTGGCGGCCTCGGCGGCCAGTTGCTCAAAGTGCTCGGTGTCGCGGCCCAGGGCGGCGGCACGGACATCGGCGGCATCATCGGCAGCATCGCCGGCGGCGGCGTCGGCGGCGGCGTCCTGATGGCCATCATCGGGGCCATCAAGGGCGCAATCAGCAAACCTGCCCAATAAGCCCATCTCCGCCAGAATCATCATAAGGAGGACACATGCCAATGAAACGGACAACCCATCGCAGCGTGAAGGGGACCAAGCTCTACGCCGTCCGCGACAGCAAGGGCCGCTTCGTCGACATCCAGACCTACAAGCGGGCCCACGCCATGGACATGCGGCGCAAGAGCAAAGCGGAGCTCGCCGCGGCCAAGAAGCCCTGAGCGGGGCATCACGCTCGTCGCGTTCTACTTCGCGAAGCCGTTCTTCACGCCAAAGTCGGGGCGCTGCAGTTTATCGTTTCACCGGCCCTAGATATTTATCTAGCCAGGCCAGGGTTTCTTTGATGTACTCGGTTATCGGCGGGATGTGGTCGGTCTCGAAGAGCTCCAAACGTTTGTCCGCGGCCGGCGTCCCTAGGAGATCGAACATCGGCTTGATCGTGGTCTCCACGGGATTGATCGTATCGTACTTGCCGTTCAACATGAGCGTCGGGACTCTCGCCCTCCCGACGTAGTTGATATCTTTGATCTCCGGCCGCCCCAGTCCGGTCATGGCCCCGCCCGTCAGGATGCTGGCCTTGAAACGGTCCTCGACCGCTCCCACGAGAGGCCCGAGAGCGGCCCCCCAGCTCATCCCGTAAAAGGCGATCCTCCGCCCGTCGATGTCCGGCCGCATCACGAGATAGTCGATGGACCTCCGCAGGTCCTTGATCTCCTGGACGTACAAGTCGACGGCCTGATGGGAGTCGACGTCGCCGGAGTTCAAGAGGGCGGCCAGGGAGTCGTTACCGCGCTCGAACGTCCCCTTGTACGCGGGATACAGGGCGGCCCGGCCGTTCTTGACGATGAAGGACAGGAACATGAGGAATTCGTAATAGTTCTCGATGTCCCGGCTCGATCGTTCGTTGACGGATTGCGAGCCGGGAAAGTAGACGACCGCCTGATATGGGGGCGCCGCGTTCCTAGGCAGGAAAAGGTGGGCCAGGACCCGCTCGCCGCCATAGGCCGCATCGAAGCTCACGATCTCGTGGATCCAGTCGGGTCGCTCTTCCCGCGAATCGATCCGGGCCTTCAGATCGGTCTTGTCATATGAGTAAAGCTCCTGATAAACGCGGAAGACGTCATCGGGGACCGGCTCTTCCTTATAGAGGTCCTTGGCTGCGACAGGCTTCTGCGGTTGGAACGCGGCAGCGGGGACGCTTTTTCGGTCGGGATACACGGCGCAGCGGAAGCCGTCCCTGGGCGAGCGCTCCATGGCCGGGGCCTGGCTCAGGAAGCCGAAGATATAGGGGTTGTCGTCCCAGGCGCCCCCCCTTATGAGGCGCCCGTCCGGCGTCTCGTTCCAACACCATTCCCTGACGTTCCCGGCCATATCCAGGGCGCTATAGGCGGTCAGGCCCGGGAGGCTGCCCGTAGGGACCGGGCCCTTGTCCCGGAAGTTACTGAAGGGGGCAAGGACGGCAAAACCGCCCAATTGGGGGACCTGGATCAGAGTTGTATATTCGCCCCGCGCGATCCCCCAATGCTCGCCCGTCGGCAGGCTCTTGCCGGCGAATTCCGCATAGGCTGCGGCCTCATACCAGCTGACGCCCGACACGGGATAATCCGCTTGTCCCTCGGGATAGTCGCCGGCCTGCCAAGTCGAGGGTCCGGGCAGTCCAGTCTGGTCGACGAGGCCTTTGAGGGCCTCCTCCCAGGTCAGCTCCCGGCCGTCCAGGCTGATCTTTTGCGTCCAAAACTTCTTTTCTCTGTAGCCGCCGGCGGCCACGAATTCCTTGAATTGCCGGTTTGTGACCTCGCACCGGTCAATGAAGAAATCCGGGAGCTTCCCGCTCGGCGTTTCCTCCCCCTTGACCCGGACCATTCCCGGCGGGAGCGTGCCCTTCCTGTCCAAGACCCTGGTCAGGTCATTGTGGCCGATGAGCTCGTTCGGGTCGGAGGAAATGCCCCACGTCGAGGCCGCGGCGAGGACCGTTTCGTAGCCGTCCATTTCGATCTTCCAGCGGAAGATGCCGACGGGCATTCTGGCCTTCGCGACCGGCGCGACCCCCAGCAAGGTCCACTCGCTCTCCGGGGAGGTATATTCTTTGAAAAAGACCTTGGCGCCGGCAGGCTCTGTCGTGACGCTCACGTTCCGGGCGCACTGGGCGAAGATCCCGGCGAGCCGGCTGTCCTTCGGAGTGACGGCCTCGATCCTCTCGGCCAGGCGGTAAACGGGGACAAGGTTGCGCCAGCAGTCGTTGAGCTCGAGGAGCTTCTGGGCTTCGGGGATGGCGACGTCCCGGGCCCAGCGGACCTGGGCTTGGTGTTTAAAGAACCGGACGCCGAGGAAGGCCAGAAGCGCGACCGCGGCGACGGTCGGCAGGGCGACGCGCGGCCTGCGGAGGCGCCGCCCGAGCGTTCTCAGGTTCAAGACGCCAGAGGCCTCCGTCTGGAGAGCCGACTGATAAGCCTTGAGGTCCTTGAGCACCTCGTCCGCCGAGCCGTAGCGGGCCTCGCGCTTCTTTTTGAGCGCCCGGGCGACGACGTGCTGGAGCTCCTCGGGAACCGGCGGCTTGCGGACCTTGAGCGACCGGGGCGCCTCGTGGACGATCGAGTAGATGATCGAAACGTCCCGGTCTCCTTTGAAGGGGAGCTCGCCGGTCATCATCTCGTAGAGGACGACGCCGAGGGACCAGAGATCGGTCCGGCCGTCGACCTCCTCCCCCTGGGCCTGCTCGGGCGACATGTAAGCCACCGTGCCCAGCGTCGTCTGGCTTTTGGTGAGGGACGACCCGCCCCGGAGCTTGGCTAGGCCGAAGTCCATGACCTTGGCCTGTCCTTTCTCCGTGACCATAATGTTGGCGCTTTTGATGTCCCGATGGATGATGCCCTTGCGGTGGGCCTCGCCCAGTCCGGCGGCGATCTGCATGGCCACATCCAGGGCCTGTCCGGGCTTCAACGCCCCCTTCCTGAGCCTGTCCCGGAGCGTCTCGCCGTCCACGAACTCCATGGCGATGTAGGGCCGGGCCTCGTCCTCCCCGACCTCGTGGATAACGCAGATGTTGGGGTGGTTCAAAGCCGCGGCCGCTTGGGCCTCGACGAGGAACCGTTCTTTCAACTCGGGCGAGTCCATGAGATGCGGCGGCAGGAACTTCAGGGCCACGGACCGTTTGAGCTTGATGTCCTCGGCCTTGTAGACGATCCCCATGCCGCCGTGGCCGAGCTCCTCCAGGATCTTGTACTTGCCCGCGATGACAGTCCCGGGCCTCATGACCTGGGCCGGAGTCTCGAGTGTCTTGGTCAAGGATGGAGCTTCGGGTCCTTCCGGATGAAGGAGTGCGGCGCAGCTGCTGCAGAATTTCGAGTCGTCCCTGTTCTCCGCGTGGCACTTCGGGCACTCGATCGTCACGTTCCTCCCCTGCAAGTCGGCTTCACTTCCTATTCCGGAAGCGGCAGCTTCATTTTCTCGCAAACGGCGATGAACCGGGGATCCCCGAACAATCGATCGAAATATCTCGCCGGAGTGGTATTGTATGGCATGATCGGGTCGTGCATCTCGAATCCCTTCTCGACCCAATCCATGGCTTTGTCGGGTCGATCCGCCACAAGATACCTGAAGGCCATATCCCAGAAGCCGACGGGCTGGCTTTCAGCGTATTTCTCCAGACGCCCCACGATCTTTCGATAGGCCGCGGCGATCCCGGATTCGTGGTAGGTCCTCTCGATGTCCCGGTAAGCCTCTTCCTCGAGGGGAAAAGGGAGAATATGTCGGACCGCGCGGAGCACCTTGTCGTACTGCTTGAGCCTGTAAGCGTCGATCTCGATCATCTGATTGAGGTTGAAATTGTCCGGATCGTCGGCCACGGCTTCCTCCGCGAGAGACAAGCTGGCCTGAAATTCGCCGGCCTGCAACAGAATGCCGATATTGTTGAGCTTGACCATGGGATTCAGCGGGTCAAGGCTCAGCGCCAGCTCATTCTGGGCCAACGCTTCATCTTTCCTGTGCAGGATCAACAGGAGCTGCGCATAGAATCCCCTGGAAAGGGCATCGTTGGGGTTGATGGCCAGGGCCCTCAAAAATTCCTTTTCGCTCTTCTCCCAGTCCCAATCCACGAGATACGCGATCATGGCGTTGAGATAATGGGCTTCCGCAAGGTCCGGATCCAAGGCCAGCGCCTTGTTCAGGTTCTCGATGATCTGGGGGGCGGCGACGGACGGCTGCTCGTACGCGTTTTGTTGCATCCACAGCCAGGCTTCCGCCAGACCCGCGTAGAGAGGCGCCCAGCCGGGATTTTTCGCGACGCCACTGGTCAGGATTTCCAGGGCTTTGTTCAAGGCTTCCCTCCGGCCATCATAAACGTAGGAGCGGGCCTTCAGATATTCGTCATAAACGGCGAGGTCCGCGGCCGGGATCTTCTCAATGAGTTTTCTCTCCTCAGGGGATATGACCGCCCGGAGCTCTTCGGCAATGGATTTGGCGATCCTGATCTGGATGTCGAAGATGTCTTCCACGTTGGCGACCTTCTGTTGGAAGGAATCGCCCCAGATGTGGGTTTCCCGCTCGGCCTTGATCAGCTGGGCCCGCAGGCGGAAGGCGTTGCCGTATTTCTGCGCGCTGCCCTCCACGATGTAGTTCACGCCCAGCTCCTCGGCGATCTCGCGGACGGACCTCTTTCTGTCCCGGTATTGTTCGACCGAGGTTCGGGAGATGACCCGGAGCGCCTTGATCTTCTGGAGGTTGCCCAGGATCTCCTCCATCACCCCGTTGACGAAGTAGGTGTTCTCCTGGTCGGGGCTGTCGTTGATGAACGGCAGCACGGCGATGGACTTTTCGGGCTCGGAGGCCCGGGCCCTGGCCTTGAGCGGCTTGAGGCCTTCGGCCAGCGCGGCGAGATCCTCCCACAACTCCTCCATCGTCCGGTAGCGGTCGGCCGCCTTCTTGGTCAGGGCCTGGAAGACGATGTGCTCCAGCTCGGGGGAAAGCGACGGGCGTATCTTGACGAGCGACTCGGGTTCCTTCTGAAGGATCGAATAGATCACCGCCTGGTCGTGGTCGCCTTGGAAGGGAAGCCTGCCCGAGAGCAGCTCGTAGAGCACGACGCCCAACGACCAGATGTCCGTGCGCGCGTCGAGGTCGCCGCCACGCGCCTGCTCCGGCGACATGTAGGCCACGGTGCCGATCGTTGTCTGGCTCTTGGTCAAAGAAGACCCGCCGCGGAGCTTGGCCAGCCCGAAGTCCATGACCTTGGCCTGGCCCTTGGCCGTGACCATGATATTGGCGCTCTTGACGTCCCGGTGGATGATGCCCTTGTGATGCGCTTCGCCAAGGCCCGCGGCGATCTGGCTCGCAATGGCCAAGGCCTCGTCGGGCTTAAGCGGGCCTGTCCGGAGCTTGTCCTTGAGCGTCTCCCCGTCCACGAACTCCATGGCGATGTAAGGACGAGCCTCGCTCTCCCCAACCTCGTAGATCGTGCAGATGTTCGGATGCGACAGGGCCGCCGCCGCCTGGGCCTCGACCAGGAACCTATCTTTGAGATCGGGCGAATCCATGAGATGAGGCGGCAGGAACTTCAGGGCCACAAACCGCTTGAGCTTGATGTCCTCGGCCTTGTAGACAATCCCCATGCCGCCGTGGCCGAGCTCCTCCAGGATCTTGTACTTGCCCGCGATGACAGTCCCGGGCCTCATGACCTGGACCGGCGTCTCGAGGGTCTTGGTCAGGGATTGAGCTTCGGGTCCCGCCGGATGAAGCGGCGCCGCGCAACTGCTGCAGAAGCGGGAGGATTCGTTATTTTCGGAATCACAGCGAGGACATTTCATGTCCCGTTCCCTCCCTGTTGGGGGAACAATATCACCGAAGGGGCCGATGGTCAACGGGGAAGAAAAGGGCCTGGCGCCAGGCGTCGATCAGGCCAGATCCGGCAGGTCCAACTCGCCGAGACGGAGCGGGTAAGTGCCGTATTGCCTGACCAGGCCGATGACATATTCGTAGTTCCGGGCCGAGACATTGCCGGGGACCGAGTGGTCCGACTGGAAGATAAATCCGCCGCTCTTCGCCGCATTGAGCTTAGTCAGGACGACACGCCGCAGCTCGTCCTCCGACCCGTTCGCCCAGGTGAGGACGTCCATGTTGCCGCAGAAAGCGATCCTGTGGCCGTACTGCCGCCTCAGCTCGACGACGCCGAGCCCGGCCTTGGCTTCGAGGGGGTTATAGGCGTCGACCCCGCACTCGATGAAATCGCCGAGAATGCGGGCGACGTTGCCGCAGCCGTGATAGATGACCGGGAGGCCGCTCGCGTGGCATTCGTCGACGATGGCCGTGACGACCGGCTTGTAGTATTTGCGCCAGTATTCCGGCGAAAAGAAGAGATTCTTCCGGTAGGCCACGTCCCCCCAGATGACCAGGCCGTCGAGGAGCCCCGCGGCGGCCTTGATCTGGGCCTTGGTGAGCTCGAGCGCGAACTCGCCCAGCCGCTCGACGAAGCGGCCGACCTCGTCGGGATAGAGCCCGATCCAGAGCATGACGTTCTGGAGCCCGACGATGCGCCAGAGCATCTCCTGGGCCTCGCAGACGCTGCCGTAGACCGGGATCCACGGATGGAGCGACTTCACCGTTCCGACCCAGGGCGGCGAGTTCCGGGCGAAGCCGTCCCCGACCCCGGCGATCTGGTTGTCGCCGGCGGCGAAATAGCGCCGGTCGTCCGAGGGGTCGTCGAAGCGGAAGTCCCGCGTCTTTTCGATCGTGTCCGTGTCAAAGGCGAGGAAGGCGGGCATCGGGTCGGCGAAGTTCTTGCGGATCACGGCCCCGAAGCCGGTCCGCACGGTCACGTGGTCGGCCGTTTCCTCGAGCGTCTCGAAGGCCCGGATGTGCGGGTCCATGTTGGGGGTCGTGACGATCCAGTCAAGATCGTAGTGCTTGTAGATGTCGGCGTCAGGCGGCAGGCCCATCTCCCGCCGCCAGCGGGCGAGAAAAGAGCCCCAGAAGAAATCGCTGACCGGGACGCGGTCCGCCTCCTCGTGCCGGAGCGTCTTCGTCATCCGCTCGAGCTTGGCCAGGCAGCCGGCGGTCCGCACCATGGCGTGTCCCTCAGTCGGTGTGAAAGACCTCATCCATCGGCGCCCACCACTCCCCTTCCGGCCGGCCCGGGATGGGCTCCTGCAGGGGCATCATGATCGCCCACCATTCCTGCGTCTTGGGATCGGCGGCCATCTTGGCCATGTCTGCGGCATAATCGGCCCCCGTGTACTCGAAGTAGGCGAAAAGCTTCCCCTGCCAATGGAAGATCGAATAGTTATGGATGTGGCATCGCCGGATGGTCTCCAGGACCTCGGGCCAGACCTTGGCGTGGTAGGCCTTGTACGTCTCGAAGGCCTCCGGCTTGACACCGATCAGCTGACCGAATCTCTTCATGGGAACCTCCCCGGGCCCGCACCGGCGGCTCGGCGCCGCCGCTCAGGCCTTGACTCTCGCTTTCTCCGGCACCTCGAGCCCGGCGCCCTCACGGTGATCGGCCCGCCTCAGGAGGAGAGCGAAGATGAGACCGACGATCCCTAGGCTGGCGAACATGACCTGGCTCGCGACATAGGACCCGGTCTTGTCGCGCAACAAGCCGTTTAAGAGCGGGAAGAGGCCCAGGCCGATGTTCTGGATGGCCGTCATCAGGCCGAAGGCCGTCCCGACCCGCTCCGACCTGACGATGAGCGGCACGGACGGCCACAGGGCCGCCGGGACGAGGACGAACGAGAAGCCGAGCAGGATCATCGGATAGACCGGGTAGATCTTCGTCAGCCCCATGGCCAGGTGGCACGGAATGAGCATGAGGGCCCCGGCGATCATGAACGTCGTCCGTTTCCCGACCCGGTCGACGAGCCGCCCGGCGAAGGGCGCCAGGATCATCGAGGCGAAAATGATGATGCTGGTGATGCCGCCGGCCGTGCTGAAGATGTGCAGCAGATTGTTGAAGACCTGGTGCAGGAAGCTGCCGGTGGCCGGCGCGGTCAGGGCGATGCCCCACTTGGTATGGAAGAAGTCGGTGGCCAGGCTCTGGAAGGGGAAAATGGCCGCGTAGAACGTGAAGCAGAGGGCCGTGACGAACCAGAAGGTCGGCCTGAACTCCTTGATGTCCTTGAAGACGATCTTGTCGCCGGCGCTCTCGTCCCGGAGGTTGAGGGCCTTTTCGCCCCGCTTGTCCAGGATGATGTAAAACAGGTTCCCGATCAGGGAGAGGGCGCAGGCGCCGACCGCGGCCAGGAGGGCGGCCCGGTAGGTCCCGAAGTTCTTGGTGAACAGCTCGCCGGTGTTGAAGGCGAAGAGCGACCCGAGGCGGCTCACGGTCAGCTGAACGCCGAAAGCCATGGCCATCTCCTTGTTCTTGAACCAGCGGGCGAGCATCGCGCTCTGGGCCACGACCAGGGGCTCGGAGCCGGCCCCGAAGACGAACCGCCCCAGGAAGATGACGGGGATCGACTTGGCCTGCCAGACGATGGCCGCGCCGGCCAAGACCAGGACCGAGAAGATGATGCTGGCCTTGCGCGTGCCCAGCTTGTCGATGAGCATGCCGCCGAAGAGGACGACAAGGATGGCGGCGATGCTGTACATCGTGTTCATCGTCCCGACGGTCGCCCGGGCGGCCTTGAGCTCGTCGACGAGCGAGGGGGCGATGGCCCCGATGATGTCGTAGGCGAAATAGCTGCCGAACGACAGCGAGGAGATGAAGAGGAGGTTCGTGAAGCGGTAGATCGGCCGGGTCGGATGGAAGAACCCGGCCGCCGGGGCGGTCGTGGCGTCGGTCATGGGCAGGCCCTCCGGGTGCGGCGTGGGAGACTTCGCAAGGCCCTATCTTCCGGAATCCGCCGGAAATAATCAAGCCCGACCATTCATAAAAACGCCCTCGTCTTGGTCGTTCCCGGGCGTTGCTGCTATAATTCGGGTACAGAAAGAAAAAGGAAGCCGCTATGAGCCGACCAATTCCCGAGTTCTCCCTCGTCAATCCGGTAGGGCTCGAGCCTGGTCTGGGCCAGGCGTTGGCCCTCCTCGAGAAAGATGCCGTCGTCCGCCGCATCTGGCAGCGGGACCCCTCCGTCTGGAAGCCCCTGGATGTCGAGATCTCCAACCGGCTGGGCTGGCTCGACGCGCCCGACACGGCCGTCGGGAGCATCCCCGATCTCGAGGCCTTCGCCGCCTCCGTCCGGGGCCTGGGATTGACCCGCGCGGTCGTCCTGGGCATGGGCGGCTCGAGCCTGGCCCCCGAGGTCTTCGGCCGCCTCTTCCCGACCGGACCCGACGGTCTCGAGCTCGAGGTCCTCGACACGACCGGGCCGGAGGACGTGGCCGCGGCGGCGGCCCGATTCCCCTCCGACAAGACGCTGTTCGTCGTGTCGTCGAAGTCGGGGACGACCTCCGAGATGGCTGCCCTGTTCTCCTTCTTCTATGCGCGCGCCGTCGCCGAGCTCGGCGACGGCGCGCGCATAGAAGAAGGAGAACAGGGCAGCCATCTCGGAGGTCGTCCCCGACTTCGACGACACGACGAACAGCGTCTTGTCGGAGGGGAATCGGGCCGCCGCCGCGGCCACGTCCTCCGGCCCGGTCGTGTCGAGGACCTCGAGCTCGAGACCGTCGGGTCCGGTCGGGAAGAGGCGGCCGAAGACCTCGGGGGCCAGGCTCGAGCCGCCCATGCCCAGGACGACCGCGCGGGTCAATCCCAGGCCCCGGACGGAGGCGGCGAAGGCCTCGAGATCGGGGATGCTCCCGACGGCCGTGTCGGGCGCGTCGAGCCAGCCCAGCCGGTTGGAGATCTCGACATCCAGGGGCTTCCAGACGGAGGGGTCCCGCTGCCAGATGCGGCGGACGACGGCATCTTTCTCGAGGAGGGCCAACGCCTGGCCCAGACCAGGCTCGAGCCCTACCGGATTGACGAGGGAGAACTCGGGAATTGGTCGGCTCATAGCGGCTTCCTTTTTCTTTCTGTACCCGAATTATAGCAGCAACGCCCGGGAACGACCAAGACGAGGGCGTTTTTATGAATGGTCGGGCTTGATTATTTCCGGCGGATTCCGGAAGATAGGGCCTTGCGAAGTCTCCCACGCCGCACCCGGAGGGCCTGCCCATGACCGACGCCACGACCGCCCCGGCGGCCGGGTTCTTCCATCCGACCCGGCCGATCTACCGCTTCACGAACCTCCTCTTCATCTCCTCGCTGTCGTTCGGCAGCTATTTCGCCTACGACATCATCGGGGCCATCGCCCCCTCGCTCGTCGACGAGCTCAAGGCCGCCCGGGCGACCGTCGGGACGATGAACACGATGTACAGCATCGCCGCCATCCTTGTCGTCCTCTTCGGCGGCATGCTCATCGACAAGCTGGGCACGCGCAAGGCCAGCATCATCTTCTCGGTCCTGGTCTTGGCCGGCGCGGCCATCGTCTGGCAGGCCAAGTCGATCCCCGTCATCTTCCTGGGGCGGTTCGTCTTCGGGGCCGGCTCCGAGCCCCTGGTCGTGGCCCAGAGCGCGATGCTCGCCCGCTGGTTCAAGAACAAGGAGATGGCCATGGCTTTCGGCGTTCAGCTGACCGTGAGCCGCCTCGGGTCGCTCTTCGCCTTCAACACCGGCGAGCTGTTCACCAAGAACTTCGGGACCTACCGGGCCGCCCTCCTGGCCGCGGTCGGCGCCTGCGCCCTCTCCCTGATCGGGAACCTGTTTTACATCATCCTGGACAAGCGGGGCGAAAAGGCCCTCAACCTCCGGGACGAGAGCGCCGGCGACAAGATCGTCTTCAAGGACATCAAGGAGTTCAGGCCGACCTTCTGGTTCGTCACGGCCCTCTGCTTCACGTTCTACGCGGCCATTTTCCCCTTCCAGAGCCTGGCCACCGACTTCTTCCATACCAAGTGGGGCATCGCCCTGACCGCGCCGGCCACCGGCAGCTTCCTGCACCAGGTCTTCAACAATCTGCTGCACATCTTCAGCACGGCCGGCGGCATCACCAGCATCATCATTTTCGCCTCGATGATCCTGGCGCCCTTCGCCGGGCGGCTCGTCGACCGGGTCGGGAAACGGACGACGTTCATGATCGCCGGGGCCCTCATGCTCATTCCGTGCCACCTGGCCATGGGGCTGACGAAGATCTACCCGGTCTATCCGATGATCCTGCTCGGCTTCTCGTTCGTCCTCGTCCCGGCGGCCCTGTGGCCGTCCGTGCCGCTCATCGTCAGGTCGGAGCGGGTCGGGACGGCCTTCGGCCTGATGACGGCCATCCAGAACATCGGCCTGGGCCTCTTCCCGCTCTTAAACGGCTTGTTGCGCGACAAGACCGGGTCCTATGTCGCGAGCCAGGTCATGTTCGCCAGCCTAGGGATCGTCGGTCTCATCTTCGCTCTCCTCCTGAGGCGGGCCGATCACCGTGAGGGCGCCGGGCTCGAGGTGCCGGAGAAAGCGAGAGTCAAGGCCTGAGCGGCGGCGCCGAGCCGCCGGTGCGGGCCCGGGGAGGTTCCCATGAAGAGATTCGGTCAGCTGATCGGTGTCAAGCCGGAGGCCTTCGAGACGTACAAGGCCTACCACGCCAAGGTCTGGCCCGAGGTCCTGGAGACCATCCGGCGATGCCACATCCATAACTATTCGATCTTCCATTGGCAGGGGAAGCTTTTCGCCTACTTCGAGTACACGGGGGCCGATTATGCCGCAGACATGGCCAAGATGGCCGCCGATCCCAAGACGCAGGAATGGTGGGCGATCATGATGCCCCTGCAGGAGCCCATCCCGGGCCGGCCGGAAGGGGAGTGGTGGGCGCCGATGGATGAGGTCTTTCACACCGACTGAGGGACACGCCATGGTGCGGACCGCCGGCTGCCTGGCCAAGCTCGAGCGGATGACGAAGACGCTCCGGCACGAGGAGGCGGACCGCGTCCCGGTCAGCGATTTCTTCTGGGGCTCTTTTCTCGCCCGCTGGCGGCGGGAGATGGGCCTGCCGCCTGACGCCGACATCTACAAGCACTACGATCTTGACTGGATCGTCACGACCCCCAACATGGACCCGCACATCCGGGCCTTCGAGACGCTCGAGGAAACGGCCGACCACGTGACCGTGCGGACCGGCTTCGGGGCCGTGATCCGCAAGAACTTCGCCGACCCGATGCCCGCCTTCCTCGCCTTTGACACGGACACGATCGAAAAGACGCGGGACTTCCGCTTCGACGACCCCTCGGACGACCGGCGCTATTTCGCCGCCGGCGACAACCAGATCGCCGGGGTCGGGGACGGCTTCGCCCGGAACTCGCCGCCCTGGGTCGGAACGGTGAAGTCGCTCCATCCGTGGATCCCGGTCTACGGCAGCGTCTGCGAGGCCCAGGAGATGCTCTGGCGCATCGTCGGGCTCCAGAACGTCATGCTCTGGATCGGGCTCTATCCCGACGAGGTCGGCCGCTTCGTCGAGCGGCTGGGCGAGTTCGCGCTCGAGCTCACCAAGGCCCAGATCAAGGCCGCCGCGGGGCTCCTCGACGGCCTGGTCATCTGGGGGGACGTGGCCTACCGGAAGAATCTCTTCTTTTCGCCGGAATACTGGCGCAAATACTACAAGCCGGTCGTCACGGCCATCGTCGACGAATGCCACGCGAGCGGCCTCCCGGTCATCTATCACGGCTGCGGCAACGTCGCCCGCATTCTCGGCGATTTCATCGAGTGCGGGGTCGACGCCTATAACCCCCTCGAAGCCAAGGCCGGGCTCGGCGTCGTCGAGCTGAGGCGGCAGTACGGCCACAGGATCGCTTTCTGCGGCAACATGGACGTCCTCACCTGGGCGAACGGGTCGGAGGACGAGCTGCGGCGTGTCGTCCTGACTAAGCTCAATGCGGCGAAGAGCGGCGGATTTATCTTCCAGTCGGACCACTCGGTCCCCGGCAATGTCTCGGCCCGGAACTACGAATATGTCATCGGCCTGGTCAGGCAATACGGCACTTACCCGCTCCGTCTCGGCGAGTTGGACCTGCCGGATCTGGCCTGATCGACGCCTGGCGCCAGGCCCTTTTCTTCCCCGTTGACCATCGGCCCCTTCGGTGATATTGTTCCCCCAACAGGGAGGGAACGGGACATGAAATGTCCTCGCTGTGATTCCGAAAATAACGAATCCTCCCGCTTCTGCAGCAGTTGCGCGGCGCCGCTTCATCCGGCGGGACCCGAAGCTCAATCCCTGACCAAGACCCTCGAGACGCCGGTCCAGGTCATGAGGCCCGGGACTGTCATCGCGGGCAAGTACAAGATCCTGGAGGAGCTCGGCCACGGCGGCATGGGGATTGTCTACAAGGCCGAGGACATCAAGCTCAAGCGGTTTGTGGCCCTGAAGTTCCTGCCGCCTCATCTCATGGATTCGCCCGATCTCAAAGATAGGTTCCTGGTCGAGGCCCAGGCGGCGGCGGCCCTGTCGCATCCGAACATCTGCACGATCTACGAGGTTGGGGAGAGCGAGGCTCGTCCTTACATCGCCATGGAGTTCGTGGACGGGGAGACGCTCAAGGACAAGCTCCGGACAGGCCCGCTTAAGCCCGACGAGGCCTTGGCCATTGCGAGCCAGATCGCCGCGGGCCTTGGCGAAGCGCATCACAAGGGCATCATCCACCGGGACGTCAAGAGCGCCAATATCATGGTCACGGCCAAGGGCCAGGCCAAGGTCATGGACTTCGGGCTGGCCAAGCTCCGCGGCGGGTCTTCTTTGACCAAGAGCCAGACAACGATCGGCACCGTGGCCTACATGTCGCCGGAGCAGGCGCGTGGCGGCGACCTCGACGCGCGCACGGACATCTGGTCGTTGGGCGTCGTGCTCTACGAGCTGCTCTCGGGCAGGCTTCCCTTCCAAGGCGACCACGACCAGGCGGTGATCTATTCGATCCTTCAGAAGGAACCCGAGTCGCTCGTCAAGATACGCCCGTCGCTTTCCCCCGAGCTGGAGCACATCGTCTTCCAGGCCCTGACCAAGAAGGCGGCCGACCGCTACCGGACGATGGAGGAGTTGTGGGAGGATCTCGCCGCGCTGGCCGAAGGCCTCAAGCCGCTCAAGGCCAGGGCCCGGGCCTCCGAGCCCGAAAAGTCCATCGCCGTGCTGCCGTTCATCAACGACAGCCCCGACCAGGAGAACACCTACTTCGTCAACGGGGTGATGGAGGAGATCCTGGGCAACCTCCAGAAGATCAAGGCGCTCCGGGTCATCTCCCGAACCTCGGTCGAACAATACCGGGACAGAAAGAGGTCCGTCCGCGAGATCGCCGAGGAGCTGGGCGTGAACTACATCGTGGAGGGCAGCGCGCAGAAATACGGCAACGCCTTCCGCCTGCGGGCCCAGCTGATCAAGGCCGAGCGGGAAACCCACATCTGGGGCGATTCCTTCCAACAGAAGGTCGCCAACGTGGAAGACATCTTCGACATCCAGATCAGGATCGCCAAATCCATTGCCGAAGAGCTCCGGGCGGTCATATCCCCTGAGGAGAGAAAACTCATTGAGAAGATCCCGGCCGCGGACCTCGCCGTTTATGACGAATATCTGAAGGCCCGCTCCTACGTTTATGATGGCCGGAGGGAAGCCTTGAACAAAGCCCTGGAAATCCTGACCAGTGGCGTCGCGAAAAATCCCGGCTGGGCGCCTCTCTACGCGGGTCTGGCGGAAGCCTGGCTGTGGATGCAACAAAACGCGTACGAGCAGCCGTCCGTCGCCGCCCCCCAGATCATCGAGAACCTGAACAAGGCGCTGGCCTTGGATCCGGACCTTGCGGAAGCCCATTATCTCAACGCCATGATCGCGTATCTCGTGGATTGGGACTGGGAGAAGAGCGAAAAGGAATTTTTGAGGGCCCTGGCCATCAACCCCAACGATGCCCTTTCCAGGGGATTCTATGCGCAGCTCCTGTTGATCCTGCACAGGAAAGATGAAGCGTTGGCCCAGAATGAGCTGGCGCTGAGCCTTGACCCGCTGAATCCCATGGTCAAGCTCAACAATATCGGCATTCTGTTGCAGGCCGGCGAATTTCAGGCCAGCTTGTCTCTCGCGGAGGAAGCCGTGGCCGACGATCCGGACAATTTCAACCTCAATCAGATGATCGAGATCGACGCTTACAGGCTCAAGCAGTACGACAAGGTGCTCCGCGCGGTCCGACATATTCTCCCTTTTCCCCTCGAGGAAGAGGCTTACCGGGACATCGAGAGGACCTACCACGAATCCGGGATCGCCGCGGCCTATCGAAAGATCGTGGGGCGTCTGGAGAAATACGCTGAAAGCCAGCCCGTCGGCTTCTGGGATATGGCCTTCAGGTATCTTGTGGCGGATCGACCCGACAAAGCCATGGATTGGGTCGAGAAGGGATTCGAGATGCACGACCCGATCATGCCATACAATACCACTCCGGCGAGATATTTCGATCGATTGTTCGGGGATCCCCGGTTCATCGCCGTTTGCGAGAAAATGAAGCTGCCGCTTCCGGAATAGGAAGTGAAGCCGACTTGCAGGGGAGGAACGTGACGATCGAGTGCCCGAAGTGCCACGCGGAGAACAGGGACGACTCGAAATTCTGCAGCAGCTGCGCCGCACTCCTTCATCCGGAAGGACCCGAAGCTCCATCCTTGACCAAGACACTCGAGACTCCGGCCCAGGTCATGAGGCCCGGGACTGTCATCGCGGGCAAGTACAAGATCCTGGAGGAGCTCGGCCACGGCGGCATGGGGATCGTCTACAAGGCCGAGGACATCAAGCTCAAACGGTCCGTGGCCCTGAAGTTCCTGCCGCCGCATCTCATGGACTCGCCCGAGTTGAAAGAACGGTTCCTCGTCGAGGCCCAAGCGGCCGCGGCTTTGAACCACCCCAACATCTGCGTTATCCACGAGGTCGGGGAGGACGAGGCCCGGCCCTACATCGCCATGGAGTTCGTGGACGGCGAGACGCTCCGGGACAGGCTCAGGAAGGGGGCGTTGAAGCCCGGACAGGCCCTGGATGTGGCCATGCAGATCGCCGCCGGACTGGGCGAGGCCCACCGCAAGGGCATCATCCATCGGGACATCAAAAGCGCCAACATTATGGTCACGGAGAAAGGACAGGCCAAGGTCATGGACTTCGGCCTAGCCAAGCTCCGGGGCGGGTCGTCCCTCACCAAAAGCCAGACGACGCTGGGCACGGTGGCTTACATGTCGCCCGAGCAGGCCCAGGGGGAGGAGGTCGACGGCCGGACCGATCTCTGGTCCCTCGGCGTCGTCCTCTACGAGATGATGACCGGCGAGCTCCCCTTCAAAGGAGACCGGGACGTTTCGATCATCTACTCGATCGTCCACGAGGCGCCCCGGTCGCTCAAGGTCCGCAAGCCGCCGGTTCCCGAGGAGCTCCAGCACGTCGTCGCCCGGGCGCTCAAAAAGAAGCGCGAGGCCCGCTACGGCTCGGCGGACGAGGTGCTCAAGGACCTCAAGGCTTATCAGTCGGCTCTCCAGACGGAGGCCTCTGGCGTCTTGAACCTGAGAACGCTCGGGCGGCGCCTCCGCAGGCCGCGCGTCGCCCTGCCGACCGTCGCCGCGGTCGCGCTTCTGGCCTTCCTCGGCGTCCGGTTCTTTAAACACCAAGCCCAGGTCCGCTGGGCCCGGGACGTCGCCATCCCCGAAGCCCAGAAGCTCCTCGAGCTCAACGACTGCTGGCGCAACCTTGTCCCCGTTTACCGCCTGGCCGAGAGGATCGAGGCCGTCACTCCGAAGGACAGCCGGCTCGCCGGGATCTTCGCCCAGTGCGCCCGGAACGTGAGCGTCACGACAGAGCCTGCCGGCGCCAAGGTCTTTTTCAAAGAATATACCTCCCCGGAGAGCGAGTGGACCTTGCTGGGGGTCGCGCCGGTCGCGAAGGCCAGAATGCCCGTCGGCATCTTCCGCTGGAAGATCGAAATGGACGGCTACGAAACGGTCCTCGCCGCGGCCTCGACGTGGGGCATTTCCTCCGACCCGAACGAGCTCATCGGCCACAATGACCTGACCAGGGTCTTGGACAGGAAGGGCACGCTCCCGCCGGGAATGGTCCGGGTCAAGGGGGAGGAAACGCCGAGCGGGAAGCTCCCGGATTTCTTCATTGACCGGTGCGAGGTCACAAACCGGCAATTCAAGGAATTCGTGGCCGCCGGCGGCTACAGAGAAAAGAAGTTTTGGACGCAAAAGATCAGCCTGGACGGCCGGGAGCTGACCTGGGAGGAGGCCCTCAAAGGCCTCGTCGACCAGACTGGACTGCCCGGACCCTCGACTTGGCAGGCCGGCGACTATCCCGAGGGACAAGCGGATTATCCCGTGTCGGGCGTCAGCTGGTATGAGGCCGCAGCCTATGCGGAATTCGCCGGCAAGAGCCTGCCGACGGGCGAGCATTGGGGGATCGCGCGGGGCGAATATACAACTCTGATCCAGGTCCCCCAATTGGGCGGTTTTGCCGTCCTTGCCCCCTTCAGTAACTTCCGGGACAAGGGCCCGGTCCCTACGGGCAGCCTCCCGGGCCTGACCGCCTATAGCGCCCTGGATATGGCCGGGAACGTCAGGGAATGGTGTTGGAACGAGACGCCGGACGGGCGCCTCATAAGGGGGGGCGCCTGGGACGACAACCCCTATATCTTCGGCTTCCTGAGCCAGGCCCCGGCCATGGAGCGCTCGCCCAGGGACGGCTTCCGCTGCGCCGTGTATCCCGACCGAAAAAGCGTCCCCGCTGCCGCGTTCCAACCGCAGAAGCCTGTCGCAGCCAAGGACCTCTATAAGGAAGAGCCGGTCCCCGATGACGTCTTCCGCGTTTATCAGGAGCTTTACTCATATGACAAGACCGATCTGAAGGCCCGGATCGATTCGCGGGAAGAGCGACCCGACTGGATCCACGAGATCGTGAGCTTCGATGCGGCCTATGGCGGCGAGCGGGTCCTGGCCCACCTTTTCCTGCCTAGGAACGCGGCGCCCCCATATCAGGCGGTCGTCTACTTTCCCGGCTCGCAATCCGTCAACGAACGATCGAGCCGGGACATCGAGAACTATTACGAATTCCTCATGTTCCTGTCCTTCATCGTCAAGAACGGCCGGGCCGCCCTGTATCCCGCGTACAAGGGGACGTTCGAGCGCGGTAACGACTCCCTGGCCGCCCTCTTGAACTCCGGCGACGTCGACTCCCATCAGGCCGTCGACTTGTACGTCCAGGAGATCAAGGACCTGCGGAGGTCCATCGACTATCTCGTGATGCGGCCGGACATCGACGGGCGGAGGATCGCCTTTTACGGGATGAGCTGGGGGGCCGCTCTCGGGCCTCTCGTGGGAGCGGTCGAGGACCGTTTCAAGGCCAGCATCCTGACGGGCGGGGCCATGACCGGACTGGGGCGGCCGGAGATCAAAGATATCAACTACGTCGGGAGGGCGAGAGTCCCGACGCTCATGTTGAACGGCAAGTACGATACGATCAATCCCGTGGAGACCACGATCAAGCCGATGTTCGATCTCCTAGGGACGCCGGCCGCGGACAAACGTTTGGAGCTCTTCGAGACCGACCACATCCCGCCGATAACCGAGTACATCAAAGAAACCCTGGCCTGGCTAGATAAATATCTAGGGCCGGTGAAACGATAAACTGCAGCGCCCCGACTTTGGCGTGAAGAACGGCTTCGCGAAGTAGAACGCGACGAGCGTGATGCCCCGCTCAGGGCTTCTTGGCCGCGGCGAGCTCCGCTTTGCTCTTGCGCCGCATGTCCATGGCGTGGGCCCGCTTGTAGGTCTGGATGTCGACGAAGCGGCCCTTGCTGTCGCGGACGGCGTAGAGCTTGGTCCCCTTCACGCTGCGATGGGTTGTCCGTTTCATTGGCATGTGTCCTCCTTATGATGATTCTGGCGGAGATGGGCTTATTGGGCAGGTTTGCTGATTGCGCCCTTGATGGCCCCGATGATGGCCATCAGGACGCCGCCGCCGACGCCGCCGCCGGCGATGCTGCCGATGATGCCGCCGATGTCCGTGCCGCCGCCCTGGGCCGCGACACCGAGCACTTTGAGCAACTGGCCGCCGAGGCCGCCACCGAGGATGCCGACGACCGAATTGAGGACCGTTCCGAGCGAGAGTTTCTTCAGCAGGCCGCCGGCGACGTTGCCGCCGAGAGCGCCGCTCACGAGCTGGATGATCAAAGGCACAATATTACCCATAATACCTCCTTGATAAGTAGGGATCCCTTCCCAATGCCGGTGCGTTCACGATGATCCGTGACAATGGCTGGGTCTGACGCCTTTAGTATGAGCAGAGGCCGTAGGAATGTCAAATCGAGCGGTCAAAAAATCGGGCCTCCATTTGCCGGGATCCCGGCTTTCTGCTATAAAAGCCATTCAGTCCGCGACCCTAAGGGAGATCCTGACGCATGATCCGCACGGTGATTTCCGACCTCGGCCGGGTGGTCCTCTGGTTCGACAACAATGTCTTTTTGCGCAAACTCGCGGACCGTGCCGGAAAGCCTTTTGACCAGGTCAAGGCGGCCGTCCACGGCGACCTCGAGCTCCTGCGCCGCTTCGACGCCGGGGCGATCACCGCGGCCGATTTCTCTGTCAGGGTCATGACGATCGTCGGCGCCAGGATGTCCTGTGGCGATTTCTACGCCATCTACGACGATATTTTCACCCCCAATCCCGCGGCCATTGACGTCCTGGCCCGGGTCAAGGCGGCCGGATACAAGCTGCTGCTCCTCTCGAACACCGACCCGGAGCGGTTCGGCTTCATCCTCCGGACCTTCCCCGCCGTCGGCCTCTTCGACGGCCACGTCTTGTCCTATGAGCTTCATCTTCTCAAGCCCGACCCGGCCATCTATCTCGCGGCGGCGCGGCAGGCCGGGTGCGAACCGGCGGAGTGCGTCTTCATCGACGACATGGAGGAGAACGTCACGGCTGCCGTCGCGACCGGGCTCGCGGGGATCCATTACACGCCGGAAACGGACCTCGAAGCGGAGCTGAAGAAGCTGGGGCTACGCTTCTAGGATCTGGACCCAGGCCTTGCGCGTCCGAGGGCCGTCGAACTCGCAGAGATAGACCGCCTGCCAAGTCCCGAGCTTCAAGGCCCCATTCTCGATGATCAGCGTCGTCGATGATCCCACCAGCGCCGTCTTGACATGCGCCGGTCCGTTCCCCTCGGTGTGGGCATAATCGAGACCGTCGGGCGCGCCCCGCCGCAGCACCATGAGGATGTCGGCCTGCACGTCGGGGTCGGCGCCCTCGTTGACCGTTACGCCAGCCGTGGTGTGGGGCACGGTGACGATGCACACGCCGGTCTTGACGGCCGACGAGGCCACGATCCGCTCGACCTCGGCCGTGATGTTGACCATGATCTCGCGCGATCCGGTTCGAACTTCGATCGTATTCATCGTTGCCTCAACAATTTAAAAAATTTCCGCGAAAGGTCTTGACAAGCCTCCAAGCGGGGGTGTAGATTCTCGTCGGAAAATACAATATTTGGTATTTTCCAAGCAAGAGCTCCACAAGATATGGGATAATCGCCGAGAGGCATCGGTTCGTCGCCATGGGTTTCGGGAAGGGTTTTGATATTAGCATGTCGGCGGAGTATTTTCTAGCCTTGTGAGCCGTTTTTCGAGGAAAAAGGAGGAGGCGCGATGGTCAGCACGGTCGGCAGGATCAAGAAGCGGGACGGAACGATCGCGGATTTCAACCAGGACAAGATCACCAACGCCATCCACAAGGCGATGGAATCCGAGGGCGTCAAGGACCTGGCCGTCGCCAAGACCGCGTCCGACATCGTCTGCTTCATGATCGAGGAGAAGTTCGGCGGCTACACCATCCCGTCCGTCGAGCAGATCCAGGACGTCGTCGAAATGGTCCTCATGAAGCAGGGCTATCACGAAGTCGCCAAGTCCTACATCCTCTACCGCGAGAAGCACAAGGGCATCCGCGAGGCCAAGAAGATCGGCCTCAACCTCGAGCGGCTCGTCAAGGACTACCTCAACAACGCCGACTGGAAGATCCGCGAGAACTCGAACGAGGGCGTCCAGAGCTTCGCCGGCCTCAACGCCCGCGTTTCCGGCGAGGTCCTCTCGAACTTCGCCCTGAACCAGATCTACAACGAGCGGGCCAAGAAGGCCCACGAATCGGGCGAGTTCCACATCCACGACCTGAGCTACCCCATCGTCGGCTACTGCGCCGGCTGGTCGCTCGAGAACCTCCTCCGCAAGGGCTTCGGCCATGTCCCGAACCAGGTCCACTCCAACCCGGCCAAGCACCTCGACACCCTGACCCTCCACATGGTCAACTACATCGGGACCATGCAGGCCGAGTTCGCCGGGGCCCAGGCCTTCTCCAGCGTCGACACCTTCCTTGCCCCCTTCGTCCGCCGCGACCATCTGAGCTACGAGGACGTCAAGCAGGACATGCAGAAGCTCATTTTCGGCCTCAACGTCCCCTGTCGCTGGGGCTGGCAGACGCCCTTCTCCAACCTGACCTTCGACTGGACGATCCCCGAGGACATGAAGAACAAGCGGGCCATCGTCGGAGGCGAGGAGCTCGACACCTGCTACGGGGACTACCAGAAGGAGGTCGATTGGATCAACCAGGCCTTCCTCGAGATCATGATCGAGGGCGACCTCAAGGGCCGGGTCTTCACCTTCCCCATCCCGACCTACAACCTGAGCAAGGAATTCGATTGGGATTCGCCCAAGGCCAAGCTCCTCTTCGACGCCACGGCCAAGTACGGCATCCCGTATTTCCAGAACTACATTGGCACGAACATGAACCCCGGGGACATCCGGGCCATGTGCTGCCGCCTCAACCTCGACCAGCGCGAGCTCATGCGCCGGCCGGGCAGCATCTGGGGGCCGGGCGACTCGACGGGCTCGATCGGCGTCGTCACCATCAACCTCAACCGGGCCGCCTTCGAGGCCACGTCCAAAGAGGATTTCTTCGACAAGCTCAAGGAGCTGATGACCGTCGCCAAGGGCACCCTCGAGACCAAGCGCGAGATCGTCAACAACATGCTCGAGAAAGGCATGATGCCCTACACCAAGGTCTACCTCGGCCACTTCGAGAACCACTTCTCGACGATCGGCATCTGCGGCATGCACGAGGCCTGCATGAACTTCCTCCACAAGGGCATCGGCACGCCGGAGGGCCGCGAGTTCGCCATCGAGACGCTGATGCACATGCGCGGCGTTCTGCGCGAGTTCCAGGAGGAGACGGGCCACCTCTACAACCTCGAGGCCACGCCGGCCGAATCGACGTCCTACCGCCTGGCCCGGCTCGACCGCCAGAAGTACCCACGGATCTACACCTCCGGCACGGAGAAGCACCCCTACCTCTCGAACTCGACCCAGCTCAACGTCGACGCCACCCGGGACATCTTCGAGGCCATCCAGCATCAGGGCGAGCTTCAGTCCCTCTACACGGGCGGGACGATCTTCCACGCCTTCCTGCCCGAGGCCATCGACGGCGAGACCTGCAAGAAGCTCGTCCAGCGGATCGCCCAGACCAAGCTGCCCTATTTTTCGATCACCCCGACGTTCAGCGTCTGCATGAACCACGGCTACATCCGCGGCCAGCACTTCCAGTGCCCCGACTGCGGCGACGAGACCGAGGTCTACAGCCGCATCGTCGGCTACATGCGGCCCGTCCGTACCTGGAACGACGGCAAGCAGCAGGAGTTCAAGGACCGGGCGACCTACGA
>Ga0116202_10000308_pt1 | contig 26435 bp, 26 predicted proteins | sample LakKivw325mmetaG_FD_94479 | JGI IMG/M metagenome (GOLD analysis project Ga0116202, IMG submission 94479) | Anoxic lake water microbial communities from Lake Kivu, Rwanda to study Microbial Dark Matter (Phase II) - Lake Kivu water 325m metaG | ecosystem: Environmental > Aquatic > Freshwater >... | reverse complement strand
TGAGTGATTTTAAAAAATCCAGGCAAAAGTTTAAAATTGAACGCCAGCGCCGGAGCGGTCTGTCTTCCTTCGTGGAGCGGCCGATGCCGAGCCCTAAAGAAGTGGCCAGCTTTGAACGGGTAGTGAGAAAAGAGGCGCGCCAGCAGGAAATTGATTCCCACTTGTCGGAAATTTATCGCGATAAGAACGGCCGCTTGATAAACGTGAGAAAAATGAACGTCAGGCAGCGCCACGTTTGGCGGCGTTTTTTTGGCCGCTTATTGGGTTTGGTTCTTTTAGCCGCCCTGCTTTACGGCGCTTACATTTTTTTCTTTCGGGCCAATAACGACCTTAGCGCCGTGGAACTTAAACTTAGTGCGCCAGAAAACGTCATTGCCGGCCAGGAATTTTCCTATACCATCAATTACCATAACGCCACCCGCTTTAGCTTGACGCAAGTCCATTTGGAAATGCAGTATCCGAATAATTTCGTCTTCCTTAACGCTTCTTTGCCGCCGACGACTGATGATTACGGCTGGGATTTAGAGGATATGGCCCGCGGCGCCAATGCTAGCTTAACCATTACCGGCCAGCTCATTAATCAACCCGGTTCGGTCAATATCGCCTTTGCCCGTTTAAGCTACGCTCCCGACGGCTTGTCCAGTCAATTTAAAAAAGAAGCCTCCGTTTCCACCCTAGTTTCCGGTCCGGGTTTTACGGCCGATTTGCAATATAACCAGACCGCTTTTTTGCAGCAGGAAAATGCCATGACTTTAATTTTATCCGCAGTAGAAAATAATTATTTGGGCGATTTTAACATCACCTTCGCTTTGCCGCCGGAGGCCAACGCCGGCGTGGCTACGACCAGTCCGCCCGTGACGACGACGACGACCACTACGGCTACTTCCTCCGGCCCGGTGACGATAACTAAAAGCGGCGGTTCCAGCTGGCAGGTGAGCGGTTTGGGGCCGGAGTCAGGCCGTCAGGAAATCCCCCTTTTCTTCATCATTAACCAGAAGAGCGCTTCCTCCACGGTGACCGTGCGTTTGGAGAAAAAATTGGCTAACGGCCAGGCCGATGTTTTTTGGGAAAAGGCGATTACGCCGACTTTGGTAACCAGCGGCCTGAACCTGACTTTATTCGTCAACGGCTCGCAGAACGACCAGGCGGTCAATTTCGGCCAGACCCTAAACTACCTACTCTCCTATAGCAACCAAGGCGACAATACTTTTGCCAATGTGGCCATTTTAGCCTCTTTGACTGGCGACTTTTTGGACTGGAATTCCTTAAGCGATGCCGCGGGCGGAGTGACGGAAAATGGCGCCATTATTTGGACCAAAGAGGAGATTCCGGCCTTGGCGGAAATTAAGCCGGGTCAAGAAGGGGAAATAGATTTTTTTCTAAGACTGAAATCCTTTAGCGCCACTGATTTAGGTAAAAACACGGCCGTGGTTTCTTACGCTCAATACAGCGTTAACGGCCAGGATATAAAAGGTGACAGCAATAAAAGTAATACCGTGGCCAATAACATTAACAGCGACTTGTTTTTGAACGAACAGATCCGTTATTTTGACGAGAATAATATTCCCGTCGGTTCCGGACCTTTGCCCCCGGCCGTTGGCCAAAAAAGTAGTTTCCGCGTCTATTGGACGGTTAAAAACGATTTGCACGAGCTTTCTGATGCCCAAGTAGTCTTTAGTTTGCCGGCCGAAGTCAATTGGGATGACAGCGCCGAAACCCAAGTTGGCACTTTAAACTATAACGAAAGCGCCCGCCAAGTGGTTTGGAACATCGGTCGCTTGCCGCTTTCCGTTTATGAGACCACGGCCGCCTTCAACATCAGCTTGACGCCCGGCGAAGACGACCGCGATAAAATTTTGGTTTTGTCGCCGGGTTCAACGATCACGGCCATGGACACGGAAACCAAAGCCCTCATTACCCAGAAAACCGGAGCGAAAACAAGCAAATTGGAAGACGATGATATTGCCGGTTTGAGCAATTCCGGCCGCGTGCAATAGTGTCTTGGGTTTGCCGTCGCCGGAGATTATTTATGTTCCAAATAGAACGACAAACTAAATCGGGGGCGCGTTTGGGCGTCTTAAAAACCGCCCACGGCTTTTTAAAAACGCCTGCCTTTCTGCCCGACGCCACCCGCGGTTTTGTTAAATTCTTAAGTCCGGCCGAAGTCCAAACCAGCGGCACTGAGGCTTTAGTCGTTAATACTTTGCATTTATATCTCCAGCCCGGCCTAAAAGTCATCAGGGCGGCCGGCGGTCTGCATAAGTTTATGAATTGGCCCGGACCGCTTTTATCCGACTCCGGCGGTTACCAGGTTTTTTCCCTTATCCATAAAACTCCCGGCCGCGGCCGGATTTCGGACGAGAAAGTTGTTTTTTCTTCGCCTTTAGACGGTTCACGACAAGAACTGACGCCGGAGAAATCAATGCAAATTCAATTTGACTTGGGGACAGATCTAATGGTTTGTTTGGATGATTGTCCGCCCAATGACTTTTCCCGCGTTGAATTGTCACAAGCCGTCGAGCGCACCATCGCTTGGGCGAAACGCTCTAAAAAAGAATACGAAAAACAGCTAAAGCGGCGCGGTTTAAAGGGCCGTCGCCGCCCGCTTCTTTTCGCTGTCATTCAAGGCGGGGCGGATATGGAGTTGCGCGCATATTGCGCCCGCGAACTGGTGGAAATCGGCTTTGACGGCTACGGTTTCGGCGCCCGGCCCGTGGATAAAGAGGGACGATTTTTGGAAAAAGTTTTGCGCCGCACGGCCGCTTTTATTCCGGAAAAAGCCATTCGCTTCGCTCTTGGCATCGGTACCCCCGAAGACATTAAATGTTGTCTTCACATGGGCTGGGACCTATTTGATTGTGTTATTCCCACGCGCGAAGGCCGGCATGGCCGCTTGTTTTTGGCCGAGGAAGGGAAGAGCGCTCGGGATTATGAAACCATAAATATCAATAACGCTCGCTTTGCCCGCGATTTTTCCGCGCTTAATAAAAAAAGCGCACTTGCCGAACTCCGTCGCCCTTCCAAGGCTTATTTACACCATCTTTTCAAAGTGGACGAAGGCCTGGGTCGGCGTCTCGCCGAGCTGAATAATCTGGAGTTTTATCAGAAGTGGTTGAAGAAATTTGTCGCCCTAAGATAGAAATCTATGTTGCAATTATTTTTTTTCGCTTCCGCTGTAGCCGTGCTTGCGCTTGGCCATATTGATCTTTGGTTTTTTTTAGTTAAATTTTTAGGGATAGGCGCAAGTTCCGGCCGCTTCATTTTGGCGGTAGTTTTAGCTTTTCTATTTTTCAGCTTCATCTTTGTTTTCTGGCTTATTCATAAAATTGACAGGCGTTTCACCCGCGCCTATTATTTTCTCGCCGTTTCTTGGTTGGGCCTGTTATTGCATTTCTATTTAGCTTGGCTTTTAGTCGCGCTTTTACGCTGGGGCGGCCGCTCTTTTAATTTTATTTTCCCGGACTGCTTTTCAAAAATAGCTTTTTTCGCCGGCGTTATTCTCTGGTCGGCTTACGGATTTTTTAACGCTTTTAGGACGCGGGTAAAAAAATACACGGTCGCCATTATGGATTTGCCGCCGGCCTGGAGAGGAAAAACAGTCGTGCAAATTTCCGACCTTCATCTCGGGCCGATTTACCGCCGGCATTTTCTCGCCCGCCTTTTAGAGCGAGTCGCCGCTCTCAAACCGGCGGCCTTGTTCATTACCGGCGACCTGTTTGACGGTTTGGACTCGGATTTTTCCTGGCTTAACCATCCTTTTAATAGTTTAAACTTGCCCCAAGGCATTTATTATTGTTTCGGCAATCATGAGCTTTATTTAGGTTTTAAGCGCGCCCAGGAATTGATTAGCGGCAATCCGATTACCTTATTGGATAACAAAATGGCTATTGTGGATGGCCTGCAGATAATCGGCCTCAATTACGCCTTCAACCGTGATTTTTCCGCGACGGAAGAGGTTTTGCGTCAAGTCGGCTACAATCCCAAGCGGCCGAGCTTGTTAATGAATCATGAGCCCATTCATGTTAAACAGGCCAAAGACATCGGCATTGGCCTTCAGCTATCCGGTCATACGCATCGCGGCCAGTTATTTCCCCTTAATTTTTTAACCAAACTGGCCTACCGCGGCTATGATTACGGCCTTTTTAAAAAGGGCGATTTCAATTTGGTCGTTTCCTCGGGCGTCGGCTCCTGGGGGCCGCCTTTGCGCACCAGCGGCCGCAGTGAAATCGTGGCCATAAGGTTGGAGGGGAAATAAAAAAGCTTGCCTTTAGTAAGACAAGCTCGGAATGGTTAAGAGTTTAGGGAAATTAAGTTAGATTAACTTTTTTTATCCCGAACGGGACATCAACACTCCGCCGATCGTGATGGAAGAAATGGAAAATGACGGCGCCGGTGGGAAGCCATAATTCTTCAGTCTCATTGGTACGCCAGAGGTTTTCTATCATCTGGGCTGGGAACCAATTACTATGACAGCCAATGATCTCGCCCGTACCGGTTGTTTAGCTTGTATAATGGCCAACGAAGTTCAGATTAAAAAGGTTATATGAAAAATGGCATTACCGCCTTCTGCGACACCGGTAATGGCGACCAACTTATTCTGATTTGGGGAGCGACTTGTGTCGGCTTGACCGACATGCGCTTGCTTTTACACCCGGCCAACATCAAACCGGGCATGACCATTGTCGCTTTCCGTGAACCTTACGGTTATCGTTGTGATGGCGGCGGTGCTTTAACCAGCCTTTTATTGCGGTATTATAAAAGCGTGAAGGAAGTAATAATGAAGTAATAATAAGGTTTGGAGCCTAAAGAAAAGCGTATATAAAAAAAGAGCTTGCACTGGCGCGCAAGCTCTATCTCCGAAGTGTCCCAGAATCGAAATAGATACACAATACACAATGGAGAGTTTCTTTTTTCGGCTTTTCCGGCCCCGAGAGTTTATGAAGACTTGCAAATCTTCATACCCTTCGGACATTGTCATTGTGCCCGGTCCACCCCACCGTGACAACGTACGGTTTTAAGGCTCTGTTTGAGTCGCCGAGCCTTACCCGAGGCTTTCGCGCTTCTCCCAAGGATATAGGATAAACTCTACGGGGGGTCGGATGCCGTTTGAATTCTAGTTTGAAGTGCAACGGCCCGATCAAGAGTCCTTGCTTGCGCAAGGACACCCTTTGCACTTGATCGGGATTACGTACCAAACGTACATGACTATATATTAGCACTTCTTTCTATTTTGACAAGGCTTTTTTCTTATGATTTATTCCCAATTTTAACACAATTTATCCACAAGTATATTATTAGCTAAAATTAACTAAATAATTTCTAAAAATATGTCTGTTTACTATAACTCCAATCGCCGGCACAACCTTTTTAACCCCAAAAGTCGCCTGCCTTTTAAACTTAGTCGCTCCAAATTGGATCTATTTTTGAATTGCCCGCGCTGTTTTTATCTTGATCGTCGCTTAGGCGTAGAAAGGCCGCCGGGTTTTCCTTTCACCTTGAATTCGGCCGTGGATAAATTATTAAAAAAAGAATTTGACCGCCATCGCGCCAAAAACAGCGCCCATCCCTTAATGAAAGCTTACGGTCTTAAGCTCGTGCCTTTAGCCGATCCGCGTTTAAATGAATGGCGCGATAATTTTCAAGGCGTGCAATTTTTGCACCCGGCCTCCAATTTTCTGGTTACCGGCGCCGTAGATGATCTTTGGACGGACGGTCAGGGCACGGTTTATGTGGTGGATTACAAAGCGACGAGCAAAAGCGAAGAAGTTAATTTGGACGCCGATTGGCAGATCGGGTATAAGCGGCAAATGGAAATTTATCAGTGGCTTTTGCGCCGTAATGGGTTAAAAATTTCTGACACCGGCTATTTCGTTTATTGTAACGGCGACGCCGACAAAGAAGCCTTTGATGCCAAATTGGAATTTGACGTCAAGATTATTCCTTATAGAGGCAACGACCGCTGGGTGGAAGGGGCGCTTCTTAAAGCCCGGCGTTCTTTAGTGGCGGATAAAATTCCCGCCGCTGCTCCAGATTGTGATTATTGCGCCTATGCCTTCGCTCGGGAGAAGACAGAGAAAGAGGGCGGGAAATCCAGGCAGAGTCATTTTTCTTTTTGAGAGCATGATCTAGATAGGCGGGAATTATTTAAAAAAAAGAGCCTGTTCATATGCGAACAGGCCTTTTTAATGGTTCCGTGAAACATCCTCGTTCGTTTCGGGAACGAGGAGGGGAAACAAATTTCAGGTTTTCCCAAATGAGTTTTAGGCCCTTGGCATTATTTTCCCGAATGAATTTAAGTTGGTCTTTTCCCAAAACTTTTAAGACAAGTTCGGGATCAAAGGCCTTGGAACAGATTTTAGTGTAAGACCTTTTATTATACAGATATTGAATAATGTAGAGATAGGGATATTTCCGGCGCGCTTCCCGGGTTAAAACTTGGAAATCAAGGAAGCGCCCGATGCGCCCTAAATTCACGTAAGCGATTTTGGGGTCGCGAGGGCTGTTTTGAAAAACCAAACTTTTATGACGAATTTTTTCCGCCGCGCGCTTGCTCGTCGCTTTCATGTGGGTATAGGCCATATAATTATCATCTATAAATTTATCGGGGCTATCCAGACAAACGCTTATACCAGCGTGGATGAAAAATTTTGTGACCAAATAGGCTTGCGGATCAATTTGATCGCCGACTTTGCAGACGCGATAAGCGCGATAATAATAGAGTACAGCCGCCTTCATGCGCTTTAAGGCCATTTGTTCCGCTTCCACTAACCAACGGGGTAAGATTAGATAGCCCAACTTTTCCATTTTTGGCAAACAGGAAGCTTCGGAATAAATTTCCAGGTCGTGACCATGATCCCGTAAGCATTTTTGCGCGAACGCTAAAAATTTTTTTGGCCATTGATGATTATCCAGCCAGAGGATAATCCGATGGCCGTAGCGGTAGGCGAATTCAGCCAGCAATTCAGCTTCTTTTTTATTTTTCGGGCCGATATTTAAGAGGAAAGCCGGTCGGGTCGGTGGATTTTTCAAGAGCTGTTTAAGGCCGCTGGAATAACAATAGAAAAAATGTTTTTGCTCTTCACTTCCCGTCTTCTCCGGATCTTCCTCGTCAAAATCTTGATCCTCATAATATTCGTCAAACTCCTCATAGTAAGTGCCGCTTTCTATCGCCTCTCTTAGTGAATTTTTTTTATCCCCACCATTTATCAGGCTGGTCAGGATAGAGGCAATAGCGTAAATCGATTCCGGCCTGTCCAGATCGCAGTAAATATTCGGTTCCATGGTTTTATGAAGTTTAATTTATTTTTTTGTTAACGATCGCTTTTATAATTTAAAGTTCTGTCTTAAAATTACTAAATTTTTTTATTAAAGTCAAGCGTCGATGCCGATCGGGTGGCCAATTAGTCAATTTAAAGATAAGGATTAGTGGTGACTTTTTTAAAAAGCCCCCGTCGATGAGCGAGACGGGGGCGAATACCCGTAGGAGCTAACAAGAGGGAACAAGTCCGGAGATACAACGCTCCAGACGGGCATGGGGTCCGCCCGGGGAGAAATGCAGGTTAACCTTAATATTTCCCAAATTATATTCCATATTATTAACTTTGAAAAGAAACCCCAGGCGGATATTTTAAATATTTTAAAGGAACTAAGCTTATTTTTATTATATCTCCTTAACAAAAAAATGTCAAAAAGGAAAAACCCCCTTCATTAAACGTCGGGGGCTTATAGGAAAGGGCCTGCCGGGAAGACCCGGAAAAGAACTATACCGAGCCTTCACGATCAGGATGATAATAAGGTCCGTCCGGAGAAAAGGGGTAAAATGAAAAATTTGAATACAACTTATTATATTAACCCAAAAAGGAGAAAAGAAACTCCGGACGGATATTTTAATATTTTAAAGAAAGTCTGTTTTAATTTTATCACCAGTGGTTGAAAATGTCAATTAAATTGATCTTTCCAGGCTCAATTTATCTTTTTTAAAGGGCTGGTTAAGAAAGATATTTTCTGTTATAATATAGGCCACGACCCTAATTTAACTTCGGGCCGGCTTTAATAAATTTAGAGCTCGCCCGAAGCTATTAGGGCCGTCTAGATAAAATTAACCTTATTTAAAAATTAACTTTACGCCTATGTTTACTCTTTCACCTTTACCCTTTGCTTTAGACGCGCTTAGCCCTCATATTTCCGCGCGCACTTTAGAGTTCCATTACGGCAAACACCATCAAGCTTACGTAGATAATTTGAATAAATTGACTAGCGGCCTTGAGTGGGAGAATAAGAGCTTAGAGGAAATTATTACCCAGACCAAGGACCGACCGGAGCAGGCGGCGATTTTCAATAACGCCGCCCAGACCTTCAATCATAATTTTTTCTGGAACAGCCTAAGGCCGGCAAAAAATCCCTCGGCCCCGGCGCCGGAATTTTTGGAAATGATCAAGAAAGATTTCGGCGACCTGGAAAAATTTTACGCCGAATTTAAAAGCGCCGCCCTGTCTCAATTCGGTAGCGGCTGGGCCTGGCTGGTCAAAACCACGGCCGGTTTGAAAATCATTAAAACGGCCAATGCCGACAGCCCCTTCTCCCCAGAAGAAAAACCTTTATTGACCGTAGACGTTTGGGAGCACGCCTATTACCTTGACTACCAGAACCGGCGCGGCGACTTCGTGGACGCGGTCATGCGCCATCTCTGGAATTGGGACTTCGCGGCCAGGAATTTATAAAAAAGTTCTACTTGCATAGAGCTTTTTCCTTTATATTTATCCCCAGAAGGTAACTTCAATTCTGCAACAGTACCACCTCTTGACAAATAATAATTGATATGTTATAGTAATAGGAATATTTTTTGTTTTTTAAAATTAATATTAACCAAAACCTATGCCGTGAAAACAATTATTATTTATTTGCTTTTCGCCTTTTCCTTTTTTTTGATCCTTGCCTTTTCATTGCAGGCGCAAACCTTTAGACAAGAATCAGCATCCGTCCGCCCTTTTCATTGGCAGGCGGAAAAGGCGCCGTCTGAACCCTACTGGCTTTTTGCCACCGGCTACGGCAGTGATTTCTTTGATTTTTTTCACGCCGGCGACGCCTATGAATTCGTCACCGCCGGTCTTTTTAAAGACGTTAACCCGGAAAAAACGGGAGCCGATTTTGTCGGTTACGCCTTTGTCAAGGACGGCTATAACGGCGTCCAATACGACGGCGCTTTGGGCTTGAGTCTGGCCGGCGAGAAAATGGCTTTCGCCGTTTTTGCTTCTCCTCTGGCTTTTTTGGCCCATTCCTCGCGCGGCAAGTTCAAGCCGCAATCGGATTTACGCCTGGCCGCCCGGACTCGCGTTGGCCTGCAAGGCTACGCCTATGAAGAGTCTTTCTCTCTAAAGGGCGAAAACGAAGTCTTGACGCGGCAAGAGGCCGTCCGTCCCAGTTGGCAGGCCGATCTGGAGATAGGCAAGGGAATTTTGGCCGGCAAGATAATCGTCTTCCTCGTCGGTCATTATGAATTTTTCGCTCTGGGCGACGGTTTCAATTCCGGCCTGGGACTGCATTTGAATTGCCGCTTGGCCTTCTAGGACGCGGCCGGAAACACAAGAGGAAGATTTCTTTCAAGTTTTTGGAAAAATCTTCCTTTTTTTTAAAATTCCAGTCCGCTCCGGGAGTGCCGTTGTTGACAGAAGCCCGTTTTTGCCCTATCTTTTATATATGAGGTTCAGCCTCGTTTAGCTGCCTCTATTTTTAATAAAAGTTTAATAAACCATCATGTTCCCGCGGCCGGCGATTAAAATCGGACCGCCTTTTTCTTCCTCGTTTCACGAGGCGAAGGGAACAGACGCGCTGCCGAGATTTTTCTCCAAGCTTAAAAAGAAAAATATGGTAAACCTTCCCAGTCTGGAAGAGATGCTTAAAGCGGGCATGCACTTCGGCCATCGGACCAACCGTTGGCACCCGAAAATGGCGCCCTATATCTTCACCGCCAAGAATGGCGTTTACATCATCAACTTGAAAAAATCCCAAGAGAAATTGCGGGAAGCTTTGGAGTTTATGACCAAGCTGGCGGCGGAAAATAAAAACATTCTTTTCGTCGGTACGAAAAACCAAGTCGCGGAATCGCTTAAGAAAATGGCTTTGGCCATTGGCCAACCCTATATCGTCGGCAAATGGCTGGGCGGCTATTTGACTAATTTTGCCGTGGTTAAAAAATCAGTTAAGAAATATCTGGATCTTTTGGAAAGACGGGAAGCGGGCAAGCTGGAAAAATACACGAAGAAAGAACGCCTTAATTTTGAGCGGGAGATTAAGAAACTGGAATTGAGCGTTGGCGGCCTAACGGCTTTGAATAAATTGCCCGATGCCCTGTTCATTTGGGACATTAGGGAAGAAGAAACGGCTTTAAAAGAGGCCAAACAAAAACATATCCCGATTGTCGCAGTTTGCGACACCAACGTCAATCCGGAGGAGGTTAATTATCCCATTCCGGCCAACGACGATTCCACCAAAACCATTCGCCTCATCTTGGATTGCCTCGAGGCGGCGATGTTAGAGGCGAAGAACAGAAAAGAATAAATTGTTTGCCCTTAAATGGTAATAATTAAATTTAAGATAAGTTTATGGAACTCATCAAACAATTGCGGGAATTGACCGGCGCCGGCATGGTTGATTGTCAAAAAGCCTTAAAAGAAGCCAATAACGACCTAGAGAAAGCCGTGGAGATTTTGCGGAAAAGCGGCATTGCCAAAGCCGCCAAAAGAAGCGGTCGGGAAGTCCGCGATGGCGTGATTAAAGTGGCCCTAAACGCCAATAAAACCGAAGGCTATATGGTGGAAGTCAATTCCGAAACTGATTTTGTGGCCAGAAACGAAAAATTTCAGGCTTTCGCCGCCGCGGTTTTGGAGTTAATAAAACAAGCCCAGCCGGCCAACGTGGAAGAGCTTTTAACCTTAAAAATGGCCGACGCGACCGTCAGCGACAGTTTAGACGCCTTAAGCGGCACGACCGGCGAAAAAATGGCGATTAAACGCTTGGCCATAATTAAGGGTGCCACCGTGGCCGCCTATTCGCATTTGGGCGGAAAAATCGGGGTTTTGGTAGCTTTAGATCAGGCCGGCAAGGAGGCATTGGCCCAAGAAATCACCATGCAGGTTGCGGCCGCCAACCCGAAATACATCACGCCCAGTGAAGTTGACCCGGGCGAACTAGCCAAAGAAAAAGAAATCTATAAAGAGCAGTTGGTTAAAGAGGGCAAGCCGGTGGAAATCGCCGAGAAAATCATTATGGGCAAAATGGGTAAATTTTACGCCGACGTTTGTCTGGAGGAGCAGGAATACATTAAGGATGAAAAAAAGAAAGTCAAAGATGTTTTGGCTGGCGTTAAAGTTTCCGTTTTCGTCCGTTTCGCTTTGTAATTTTTCACGCCGGTTGGCGCGGCTGGCTTTTGGATCGTTGGCTAAGCTATAATTTCATGTTTATTGCTAAGGTACAATTCGCTCCTTGGGATAAAGCCTACAGCTTTTCCGTGGGCGATTTAGACATAAAAGCCGGTGATTATGTTTTGGTGGAAACAGAATTGGGCCGGGAATTGGGGTGCGTGAAGAGCCTGACTACAGATATGAGCGGCTTGGAAACGCGGGAATTGAAACCGATTTTGAAAAAAGCCGATTACGAAGATGTCGCCAAATTACCCGACCGGCAAAGGAAGGCTAAGGCTCTGGCCGTTTGCCGGCAATTAATCGCCAAGCATGCTTTACCTATGAAGCTGGTGGACGTGCATTTTTCTTTCGCCGGCAACCGTTTAAATTTCGCTTTTATCGCCGCCAGCCGGGTTGATTTCCGCGAGTTGGTCAAAGATTTAGTCGCCCATTTCAACGCCAATATCCGTTTGACGCAGATTGGCACCAGAGACGAAGCCAAGTTGTCCGGCGATTGCGGGCCCTGCGGCCGCCGGCTCTGTTGCCAGGAATTTTTAGGCGAATTCTCTTCCATCACTTCGGAAATGGCCGAGGCCCAGCAGGTTGTCCACCGCGGCAACGAGCGCATCTCCGGCATGTGCGGTCGTTTGATGTGTTGTCTTTCCTTTGAGTATGAAGGCTACAAGGAATTGGCTGGCCAATTGGCGCCTCCGGGTACGCGCGTGAATATTAACGGCGTCAGCGGCGTCGTTGTTGGCCACCATATTTTAAAGCAAACTTTGGACGTTAAGATCGCGGGGGAAAAAGAGGGCGAGGAAGACGTAGTTATAGAAGTGGATCCTAAGCGGCGGCCGAAGAAAGAAGCCGAGAAAAAAATTGAGAAAAAGAAGGAAAAAGGCCAAAGCAAACCGGGGCGAGACAGAAAAAGAGAAAGAAAGAGAAAATAAAAGCCGGGCCGCTCCTTAGGGGGCGGTTTTTTTATATTTCTTTAAATTATGATATAATGTCAGGGTAATAATTAAGATTTCTTAAACTTTTTATGAAAAAAATTAATTTAGCCATTAACGGTTTTGGCCGTATCGGCCGGGCCGTCTTTAAGGCTATGTGGCTTAAGTTTCCGCAAATAAGAGTCGTGGCTATTAACGATTTAACGGATCCGGCCACTTTAGCCTATTTATTAAAACATGATTCCTGCTACGGCGCTTCGCGCCAGAAAATCACGGCCGCTAAAGACGCTTTGATTATAAACGGCCGTCGTTTGCCAGTCTTAGCCATTAAAGACCCCTTGGCCTTGCCTTGGCAGCCCTTAAAAGTGGACTTAGTTTTGGAATGTACGGGTCGTTTTCGGACTAAAATTGAGCTGAAGGCGCATTTAAAAGCGGGCGCGAAAAAAGTCATTTTATCGGCGCCGGCCAAAGATGGAGGGGTAAAAACCATCGTTTTGGGCGTCAATGATAAGCAATTAAGAAAGAGCGATCGGCTTTTGTCCTGCGCTTCCTGCACGACCAATTGTTTGGCGCCGGTGACGAAAGTCGTTAAGGACAATTTCGGCATTAAAAAAGCCCTCATGAGCACGGTTCATTCCTATACCGCCGACCAAAATTTGGTGGACGGACCGCATAAAGATTTCCGGCGCGCGCGCGCGGCGGCGATAAACATTATTCCCACCACCACCGGCGCCGCTTTGGCCACGACTTTGACTATCCCGGCTTTAAAAGGTAAGTTTGACGGCTTGGCCGTGCGCGTGCCGACGCCAATCGGTTCCTTATGCGACACGGTTTATGTCTTAAAGAAAAAGACGAGCGTGGCCGCTGTTAATCACGCCTTCCTTAAAGCGGCTCGCGGCCCCTTAAAAAATATTTTGGAAGCCTCCAAGGAAGAATTGGTTTCCACCGACATTATCGGCAACGCCAAGAGCGCCATTATTGACTTGAACAATACGCGGCTCATCGGCGGCGATTTTCTCAAAGTCATTTCCTGGTATGACAATGAATGGGGCTACGCCAACCGTTTGGCGGAATTAGCCGATAGAGTAAGAAAACTAACTTAAATTTTATGCAATTAAAAGATAAGATAGCCATTGTTACCGGCGCTTCTAGCGGCATTGGTCAGGCGATCGCCGATTTATTCGTGGCCGAAGGCGCTAAAGTCGTTTACGCCGACCTTAAACCCGGCATAGCTTTGGCGGCGGATAAGGCCGTTTTCGTTAAAGCCGACGTTAGTAAAAAGGCGGAAGTGGAAAATCTAATAAAGACGGCTTTAGATAAATTCGGCCGTCTGGACATTATGGTTAATAACGCCGGCATCGCTTCCTCTGGCGGCCTTTTGGAAACGACCGCGGAGATTTGGGAGAAGACCTTGGCCGTTGATTTAAATGGTGTTTTTTACGGGGCGCAGTTAGCCGCCCGGGCCATGAAAGAGAAAAAGATAGAAGGTGCGATCGTTAATATTAGCTCCATCGCCGGTTTGGTCGGTTTTGTCGGTTCCTTAGCCTATGGCACGGCCAAGGGCGCGGTTATACAACTGACAAAAGCGGCGGCTTTGGACCTCGCCCCCCATAGAATCAGGATTAACGCCATCTGCCCCGGAATTATCGCCACCAACATGACTAAGGATTATTTAAATGAGGCTAATTTTAAGAAAATGGTTTTGGAGAATACGCCTCTGGGCCGGGTCGGGGAAGCTAAAGATATCGCCCAAGCAGCTTTGTATTTGGCTAGCGACGCCGCCCGTTACGTTACTGGCGCGATTTTGACGGTTGACGGTGGTTGGACGGCGCGCTAAAGGCGAGTTTTAATTTTTGGCATGCCAAAAGCGACTGACATTTTGAAAAAAATCGCCGCCGCCGGCCTAGTTGGCCGCGGCGGAGCCGCCTATCCAACCGCCAGTAAATGGGCGGCGGTTAAGGGGGCTTTAAAAGGCAAGAAAATTGGTTACATTATTGTCAACGCCGGCGAGGGCGAACCAGGCGTGAAAAAGGACGCTTTCATACTTAGGCATTATCCAAGCGCGGTTATAGACGGCGTTTATCGGGCCGAACAATTTTTTGGTCCAGAGAAAATAAAAGAAGTATATTTTTTTCTTTCCCGCGACTGCTACCAGAACTACGGCGCCGATTTAAAACAAGCTTTAGTCAGCAAAAGATTTAAGGTTTTGGCGCCGAAAGTTATATTTAAATTTAAGCCGAAAAGTTTAAGTTATTTAAGCGGGGAAGAGACGGCCTTGTTGAATTTTTTACAAGGCGAAGGCGTCAGGCCGCGTTTAAAACCGCCTTATCCGACCGAGCACGGACTTTTTGGCCGGCCGACTTTAATTAGTAATGTGGAAACTTTTTATGATGTCAGCTTGGCGGCGCGGGGAAAATATCAGGGCGAACGTTTCTATACCTTAGGCGGCGCTCTTCGCCATCGTGGCGTTTACGCTCTGCCGGCCGATTTAACGATTAATGAAATTTTGCGTCGGACCGGCAATTATCCGCCGTATAAATTTTTTGTACAGGTGGGCGGGGAAGCGTGCGGCGAATTTTTAAATGCCCAGCAACTAGAGCGGCCAATAACGAGCACCGGCGCAGTCATTGTTTACAAGGCCGAAAAAACTAAAAAAGAAAAATTGGTTAAATATTGGCTAAATTTTTATCATGAACAAAGTTGTGGCTATTGTACTAGTTGCCGCGAGGGCACTTATCGCTTATGGGAATTAATTAAGGCTCCGACTTTTGACCAGTCTTTGTTTGACGCTCTCGTGGACAATTTATTTGACTCGTCTTTTTGTCCTTTAGGCGCCAGTTTAGCCCTGCCCGTTAAAAGCTATTTTAAAAATATTTTGAAAAACTAAGCTTAAATTTATGAGCGAAGCTCAAAAACAAAAAATCACACCAGTTTTTGACATCTTGGAAGAGGCGATCAAAATCTGGTGGAAAAATTTAAAAAAATTCATCATGGTCTATCTGATCGGCTTCTTTTTCACTCTCATTCCGCTTTTAGTGGTTTTGTTTTTCTACGGCCTGGGCGGCCTGCTTGGTCCTAATCCGGGTTTTATTTGGCATTTATGGCTGGTTTTGATAAGTATCGTCGGTTTCGCTTTCGCCCTCTATTTTTTCATCCGCGCCTATATGGCTTTGTTTTTGGTGGTCAAGAAAAATTTTGAAGGCAACGAAGCCACCACCTACAAGGAAACAGCGCCGCTCTTCTGGCCCTATCTCGGTTTGGTTTTAATGACGGCGGTTTTTGTGGCCTTATGGAGCCTGCTCTTAATTATTCCCGGCATAATTTACGCCATTTTCTACAGTCTGGCGGTTTACGTTTTCTTTTTTGAGGGTAAATACGGCTTAAAAGCCATTCGCCGGAGTATAAAATTGGTGAACGATTATTGGTGGCCGGTTTTTGGTCGCCTTATCGTCGTTGGCCTGATTTTTTGGGCGGTCATGGTTGTCATTGCCATTCCTTTGTCTTTTGCCAGCTATAACGGGGTTTTTTACCAGATTTGGAACGGCCTTATCCAGGTAATTAACTTTTTACTCGGTCCGATTATTCTTTTGTTCATGTATCGTATCTATAAAGATTTAGCTAAGATAAAACCAGCATGAATTTAAGCGTTAACGGTCGAACCCTAAGCGTCAAACCCGGGCAAACGATTTTAGCGGTTTTAAAAGATCATGGTTTTAAAATTCCGACTTTATGCGATCACCCGGATTTAGTTAATAAAGCCACTTGCCGGGTTTGCGTCGTGGAAGTAAAAGGGGAAAAACACTTGCTAACGGCGTGCTCAACCTTAGCACGGGAGGCCATGGTTATTTTAACCAACAGCCCCCGCGTCCAAAAGGCGCGCCGTTTAAACTTGGAATTACTTTTCGCCGAGCACGCGGAAAAATGCACCAGCTGCTCTTTAATTTACGATTGCGAACTTTTGCGCTTGGCCAAGGAGTATAAGATTAAAATTAATCGTTTTTCTGACCGCAAGAGCCGGCGCAAGACTTATCGCTTCGCCAACGCCGTGGAAATAGACGGCAGTCAATGCATTGATTGCCAGAATTGCCTCGCGGTTTGCCGCGATTTGCAGGCTATTGATTATTTGCGTTTAGTTGGTACGGGCAGCGACCAAGAAGTTAAACCCCGGCGTGAAGTCGGCGCCGCTTGCGTCTATTGCGGCCAATGTGTCTTGCATTGCCCGGTGGCTGCCGCCCAAGAACAGGCTCAGTGGCCGGCGGTGGAAAAATTATTAAAAGAGAAAAAACTGGTGGCCCTGGCTCAGTTGGCGCCGGCGGTGCGCGTTTCCTTAGGCGAAGAGTTTGGCCTGCCGCCGGGCGAAGACGCGACCGGCAAATGCTATACGGCCTTAAAAAAATTAGGTTTCCAGCACGTTTTTGACATTAATTTTGGCGCCGACATTACGACGCTAACAGAAGCGGAAGAGTTGGTCCGGCGCTTAAAAGATAAAAAGGCGGTTTTCCCTTTGACAACTTCCTGTTGTCCCAGTTGGGTCGCTTATGCTGAATTTTACCACCCGGAATTATTGCCGCATTTGACGACGGCCCGTTCGCCGCATATGCATTTGGCCGGCGCCATAAAAAGTTATTGGGCAAAAAAACAAGGTCTGAACAGCCGGCGTTTAGCCGTCGTTTCCATTGTCCCCTGTACGGCCAAGAAATATGAAGCCGGCCGGCCGGAATTGAAATATAAGGGGCGGCCCTTGGTGGATTACGTTTTAACCACGCGTGAACTCGCCTATTTATTGAAAAAACGAAAAATAGATTTTAAAAGTTTGCCGGACACGGCCGGCGAAAAATTGTTTAACGCCGGTTCAGGCGCGGCCGCCATTTACGGCGCTTCCGGCGGGGTTATGGAATCGGCCCTGCGCACAGCCGCTTATTTACTGGCGAAGGAAGGAAAAGGTGGCCAAGGCAAAAAGAAGAAGCAAACGGCCATTTCCTTGCCTTTGGAATTTAAAGCCGTGCGCGGTTTAAGCGGCCTAAAGGAAGCAACGGTTAAATTGGCTGGCCGGCGTTTAAAACTAGGGGTGGTTAACGGTTTGGGTCAATTAAAAAAAATTCGTTTACGTTTTAAAGACTACCATTATTTGGAAGTCATGGCTTGTCCGGGCGGCTGTTTGGGCGGGGGCGGCCAACCGCCGACGACCGCGGCCATACGCCGGCAAAGAGCGGCCGGACTTTACGCCATTGACGCCAAAAAAACCGTGCGCCGCGCCCATGAAAACGAGGCCATGATGAGCTATTATAATTGGGTGAAAAAGAAGGGCCTGGCGAAAAAACTTTTATTAACCAAATACAAAGGCCGGAGCGCGCCCGGGGTAACTATGGTTAGTAAAGTACCACGGCCGGTTTTCAGTTTTTTTCGTGAGCGGCGTTAGAGCTAATTAGCGCTATTTTAACGTTTATGGCTACTGATTACAGTCAAATGATCCCTGATTATATCCGCGAAATTATCGCCACCTTAACGGCCGCCGATTACGAGGCTTACGTGGTCGGCGGTTGTGTGCGCGATTTACTAAGGGGACAACAACCGCAGGATTGGGACGTGACTACCAAGGCCCGACCGGCGGAAATTTTAAGACTTTTCCCTCGGGCCAAATACGAGAACGTTTTCGGCACCGTGCTTTTGCCGGTAGCCGCCATTGCCGGTCCGAAAGAGTTGCAGGGCAGCGAGAAGGAAGCGGTGGAAATCACCACTTACCGTAGCGAGCAAGGCTATTCCGACCGCCGTCACCCCGACCAGATCCGCTTTGAAGACAATTTGGAAAAGGATTTGGAGCGCCGCGATTTTACCATTAACGCCCTGGCTTTAAGTCTTAACAAAGGCCAGGAAATTATTGATCTTTTCGGCGGGCAAAAGGACATTAAGGCGAAAATTATTCGCGCTGTCGGCGAACCGGCCGACCGTTTTAAAGAAGACGCTTTGCGCCTTATGCGCGCCGTGCGCTTAAGCGTGCAATTGGGTTTCACCTTGGAGCCGAAAACCCAGCGGGCGATGGTGAAAATGGCCGGCGGTTTAAAATTTGTGGCTAAAGAGAGAATTCGCGATGAATTAATAAAAATTCTCGCTTCGCCGCGGCCGGCTGAAGGCATAATGCTTTTGAAAGAAACCAAGCTTTTACAGTATATCTTGCCGGAATTGGAGCGGGGCGTCGGCGTTGATCAGTCGCGTCACCACATTTATTCGGTTTTTAATCACAATCTTTTATCCTTAAAACATTGCCCCAGTTCAGCTTGGCCGGTGCGCTTGGCCGCTCTTTTACATGATATTGCCAAGCCCAAGACCTATAAAATCATTAAGGGCATTGCCACTTTCTATAACCATGAATATGTCGGGGCGAAAATGGTGGATCGTATTATGACGCGCCTGAAATTCGCCAACGAAGACCGCTGGCGCGTGGTTAATTTGGTGAAAAATCACATGTTCTATTATAACGTCGGGGAAGTGACGGCCGCTTCGGTGCGCCGGTTGATTAGCAAAGTTGGTCGGGAAAACCTCAAAGATTTAATTAATTTAAGAATCGCCGACCGTCTGGGCTCGGGTACGCCTAAGGCTTTACCCTATAAACTGCGGCATCTTGAGTATATGATGGCCAAGGTGCAAAACGATCCCGTTTCGGTCAAAATGCTGAAAATAAACGGGCATGACTTAATGAACGGTTTAAAAATTCCGGCCGGGCCAAAGATCGGCGCTCTTTTAGACGTATTATTAAGCGAAGTTATAATCAATCCGGATTTGAACGTGAAAAACTATTTAATGAAGCGCGCCCGCAAATTAAACGAATTGGCTTTGGCAGATTTGCGCCGAAAAGCCAAGGAAGTCATTGCTGAAAAAAGGGAGGCCGAGGATAAGGAAATCAAAAAAAGATATAAAGTTTAATAAAATAATATATAAAGCGCCGGGGGGCGGCCAAGGCCGGCAATCCGGCGCTCTCGCTAAGATTTTACTTATGAAAAAAATCTTTTTTGTTTTGGCGCTCGTAGTAGTGGCTTTGGGCGTCAGCGCCTGCGCTTTTAAGATCACACCGGCGCCCTTAAGCAATAATTTTAATTCCGAGAACAGCCAGACGGCCGCTTCAGCGTCCCTTTCGGAGACGACTGCTAGCGCCACCACGGCTGCGCAAACGCCCGCGGTTAAAAACCAAAACCTTATGCCCGCGCCCGATAAACAGCTTGATCTTTTGTCGCAATATTCCCAAGCCCTGATTAAAACCAATTTAGGCGACATCAAGGTTAAGTTTTATAATGCCGACGCACCCCTAACGGTCAATAATTTTTTGAATTTGGCTCAAGCCGATTTTTACGACGGGACTAAATTTCACCGCCTTATCCGCGACTTCATGATCCAAGGCGGCGATCCCAACAGTAAAGACGACGACTGGGCTAACGATGGTTTAGGCGGACCGGGTTATGCTTTTCAAGACGAAATTAATAGCCATAAATTGGTTTTAGGCAGTTTGGCCATGGCCAATGCCGGAGCAAACACCAACGGTTCGCAATTTTTCATCGTCACGGCCACTTCCACCCCCTGGCTGGACGGTAAACATACTAATTTCGGGGAAGTCATTGACGGTCTGGACGTGGTTAAAAAAATTGAGGCCACCCCGACCAACGCCAACGACCATCCTCTAAGCGACGTCACGATTACCGGCATAGAATTATTACCTTAAGATCTGGACAAGGAGTAAGCTTAAGAGTATAATTAAGACTTAATAAAATAAAATTAAATCCGTTTTTTCTTAAAGGTGGATTTATATAGCTATGAAGGTGTATTTGGACAATGCTGCCACTACTCGCCTGGATCCGCGGGTGATGGCGAGAATTAAGCCATATTTTAGCGAACATTACGCTAACGCATCCTCCATTCACGCCTTGGGTCAGGAGGCCTTTTCAGCGTTAAAGAAAGCGAAAAAGATCGTGGCTAAGAATATAAACGGCGCCGCGGATAATGTCATTTTCACTTCCGGCGCCACCGAGGCCAATAATTTAATTATCAAGGGCATAGCTCGCGCCAATCGCGAGCGCGGTTCTAAAATCATCGTTTCCGCCATTGAACACCCTTGTATTTTGGAATCGGCCCGAGAATTGGCTCAAGAGGGCTTTAACGTAAAATTCATAGCGCCCGACAAGTTCGGCCTGATAAAGCCGGCCGCTTTAAAGCGTCTGATTGATAAAAAAACGATTTTGGTTTCCGTTATGGCCGTCAATAATGAAATTGGTACCATTCAAGACATCGCCGCTTTAGCCAAAATCGCTCATCAATACGGCGCCCATTTCCATACTGACGCCGTCCAGGCCGTGCCCTATTTGAAGCTGGACGTGAAGAAAATGGGTTTAGACGCTTTAAGTTTGTCAGCGCATAAATTTTACGGGCCGAAGGGCGTTGGCCTGGCTTATCTTGACCGGAATATAAAATTAAAACCGCTTTTGGTCGGCGGCGGTCAGGAAGACGGCCGTCGCGCCGGCACCTATAACCTGCCTGGCATCATTGGTCTGGCTTACGCCCTGGATTTGGCTTATAAAGAAAGAAAGGCTTATTTGCAAAAAGTGCGGGCTTTACGTGATCATTTATGGAGGCGCGTCAAGAAAGAAATCCCGCGCGTTAAAGTTAACGGCTCGCTTAGCGTCCGCGTAGCCGCTAACTTGAACCTAATGTTTCATTCTGTGGAAGGGGAAGCAATTTTATTGGATTTATCCAGCCAAGGGGTTTACGTTTCCACCGGCTCGGCCTGTTCGGCCAGTGACCTGAAAGCCTCTTATGTTTTAAAGGCGATTGGTCTGGATAAAAATAATTTAAACAGTAATATCCGTTTTTCTTTGGGACGATTTAATACGCGCGCGGAAATTGCTTACACCGTCGATTGTTTGAAGAAAAGCATCGCGCGTTTGCGCAGTTTCACGCCCATAAAATAAAGAATAAAAGGCGCTTAGACGCCGCCAATTAAATTTAATCATTATTTAACCATATGGCGCTTAATTATAGCAAGAAAACTTTGCATAATTTCCGGTATCCGAAAAACATCGGTCGTCTTACTCGTCCCGATGGCTATGCCCAAATCGGCAACCCCATTTGCGGTGATCAGCTGGATTTTTTTCTCAAAGTAGAAAAAAGACGCATTAAGGACGTGAAGTTCTTGTCCTTCGGCTGCGCCTCCAATATCGCCACCGCTTCGGTGCTGACGGAGAAAATTAAAGGCTTGAGTCTGGCCGCGGCGAAGAAATATCCCTGGCAGAAAATCGTGGCCGAACTGGGCGGTCTGCCCCAGCAGAAAATTCATTGCTCCATTATGGCCATCCAAGGTTTAAGGCGGGCAATCGCGGATTATGAGGCCAGGGAAGGGGAAAAGAAGGTCGCCGGCCGCGGGAAAAAGAAAAAAGCCATGGCCAAAAGGAAAGCTAAGCTTAAAACCGGAAGGAAAAAATAGAGATACAACAAAAACGCCCCTGACGGGGCGTTTTTGTTGATTTCGCTTATCCTGGAAGGAAAGATTTTAAAATCTCTTTTCCAAAGGACGGGCTTCGTTGACGACAATACGGCGTCCGTCCAGTTCCTGGCCGTTGTACATGGTGATGGCCTTTTCCGCTTCTTCGTCATTGGTCATTTCCACGAAACCGAAACCTTTGGAGCGATGCGTCAGGCGGTCGGTGATAATCACGGCGGAGACGACCTGGCCGGCCTTGGCGAAAGCTTCCGCCAGGCCTTCCTCGGTCGTGTTGAAAGACAGACCGCCAACAAATAATTTTTTCATCTGATTTGTTCTAACTGTTTATAAATTGTAAGACGACCTTTTTAGTAAAGAAAGAGCGGCTTTGGTCCGCTCTTTCCTTAAAAATTGCTTACCGAATATAACTATAGATTATTCCCAGGAAAAAGTCAAGGGCAGGGCCGGAGCCGGCTATTTTAAAAAGCGCCGGGGTTTAGCCGACGCCTTTAAAATTCGCGTTCGCAAGGAAATTTTTTACTCGGCCAAGATGTGCCAGTAAAGGACGGCCTCATGCCTAAGCAGGAATTCGGGCGTGAAAATTTGGTGCCACGCCGCCAGGATTTCCCGCCGCTCTCTTTCACTTTCGGGATCGCCGGCCGCCGGGAAAAGATCCTTCAGGCAGCCGTTATACAGGGTCACATTTTCTGGACTAATATCCAATTCCTCCGAAACCCTTAGTTCCCCCTTAGGGATAAAGTCCTCAAGACTGATCATCGGCTCCTTCTTATAGCGCGACCTTCCGTCCCGCTGTTGCGACAGCGCTTTCAATTGGTTAGCCGCTTCCAGTAAGGATTCTGCGGGACAACCGCGAATGGACAGCTTTAACGGCGAAGATTCAAAAACATTGAAGCAGGCCAATTGGACCAGACGGTAAACGTCCTCGTAGCTTAAGCCGGAATCGCTCAAGTTCGCTTTTAGGAATTCCGTGACTTCGCTGGCGGCATAAGTGCCGCGGGCTTCAATGACTTCCTGCAGCATATTGTCCGGATAGACCGTCAGGCCGCTTAAGACTTTTTTCATGACGGTCAAGGCCCGGATGACGACATGGAAGATATCGGGCCAAGCGACGCGTTCCACGCCGGATTGCTCGATTGCCCGTTCTTCCCAAGTGACGATGTCGTCGGTAATCATGTTCATATAGCCCTTGGCCATCCGAGCCAGGCCCTCCGCCTGTTCCAGTAAAATCGGGTTTTTCTTCTGGGGCATGGCCGAGGAGCCTTTCTGCTTCTTGCCGAAAGGTTCCTGGAGCAGGGGCAGGCCGCTTCTGGAATTCAACCTGATGTCGAGGGCGATCTTGTGGATTACCAGCGCCAGGTTGCAGAGACTCTGGGCAATGGGCGCGTAGAGGACGCGAGGCATGATTTGGGTCGCGCCGTAATACGGCTTTAATCCCAAGATCCGCAAGGCTTCAGCCTCCACTTCCGGGGACAAACTGCCGTAGTTGCCAATGGCGCCGGACAACTTGGAAAATTCCAGGATATCCATGGAAGCTATCAGGGCGTCGTAGGCTATCCGGCAGTCCTTGAACCAAGTCAGGACGCGTTTGCCGAAAGTTTGCAATTCGGCGGCCTGGCCATGGGTCCGGCCGATCATTATGGTATAGCGATAGCGCTGGCTCAAAGCCTTCAAAGTATCCATGAGTTCCTGGCTCAGTTTTCCCACTTTTTCCAGGCTTTCCTGCAAGGTGATGGCGAAAGGCGACTCTTCGGTGTCGTAGGAAGTCATCTTCTTGTGATAGTACTGGTGGAATTGGGGCGGCAGTATTCGCAAGCGTTCATCCAAAAAGGCGTTCAAATCATGGCCGATCTCCTGGTCGCGATTTTTCCACCATTCCAGGTCAATCTTGTTTTCCGTGAGTATATCCCTCATTTGGATATAGGTTTCCTTGGGAATCAGGCCGAGGTTTGACTTGGCTTGCAAGACGACTCGTTCGACCGTCTGTCAAAGGTTCAGTTTATGTTCATCGCCGAAAAGTTCGGTGATGGTAGAATCTTGATATCTGGGGTGCATAATCCCTCCTTGCTTTTGTGGTTTATACTTGGTTTGTTAAGGTTCTGAAAGAATATAGTATCTTAGTCGGTATTTTGCCTTTTGTCAATCAAAAACCGGCTTACTGGGCCGGTTTTGAGATATGGAAATGGTAGTATTTAGAGGCTGACTCTCACTCCCGGGCTCATGGACGAGGAAAGGCTGATGTTCTTGATGAAGACGCCCTTGGCGGAAGCCGGCTTGCTTTTGACGAGGGTCTGGAAAAGGGCCTGGTAATTCTCCAGGAGATTTTCCGGAGCGAAGCTGACTTTGCCGATGACCGTGTGGACGTTGCCGGTATCGTCGTTCTTGAAGCTGATCTTGCCTTTCTTGAGCTCGGCCACGGTCTTGGCCGGGTTGGGGGAGACGGTCTCGTTCTTGGGCGAGGGCATCAGGCCGCGCGTGCCCAGGATCTTGGCGATGACGGCCAGGTTCTTCATCAGGGCCGGTTCGGCCACGGCCACCTGGAAATCCGTCTTCCCCGTTTTCTTTATTTGATTGATTAGGTCGTCGCCACCGACGAAATCCGCGCCGGCCGCTTTGGCCGCCGCTTCGTTTTTCGGGCTGACGAAAGCCGCCACCTTGACGGCCTTGCCCGTGCCGAAAGGCAGGCTGACGGCGCCCCTGACCTGCTGGTCGCCTTTTTTCGTGTCAATGCCCAGGCGGAAATGGACTTCCACCGAGGCGTCGAATTTGGTCTTGGTCAGTTTTTTGACGATGGCCAGGGCCTCGGCGATCGGATAGGAGCGCTGGCGGTCGTAGATGGCGCCGTAATCGGCTTTGGCCTTGCTCCTTTTTCCCTCCGCTTTAAGCGGGGCCTTTTTTGCCGTGCTTTTCGGAAGTTTTTCTTTTTCCGTTTCCGTTTTTTTCTCTTCGTTTTTGTCGTTGGACATATTTTTTCGTGGTCTTAACGCGGCCGGCGGTCGCTCCCACAATTAATTAAATTATTTTATCTCGATACCCATTTGCCGGGCCGTGCCGGCAATGATTTTTTTTGCCGCCTCTAAATCATGGGCGTTCAAATCGGGCATTTTTATCTGGGCGATTTCTTCCAGTTGGGCGTCAGTGATGTTACCGATTTTTTCGCTTAAAGGCTTGCCCGAACCTTTGGCGATTTTCGCCGCTTTTTTTATTAGTTCCACGGCCGGCGGCGTTTTCAGGATAAAATCAAAGCTGCGGTCTTCATAGACCGTGATTTCCGCGGGCACGACGTCGCCGATTTTCGTTTTTGTGCGGTCGTTGAATTGCTTGCAGAAATCGGCAATGTTTAAGCCGTGTTGGCCCAAGGCCGGACCGACAGGCGGCGCCGGCGTCGCTTGGCCGCCGACGATTTGCAATTTTATTTTAGTTTTTATTTTTTTGGCCATATTAATAAACAAGCGGAGAAGCGCCGCTTTCCTTTAGATTTTTTTGATTTGCAAAAAGTCCAACTCCACCGGCGTTTCCCGGCCGAACATGGATACCGAAACTTTGACTTTACCTTTAGCCTCGTCAATGGCCGTAACCTTACCCTCCATGTTTTTGAAGGGACCTTCGTTTATCCTGACTGGCGAGCCGACGATGACGTCAATTTGAAATTTCGGTTCTTCCACGCCCATGCGTTTTTGCAAAGCCTTGACTTCGGCTTCGCTTATCGGCGTGGGAATCGTACCGGTGCCGATGAAGCCGGTGACGTTGGGCGTGTTTCGGACAATGTACCAAGATTCGTCCGTGACCTCCATTTCCACGAGAATATAGCCGGGAAAAATTTTTTCCTCCACGACTTTGCGTTTGCCGTTTTTAATTTTTATCTTTTTCTCGGTCGGAATTAAAATGTTAAAAATTTTGTCTTCCATATCCAAAGATTCCACCCTCTGCTTCAGGTTTTGGGCGACGTTTTCTTCATAACCGGAGTAGGTATGGATGACGTACCAGCGACGGCCTTGATTTAAAAGTTGTTTGGCCATAGAAGCGGAAAATTAATTTTAAGCCGGCAGTAAAGCGGCGGAAAATTGATTTTTATTATTTTACTTAATGACCAGAAATTGGAAACCTTGAGTGAAGATATAGTCCAAAACGCCTAAAAACAGGGCCACGGCCAAGCTAATGCCAATAACTAACAGCGTGTAATTATAGGTTTCTTTTTTCGTCGGCCAAGTGACTTTTTTCATTTCCGCCACCGACTCCTTGATATACTTGGTCAATTTATTCATAAGGAGGAAAGAGGCGCGAACTAACTATCTAAAAAATAGCCCTCGCGGCCACTTTATTATCTAAATAAATGATACAAAATAACCGCAGCGCTGTCAAGAGAACGGTCGTTTGCTTTTTAGGCTTAAAGAGGTTAAAATAATATTAAGCTAAACTTTAGTTCAATTTTTTATATGGTTAGCCCAAATTTAATCAGGAAAAACGAGAGCGAGACGCCCTTAGAGCTTAACGAAAACGCGAAAAAACTTTTCCAGGTGATTTACAGCGAAAAAAATAAAAAAGAAACAGGCGAGGAAGAGGGGCTGAAAATCAAGGTTTCTTCTTTGGTTTCGGCTTTGGCTTTTG
>Ga0116202_10000307_pt1 | contig 26446 bp, 23 predicted proteins | sample LakKivw325mmetaG_FD_94479 | JGI IMG/M metagenome (GOLD analysis project Ga0116202, IMG submission 94479) | Anoxic lake water microbial communities from Lake Kivu, Rwanda to study Microbial Dark Matter (Phase II) - Lake Kivu water 325m metaG | ecosystem: Environmental > Aquatic > Freshwater >... | reverse complement strand
CGCGGTGCAACACAAGGGGCCTTCCTCAGGATCGGGAAGGCCCCGGGGCATGGCGGCGACAAGGATCGAACTTGTGACACAGGGCTTATGAGTCCCCCGCTCTACCAACTGAGCTACGCCGCCAAAAGCCGACAAAAAGAAGTAGCGGGGACAGGACTCGAACCTGTGACCTTTGGGTTATGAGCCCAACGAGCTGCCACTGCTCCACCCCGCGACGCATCGGGCATTCTACCACGAACGCCGCGATTAGTCAAATGGGCCTGCAACCAGCCGCCACCATTCCGACCAGAAGGGAGGCGTCGTTGTCCTGCCGATGCCAACTACGGGACTGGACCCGCCGGCGCCCGAAGCGTTGTCGGACGAAGAGCTCGCGCGTCTCTGAAAGATCGTGATTACCAGCTTCTCCCCGGCCTTGGTCCACTTGTACTGTTCGCGCGCCGTCTTCTCCACGTACTCGGGCGTCTCCGCATAGTCGCGCCGCTCTTCCAGCGCCTGTTGCTGCTCCGTCAGCGCAGCAACCTCGACGCGCAGCATGGCATTGTGGCGTTCGAGCCGATATGCCTCCAGGGCCTTGCCGCCAAAAGCCAGCACGAAGAAGACTATGCCAGTCGCTGCCAGTACCGTTATCACATCCGCAGGTATTGCCGGAAGGCGAATCGGTGCCTTGTTCATTTCACCGCCCATCGTCCACACGCGGGTTCGACGCCCTTCTATGATAGCGCGGTTGCGCCAGGAAGTCAATTCGTGCAGTTTACAAGAAGCAGAAACTGATGTAGAATGCATCAAACACGGCGTATCCCCCATTCAAGGAGGCGATACATGGGCCAAGGAAAGACCGTGGGCATGATTCTGATCATCATAGCCCTCGTTATCCTCCTGCTAGCCGGGCTTTTCTTGCTCTCGGGCATGAGCGAGGGCCGGCTGCGGTCATCTGGTCTGCTACTGGGCTTGGGTCTGGCACTTGTGCTCGCACTGCCTCTATTGGCGGTCGGTGTAGTTATGTTAAGACAGGGACGGAGCGAAGCCGCGCAGTTCGCGCAGGCGGAGAAAGAGAAGCGCATCCTCAATATCGTGCAAACCCACGGGCAGGTCAAGGTTGCAGACGTCGTGATCGAGATGAATCTGACACGCGACCAAGTGAGGGACTACATCTACGACCTCGTGGGCAAAGGCCTTTTCACCGGATACATCAATTGGAAGGACGGCATCCTGTACGCCCGCCAGGCTTCGGAGATGCAGACTACCAAGTGCCCCAACTGCGGAGGTGTGCGCGAAGTGGTGGGCAAGGGCATCGTGAAGTGCCCATTCTGCGGGTCGGAGTTGTTTCTGTAGAACGATTCTGTAGAACAACGCAAGGGGGTTTATCAAGTGGCGAATCTGAAGGAAAAAATCGAAGGCGGTTACAACAAGCTCGAGGCCTTGGTCAAGGACCTACCGGGCTACAAGGGCTACAAAGCGAAAGAGGTGCGCCGCGAAGCAGACAAGCTGTTGCGCGTGAAGGTGGCGCGCGCTTGGGAGGAGCAACGCCGGCATTTGAACAGCATTCAGGTTAAGCTTACCAATGCCGGTCGCCTGGACGTGCTGGTGCCGCTGGACCGAGCGCTCATGCGCCTGCAGTTGCTGATCGACCGTGTCAAGACTGCGAGCTATGGCTACGCCGGCCTGTTTGACGCGGTCAAGGTGCGGGAGGCCGAATTGGAGTCCTTGTACAACTTTGACGCGACTCTGCTGGAGAGCGTGGATAAGGTCAAGGCCCAGATCGATGCCGTCGCCGCGGCGAAAAAGGACAATGACGTGATTGAGGCTGCCAACGCGTTGTTGGCTTTGCTGGAGGAGATCAACTCGACCTTCAGCAAGCGGCAGGACGTTATCCTGGAGATTCCATCTGTCTAGGCTTTTCAAAGGATGGCATCCATCTGCAGCCTATGCCTGAGGCTGGTGACTGAGCAAAGAGGGCTTGTAGAGAATACAGCAGATTGCCAAGGAGGCAAACATGGCGAGGATTTTCGACGTAATCGAGTACCTTGACCCATCGGGCAACGAATTGGTGCACCGCATCCCTGAGCATGGGTCGGGTGATTTCCGACTTGGCTCGCAACTGATCGTGCGAGAGACCCAGGCTGCCGTGTTCTTCCGGGACGGCAAAGCTCTGGACACGTTCGGGGCTGGCCGTCACACCATCAGCACGAACAATATCCCCTTATTGGTCAACCTGATCAGCATTCCATTTGGGGGCCAGACACCGTTCAAGGCCGAGGTGTACTTTGTGAACCTGAAGGACTTCCTGGACCTCAAGTGGGGCACACCGGAGCCGGTAGCCCTGCGGGACAAGGAATTGGGCCTCGTCCGGCTGCGCGCGTTTGGCACCTACGCCCTGCAGATTGCAGACCCGCAGCTATTTGTGAACAAGATCGTTGGCACGCGTGGCCTGTACGAGACCTCCCAGATCACCGACTATCTGCGCAGCATCATCGTGTCCAAGACCATTGATCTGGTCGGGGAGACCCAGGCGTCGCTCTTTGATCTGCCGAGCAAGTACGAGGAACTGGGTGCTGGCATCAAGGCCAAAGCGCAGGATGACCTGGCGGCGATGGGCATCACGCTCAAAGCGTTGTACGTCAATTCTATCAGCCCCACTGAAGAGACGGCCAAGGCCATCGACGAGCGAGCCTCCATGGGCGCCATTGGGAACATGCAGGCCTATCTGCAGTTCAAAGCCGCGCGCGCGATGGGGGATGCTGCCGTTGCCAAAGGCGAGGCAGGCAGCATGGTCGGCGCAGGGGTTGGTCTGGGGGCGGGAGTGGGCGTGGGTGCAGCCATGGCTGGGGCCATCACTCAGGCCATGCAAGCCGGTCAGCAGCAGCCGCAGGCGCCAACGGCAGCAGCTACCGTGACCTGCCCCAACTGCGGCACAGCCAACCCGGCAGGTGCCAACTTCTGCAACAACTGCGGTACACAACTGGGCGGGACCAAGTGCTCCAACTGCGGTACGGTCAACCCGCCTGGCGCCAAGTTCTGCAACAAGTGCGGCACCAAGCTCGGTTAGCGCGGCCCAAACCCTGGTTGCTGGAGGGGAAGCAACGTGGAAGTTCTGCTGCTAAAGGACGTTAAGAGGCTAGGCACGGCGGGCGAGATCAGGAAAGTGGCGGATGGCTACGCCCGCAACTACTTGATTCCGAGAGGCATGGCAGTAGTGGCCACACCGGGTGCCATCAAGCGCCAAGAGGTGCAGAAGGCCATCGCGGAGCAGCGCGACCAGCGCGTTCGCAGCGACGCCACGGCGTTCGCCGAGCACCTGGCGGGGGTCAGGCTGACCTTCAAAGTCAAGGCAGGCGAAAAGGGACGGCTCTACGGGTCGGTCACCGCGGCTGACATCGCAGCCGAACTTGAAAAAAGCACTGGTTACCCAACCGACAAACGCAAGGTAGCCCTCGAGGAGCCTCTGCGACTACTGGGCGAGCACAAAGTACCAATCAAGCTCTCGGCCGGTCTGACACCGGAAGTAACCGTGGTTGTGGAGGAAGCAGCGGAGTGAGAGCCGGCGGTGAGGTACTGCGGCGGCCGGAGAGCGCCAAGCGGCCTCACCAGAATGGCGGTGGGATGGTATGCAGGAGCAGGATTCGAGTATTCACTCCCTGATCATACAGTACCTAGTGGCCCACACGCGTTGCAGTGGGTGTGGGCAGCACTATGAAGCGGAGGACGTGCACGTTCACAGCCATCGCGGACAGGTATGGCTGGCATCGCTAACCTGCCACCAGTGTGGGCTGCGTGCCATGGTGATGGCTGCCCTGCAACCCGAAGGCGCGCAACAGGACAACGATGATGAGGAGCAGGCTGCTTGCCAGGCCATGGGTCCAATCTCCGTAGACGAAGTGGTCGAGCTGCATCGTTTTCTAGAAGGGTTCAGAGGTGACATGCACGACCTGTTCCAGCGTTAGCGGTACCTTGTGGACAGGGGCTGCATCTGCGCACGCAGCCCCTGTTGTTTGCACATAGGCGCTGCGCGTGGTGCAGAGTCTGTTGTGAACCGCTTCTCCTGGAAGGCCGAGGCCCCTTGCACGGAATGTGCAAGGGGCCGTTTTTCGGGAGTGGATGGGAGTCGAACCCACCAGGGCCGCTTTTGCAGCACCCCTCAGACGGTTTTGAAGACCGCGGAGCCCACCAGGACTCAACCACCCCCACGCATGCCTCAAGAATACCCGCTTTTCGGCGATTGGTCAAACGCTCCGCCCTGACAGCTTCGCGTCTCGCTTGAGACGTTCCCGCATCCACGCAGTGATGGGCACCAGAATGTAGCCTGACACGGTGTCGCCATATACTTGGTAGCCCGCTGGTCCCCAGTACCAGGCATAATAGGCGATGTAGGCGCACACGATGGCGTCCAGAAGATCCTCGTGGCGCTTCAAAGCCGCCGGACCCAGGTCTGCCAACTCGGCCGAAGCAATCGCAGAGGGTAGACTCAAGGCCGGCTCGGCTCTCACCAGTCCCTGAAGGTACCCGCGCAAACGCAGCAACTCACAGCGCCGGAAGGCGGTCGTTCTCTCGGGGCGTGGCTTATACTGGATGGTCGTTTCCAGATGGAAGAGCGAAATAGTCGCCGGATGAGGGTAGACTTCGAAGACCCTGCTCTCGTTGGCGCGTGTCTGCACGTATGGATCCTGTTTGATACCGTACTGAGCCAGAGCGCCAACGATGCCCTCGCCACGCGTACAACTGCCGGGGCGGTTGCGATAGGCGGGATAGCAGCCTGCATGGTAACGGGCAAAGAGGCGGGTGATCTCCCTGTCTACTGGCCTGGAGCCCTCGGCATTGGGCACGATCAACGGAGCATCTATGGCTACCAGAGCCTTCTCGCTGCCCACCGTCCCTTTGACGAAGGCCAGCACTTCCTGGTCATCTCCGAGCGCTTCACATGCGCCCAGCCAGCGGGCGCGGCCGCCCTCGTCCTCAATTGCCGCACCCCCCGATTTGTTTCTGGCCGACCAGGCAAGGTCCAGTCCAATGAATCGCATGGCTATTGCGACTCCTGCAGGGGCTGTTTAAAGTCATAGATGCCACCCGCAGTGCTCCAGCGTCGCCCGCAAGTAACGCAAAGCAGCCTCTCTGGCTCGGGAGCCAGATCGCCACGACACACCGGGCAGCAGAACGTCAACGCCCGCGGTTTTATGCCCGCTTCTCCGACGGCCCGGGCGCGCACAAACACGCTGGGCGTGAGTTTGAGGCGTCCCATAGGGTTCTGAAACCAAGCATCGGCAGCGGCAATGACAGCTGCGGGAAGAAGCCGCTTCAGAAGGCCGATACGCAGGCTGGAGACGCCCAGCTGACGCTCGATGCGGAAACCAGCCTCGCGCAAAGCCCCCTCCACAAAGGCTGGATGATAGTCGAAGTTCAGCTCTGCAAACTCCCAGGGCTCGAGGCCAAAGGGGTTGTGTTGTTGTCGTCCGAGGCAGTAGCGCACAATCGCTTTGAGATTGCGCTGGTTGGCATACTCCATGACCAGAGTGGCGCCAGGGTACAGAATGTGGCGAACGGCCTGGAGGGCCTTGGGCGTGTCAGACAGGTGATGGAGCACCCGTACGATCACTGCCGCATCAAAGCAGGCTGTGGCGAAAGGCATCTGGTATATGTTGGCAGCCACACAGGTGATGCGAGCCGCGCCAGAATGCTGGCGAGCGTACTCGAGATGAGACCTCGAGTAGTCCATAAGCACAAGTTCGTCGTATGCGGCGTAAAGGTCCACCAGCCGACCGAATCCGGCTCCAATGTCGATGATGCGGCCGCCACCTGGTGGCAGCAGCCTCCGCAGGGCAATGCGCTCCGCCCTGTCCTCATATTCGCGACCACGCCCCTCCCAAAAGGCGGTGCGATAGTCGCTGCCCTCGTAGTCGCAGAAGCGTGGAGATTGCCCATTGGGATGGCTTTGTGCCAAGATCACTCCTCAATTCAGATTGTTTCACGTGAAACTGGCTGCTTAGGGCGTACAGGAAGTGTTTCACGTGAAACATGCGCCAGGACGCGATGAAGTGCGGAGCGTGCACGCAGTTTGACATCCAGACTGGAATCGGGTACAATTGTAGACTGCCATGGCGCTCGAGCCATTGTAATGGGGAGCTTCCTGCCTGTCAAGGGTGTGGCCAGGCGCGATGGCGATTCATATTTGCAGCGATCACATATGGAGGTTTTCCTTGCCGAATCTGAAATCAGCCATCAAGCGCGTACGCTCATCCGAGAAGAAGAGGCTGCGCAACCGCAAGTTCCGCACCGAAGCCCGCACATGCGTCAAGAAGGCGCGCGCGCAGATCGAGGCGGGAGAGCTGGAGGAGGCGCAGAAGAGCGTTGCCGAAGCGGTCCGCGCACTGGACAAGGCAGCAGAAAAGGGGATCATTCATAGGAACAACGCGGCCCGTCGCAAATCCCGTTTGATGTCGCAATACAACCAGGCCCAGCAGCCAAGCGCTTCCTGACAAACGTCTTCGCGTTCGCAGCGCTAGCCTCAGGGCATCGGCTGAAAGCCGATGCCCTGTTCATTTGTGCAGCACTTCAAAGATCCACACCTGTCCGCTGCAGTATACCGGTCGGTACAGGGAACTGCGAACAAACATCTGGGGAGTAAGCGTGCCCCCTTTGGCACCAATGTAGACGTGCGTCACAGCCTCCTCTGCCAACAGGGCAAGCAGCCTTGGTTCTTCAGCATCCCGAACCTCGTGAACAAGCCGTGCGTGCTCACCAACCGCCCCAACGTACTCTGGACCCCCGTGGGCGTAGGACAGAGCAGGCAAAATGGCCCTTCTGCCCGTCATGCAAGGGATCCAGTACCCGCCATCGCTGCCTACGTAGATGCCCAGTTGCCAGGGACGTACATTGATCAGAAACACTGCATCTGTAGGTGCGTGCTCGCGGATCCACTCCATGGCTTCGACGTCCTCCTCCGTCACCAGCACAGTGGCTGGATTCACGATGGATATCATTCCCCAAGCACCCCTCAGGGCAACAGCGATGGTCACGCCCACTACGGTGGCACGCAGCACTTGCGAGACGCCTCTTCGAGATGCGTCTAAACTTGCCGCAAGTGCCATGACTCTCTCCCAAGCCAGCGCGCATGCCTCTCCACCAAGCACGGAGAGCGGCAGGTACAAAGCTATCACCGCCGTCGCGTTGTTCACCAAGCCGGTCGCTTCGATCCCCGCCCACCCAGGATTGAGCAGCAGTGCCACGATGATCACCCAGAGGAGCGTCCAGACCGCCACATTGCGATGACGCAACAACCCCAAGAGCGCTCCCGCGGCCGCCAGCAGTATCAAACCAGCGTTGCGGGGGACGAGCAAGAGTTCCCTTGGGAAGGCGTTGTAGCCCGGGTCAACTGCCAGGGCTGTGACGCCTGCCTCCTGCGCAGACGCATGAATGCCTTTGACGACCTGCACTAGCCAGGGCGCACTGAGACTGAGAGCGAGCAGCAGCAAGGCGGCCGCACGCAGTGAGAGTTCGACGGCGCGTTCCCCGCGACGAGCCACCAGATGCCCCAGACTCTCCCACAGCCAGACACCAGCCACAAAGCAAGCGGCATAGACGCTCACACGAGCATGGGTCATAAACAGCCCGGCCTGCAGCGAAGCAGCCACCAGCAGAAGACCTGGCTTGCGCCGCATATCCTGTAGCCAGTCCAGACTCACGACCAAAGCCGCCGGCAAGATCACCATGCCTGCAAGTTGCGTGTAGCGTCCCCACGAGACGTAGTAGGCTGGCATATACGACACCAGGCCAACAATCACGAGTGCCACAAGGGCTGCAGTCCTGCGCTGGGTGAGGCGCAAGGCCAGCAGATAGGCTCCCAGGGCGGCCGCTGTATTCAACACTTGACCGAGAATGAGCATAGCACTTGGTATGGATAGCCCCGACAGCCAGTGCAACCACGCCACGTCGGCGTGCAAGCCAAAGTGATAGACAAAGCCCTGGACAGGCAAAAGCGGCTCGTACGAGCGGGGTACCTGTCCCTGCATCACCACCAGTTGGGTCACAAGCGCATGTTGAGGCGAATCCACCCACGCTGGCAGAGCCAGATCACGCACCTGCACAAAACGCAGCGTCAGTGTGAGTGCCAGCAAGCCCAAGGCACCCAGCACCACCAAGCGATTCGCAGCGTCGAACCATGGGGTCAGAACGCGAAGGCGCGCGCGGGCCAGCACAAAGACGGCCCAAACAACCAGACAAGCAGCAACCATCCAGCACTGCGAGCGTCCCCAGTGCAAGCCCACAACCGTGCTCCACAACAACACCAGTGGCACAAGGGCAAGGCTGATGCCCACACTCAGCGCCAGAGCGGCAACGGGATCGCGGTTGCACGCTACACCCGCGCCCTGGCGTAGGAGAAAGCCCGGTAACAGCAGCAGCACAACAAGCGGAGCGAGCAGCCAAGCGCCTTGCCCAAACCCCTGCACGATTCCCTGCGTCATGGCGGGCAGGTCATACTGGCAGCGCGTAACGAAGTATAGATCCCCCGGACTTGGCAACCCCGCTAGCTCCAGGCCGCCAGCCCCGTAGGCATCCACACTGTCATACCACAAGCCCACGCGCATGCCAAGAACGCCCTCGACCGACAGCCTGTAATGGCGGCCGGCAGAGTCGTGCTGCGGTGCAAATGAGAAGAGCACAGGGGTGTTGTGCCGGATTTGCCCCGCGTCTACGCTCCATTGCGCCACTGCATGCGCGTCGGGTACGGTGGTATCCAGCTGCAGGGTAAGCATGCCGTTCACTGGCCCATCGTACACCGCCGGGAGCAACTCGATCTGGCACAGATTTGGGCGTCCGCAGACAAATGATTGAATGGCGTTGCAGGAGCCATCCAACGCCGGCGTAGCGGTATCGAGGCGCCGCTGCGCCACGTCTACATCCAGAACGTAGCGCGCGCAACCAGACGCACTACAGACAAGTAAAAGCGAGCAGACGCAAAGTGCCGACCACGCACGCATTCGGGCTGACCCTATCATCTTAGCCCCCATACGGCGATGCCTCAGGCGGCCCGAGCGTGTTCGTGTCGCTTGCGGATATTCTGCCAAGCCTCCCTCACGCGCTGAAGGTATTCCGATGGGAAGCTACGCTGTCCGTAATGGGCAGCAACATAGGCTTCCGTGATAAGCTGTACCTCGCCAGGGCTGTCCGGAAACGCTCTCCGCAGGTCGTCCAAGTACTCATAGGGGGTCTGCGCCTCTCGCCGAGGAGAGCCAATATCAGCAGCCAGACGGGCCAGCCTGGCATAGATCTGCCGTATAGTGAGAATAGCGTTCCGGCTGTCCTGCAGACTGGACAATGCGGCAAGCAGTCCTGCCTCCAAGCGTCGCAACCGATCCTGCCGGCCCCGGTCTGGACTCTGATCGCCAGCCTGGTCACCGGAGAAGGACGCGCATTCCGCAGAGCGCGCACCCCTGCGCTCCCGCTTTCTCCGGCCGACTGAAAACGCCAGAACGGCCAACGCCCCTGTCAGCAGCAACCCCAGGGCAACCCACTTCAGAACTTGTAGCAACTGGGGCGCACCACCTGCTGCCTGCCAGCTGGGCAGTAGAGCCTGCAGACGCTGCGCGACACGATCCACCACAGACAACTGCTTCTCCGAGGATTGAAAAAGCCTTGCGAACAAACCCACCAGCACATCGAAGACGAGTGCCAACAGCCAAGCCAACACAGCTGCCACGGGAGCCAGAAGCGTTCCCAAGAAGCGCCACAACGGACCAAGCCGCGACACCAACGCCGCAAGCGTGCGTAGGGAAAGCAGCCATGCAGCTATCACGCTCAGCAACGAGACAAGCAGTGCTGCACCTGTTAGGATGGCCAGCCAGGAAGCATCAAAGGGAGATCGAATGCCTTCCAGACTCTCGCTGACATCGTGAACGCGCGCCAAGCCCATCACGATCACTCCAAAGCCAAAATACGCAAAAGCGAATCGCGTAGCTTCAATGCGCGCTCCGAACATACCCATTGCAGGCAGCCATAGGAGAGCCAGGATCCCGATGCGGAACGAGAGCCCGGCAGAGTCGATGCCCAATTCTCTCTGCGCAAGGCTGATCCCACGCCACCACAGATACAGGCCAAGAGCAAAGATGATCAGAGCACGCGGGACACGTTCCAGGACCGTGCCCAATTCGCCCACGAACCGAAATGTCCAGGAAAGGTCGCCAGGGCGGTATTCGCCATAAAGGTAGAGCCTAAGCAGCAGCAAGGTGCTCAGCAAGGCCACCGAAACCGTCAAGAGGCGCTGCAACCACACACGGGGCGTGCCGAGTTCGAGCAGACGAGTCAGGTATAGTGCCAGCAAGAGCGTGCAAACAAGCGCGGCAAAGGGCAGGTAAGGCCTGGCCGCTTGCCTGCCGGTCAGAGCGCTTGCCCAGGGGTACAGCCAGCAGCACTCCATGAGCACCAGCCCCACATAGCTCAATTCGCGTCGCCAATGAAGGCGCAACAACTCGTTCACCCCATCTGCTCCGATTCGAAACGAAACACTGAGCCAGCATCGATTGCGCGTTGCACGGGCAACCCGTTGACTTGCAGTGGCAGAGGGGCTCCTTCATCGAGGCGTATCAACACAACGCGCCGTCCCGACGCCTTGAGGCGTGCTATGACTACCAGCAGTTCCTCTGTAACCACCGCCGTGATCACGAACAAGCTCGCCGCCCATGGCAAGCGTGCGCTCTCCCTGTGAAGTAGTTCCTCAATGCTGATGATCGGTTGCACAGAGACTGCGGCGAGCGCCTCCAGAATGCGCAGCAGTTGATCGGGGCTGCGACTGGGCAGCACCTTCAACTCCTGGTCCGACCGAGGCCAGCAGCCGTTTGCCTGCAGTCCTACCTGAAAACGCTGCGCTACCGCATGGCTGGCAATGGAGGCTGCCACGTTGATGCCCCGCTCCAGCAGTTCAGGTATGGTGCCCTGCCAGGGCCTCGGCAGAGTGGCCATGTCTAGAAAGATCACCAGCTGCGTGGTGGTGGTCGGTTCATGTACCTTGACCTGTAGCGTCTGGTGGCGTGCGGAGGCCTTCCAGTGAATGCTCTTGAGCGGGTCTCCTGCCCGGTGCTCGCGGGTGCCAGCAGTGCGGGTGGGATCCCCGAAGATGCGCTGGTGTGCCTTTGCCTCTCCCAGCAGCTCCTTGGGGGGCAGGATCAAGCCCTCGATCGGCCGTACTTCGGGATACACAATCAGCCAGTCCACCTCAGGTCGCACGCTTTGTGAATCAAACAGGCCAAACATGTCCCCTGATTGCAGGCAGGCGGGACCAAAAGCATAGAAACCGCGCTTGTCGCAGCGCAGATGGTAGCGCACTTGGACCCGTTCCAGCCAGCGTAACGACATCAGGTTGCTCAACAGCCCTCTGTCTGGTTTGGTGCAGGGCTGCACCTGCCCATCCAGCAGTGCAATCGAGGTCGGATATTCGTCCTGAACCCGTAGCCATGGCAGGGGAAGCCATTTGCGATTGGTGACCTGCAAGGTGAGATCCACGACCTCACCCAGAAAGGCCCTGCGCTCGCTGAAAAGGCGTCGATAGCCAACTCCCCGCAGCGAATACTGGTTCCATAGCCAGCCGGCGCCGGTAACCGTAAGCATGAGGGCGGATACGGTCAGAAGGCTGTTGTCGCGCAGCACCAAACCCAGGAGAATGGAAAAGACCGCGAGCGCCAGCCAGTTCTCGTTGAACATCACTTCTCCACTGGTACGGGCACAGCATCCACGATTTCGGCAATCACTTGCTCCGCTGTCCGTCCGCGCAGCCGCGTCTGGGGTTGGATGATGATGCGATGAGTAAGCACAGACGGGGAGAGGTACTTTATGTCATCGGGAATCACGTACTCCCTGCCACGCAGAGCCGCCAGGGCCTGGCTCGTCCTGTAAAGCGCCAGAGTTCCGCGTGGGCTGACACCAAGTTCCACGGCAGGATGCTCGCGCGTGGCACGGGTGACGCGCACCACGTACTGCCTCACCGACTCCTCCACCTGGACCGAGCGCACCGAGTACTGCAGCTCCAGCAGAGTAGCAGGATCGAGGACGGGTTGCAGCACGCCCAAAGGATCCTCTCGCTCATAGCGCAGCAGGATGCCGTTCTCATCGTCTTCATCCGGGTACCCCAGCCTGATCTTCATCAAGAAGCGGTCCACCTGAGCCTCGGGCAGAGGGAAGGTCCCCTCGAGTTCGATTGGGTTCTGTGTGGCCAAAACAAGGAAGGGGCGCGGCAGTGGCTTTGTGTCTAGGTCGACGCTTACCTGGCATTCTTGCATTGCCTCCAGCAAAGCTGCCTGTGTCCGGGGCGTGGCGCGATTGATCTCGTCAGCCAGCACCACCTGCGCCATGATGGGACCGGGTCGGAACTCAAACTCCTGGGCCTTTTGGTTGAAGAAGTACACCCCGATGACGTCGGAAGGCAGCAGGTCGGGCGTGAATTGGATGCGCTGGAAGGAACAGCCCAGGGAGCGCGCCAGGGCTTTGGCAAGGGTTGTCTTGCCTGTGCCGGGCACGTCCTCGATCAAGATATGCCCCTCGCACAGCACGGCTACCAGGGCCAGTTCAATCACCTGGCGCTTGCCAATGATCACCTGCTCCACATTCGCAGTCACTCGTTCTGCGGCATCGTGAATCGTCATCTGTCGGTTTGTCATGCCATCCTTCCCAGTGGGGTTTGCTGTTAACCTTCACACGAGCAAGAGAGCATAGGTTCAAAGACTCTCCGCAAACAAAGCGACCTCGACGTCGCATCGAGGTCGCCGACACGCATGCCAAAGGCGTATGCTTTGACATCCCAGGCACCAAGTAGAGATTTTGTAGAGCCTTGAGTTGTGGTGGAACGGCCCAGGTGCTAGAAGGGAATCTCTTCTTCACCTTCCGGAGCGGTAGCCGCGGCCCCTGCCGGAGTGGCAGCCTCTTCCACCTTCTCACCCTTGCCACCGAGAAAACGCACGGTACGAGCACGCAACTCCAGTGTGGCGCGCGGCTCATTCGTGCTCTTGTCGGCCCAGGCAGAAACGTCGATTTCGCCTTCGACCAGCACCAGTCTGCCCTTGGCAAGGTACTGATTGCAGGTCTCGGCCTGCTTGCCAAAGACGCTCACGCGAAACCAGGTAGTCTTCTCCTGTGGCTGACCCTCAGCGTTGGTCCACTTGCGCGTAGTGGCAATGTTGAAGCTCGTCACTGGCGTTCCCGAAGGCAGGTAGCGCATCTCCGGATCGCGTCCAAGATGTCCGATGACCGTAGCGCTTTGGTACATTGATATTCCTCCCTTGTGCGGATAGTAACCAGTTCCCAAAGCAGGCAGGGCTATTCTACCTTACAGGTCCTTGCTTGTCAAAAGCGGTGTTACTGGACCTCAAATGCCAGTCTCCCGATGGGTCAAGAGCACAGTCCTCACTCGGGTGCACATCGTCCGACCGGAAATCCCCTCAGAGCCCATCTTTATGTCTAGTTGACGCATTGAGGTACGCTCTCTGGCTCAGAACACGGGCCAGCGTGGCTTGGTTTCGAGGCCAGCGCGCGCCCATACCGCTTGCGCCCTGGACGTCGCCTCGCGCAGGATGCGCTCTTGGTCCATGGTCAGAACCTGCCCGCCCTGCACAACCATGCGCCCCTGAATGACCACGCTGTGCACGTCGGCGCCACTGCCAGAACACACCAGTGTCGAAACCGGGTCGAAATGCGGAATCGAGTGCGGCCGGTCCAGATCAAAGGTGACGAAATCTGCCTGCTTGCCCACCTCTAGCGAGCCAATCTCCCGCTCTTGACCCAGAGCTTTGGCTCCACGGATGGTGGCCATCTCCAAAACGCTTTCTGCCGGCATGAGTAGAGGGTTCAATGTGCGTGCCTTGTGAAGGTATGAAGCCCAGCGCATGTCGTGAACCAAGTCGTAGGTGTTGTTGCTCGGGCCACCATCCGTGCCCAGAGTGACGTTCACGCCGGCAGCCAACATTTCGGGAATGGGAGCAATGCCAGAAGCCAGTTTGGCATTCGAGAGCGGGTTGTGCGACACGTGCGTGCCAGTACGAGCCAAGATGGCGATATCGTCGGCGTCCATCCAAACCGTGTGCACCAGCAGTACATTGGGTCCGACCAGACCCACGTCTTCGGCGTACTGGGCTGGCGTGCGGCCGAACTGCTCCCGCAGATAGACGCGATCAGCCTGCACCTCTGCCAGATGCACCGTGATGCCCATGCCTCGCTCTCGCGCCAGAGCGCTGATTTCCCTGTATAAGGAAGAACTGACGCCACCTGGAGTGCGCGGCCCGAACCAGACGTGCAGCCGTCCGTCTCCTGCGCCATTCCATTTCTCGTGCATCGCAAGCGTGTTCTTGAGGCTGGTATCACGGTCTTCGATCATGCCAGGATGCATCCAACTGTCCTTGGTAGCATAGGTCCCCATATCCATCACGATCTTGGAAAGAGTCCCGCGTATGCCCGATCGCACCACCACATCGGCGATGCCATCGAAGCCGTAGCATTCGGCAAGCATGGACTCGACGAAGGCCGTGGTGCCCGACTTGAGCATTTCCAGAATGCACAACTCGGCGCTGGCGCGCCCATCTTCTGCAGTGTAGTTGCCTTGCAGCACCCACACGCGGTTGCCTAGCCACTGGAGAAGCTCCATATCGTCCGCGCAGCCGCGGATCATGGCCTGCGCCATGTGCACGTGGGTGTTGATCAATCCGGGCGTGACCACTCGCCCGCACAAGTCCACTCGCGGCGCCTGTGGAAAACGCTCGCGCAACGTCTGCGTCTTGTCCACAGCCACAAAACGCTCTCCCTCCACCGCCAACGCACCATCCTGGATGATACGCCTATCTGCATCCACGGTGATCAGCGTGCCGTGTTCATAGATGAGCATGGTCCCTTCCTTCGTAGTAGCTGCCTGGCGGGCAGACGCTGCAGGACAGCGGCTAGTACCCCAGCTCGCGGATACGCGCTTCACTCAGGCCAAAATGGTGCGCGATCTCGTGCACCACGGTGCGCCGGATCTGCTGGCGAAGCGCCTCCGGCGTGCGGAAGGCGTTCTGCAGCGGCCCACGAAAGATGATGATGCGATCCGGCGCAACCAGATTGTAGTGTCCACCCCGCTTCGTCAGCGGCACGCCCTCGTACAGCCCAAACAGCAGGCTGCCACGGCCGGAGCGCACGCGTCGCAGTTCGTCAGGGCTCGGCCAGTCAGCAACGGTCACTGCCACGTTGTCCATATGTTGCTGTATCTCATGTGGCAGGCTGGCGACAGCGTCCGCAACCAGTTGCTCGAATTCGCCTTCGGTCAGATCAGTCATACAGAGTCACTCACCTCTATGAGCTTACCGAACACCCCTCATGCTACCACCAGCGGTAGTCGTGGTCGAGCGCAGCCCTGAAGTCGTCTTTGATTTCTGGAATGCCCGAAAAGGACCACCGATCGTCGGTAGACCAGCGGTATAGCAGCAGGCAACGAATCCTCTGGTGCGTGAGATCTTGGTTCCAGCGGTCGATCTCGGCATAGGCAGCCTGCACCCAGCCGGTGTTGCTGCGCACCCAAGGGCCGAATTGATCTGTCTCTGTGATATAGACGGGAAGGCTTCGCATGCTCGCAGGGATAGCGTCCATGAACTGGCGGTAGGCGCGGAACTCAAAGTTGCGATCCGCAAAGGGCGGATTCATCGGGACGTAGTTGGTGATCCGGCTGGGTTCGTGGCCATGGGTGTACGTGTGGAGCGCAATGCCGTCGCACTTGCCCTGGACCAGGGCCAGGACATCCGCCAGGTACTTGATCCAGTCTCCGCGTTCGTTCCCGGGATACGTGGCCACAGCCGGCCAGGGGGCGATGGCTCCCACCACCACTTGATCGAGCGCGTGGCCAGGCCGCCCGTGTATTTCCGTATAGCAGCGCTTGAAGCAGTCTGCGTACAGGGCCGGAGTGATCATTTCCCCGTTCCTGCCGCCCGGCCACTCGGTGTCGAGGTTCATTTCATTGCCAATGATCCAGATGTGGCAGCCCGACGAATGCTCGACAAAGTTGCCACAGCGCACTGCAAAATCGCGGTAGCTTTGAGCGTTGGCCTCAGACCGAGGGATCGTACCTGGGAAAGTGTCGGGAGGCCTGAAATAGCCGTGGTTCAAGCGCACGATCACACCAAAGCCCGCGGTTTCCAGATCCGCGTAGCTCCCGCCGTCAGACTTGGTTGGATCCCGGCCAATCTCCTCGGTTACGAGCACCCACCCCTTTCTGCCTTTGTCGGCCATCAGGAACTCGCCGTGGCGGTCATGGATGCCAAAGATGTAGGGTGACTCGCCCTTGGGTAGTTGACCCGCGGTCAATGGCTGCGGGATGGTCAACTGTTGGTTGACGCTCAACAACGAGGGGTTGCTCAGGCCGTTATAGTGCGCGATTGCCCAGTACTTGCCGGCATCGCCGTAAAACCGGAAGGAGATTGCGCTCAGCGTATCGCCGCTCTGAACCACATACCTGGCAGTCTGAGTGGGCCAGTCGCCGGTCCATTGGGCCACGAAATTGTAGAGCCAAGCCGTAAGCGTGGTTCCTTCGAAGGCGACGCGGGCCTTGAACCTGCGGTGCAGTTGAGCATCAACGTCTACCGACAGGGTGGTCTTTGGCCAGCCCCCTGGAATGGACGTTCCGGGGATCAAGCCCAGCGGTGCAGAGCCTGGCTCGGGGACCTGCACCTGCATTCCGGGCTGCACCAGCTCGGGAAAGGCAATCTCGTTAAAGTAGGCAATGGCCAGATACAGGTCAGGGTCGCCGTAGGATTGCCCGGCGAGGTCGCGCAGTTCCTCAGCGGCCTGAATGGTGTGTGTTGTCGAGTTGCTGCCCCACGTCCCCACCCATTGGCTGATCTGCTCGGCAAGAACAGAGGTCATCGAAACGCCGCTGAAAGCCAGGCGCGCCTTGAAACGCCTGGCGAGTGAGGGCTCAACGTCAACTGAGATCCGCTTGGTGGGCATTGCCCCTCCTTCCCTATTCGTCGCCGAAGAGGTCCTGAATGTCGTCCCCAGCCTGTTCTGGCGTCTGCAGTCGAGCTCCGATAGCGGCGTAGAACGCCTGATCAAAAGGCCGCGTTCGCACTGTGACCGGCATCGGGACCGCGTGCCCCATGATCAAGATCTGCTGGCGCGTGTCGAGACTCTCCAATGCACCACGCAAAGCACTGCGATTGGCCACCCCAGTCAAGACCGAGTCAATGTCTCGCTCTTCCGTGAGTTTGCCCGATACGCGCGTGCCCAGCTGCGACATCACTTCGGGATCGATGCTACTGGGCCGCTGGTCAATCACCAGGAGGATCACGTTGTACTTGCGCATCTCGCGCGCAATGGTCCCAAACGCGGTTTGCCGGGCCACGGCGGGGTTGAGGAACTTGTGAGCTTCTTCGATAGTGATCATCAGAGTACGTGGCTGGTCCGCCACTTCCTTCGTCTCCTCGTAGCGACGCATCTTGTCCTCGTAGCGCTGTCGCACTCGACGCGTCACTAGGTTCGCCACCAGCACATAGTCCAGCACGCTATTGTGACGCCCAAACTGCAGGATCACGTGCTTGCCCCGGTCCAGAGCTTCCACCATATCATCGAGTGCTGAAAAGGAGGCCTCTTTCACGACATAGTCTTGGCGCTGCAGCCTTTTCAAATTGCGCTGCAGGCTGCTGACCGAGGCCGGATGGGCGCCGCTGCTCTGGCAGAAGAGCTCCAGCTCCTCCGGGCTCATTTCGAGCAGTCTCAGCAGCCACTGCTCATGGAAAGTGTCGTGCAGCAGACCAATGGTGGCTTCTGCAGTCTGGCGCAGATTGAGTTCTTCGCTCAACAGCACCACATCCGCTTCCTCAATCTGATTGAGGCCAACCTTCAGCGTCACGTCCACGTTGCGCCCAGCACGTCGTCCCAAGGATTCATCCAGAGAGTAGATGAGCACTTGAGGCCCGAAAAGCTGGCGCAGACCCTTCACCCAACGCTTGTCCTCAGTCTGCTTGTCAAAGGAGTACTCATCGTGCATGTCAAAGATGAGATTAACTGCCGCTTTGCTCTGGATCACTCCACTGATGATCAAGCGAGCAAGGAAGCTCTTACCGGTGCCGGACTGCCCGAAGATGCCGTTCGAGCGCTCCACGAAGCGGTCCAGCCTGAGGCAGATCGGGATGTCCATGCTCAGTGGTGTCCCCAGGGCGAAATTCTTCCCGCCCTCCCTGCCAAAGACCGTGGCAAAGTCCAACTCGTCTGCCTGGCGTAGGGCGGCAAAGTGCATAGGGATGGTCTTCACTGCCTGCGGTCCAACGCTGCGGTCGAGGAGTTCACTGGGGCTGGACTCGTCCACTTTCTCCAGCATGAGCATGGGGCGTACTTCGACAGTGGCGAAGGTGGTCGTACCGGCCAGAGTCTGCGCGATGAAGGAAGAGCCCTCACGAGGCGGATCGCTCAGCAGGCGCGGATCCGTCACCCGCAGCTGGATGTCCGAAATCAAGCTGAAATAACGATTGTGCTGTCCCTCCAGCACCACAAAGTCTCCAATACGCAACTGCTCAGTCGTCGCGCCGGGGTCGAGCCTGACGGTCAGCCCTGCGCTAAACGTGCCTTCTACGACCACGCCCAACCTCTCGTGCTTCATGGCCTGCTACCTCGTCGCGATGGGTCTGGAGCTATTGCGCTGCTCTGACGCGCCAGAGCGGAATTGGCAGGATCTGCCTCTCCCGGGTCAATCGCTTGCAGAACGTTCAGCAGTGCCTCGTGGTCACTCTTCAGCAGAATCGCGATTTCACGCGCCGCTTGGCAGAGCCAGTCACGGTCTTGGTCACGTCGCTCAAAAACCTCGCGCACGTTGGCTGCCACAACTTGGAGTGGCGAAACCTCAGCAACCGTCTGCAACAGCAGGCGCAGGTACTGGAGCGAGTGAGTGAAGTGTTGCACCTGCTCTTCGGAGGCCGTATGCACGGAGAAGTGCAGGGGCGGCGGGCGCGAGGGAAGGTGCTGCCGAATGCGCCCCTCCGTGGCCCAACCAACCAGCGCCGCACTAAACTCTGTGCGCAGGGTATGTTTCAATTGAGGCTGGTGTTCGTAGATGGCCTGGTCAAAGACCGCAGCCGTGCTCTGCCTGATCGGACGGCGGCTGGGGTCCACACCCACGGTCCTGCCGTTGGTGACCACGGCGTAAAGCTCGACAGAGGGCCCAGCGCTAGGCGCGTGCACCACGACAAAACTTCCCAGAGCTGGAGGCTGGTTGAGTTCAAAGCTCTCGGCGACGAACCCTGTGCTCATGGTCTCGATGATCTCGCCGATCATCATACGCCGCGTCTCCTCTTGCTATCATCCTTGGCTGAGCGCTTGACGCTCAAGCCCAGACCCGCCATCGCTCGCTCCACCATCTCTTCAATCAAACGCCTTTCAGCCGAGGTGATCACCGCCTGTTCATGCGCTTCCAGCAACGCGGGCGGATAGGGTGGAAAGCCGGAGCTACGCCGGCATTGGTCATACGTGGCAGCATGCAGAAGGCCAAGCAGCGCAGGATCTGTCGCTACCCAGAGAGGCGTCTCGATCCGAGCAATTTCCCCGCCCACGTTGAGGTAGAAAAAGGCGACACGGTGCTCGCCATACAGCTTGAGTATCTGCGACGAACTGCCGAACAGCTCAGAGCGCTGCCCGTCGGACAGAAAGCTGAACAGCTCCCGGTCGTGGATCTTGGCCAGCGCCATACACAGATCCCGTTCCTCGCTATCGCAGCGTTCGCACGCATTGGGCCTGCCTTGGCATAACCAAACCCGCAGAGAGTTGGCTACGTCGTGAGCGTCGCTGAAGCTGATGTACCCACCCAAGGGTATGCTTGCTTGCTGCAGGACGCTCATCGACTCCAGGAAGGCGTGCAGCATGCTCGACTGCACCAGCTCGCTCTCGTTCTGAAGTGTCCACAGAATCAGCGGCCCATCGCGCAGGGCTACCGTCGGGAGAGTGGCCGACTGGGTGGCACGCTGCAGAGCACGCAGCGATTCTGCTTCCATTCGGGTTCCCAGCAAAGTACCTTCCAGCGGAACATCCCGTTTGTCAGGAAAGAGGTACAGATCTTCATCCCGAAAACACAACTGACTGTCCGAACCCAATCTCGCATCTGGATGGCTTCCGTAGGTCAGAGCGGCAACACCGACATTCAGCACGTAGTAGCGCAAGGAGCTATGCCGGTCGGGCGCGATGGAGGACGCATCGCCACCCACCACGCAAACCTCAGCGGGCGGGGCGGGAGCATGTACAGCGCCAGACATCGAGCCCAATGGGGACGCAACAAGCCAGGGAATGCGAGGCTGCTGCAATCTTTGTGAGTCGAGCTTGTCGCAGAGTGCGTCAGCCGGAATCCGGCGCAGCAGCGCTTGGGCCTGCTCCACGAACCGCTCTTGCACCGGAACGAAGGTGGCCGCACTCTCCGCCATCTGCTCCATCTGCTGGCCAATTACTGCCAGTTTCAGAGGCATCGCCGAACCTCGCTAGCGCAGGATGCGCTCATCGCCCACGCGTTTGGTCACGCGCCTTTCGTCCAGATGCTCCAGAAGCGCCTGTGCATACTTGCGGCTGGTGTTGAACATGTCACGCACCTGCGCCAAGGTGATGCGACCTTCACGTCGCAGGTGATCCACCACCGCTTGTGTCATCCTTTGGTAGGCATCGGCCGAGAAGAGCACAGTATCGCTGACTTTCATCAATTTGCCCTGCTCGATGAGCGCAGCTAGCACATCGGGCCCGACCAAGGCCTCACATTCAGTTGGAGATGGTGGAGAAGAGGAATCACGTTGGAACATGCGCATCAATTCCACCACGCTGCGCTGTTGCTCCGCACTGAAGGCTACACGATGATCGGCCATGGCAAGCGTTGCATCCGTCGCAGCCAACACGCTCTGGTTCATGGCCCTGGCGATAGCCTCGTTGAAGGCTGCCGCCGGAAGGCCCAGACGGCTCTTCAGTTCCTCCCGCGGCATGCCCCCACGCAGAGGATAGCGCTGGTGGTACTCACGTAGTGACGATGTTATGCTGGCGAGCAAGGCCTCCCAGCCATCACTCGAGATCACATACGTGGGGCCGCTGTCAGGCAAATCCTTATCCATCGCACTCGCACCCAGAGAGAGCACCCGCCCCGTTTTCAGCAGAGACTGCAGAACCTTGCCCGCTTGGCCCACACCCAGAGAACTGCGCACAAGCAGTAACGCCACTTCGCATGGCTGATCGGTCTCAATCTCGTGCAGCAGCACCTCCTCGGGTGTACCGTGCGACAGTTGCTCCAGGCGCTGCGCAACTCCGGGCTGGAAACGGCGATGCTTCATCGTCGGGAAGGGATCGACCACCGAGCCACCGCCTAGAGTGACACTGGGAGAGACTTGGCGAATGATGAAGCGGTCTCCCCTGACCGCAACCACCGGAACACTCAAGACAAACTGAACCCAGCCTTCCTGACCAGGAGCGAGTTCTTTGCGATCAAGTAGGCGCACTCGCGCCTCACTCTGAGCGGTTCCGGTGAAAAAGTCGGTCACTGCGTTGTGCAGCAGGGGACGAGAAGCGCTCTTGAGCAGGGACAGACGCGCATCAAGCAAGGTGGTGGAGCGGAGCCAGCCGGGCGTCGTGAGCACATCTCCGCGCTGCAACTGGTCAAGGCTCACGCCCGTGAGATTCACCGCTGTCCGGCTGGGAGGAATAGCAATATCGATTTTCTCCTTGTGTGTCTGCAAACCACGAATGCGAGCCCGCAGCCCACGCGGCAGTATCTCCACCTCCTGCCCCGTGCGAAGACGCCCCTCAATGAGAGTGCCTGTTACCACTGTGCCGAAGCCAGCCATGCTGAACACGCGATCCACGGGCAGGCGCGGCCGCCCAGTCTCGCGTCGAAGAATCGGTTTCTGCAGGAGACGATCCAACTCTGCCAGCAACTGGGGCAGACCCTGTCTCGTACGCGCCGAGACCGGAATCATGCGAGCATCCTGGAGCAATGAGCCAGCTAGTTCTTCGCGCACCTCTGCTTGAACCAGCTCCAGCCATTCGGGATCATCGACCAGGTCACACTTGGTAAGCGCGACAACCCCGTCCTGAACCTGCAAGAGATTGAGGATCGCCAGATGCTCGCGCGTTTGGGGCATGACGCCCTCATCGGCAGCGATCACGAAAAGCGCCAGATCGATGCCGCCTACCCCTGCCAGCATGTTGCGAATAAAGTCCTCATGGCCGGGAACGTCCACAATGCTCACTTCCAGGCCGCTGGGCAACTTGAGCCAGGCGAAGCCCAGGTCAATCGTCATCTCCCGCTCTTTTTCTTCCTTGAGCCGGTCCGGATCGATTCCGGTCAAGGCGTGAACCAGCGTGGACTTGCCATGATCCACATGCCCGGCGGTGCCAATAACTCGCATCAGCCTGCCCTACGCTGCTTGAAATCACCAAACAGCTTGGCCTGTTGCCGCGCGAATTCCGACCAGACCTGCCAAAGCTGTTCGATGCGGCCGGCGATGTCGTGCCGTGCCTCGTCCAGGCTCTTCTCCAATCCTGTCAGAGCCAGTGCGGTCTTGCCCTGCGAAGCTTCTACCTGTTGAATGCGAACCGTCTGCTCTTCGTCCACCCTGGACTGGTTGTCTTGCCACTCCCGCAATTCGGCGCGTTGCCGCTCGGCGGCCAGACGTTGGAGCTCTGCCAGTTCCTTCCCTTGCTGCCGAACCGCACGATCCAGTTCGTGCAAGTCGTGCAGCGCCTTGCGATTGCGCTCGTACTGCCCCATCAGTTCTTCCATCTGTTTGGCCCAGCGGTCAAGGGGGACTTGAACCGCTGTCAGCTTCTCGGCCAGGCCTTCCATCTGCCGGGCCTGGTCCTGCAGCCTAACTTGGTAAGAGTCCAGATCTGCCTGCCGGCCTTTGGATATCTCTGTCACGGAGAGTTGTAGCTGTTGTACCTTGGCATCCAGGGGAGCCGACACAGCCTCAATCGCGGCTTTGAGTGACATGTTCTGCTCCTGCAGGGCCTGATAAGAAAACGTGGCGCTCGCAAGTCCCTCCCGGAGCGCCTGACCCTCTTGAGAGAGCATACCGAGGCGCTGATCCTGAACACCCAGGCGCTTGACAATCTCGCCGACTTGCGTCACGAGTCTGCTGAGTTCGGCCTGCAGCCTGCCATCCTCATCGCGCAGCAATGCCACGCTACTATCAAACGTGCCAAGGCCCTCCACGCGCTCCTGCAACTGCCGGATAAGCCTGGCGATGGTTTCAGCCTCCAGTCTGTCAGCGCGCACGCGCTGTTCCTGCCGGGCCTCCTGATCGGCTGCTTGCTTCGTCAGCATGCCGGCAAATTCGCTCCGCGCGCTCTGAATAGAGGCCTCTACCTGACCGATCCTGGGCAACTGCGCCTCAAGGCGTGTGATCGTTGCCTGAGTCTCCTGCATCTGCCGTGCCTGTTCGGTCAATTGTGCCTTCTGCGCGTCGATTTGGCTCTGCAGCAAGACGAGCAGTGCTTTGTCCTTACGGTGCTCTTCGTCAAGCCATGTCAGCAGTTTCGTCGCTTGACTCAGGTCCACGGTCTCCTCCTCGTTGTCTCTCGCGGCCTCCTGTTGCACATCCGGCCAACAGGCAGATTATACTCTGTGCGGGCATTTTGCACAATCTTTTTTTGCCGCTATAATCGCCCGGTACGGAGAGGTCGCATAGTTTGGTCTAGTGCGCACGATTGGAGATCGTGTAGGCGATGAGCCTCGCGGGTTCAAATCCCGCCCTCTCCGCTGCCTGGTGACTTTGACAAAACACCCGCCCGCCGGTAAGATAGGCACGGTCGTGCTAGACGGGGAGCTAGCGGTGCCCTGTACCCGCAATCCGCTATAGCGGGGTCGAATCCCCCCTCGAGGTGCCGCACATTGGGACTGCTACGGACCAGTGGCGTTGAAGATTGGGTCCTACGCGGCAGAGATCTGCGAACCCCGCCAGGTCCGGAAGGAAGCAACGGTAAGCAGCCACCTCTGGGTGCCGTAGGGTCACCTGATTGGAGCAGGCTATCCGGTGCAAGCCGGTGTGCGGGCATCGACAGGAGGTGCACGACCGTGAAGAACAGCGAGGGTGGGCGGTTCTCCCACCCTCTTTTGCTTTGTGGAACGGTATGACTGCCGTGCAGGTTGTGGTCATAGGAGCGGGCGCTTCGGGAATGATGGCGGCCGGACGTGCGGCCGAATGCGGCGCGCGCGTCTTGCTGCTGGAGAAGACGCCACGCCTGGGCAACAAGCTGCGGCTGACCGGCAAAGGACGCTGCAATCTCACCAACGAGACCGAGCTCTCAGAGTTTGTCGCGCATTTTGGTGCCACAGGCAGGTTTCTCTACGGCGCGTTCTCGCGCTTCTTCGTCAAGGATCTAACGGCGTTTTTCGATCAGCGTGGCGTGTTGACCACAGTGGAACGCGGCGGGCGCGTCTTTCCACGATCCAATGACGCCCGTCAGGTGGTCGGCGCCCTGGAGGGATATCTGACCGTAAACGGCGTAATAGTGCGTTTCAGATCGCCCGTGGAGCGCCTCTTGGTGGCAGATGGCCGAGTGCAGGGCGTGCGGGTATCAGCACGCGACCTGTCATGCACCGCTGCCGTGCTAGCCACGGGCGGGGCCTCGTACCCGCGCACCGGCTCTACGGGCGACGGCTACCGCCTGGCGGATGAAGTTGGACATCACATTGTGCCAATCCGGCCTGCTCTTGTGCCGCTGGTGGCGGAGGAGGGCTGGGTGGGCCAACTGCAGGGCCTCACTCTGCGCAACGTGCAGGTTACGCTGCTGGCGCGCGGCAGGCCGATTGCTCAGGACTTTGGAGAGATGTTGTTTACGCATTTTGGGGTATCAGGCCCCACGGTCTTGGCACTGAGCAGAAGGGCCGTTGACGCCTTGCCAGCGGGGCCAGTGACTTTGTCAATCAATCTCAAGCCCGCCCTGACCTGCGAGGAGTTGGATAGAAGACTGCAACAAGAACTCGCTGCTCAGGGTCGCAGGCGTCTACAGAATATCCTGGCGAGTCTGTTGCCAGCCAGGTTGGCTGGAGCGATTGTTGCCATACTCGGCATGCCGCCGAGCAAACCAGGAGGCCAGGTGAGCGCCTCCGAACGCAAGCGATTGTGTGCCCTTTTGCAGGACCTTCGAGTCACCATCCAGGGTGCTCGCCCAATCGCCGAAGCCATCGTCACAGCGGGTGGTGTGGACACAACAGAGATCGATCCACGCAGCATGGAATCGCGACTGGTCAGGGGCCTCTTCTTCTGTGGAGAGGTCATGGACATCGATGCGGACACCGGCGGCTATAACCTGCAGGCCGCCTTTTCAAGTGGCTACTTGGCTGGCGAATCGGCCGCACGATACGCTGGAGCCTATGAGCGGAACACGGGAGACTCTTCTTTTTGACTTCCAGCAGGCAGTCGGTTGGCGAAACGCAGATCAGTACCATGCCGGTGGGCTGTCTACCGGACCAGAGCACTCTCCAAGCCCCACAGAGCGCACTATGTGCATTGGAGGAAGCACCGAGCAGAAGAGTGCCCATGGGCTTCCTCAATCTGGCCGGCCTGGCGTTACTCGTGACCGGCATGTTCTTGGCCTATGCCCGATCAGGGGAGTCGGTTACACTACAGGTCAACGGGGCGACCTGGCATGTCCGCACGCACCAGCGCAGCGTGGGTGCATTCTTGCGCGAAGTAGGCCTGTCCATTCATCCTGCAGACACGGTCATGCCTTCCCTCGACAGCGCTCTTGAATGCAGTCACGCCATCGTGATAGAGAAGGCTCTGCCCATCTTGCTGGAGGCCGACGGGCAACTGACCGAGCACTATACACTCGCTGACAGCGTCGGGAGCCTGCTGAAAGAAGCCAAGCTGGGCACCAAGCCCTCTGATATGCTCACGCTGGACGGCGATGTTGTGGATAGCCATACGCCTCTTCCACGTTTTCAGTGGGCCCCCAGCCGTTGGCCCCTCGTCAGCAACCTGACATCAGGGCTGCCCCACGCCCAGGGCAGCCTGGACAGTGGCTCGTCCGGTTCCTGGCTGCACCTCCGCCTGCAGCGGTCGGTACCCTTGACGATCAACGAAGACGGGATGTATAGCACCGTCTACACGGTAGCGCGGACGATTGGAGATGCTCTACTCGCTCAGAACATCACCCTGTACCTGGGAGACCGTGTGCAGCCGCTGTTGGGCACATTGCTGACCACCGGCATGCATGTCGAGATACAGCGAGCCAAACCGGTGACGCTGCACGTGGACGGCAAGGAAATCAAGACGCGTACGCAGGCGAGCAGTGTCGCTCAACTCTTGAGGGAGACGGGCGTGGCCCTACGAGGCAAGGATTACACCCTGCCCGCGCTTGACACAGAGGTGACCCAGGCAACCAGCGTGCGCGTGGTGCGTGTAGTGGAAGCCGCGGTCGTAGAGTTTGAGCAGATTCCCTTTCAGACCGTGTGGCGCGCCGATGGCCGGCTTGAACTGGACCACCAGCGCAT
>Ga0116202_10000303_pt1 | contig 26593 bp, 15 predicted proteins | sample LakKivw325mmetaG_FD_94479 | JGI IMG/M metagenome (GOLD analysis project Ga0116202, IMG submission 94479) | Anoxic lake water microbial communities from Lake Kivu, Rwanda to study Microbial Dark Matter (Phase II) - Lake Kivu water 325m metaG | ecosystem: Environmental > Aquatic > Freshwater >... | reverse complement strand
GTTATAATTTGAATCCTTTTCCATAACCTCCGTCAATCCACCAAACAAATATAATCCTTTCTTATAGGAAATCCAAATTATTAATATTGGTTTTAAAGAAATTGTTCCACTGCACTTGGCACCGCCCTTCGTGGATCTTCGTGAAAACCCCGTGGAACTTCGTATAAGAAATAGAGGTGAATATTCAATATCGAATAATGAGCACAGAACGTGAATGGTCAATGATGAACAGGAAAGAAGGCTCATATGATTCCCCTCCTTATATACCTGATGCAAGCTCTTCCTGGTGCTGCGGATTAAATGAACGCTTGATTCTTGGGCTTATGTGCAAAATTGTTCTATAATAATGAATGAATATAATTCGCTGAATCTTTTAATCCATTTCGTCTAAATATATCCAATATCTGATCCTCATCTAAATCAGGGTTGGTACGATTCAGCACTAAATCCTTAAAAGCGCAGATAGCACGTTCTTGATTCAAATCAATTATATCGGTAATAAAATCGTCAGCATTTTTTGCTATAAGACCGAAACGTGATAAATATTCTTTTGGAAAATCCTTTAAATTATTAGTCACTATCAGGTTGGCATTCGCTTTAACAAGCATATAAACCAGACACTATGAATCATATAATCCGGAATCTTCGTCAGACTTCATTATCTCAATTAATAATTGCTTCTGTCTTTCTTTCATCTTTTTCTTGTATTTCAGGATATCTTCATATTTGATTCTCCTGTGCTTGCCAATTTTCGTGAAGTTTATCTCCCCTCTTTCCAGCAATTTAATTAAATGAGGTCTGGAACATCCAAGAAGTTCGGCCGCAGCCTGAGTAGTCATTTCTGTTGCAATAGGAACTATAGAAATTGGCCTTCCTTTGCCCGTTTCCTTTAAAATTTCAGCAAATAGTTTTAGAGCCATGAGAGGGACTCTAATTTTTTCAGAGGTTTCTTCAATTTCTATTTCCGGATTTTCAGTATGTAGTTTCTCTAACATTGACACTAAAGCATCATAAGATTCTATAGCAGCTTTCTGCTCTTCCTTTGACGGCTTTTTTATTTCATCAATGAAGTCCATAGGGTTTGATTTTGGTTTTCTGCAAATATAAACGAAATATTCGAAATAATGTTTCGTTTATTTCGATTTTTTCTGATTCTTCATTATTTTCTGCTGAATAGGAATGTGGCTATCGCTTGATAATCTGGGAAGAAGTAGTTATTGGAATGGACAGAGCTAATGATTTTACTCGTCCATGCCGGATAAAATGACCAGCTCCCGCCTGTAAGATATTCAGTCTTCGCCTGATTTATTAATCTTCTAATCTTTCTGTGTAATTTCGGTAATTATATCACGGTAAGTATTATTTAACTTCAGCAAATTAATTTTGTAATTGGTAATATTCCACGTTTCAAGAACAGAGTCATTTTCAAATCTCTCTTTTTTTATCATCCCGATGCTATCAACGTAATACAGGAAATAATTTTCAGTAATGCAGTTGCCACTAATAATTTTCATTTTTACAACCTGTTTGAAAAGGTGGTTTTCAACTAACATTGAATCAAGAACATCAACTATTTCAGCATCTTCACTTTTATCACCAATTTTTTTGCTTGTCAGCAACAGGTAACCACTTGGATAGCCACTTGGGCCAAGACATCTGCAAATAATATATCCAACCAAATAATCATTATAATAAAATCCATCAGTAACATCATGGTAATTGATTTGGTAATATTCATCAGGAGATATGTGGGGTACATAAATGAAGCTTTTATCAATTGATTCAGCAGTTATACTGTCCTCGACATTTGAACCAACCATTTTGTAAACCCAAAATGACCCTTTATCAAAAAGAAAAGGATAAAGGCCCTGACTTATTGGATTATATTGTGGTACTTCATGATCTTTTTCACATCCAAAAGAAATTGCAATTAAAAAAATTATCAATGAAAGCCTTATCTTCATATGGAAATGGAATAGTTGTTTGCCTGATAGTTTCGTAAACTGATTGGTCTTATATCACCTTTGAAAATATTTCGCCGAATCTTAATTATCAGATTTAAAGACAGCATCATGCTACCGCTCTCTTCTTTTATCTCACCAACCGCTTCACAAATATAATTCATCACTATAAGAAAAGCAAATTTTTAATTCCAGAGCTGTTGAAATAAGGCAGGTTAATAGAATAGGATTCCTAACACCTGTAGATCCCGGCCGGCTGCGCCGCCGGGATGAAAAAAAAGCCCCGGCATGTCAATCATACCGGAGCCGGAATCGTCTGGGAAAGCGGTCACGACGAGACTCGAACTCGCGACCTCCTGCGTGACAGGCAGGCATTCTAACCAACTGAACTACGTGACCATCTTAGAGTGTGCAAATATATGAAATTATAACAATGTGTGATTAAATTCCGGGAAATATTTTAAGTTGGAAAGCAGGATAATAGGACGTGAAATGGATTTATATGAAACATCGTGGCAGATTGATAATGTTTTCCTGGATCGAATCCTTATATTAACCGCAGAGGGCGCAAAGGAAACGCAAAGTACGCAGAAGATCAGGAAAAATAACTTTCCCCCTCTCCTCTCAGGAGAGGGGGCCCGGGGGTGAGGTCATTGCCAAACACCGGGAATAAACTCTCCGCAAAACTTGCACTTCGAATTGACGATGTTGTTCTGTACGATGCCGAAGCCCTTCCGTTCGATGAGCAATTTCCTGCATTTAGGGCAGTAAGTGTCTTCGCCAACTCCCGGGACGTTGCCGATGTATACGAACTTCATTCCGGCATTTATTGCGATGTCCCTGGCTTTTTCAAGGGTCGACTGGGGTGTCGGTGGCAGGTTCGTCAGCTTGTATTCGGGATGGAAACGTAAAAAATGAAACGGTGTATTCTCGAAACCATTCTGCACAAACCATTCGCTCATCCTTTTAATCATGTCAAGATCGTCGGTCCATGTTGGTACGACGAGGTTGGATAACTCAAGCCATATGCCTTCGTCCTTCATGACCTTGAGTGCGTCGAGGACGGGCTTGAGCTTGCCGGCGTTGAGCATGGCATAGGTCTCTTCGCTGAACGACTTGATATCGATGGTGGCAGCATCGATGACCTTGCAGAGATCACGCAGAGGCTTTTCATAGATGTATCCGGCCGAGACGATGACGTTCTTCAACCCTTTCGCCTTGCCTATTTTAGCCGTGTCGTAAGCATACTCGAAATAGGCCACCGGGTCGGAATAGGTAAAGGCTATTGAGGTGCATTTGGCTTCCAGGGCTTCCTCCACCACACGGTCGGGCATAAGGTCATAGTTCTGGGTGTCCTTGGGGCTTGACTGCGACAGCGACCAGTTCTGGCAGTTGAGGCAGGCCAGGTTACAGCCGGCGGTGGCGATGGAGAAAGCGGTGGTGGTGGGAAGAAAGTGATAGAACGGCTTCTTCTCGATGGGGTCGATGTGGACGGCGGCAGGGTTGCCGTAAGCGATGGTGTACAGCTTGTTGTCGACGGCATAACGGGTGCGGCAGGTGCCCGGCTTCACGTCGGTGATCTCGGTGCATTCATTTGGGCAGATGAGGCATTTCATGCCCCGCGGAGTCTGGATGTAATAAAGGCATTCCTTGCTCCACTTCCAGAGCTTCTGATCGCCTGACGGAGCAACTGCCAGGAGGCGTTCCACACCGCCGGCGAGCAGGTCGAGGGAGCTCAGACCCACAACGGCGCCGCAGGTGCCGCAGACACTGTATTTGATAAACTCCCGCTTGGTTATTTTCCGGCTCATGGATATTCAAGTTATTGAGCTGTGAAGCAAATCCTGATTCAGGTAAAACGAAGCAGATCCCGTTTTCGTATCACGACCAGGAACATTGATAACAGGTTCAACAAACCGGTGATGATACATACCATCGTCAGCCCAAACAAAGGTAACAGAAAAACGGAGACGGTGAGTATGCCCAGGGCCGAGCCCAGCAGATCGGCACCATAGACCTGTCCCGAGACCGTGCCGGTGCCGCCGCGTTGCAAGCGCGAGCCCAGCGAAAACAACACCCCGGTGAGAGCTGCGATGACCAGGGTCAGAAGGAAGAAAAAAGCATGCATGAGGATCACCGGTATTTCGTGGTTTTTCATCAGCAGTAAAATGAAAGGCAACACCAGGGAATAAACTGCTATGGCGGCCAGCACCCTGATGAAGAGGGCCGGCGTCGCCAGGTTAAGGTATTTCCGTGCCAGGAAAACACCTGCCGCCAGGCCAGCCATGAAGACCATGATGATGATACCCGTCATCAGGAAGACATAACCGTAAATGACCTGGAAAGCGATCAGGATAAGAAACTCAACGGAAGAGGCCGCAAAGCCTCCGGTGAACATGCCCAGGTACACAGGCCTGAAAAAAACAAACACCAGTGCCATGAGAAGGATCATGATGACTAATGGCACACGGTAATCTATCTTAAAATAGCTCAGCCACAGGAGCATCTGCTGGAAATAGGCCAGCGGTTTAAAATCGGTGTTCACCCCGGCGGAGCGATCCAGCGACGCCAGGATCTGATCCGAGCGGTTCTTCAGCAAGTCATCGTCAATGTAATATTTGTTCACATACAGGTTCATCAGGCCCCTCTGCTCAATGCGTGCCGCAATGTCGATGTGCAACGGATCGTCGGAGGCGAGGAAATAGTCTTTCCCGCCGGGAATGATTAGAACGTGCTTAAATATCCTGTTCATGGTGTTAAACAGGACGGAATGGGTACGGCGTTGTTCCGGGCTCATGTAATTGGCCACCGACATCAGGCCGGTGGATACCACCGCGCCGGGATTCAGCTTTTTTTTCAGGACGCTGAAAAAATCCACACTGTAAAACCTGTTCAGCTGGGCCGTGGTAGGTTCAGGCAGGTTGATCATCACAATATCGTAAGTCCGTGTGGTGTGGCGTATGAACAGGGCGGCATCACGGTTAATGACGGTGATCCGGGGATCGTCGGCCGGGCTGATGAATCGTTCACCTATCCTGACCACCCACGGGTTCAGCTCCACGTAATCGATACTGTCGAGGTTGTATTTGAGGATCTCTTCGAGAGCCCCTGCCATGCCTCCCGATACCAGCAACACCTTCCGCGGATGCGGATGCTGGATCATGGCATAATGCACGCACTCTTCATTCTGGATGGTGTTGTTGGTTGAGAAGAGGGTGACGCCATTTTCATAAACGTTGACCTGGTCACCTGTGCGGGTGACCATCAGGTTGCCATAGGGGGTATCCTTCTCAAAACGGATGTCCTGGCCTTTGTACAGCATCTTACGCGCTATGTCGCCGGGGTTAATCAGGAAATATAAAACCAGGCATGCCAGCCCCAAAGGCATCAGTATGAAACTCCAGAGACGCCGGCCTGTCAGTGACAAGATAAAAGCTGTGACGATGTTCAACAACAGGATGAATAACAGGCTGTTGAACGCTTTCAGGTAAAAAACAAAAATGAAATTGAACAGCACCCCTCCCACGGCGCTGCCGATGGATTCCATGCCATAAACATGACCGGTGAGGTTCCGCCCGAACCGTTCCGCGGCATGGACACAAAAAAGGGTGAAAAGAAAACCCGACACTAAGCAGAAAGGCATCAGAAGGATCAAAGAGGTGTAAAAAACCTGGACGGCACTGATCATCACACCAACAGGAAAAACGAGGTTTCTCATGTAAAGCAGCAGGAACACCGTGATCATGGGCAGGATGGCCATCAGTGTCTGGAGCAGGATAATGACGCCCCGCTGCCGCCGTATCCCGGCAGCATAACGTCCCAGCCACGATCCTGCCCCCGTAAGGAGCATCCAGTTGGCCAGGATGATGCCTATTACCAGCTCATTGCCGTACATGATGATCAGGAATTCCCTCAGCAGGATGATCTGCGTAATGAAAGAGGAAAAACCTGCCACGGCGACAGAGAAAAAAAGACGACGTTCAAATTTGCCTTCCATTTTAGTATCTTTGTAAGAGCAAATGGGATAAGATCACTTCACGTTTAACGTGGCATCAATCACACGAAAATAAGAAATTATGAGGACCAATCGTTTTTTTTCATTCTCAATAATTGCCCTTATGTTTTTCAATACTCAATGTTCTTCACAAGACAAGGGGCCGGCGGAACAGCCTGTGAACAGGCAACCCTATGCCGCCGGTAAATTTTATCCCGGCAATGCCGGTGAACTGCGCACGGAACTGAAGGATCTGTTCAGCCTTGCCGTGCCGAAAAAAACCGACAACGTGGTGGCCATCATCTGTCCCCATGCCGGTTATATCTTCTCGGGTGAGGTGGCCGCATCCTCTTACGACCAGATCGACCGAAGCAAAACGTATAAAAACATTTTTATATTGGCGTCGAGTCACGTAAAATATTTCGATGGCGCTTCGATATACACCCGTGGCGATTACATCACGCCGCTGGGCGCCGTCAGGGTAAACCGTGAGCTGGGCAAGGAGCTGATGACCAAAAGCAAGTTGTTCATGTTCGATTCTGAAGCCGATGCTTACGAGCACAGTGTGGAGGTGCAGTTACCCTTCCTGCAGTACATCTTAAAACAGGATTTCTCTATAGTCCCCATCATCCTGGGCACGCAGGACCCCGGCACGTGCCGCACCATCGCGGGCATCCTGAAGCCTTACCTCAACAGTGACAACCTGTTCGTTATCAGCACCGATTTCTCGCACTATCCCGCTTACCGCGATGCCGTGACCGTTGACAGTATCACGGCCCATGCCGTCCTGAAAAATTCCACGGAGGCGTTGCTCACCACCCTTAACGATAACGCCGAGAGGGGCATACAACAGCTGGCGACGAGCATGTGCGGCTGGACCTCCGTGCTCACCCTTCTGTACATGACCCAGGACAACCCCAATATTACCATCACCCCCATCCAGTACATGAACTCGGGCGACGGGCCCTATGGTGACAAGAGCCGGGTGGTGGGCTATGAATCCATCGTCTTCTCGTTGAACAAACCCACCTCGGAGGTCGCACCGGAATTCAGGCTCACCGAGGAGGATAAAATGGATTTGCTGGCCATCGCCAGGAACACGATCAAGGAATATATCAGGGACAGGAAGATGTATGATGTCGATGATTCGAAGCTTTCCGATAATGTCAAAACACCCTGCGGTGCCTTCGTCACCCTTTACAAAAACGGCGACCTGAGGGGATGCATCGGCCAGTTCTCGGCGACGGAGCCCTTGTATTTGGTGGTGCAGAAAATGGCCATTGCCTCCTCTACCGAGGATACCCGTTTTATGCCTGTCACAGCCGATGAGATCCCCGGTCTCAACATCTCCATCTCCGTCCTCACGCCCATGAAGAAGATCAACTCCATCGATGAGATCGTCCTGGGCCGCGACGGCATATACATCAAAAAAGGTTTTGCCGGGGGCACCTTCCTGCCGCAGGTGGCCACCGAAACGGGATGGACCAAAGAAGAATTCCTCGGCCACTGTGCCCGCGACAAGGCAGGTATAGGCTGGGACGGTTGGAAGAATGCCGATATCTATACTTACCAGGCCAACGTCTTCTCCGAAAACGGCGAGGAGAAATAGGCGGCTAACGGTTGCACGTCACCGTAAAAGGGCAGTATTTGCAGTACTCACGCTCCGTTGTCTGGGTGAAGGGTGTGTGACCGTCAAAAATTCCCCGCAACAGATCATGAACGATGGTGCCGAAGGTGCGCAGGCTCTCCCTGTTCAACGGCGCATTGCCGGGCAGCGCCACCGTGATGAGACCCTGGCTGGGCTTGCGGAAGGAGATGATGCCGGGTAACACCTCCTGTTCTTTGCCGGCATCTTCCAAAAGAAAAATATAGGCATAGACCAGCAGTTGAAAGCTTTTATCGGCCTTCAGGTCCTTTTTAAGGCTTTCCATGCTGTCCACGTTCAGATCGCCCTTTCTGACCATGCCCGTTTTATAGTCGATGATACGGTATAAGCCATCTATCCGGTCTATCCTGTCGGCTTTGCCTTTCAGCAGTACCGGCTTGTCGGTGCCATCGACCCGCAGGGTAATCATCGTTTTCAGCATCTCCTCCACAGAGCGGATAGTGAGGGTGCGACCCTCTTTTGCACCGGCTTCTATGAACTCCGTCTCCCTTAACAGGTAATTCCTGACAAACAGCTTCGCAACGTTGGCGATCAGCAGGTTCTTGCCGTAGTTGATGTCGCCTCCCTTATAGTTCCTGTGAAAAGATGCTGTCACGTAATTATCGATGAGGGGAAGCATCTCTCTTATTTTTTCCGGCATGAGGGACTTACCTGCCAGCGGTTCGTAGAGCATCTTCATGACTTCATGGACGACGGTGCCGATGGTGGCCGCCTCGATGGTCTCTTCCACCTCTTCGGCCTCCGAGAGGCCTGCTATCTCCTGGAAATAAAAACGCAGGGAGCAGTTGCGGTAGGTGTTCAGCGTGCTCGGTGCCAGCCCTCTCACGGCCAGGGCATCGAGTTTCGTTATGATAGCGTTATCCTTGTCGATGACGATCTTATAGAATCTGTGATCTTTGCCGGGCGGCATGTTGAGCAGCTTCTCGGTGATGGTCACGGAGGGGTTGTGCCGTGGCAGCTCATGGATGATCTGCGTGATGAAACGGCTCCTGTCACCGCCGCCCAGCTCACCGGCTTCGGTGTTGTAAAGAAGATAGATGTTACGGCTGCGCTGCAAAAGACGGTAAAAGTGATAGGCGTACACGGCATGACGTTCCCTGTAAGTGGGCAGTGCAAACTCACGGCATATGTCATAAGGTATGAACGTCATGGTTGTTTTTGAGGAGGGTATGATGTCTTCATTAACCGACAGCATGATCAGGTTCTCGAAGTCGAGGGTCCTGGTCTCGAGCATGCCCATGACCTGCAGGCCTTTCAGGGGCTCACCGTAGAAAGGGATGGTGGTGCCGCCGACGAGCTGCCTGAAGACACTCCGCAGGACAGGTGTCGTGCTCAGGAAACCGTGCTCGTCCATCAACGTCCTAAGGCGTGTCACGATCCTGGCAAAGTGAAAGACATATTCCAGTTCGATGCCGTTGTGCTGCCCTCGGGCATTGGTAATTATCAACTTGTCCCTTAATGCCTCCAACAGAGCCGTCAGACAGCTCATGGCCTCGGAAGCCAGCTCCCGCCAGTCGCGGAAGATAGACCTGACCGCACCGTAATAAGCGGCTGCTTCACTGGTGAACATCTCTTCCAGCTCCCGGGCAGTAAAAAAGACCCTGCCGGACTGCTGCAAGCCAGCGATGGTCCGGCGTGTGGCGGGAATATCGTCGCTCAGGGTCAGAACATAGGGGTGATTCAGAATTTTCAATACATCCTTGTAATAAAATTTAAAGGAGGACGATGACGGCATGTTATAAAACTTGGCGGCATTGTCGTGAAGGGTGAAGATGGCCTCGAAGAGATCATACACCGGTGTGAATTTAAGCGGGTAACCCATGGTCACGTTGAATTCGCCTATATTGGACGGCAGTGAATTGAGCATGGGTATCAGGAGGTCTTCCTCACACAGCACGACGGCTGTATGGTGCAGCTCGCTTTTGGGCACACCCCCGTCGACCAGTTCTTTGATGAGCTCTCCGGCCACCTTCACCTGTCCGATATTCTGTGGTATGCCGGTGACGGTGATCTGCTTACCGGTGGTCGCCAGGGTGTCGTCGAGCCATTCGAAGGCGCCGAAGCGTTTATCGTCACGGTATTTCCTGATAAACAAACCGGCTTCCTGGAGCGGGTTTTCAGTATAATATCTGTCGGCATCCCATTTCACCTCGGCGATGCCGGCGTCGACGAGGTGTCCGATGATGGTCTCCTCCGCTTTTGTCAGCGCGTTGAAGCCGCAGAACAGGATATGCTGCCAGGACAGGGTGGTGCTCCGCGACGCTATGGTGCCCGCCAGTCGCCGTGCCGCCAGACCCTCATAGGCCAGATTCTGCCGGGTGATATTTTCGACGAGCAGGTTGTAATAGGTCAAAAGGGAGCGGTAAAAAGCAAGGTATTGCTTCTGGAAGTCTGTCAGCGGCCTCCGGTCAAGGTTCCACACCGCCAGGGCCTTGGCGTCGCTCAGATAGCTGAAGAGAGCCGCGGGATCGAGGAGGTAGGCGTCGATCTCATTGAAGTCACGCAGCAGGACCTTGCCCCAGTGAAGGAACTCATCGAAAGGCTGTGCCTGGTCTTTCTCCACGGCACAGTGCACACGGTACAGCTCGAACAGCAGTGTCAGCTGGTCGGCCAGCTTGTATCCCGACAGATGCATGATGAAGTCCTCGATGGAATAAATTGCGGGGAGCCATACCGGCTGGTCTATTTTCAGGGAGAGGTACTTCTTCAGGAAGAGGCCGGCACGGCGGTTGGGCAGCACCACGCACAGGCTGTCGTAACGGCCGGCGTAATGGCCGGCGATATGTGCCGCTACCTTATCAAGAAAAGGAGTCACTTCCATGCAGGTTTAACAGGTCGGGCAGGGTCTCGGCCTGCTGCAGGCCTTCGCGCCGCCCCAGGTCGAGCCAGCACCCGCCGCCGGGGTCATAGCCGGTGATCAGGTGCCGCGACGCCAGACAAAGATACACATCTACGATGGAAAACACATCCTCTTTTTCGGGGAAACAGGATGACCGAAAGCTTTTCTCGAAGAAATGCGGTCCCACCACCTGTATGCCGCTGAAGGCCCTCTCGCGGTAATCGCCTGCCGGCAGAGCGGGAGGCCTGACCGCGCCGATGACCCTGTTTTTCCACCCACATAAACGACCGGCCTCGTCAAAGAGAAAAACCCTCGACGAGTCCCTTTCTTTCACCGCCAGAGTAACCAAAGCCTGTGAACGCACATGGGCGTCATAGAGTCCGGCCAGGTCAATATCCGATAGGATATCGACATTATGTACCAGGAGTGGTTTGTTGTCATCGATTAAGGGATAAGCTCTTTTCAATGCGCCACCGGTATCGAGAGGGCGGTCCTGCTCATGGGAGACATGGACCGCAAGGCCGAAGTTATCATGCTCATCTAAGTAAGAAAGAATCTGTCCGGCCAGGTGGTGCACATTGATGATGACCTCTTCGAAGCCGAAATATTTGAGCCGTCGTATGACGATCTCGAGCATGGTCATGCCCCCGACGGTAACCAGCGCCTTGGGGAGCGTGTCGGTGAGCGGCAGCAGCCGTTCGCCTTTGCCGGCGGCAAGAATCATGGCGGTCTTGGGCATAAGCGTGGAGGGTTGATTCAGATACAAAGTTGCGAAAAATAATGGTCTGTTGGTGTGTGACGGGTTGCGGGTTACGGGTTGCGGGTTGCAAGTTGCAGGCCATCGGCCAACGGCTGCCGGTCACCAGCCATCGTTCAATCGTGCAATTGTCCTTCCTGCCTGGGAATGCACCTCATCCCCCTGCCCCTTCTCCTCAAAATGCACCTCATCCCCCTGCCCCTTCTCCTAAAGGAGAAGGGGTGATATTGAAATACAGTTATTTATGTATCCCATTCCTTATTAAATCAAAAATCGATAATCAAAAATCAGAAACCGGATATGATAAAAGCCCCCGTCTCCTTGAGGAGAAGGGGGTTTGGGGGATGAAGTGCGTGTAACAATCACTAAATTCCCATATTTTCGGATTTAAACAGCGACAGTTCCGAAGGGATTAAATGATAAAATGATTGGGCGAGATACGATTTTCGAATTTCAATATTTGAGGTGAGGGGATAAACCATCGCCTGAAAGGCAACAAGCAACAGCCCGGGGCTGAGCCCCGGGGAAAAGACATGCCCGCGCGAAGGTAAGCGCTGTAAGTGCGTAATTCTTCAAGTCGGCAGGTCTAAAGGTCAACTCTATTCAGGCACGTTCAACGTACAACCTGTAACCCGTAACCCATTTACTCATTTGCACACTTCTACATTTTCTCTTATTTGGGAAGATTAGTTTTGAAATGATCAAATCATTGAACAACAATTTTTACATTTTTTATCCGGTTCTCTCCATATCTAACCCTTGCAAGATATAAACCTTTATGCCAGCTTTCTATGTTTAATATGACTTTGTTTTCACCTGCCGGGACTTCCATTTCTTTTATTTTTCTCCCAAAGAGATCAAATATCTCGATAAATGAACCTTTCCTTTTATTTGCTGCCACAAACTCGAAATTTATTACGGAGCTTGAAGGGTTAGGATATATCTTCAGTTCCTCTTTTCCGGCAAATTCACCCGGTTTCACCTGTACCGGCGAACATCCGGGTGTATCGCATCCCATGCTGTCCAACTTGATCACCCAGGCATCCTGAATGCCGGTATCGGGTGGCATAGGAAAAACGTTACCACATACAAGAAGGCCATTATCACTCGACTGAATAATACTTCTCAAATCGTTGGAACTTTCGCTGCCATTCAGTTTTGTATATTCTCTATACCACAGACTATCACCCTGGCCGGTCACTTTCAATATCCATCCGGAAAAATCGGGGCTTTCTGTTGCGATGGAACCGGTTGCCACGATTGAACCATCACGCAACGTAATAATATTTAGCAAATAATTATGATGCCTGCTGGCTCCGTATTTTTCATTCCATAAAATATTACCCTGATTGTCCATACAGACTACGTTGATTCTTCGATATGCCTGATCATTGGAAAACATTGAATCGCCATAACATGTACCGGCAATGATATGCCCGTCATTCGATTTGCATAACTGAGCACTATAATCTTGTACCGGACCTCCCAGATTTTTCATCCACTGTTGGTTTCCCAAACTATCGGTTTTGATAACAATGGGGTCACCGGTCACAGCATGCCCTGGGGTATATTTATATCCGCCAATAGCAAAACCACTATCGGAATAAGCATTGTTTAATATCGTACCTCCATAACCATATGTTTTAAGCCATTTAGTATTCCCCAAGCTATCCGTTCTGAGTAAAAGAAATTTACATCCAATGTTATCATCATTAAAAGTCCCGCAAAATATGAGGTCATTATTATTACAAATTTTCATTTGAGAGAACCAAATGGATGTATCTACAGGTAAAATATAATCCCACAAATATTCCTTACTCCATATAATATCCCAAAATTTATTTAATTTAAGCAACAGACCTGTGTTACGAGTATCTGGGTCATAATATTGTTTAGCTCCTGCAATAAAAAAGCAGTTGTTATTATTTCGATAGAGAGAGCCAGGATAACCGCTGAAGTATGTAGCAATTGTATCTCCAAAAGATTTTGCCCATAATTGATTTCCTTGAAAATCCATTTTCATAATGCCTATGCGATTCCAATAATCATCTAAAGAATCACCGGTTGCACCCAAAATAATGTATCCATCTTCAATCTCAATAATATCCTTTGCTGCACTCCATATATCTGGTTCATTAAGATAATATCTTTTATTAAAATAAACAGACTGGGAATGGCCGGTATTCCCAATCTGCGAAAGAATCAAAAAGATAGATATTCGAAATAATACTTTTTTCACCGGCTTCAATAATTTATCGTGAAATGATCAATTTTTCCGAGTCAGTAATTTCGTTGTTCAGAACAAAGTTACAGATATAGATGCCGTTTGGCAAATCGCTAAGCGGAACAACTAGATAATCATGATTATAAACCAGAGTTATGTGCTTCAAACATTTTCCATTATTATCAAACGTGTTGTCTGGTTGGAAATGTTGATAAATATATTAATAAATAAAATAAATTATGCATAATATGGATAACCAGTTACATAGATGTATGGTTGCTCACCAAAATACATCTATTATGCATAACTTAAAAACAAATTCCGACAAGTTCTTCAACATTACCAAGAGCGTGTTTAAAATCGTATTGACAATTTTTTTCATTACCCTAACAGACCTAAATTGTCTGATTTTGAGAATATTGCTTTAACAGGTTAACCGCACAACGCGTTAAAATTTAATTTTTGCTTTGCATTACCGCCCATTCGATATTGGTCATTTAAATCATCATTGACCATTGAACATTCCCATGTTCAATGAATGTTCTTCAATGGATGTTGAAAATTGGAAGAGAGATGTTTTGTTTAACCACGGAGGAACAGGAGGAAAATGGAGTTTCACAGAGTTACAAAATTAATTTCCTTCACCTCTGCGTTCTTTGCGCATCCTCTGCGCCCTTTGCGGTTTAAAAAGAAGATCCTATTTCAGCATCCAATTCTCTTTCTCCCGGTGCTCCAATGTAACCACAATTCTGTCATTTTTCCGTATGTGCTCCGCCATCTTCTGAGCGCAGAATACCGACCGGTGCTGCCCTCCCGTACACCCGAAATTAACCGTCAGATGGTTAAAACCCCTTGCAAGGTAATTCTCAACAGCCTGGTCAATCAATGTGAAGGCATGAGACAGGTATGCTCTGACCTCCTCTTTTTCGTCCATGAAGCGTATCACAGCCACATCATCGCCCGGGAGGAAACGAAATTCCTCGTATTTACCGGGGTTGGGCAGGATGCGGCAGTCGAAGACAAAGCCGCTGCCATGTCCGTACAGGTCTTCGGGTATGCCGTGCGGGTAAGCGAAGCTGTTCAGTCTGACATGCAACAGGTTGTCTTTGACTCCGGCAGGCGCCGGCCATGCCGGCAGGGCGATGATCTGTTCAAGGATATGGTATAGTTCCGGCAATGACACCGGCAAGCCGGCATTGCCCAGGAACCACCTGATATTCTCCACCGCAAAGGGAATGCTCCTCAGAAAATGTCCTTTATGCTCCACAAGCCCTCTCCTGCCATAGGCACCAAGAACCTGGAGGAGACGGATGAGGAGATAGCCGTGATAGTAATCTGTAAAAATCTTTTTGTCAATTGTGATCTCATTCCCCACTACATCCATGTAATAATCGAGCAGCACATCCCTGACGGGCTGCGGTATGGCTGCCTTTGCCTGGTAAAGGAGCGAGGCAAGGTCATATTGAAGCGCCCCTCTCCTGCCACCCTGGTAATCGATAAAATAAAGGCCTCGGCCCGTGATCATGATGTTCCTCGATTGAAAATCACGGTATTGGAAGAAGTTGCCGTCAGCCTGCAACAGAAAGGAAATGAGGCTCTCAAAATCGTTGTCTAACTTGAGCTCGTCGAAGATGACGGGTGTCAGCCGGGCGAAATAATACTTGAAGTAATTCAGATCCCACATCATGGCCTGGCGGTCGAATGACATCTTGGGATAACAATGTGAATAGTCGAGGTCGCTGCCTGCCACCACCTGAAAGCGCACCAGGTGGTGTACCGCCTCCCTGAAAAGGGCGGTAAGAGCTTCCGGGAAGATGCCGGCATCCCTCTGCTCTTCTATCAGGTCGTACAGAGTCCTGTCGCCAAGGTCTTCGATGAGGTAGACGTCATGCTCAGAATCTGTTGCATAGATTTCAGGCACCGGAAGGCCATGTTTGAGAAAATGCTTTGTGAAGGCGAGGAATGCTTCGTTCTCGCCTTTGTCGGGATGGTACACACCTATGGCCGTCCTATCTCCCCTGCCCAGCCTGAAATAACGACGTGAGGAGCCTGCACCCGGCAACGCGATGAACGTCGAAGATTCGGCACCTGCCCAGGACTTGAATAATGATGTCAGGGATTGATAGATGTTGGTCATACTAAATCATGCATGTGCCCGACAAAGGTAAGTATTTCGGGGAATGAGAAGCGAATAGCGAATAGCGAATAGCGAATAGCGAAAGAATGTGTATTCATTTCGTCTTTTGCCTATCGCTTATCCTCTATCGTTTATTGTTTCTGAGGGTGTAACAAAACTAGGTTTTTTTTTATAAAACCGCAAAGAACGCGGAGGATGCGCAGAGAGCGCCGAGGAATAAAGTGCTTATTTTAAGTACTCTGTGTGCTCTGCGTTTCCTTTGCGAACTCTGCGGTTAACTAAAAAATCAGTTCTGTTACACCCTCGTCAGGGGGTGAGGTTGTCACCGATTACTCCACCACCACCGTCGCGGCCCCGTACACAGAATGATACTGCCCGTCGTACATGGCCTCGGCGCTCACCGGACCCATTTTATATGTTCCTTTCGAGACGGCCCGCACGGTATAGTAAAAATTGGTCCATGCGTCATTGCGTATGGTCACCCAATGGTAATAGCTTCTTCCCAGCTTATTCCTGTCGGGTTCGGTGATGAAGAATGTGATGCGGTCGTCACGGATATCCATGTAATCGGCTTCAGACCGGTCTTTGACCCATGTCAGCTCCTTCTGCGGTGTGATGCGCGGGTTCTCTATCTCGAAACACGCCGGCAGCAGGTCGGTTACCGCCACATTCATCATATTATTTACCGATGTGGAGCGGACACTGATCTTTACCACCACCAGGTCGTTCTGATGAAAGGTCAGTGCCGTGAACGGCCGGCCGAAACGGTCATAGAAGGCTTTTCGCACCTCCATGTAGCTGTCTTCCTCCTTCACCCTGCCGGTAACGCTGACACCCCTGACATCGTAAAAATAATAAAGCATCCCGGTGCCCTGTGTCACGATCTTAAGGGGTTTGTTATCCAGGTTGCCCGTGATCACTTTATCCTCTCCGGCATATTGGCCGACCTGTTTACCGCCGGCATACAATGTGGCTTCCACATGATCCTCTGCCGACAGGCTGGCCAGTTTACCCAGGGCCAGCAACGCCATGGCCCTGTCCTGCGTTGAATACCAGTCATTCTTTTTCAGCTCCTCCGACAACATCCGGCCAAGTGCCGGTATTTGCTGGTCCTCAGGATTGACTTCCAGAAGCGTGTACAGCGACAGGGCGAGGTCCCTGACGTAAGAGTCGAAAGATCCTCCCATGGTGCGTTGTATGCGCAGGTCACCCGAGGAGGTGGGTAAGACAGCCTGGCTGCTCATTCTGTCGCCCAGAAGCATGAAAGCGGCCGCCAGCATGTACCGGCTCTCATTGTCCATCTCATCTGTCCTGGCCTTGTAATAGTTCATCAGCGACAGATTCTGATTGCCGTTCAGTGCCATGACATACAGGGAATAGAAAATCTCCTTGTCGGCCAGCGTCTTTTTATAGTACATGCCGTTGATATCCCTGAAATAATATTCCCAGGTACTTTTCTCCTTTGATTTTATCTCCAGATAACGGATGATGTTGTCGAAGACCTGCTCGTTGATGGTATACCCGGCTTTACGTGCCTCGTAGAGAAAATGTCCGGCGTAGGCCGTCACCCACCAGTTCTCGCGGAAACACTCCGGCCACAGCATAATGCCGCCGTTAAAGATCTGCAATGACTGTATCTTTTTTATGGCTTCCTGGACAAGGTAGGCGGGATTATACGGGCGATTCCCCTCTTTCTGCTCCAGCATGCCGGCCAGATCACCGTAATAGATAAGGGGAAAGGCTTTGGAGATGACCTGCTCGGTGCATCCGTAAGGATACCTCAGCAGGTAGCTGAGATCGTTGCTGAACCTGATGAGGGGTGTGTTGCTCAGGATGATCTTCGAGGCGACCGTACCGGAGATGAAGTCATCGTTAATGGTGAAGGTGGTTGAGTCGCCTGCTTTCACCGTCCCTGATCCGTTAACGGTGGCGAGGCCTGCCGGTGGCCGCACCGGCACCTCGGTCTCGTCGTTGAAGGTCTCGCCGAAGGCGTCCGCCGCGGCTGTCACCTCCGATCCGCCTATGCCGGGGCCGGCAGTGATCCCAAAGTTGACCTGTCCTTCCCGGTTGGGCTCCAGCTTAATCTGTTGTTGTGCGGTACCCTCCACTGCCAGAGGTCCTTTCACGGTCATAGTCACCTCCGCCGTCGCCGTCTTCGAGGTGGTGTTGGTGATGGTCACGGGAACCACGGCCCTGTCACCGGGGCTGAGAAAACGCGGCAAGGCCGTACTCAGCACCAGGGGATCGGCTACTTTCATCATCTTTTCAGCCGAAGCGAACCGGTGGCCGGCATAAGCCACCGCCATGATACGCAGTGAGCCGGAGAAATGAGGTATATCCACATCGAAATGACATTCACCGTTGTCACCGGCTCTCATGATACCGCTCCAGAATGCCAGCAACCGGACCCTTTTACTGGTAATGGGATTCATCCGTCTGCCCATCTCGGCTGCCAGGTCTCCGCCGGTCTTGGAGGCGGCAGCCAGCTCCGGCATCAGGTAGGCATAAAGATCATACGGCACCACTTCCAGGGCCCTTTTCTGATAAAAATATTCAAACGGATCGGGGGTCCTGAAGGCGGTGACCTGCAGGATGCCCTCATCCACTACCGCAATGGTGACGTCAGCACCCGGCCTGGTTTTCACCGTGACCTGTTGCTTCCGGTTGCTGCGGCTGTCATCGACGGCCATAACAGTTAAGGGTAGTTTGTCATTATTATCGATGATCCTGAGAGACTTATAACCATGAGCGACGGTCAGGGGGATGCTGTTGTCTTTCTGAGGTCTGATGAGCGTGGCAGAGACATACACATTGGGTAGCTTATCTTGGTTGAGCCGCAGATCAAGGCTGACGGCTTTATTGTTGGTGGTCTGGAACTGCGTCAGCGACACCTCATCGCGCTCCACCGTGATGAGCAGCTTACCATCGAAAGGAGTCTTGAAGAGCAGCCGCGCCGTTTCACCGGGCCTGTATTCATCTTTATCGCTCTCGATGATGACCTGCCCCTCCTTGCTCACTTCGAAAGAGGTGTACTCAGTATCATACCATCCATAGGCATAAAACTCCTCAGCCACATGGCTACGGGCGCCCTCCTTCATTACCCTTACCTCATAGCTGCCCGATTGCGAGGGGGTGAAAGGAAAGGACGTCAACCGGGTGCCGATGGTCACCGGCTGGTCGAGGATCACGGTCTCGACTTTATGCGACACATACCTGTAACTGTTGCCCTGGTGCTCGATCACGCTCTGCCAGGTGATTTGGACTATCTGCACCCTGACAGGCACATTGTCGAGGGGCCGGCCGTCCCTATCGACAGCCACGAAGGTGAATACCACGGGCTTGCGCGTGTCCACCCACCGGTCAAAGCGGCGTATGCCATAGAAAACATCCTGGGTGTAGATGTTAAAAGTATTCAGCCTGTTCACGGGCCGTCCTGTCTCATCAAACACGGTGGTGTAAATCTTACCTTCAAGTAAGCCGATATCATCGTAACCCTTCAATGTGAACGCCTCGGTGGCTTTACCCTGGGCATCGGTTTGGCCCTGCCTGGTCACCTCCTCAAAAGTGATCTCCTTAGGCAGGCTGACATCGAAACTGAAATCAGGATAGTCTTTGGCCACAAACATTTTTTGGGCCACCTGCAGGTTCACTTCATAGTTCCTGCCAGCCGCAGGTGTGCCGAAGAGGTTCATGGCCAGGATGTCGAGATGGATTTCCTCGTCGGGGCGGTAAGCGGTTTTATCTGTGACAGCGGTTACCCTGATTCTGTCGGGCATGAACTCCTCCACCAGTATCCGTGATGATTTCAGGAGAACGTCATTGCCGGAGTATACTTCCATGATATAAGCTCCTGTCATGGCATCGGTGGGGAGATAGAAACGGCCTTCGGCCGACCCCTGGCTGTCGAGGGTCCTTTTGATGGCCAGGAATTCCTTGCCGTCGGGCCTTTTCACTTTTATCTTGACGGGGATGCCGCTCTCCGTGCCCCAAGTCATGGTCCTGACAACGGCGTTGAAGAAGACCGTGTCGCCGGGCCTGTAAAGATCACGGTCGCCATAAAGGAACACATCATAGGGGATGTCTTTGGTTCTCTTGCCTCCCACATCATAACGGGAGGTCTCAACACGGCATTCATCGAAGAAAAGGTAATTGAAGTCGTTCTCCTTTTGTGCCGTGATCATGGCGATGTTGAAATCAGGAACGTTCAAGTGTTTATCCATGAGCTGTGCCACGCCGTTGTTATCGGTGATAGCCGTAAAGACCACCTGGTTATTGCTGCTGACAAAACTGACTGTGACTCCCGGGACGGGCATCGCATCGCGGATAGAGTTCACGAACACAAAGATGTTCTTGTTGCCTTCTTTCACGATGAGCCCGAGGTCGGACACGGCAAACATCTGCACGTCACTAAGCCACGGCTTGTCGGCCGCTTCAACGCGGAGGAGATAAAGGCCCCGGAGCTGGTCCGACAAACCGATATCCTCAGGTTTGATGTTGAGCAGGCTGACCTTGCCCGTTCGGGGCAGGTCACGCATGTCGATCACCCTGGAAAAAATGGTCCGGCCGTCCGACTCCCTGAAAGAATAATCATAGGAACTGTAGTACCTGCCTTCGGCATATTCCCAGTCATAGGTTTTTCCTTCATTAAGATAATGCAGGATATTGTTCTCAAAGACCTTGAAGACGCTTATTTTTATTTGCGGGATATTGACGATCCTGACACCGATGTTCCGGTTGCCTTTCAGCGACAGGTAGCGGCCGGCCTTATCGGTGAAGGCGATATATGGCTCCATCTCGCCGAAGGTCACGTACTGCGTGTAAGAGCTTCCCATGGCTTTGCCGAAGACACCCGCGACATTGCCCGAAAGGGTGACCTGGTAGCTTTTGCCGTCTTCAAAATCACCCTGAATCATGAAGCCGTCTTTCATGGATTCAATTTTAAAAGGTGTGGCGGGAGTGACGGTGATCTCTTTCTCCAGATCCGTCATCATCACCGGCTGGGTGGTGAGAACGGCAATAATGCCTTTGCCGGCTTCGAAATAAGGCCGCATCTCCCTCACCTGCAAACGCTCTTTAGGTGGTATGTTCAATTGATACGTGATGGTTTTGGGTGTGGACCAGCCACAGGAGCCACAGGCCAGACCCGGCATAATGTCGATTTGCAGAGGGATATCCTCACTGTCGGCAGTCTCAGGCCCGGGGACACTGATCTCCACGGTTTCCGACGGCGGCGCAGCGGCGATGGCCACGGATACCTTATGGCCGTTGACCGTCAATTTTAAAAGAGGTGACAACAAACCGGCGTCGATCACATTATTGAACTGAAGCCTGATCTTTATCCCCACCTCGCCGGTGGTTTCGTCAACAGCCCACCAGGCATTGGCGCTGACCAGTTTAAGATAGGGAGTGTGAAAAGATATCTCCCTGTCAAAAAATGTCGCCCCCCGGCCCGCGAGATGCAGAATGCCGGATGTCAGGTGTGCCGTATAATCACAGCAAGGATTGAATAAAGCCGAGGGAGAGAAAATCACGGCATCGTTGGCCGTCCACTTGAACCTTCCCGGCACCGGCGGCTCAAATTGAATGTAGGTGACCGAATCCCACAGGTTCAGAATGGAATCCGGCGCAACAGCCATATTAAACGTGAATAAAAGATCCTGACTACGTGTGATCTCTTCACTGAAATTCGTGCTGATGATGCGAATGTTCCGTTTGCTGAGGCATCCGGCGAAGACAGCAAGAATGGACAGGACTGACAGAATGGTAATGGTTCTTTTCATGACTGGTCATTTAGGGTCTGTATAAAATGAATTTGTAAAAAAAAATGATTACATGAAGTAAATTTAAATTATTTTTGGACAGAAAATCAAATTTTTGTTTTATGGAAGGACAAATACAACAACCACAGGTCATCCTGGTACCCCCGGCGACCTATGCCGGTTTCTGGTGGCGCTTTCTGGCCTATATTATTGACGATCTGATTATCTCGTTTGTCAATTTCATCTTGATAGCCCCGGTATGGGTGTTGTTCGGCCTATCTGTTGCCGGTGTCATACACAGAGAAGATTACGAACATTGTCCTGAATGGCTGGGGATCGTTGGTCCGGCAATTTCGCTCATCATCTATGCGGTTTTTGTCAGCATCCTGGTAAAATGGCTTTATTTCGCGCTCATGGAATCGTCAAAATACCAGGCCACGCTGGGTAAAATGGCCATCGGCATCAAGGTGACCGACATGACCGGCCACCGGATATCCTTTGCACGGGCCACCGGAAGGTATTTCGGCAAGATCATCTCCGGGATGATCTTGTACATTGGCTATATGATGGCCGGATTCACCGAGAAAAAACAGGCCCTGCACGATATGATGGCCGAGACACTGGTGGTGAAGGTCTGAGAAATCTGATCCTATCCCTTCACTTTCCGCACTGCATCGATCACGGTACCGTCGACCCACTTGATGACGGCGACGATCTCGTCGTCAAGATCGGGTTTTGACGGTTTACCGCAAATCTTTTCAGCTTGGTCCTTAAGCTCCTCAATGCTCTTAAGGGGCAATCCGCTTCCTTTGACCTTATCAAGGAGATCCTGCCGCCGCGGATTGACGGCTATGCCACGTTCGGTGATGATAACGTCGATGAGCTCACCGGGGCCGCAGAGGGTGGTGACCTCCTCCCTGACCACCGGGATCCGGTCACGGAAAAGCGGGATGGGTAAAATGGTGCATTTCGAGAAGAGGCAGTTCTGCCATCCCCCGATGCCGTGGAGGAGGTATCCGTCGGAGTGGGTGACCACGTTGGCGTTGAAATTCACATCGACCTCCGTGGCGCCAAGTATAACCACATCGACCATGCTGGCAAAGTTGCCTTTGCCGTGATAGTTGTAACTGGTAAAAGGGCTGGTGTTCACGTGGCGGGGGTTGTCGCGCATGGATCGAACGCCGTCGAGGTCGAAAGTCTGGCCGTCGAGGATGTATTCGCCGAGGCCTTCTTCGAGCATCTGAACGAGGTACTTGTTGCTGCCGCCACGCATGAAGCGCGCTTTCATCTTACGCTCTCGGAGGATGTCGGCGAAAAAGATCCCTATTGACAGGGCTGTGCCGCCGGCGCCGGCCTGGAAGGAGAAGCCGTCGCGGATGATGCCGGCCTTGTCGCAGAACTGTGCCGTCAGCTCGGCGATGAGGAGCCTGTCGGGGCTGCGCGTGATCTGTGTGGTGCCCGAGACGATCTTCTCGGGTATGCCCACCTGATCGACTTTCACGACATAATCCACGTAGTTGCCGTGGACCTGCCAAGGCACACAGGGGAACGGGATGAGGTTGTCGGTAACGACGATGACTTTGTGGGCGTACTGTGAGTCGGCGAGGGAGAAACCGAGCAGGCCGCAGGCGGCAGGGCCGTCGACACCGTTGGCGTTGCCGAAGGGATCGGCTGTCGGCGCCGCAATGACCGCGATGTCGATGACCACCTCGCCGTCCTGCACGGCCTGGTAACGGCCGCCATGAGAGCGCAGCACACCCAGCCCTTTCATCTTCCCCTCGGAGCAGAAACGTCCCAGGGGCCCGTTCATGCTGCCTTCGATCCTGTTGATGACACCGCCCTCCAGATGCCTGATCATAGCCTGATGACATGGAAAGGAGGCGGAAGGATACCATACCAGGTCCTTCACACCCAGCTCGGCAGCGATGTCGAAAACCTGGTTGGCTATAAGATCGCCGTCACGGAAGTGATGATGTGTCGAAATGGTCATGCCGTCGCTCAGACCGGCCCTTACTAAGGCTTCCTTCAACGACGGCACCAGTTTGTTACCATCAGACGGGTAATCGGCACAGGTGGCGATGGGAGGGGCATACTTCCGGCCTGTAGGCTTATATTGTCCGACACCCATATACGGAATTTGTTCCTTGCCGTTGACGACGGCGGGGACAACACGTCCTGCCGCATTGGTAACCGGTTTATCGTATTTTTTATTCATGATCCTCCTCTCTCCAGTTTTGAGACAGTTTACCCATACTGACGGCCAGGTCGATGGTCCTGAGGGCTCGTTTTACCACCGGCGGGTCGATCATCTTGGTTCCCAGCGAAATGACTCCCAGTCCTTTAGCGGTAGCTTCCTCAAAGGCTTTGACTATTTTCTTCGCTTTGTCGATCTCGTCATTATCAGGGGCGAAGTACTCGTGTATGACCCTGATCTGGCGGGGGTGTATGCATCCCATGCCGTCGAAGCCGAGGGCTTTGGAATGCAGGACATTCTGCCGGAGCCCTTCCATGTCGCCCACATCGGAGAAGACCGAGTCGATGGGTTGTATGCCGGCGGCCCTGGCGGCGTTGACCACCATGCTGCGCGCAAAGAACGACTCGGTGCCCTCGGCGGTCCTTTTGGTGCCCAGGTCGGCCGTGTAATCTTCCAGCCCGATGGCGAGGGCCACGACATTATCTGCGGCAGCGGCTATCTCATAAGCTTTGACGACACCTCTGGCGCTCTCGATGATGGGCATCAGCCAGACGGGGTTGTCGAGGCCGTGAACCGCCCTGATGGCGTCGATGCGTTTGTTGACCTCATGTATCTGGCCGGCACTCTCACATTTGGGCACCAGGATGAGGTTGACGTTATGGGGCACGACGAAGTCAAGGTCGTCGAGGCCGGCGGGCACCTGGTTGATGCGCACCATGCGCTCGGCACCGTAAAAATCGAGCTGCCGCAAGGCGTTGCGCACCACGAAGCGGGCTTCGTGCTTCCTGTCCGGTGCCACGGCATCCTCCAGGTCGAGGATGATACCGTCAGGCTTGTGGATGCCCGCGTTGATCATCAGGCTGGGCGTGTTGCCCGGCAGGTAAAGGCGCGAGAAACGATGCCGGTCGCAGGCCGTATGGTACCTGTTTTCAAGAATCAGATCCTGAAGGTATTCCCTGTCGCTCTTCATCAGCACCTTGATGGCGGCTTCGATGCGGGCCGCCAGCACAAACGGCAGAGCCCCGCTGTCTTCTATGTCCAGCCGGGCATGAGCGATCTCAAAATGGTCAAGGATATCTCCCGCGAGCTTAAGAATGGATTGACCATAGAGTACCTTTACTTTACTGGCCACCGTAATCTCCCGACCACCATGATCGGGGAGTTCAAGGGTGACAAAACAATCGGATCGGACACGTTCGCCTTTGTTACCGGTAGATGTTTGCATAGCATTTTTTTAGAACCCTCGTTTGCGCGCGTTTGTAATGCGTGCCGGTTTCATGACCTCACCCCCTAACCCCCTCTCCTGAAAGAGAGGGGGAATATGGTTATTAATATTATTATCTGCAGACCTGCAGACCTGCAGACACGGCCACGAAGGCGGGGTGAGGTCGTCCTCGCCTTCAAATTTATCACAAAACTCTGAATCATAAACCATCCATATAAAAAATTTCTATTATTGCCGCCCGCATGATGTTTTATTATTCAGGATAATTGGCATACCTTTGCCCTGATTTTTCGGGTTCTTAAATTTTTATTCATAAACATTAAATCATCTGACTATGAGAAAACTGACTTACTTTTTAGCTAGCTTACTTTTGTTGGGAACCACTTTTATGATCTCCTGCACCAAAACTGAGGAGACGCCTCAGGATCTCAAACCGACCATCAACTTCAAGGGAGGCGGCAATTACATCTCCCAGGATGCAACACTGGACATCTCACAGGATTTTACCATCGGCATCACGGCCTCGGCCAATGCCACCTCAGGCACCAAGCTGACCAGCCTGTATGTATCGCGGACATACAATAATGCCATTTGGTTTGATTCAACCTTTACCTTTAGCGAAGCTTACATTGACTACGACTTTCAGTTCACCTCGCTGACCGTGGAAGGTACCGAACGGATCGCCTTCAAGGTCACCGACAAGGACGGTCAGACCAATGAGGTGTCACTGAGTATCACAACACAGCATGCTGCCGGATTGATCAATTTTTTCACACAGAAAATTTTAGGATCTTATGACAATAACAATACAGGAAGTTCATTTGCATCCGTTGATGGGACAGTTTACAATCTTGCAGATGCGAAGACCAATGCCACTAAAATTGACTGGTTATATTTTTATGGGCAAACAAATCAAGCTACAATTGCTTCACCATTTGATTCTGATGCCAGGTCTGTTTATCCTAGTATCGAGACCTGGTCGGTTAAAAATGCTACTTTATTTAAAAAGATTACGACTGCGGTTGATTGGGATTCAATTGCCGACGATACCCTTATTCTTCAATTAACTGGCGATGGAGTTACTGAATCCAAAGTTAATCAATTGGCAGTTGGAGATATCCTTGGATTTATTACCGTCACCGGAAAGCATGGTTTGATTAAAATCGATGCTATCGTAACAGGATCAGATGGAACTATCACTTTTTCCGTCAAGGTCCAGCAGTAAAAATTACCGGTAACGACCGGTTAATAAATCGAGAGGTTGTATTAAGAGTTAAGTTTCTCACAGATTCCACAGATGAATACAGATTTATAAAGTAATTGATTTATTGATAATCAACAATTTATCAATTTCAGTGAAAATCTGTAAAATCTGTGAGAACATAAAAACTCTCTTTTATGCAACCTCTTTTATATTTTTGTAAAAAAATAAGGTTAACATCATGAAAAGGACAGGTTTTTTTATACTGCTATTTATAATAACCTTTACCGTATTTGATTCATGTAAGAAAGACAAGGACACCAATGCTCCCGTCATCACCATTCTGGGCGATAATCCCCTGACGGTTCCTCTTGGCCAGCCTTACGTTGATCCTGGAGCGACGGCCTACGACCAGGAGGACGGCGATATCACGGATAAAATCAAGACCACCACTGATGTCAACACCAATGTGGAAGGTTATAACTACCATGTTTATTACAATGTGCAGGATAACGCAGGCAACAAGGCTGTGGAGGCGGTGAGGAGCGTGCACGTTCTGCAGTTTTAGCACCGTCCTGTTGCCTTAAACCCATCGTGCCATGGACAGGCGTTTCATTCTGAAAGGCAATATATACC